>Ga0182742_1000975_pt1 | contig 39314 bp, 44 predicted proteins | sample eDN5th37CBELigMG_FD_128880 | JGI IMG/M metagenome (GOLD analysis project Ga0182742, IMG submission 128880) | Enriched Miracle-Growth compost microbial communities from Emeryville, California, USA - eDNA 5th pass 37_C BE-Lig MG (version 2)... ... | reverse complement strand
AGTAAGGACAATACTAGGTCGTAAATCCTCGATTGAAAATAAGCAATATGTCTTATTGACGTATTTTCAATCTTAACACTAGCTTAATATTTCGATGTTATAATTAGTCGAAATTACACGAGAGATGGAGGATTCGGTTTGGGAAAGAAATGGGTTGACCACATCAATAATATTTTTATACATAAGAAGTTTGACCAGAAAAAACTTAATCAGAACAAGAGAAATATGAATAAAAATCTGTCTGCATCCAATCGTTTATTTGATAAAGCATTTAAAAAGTTTAGTTTACAAAATCGTTTATTGTTCTTATTTATTTTCTTATTAATTGTTTCCGTTACTATTGTAGGTATTAGTTCTTATATTAAGGCAAAGGATACAACTATTGAAACAATTGAAAATCGTATAAGTCGTGAGTCTGAAGTAATGACATATGTTGCTAAAAACTTAAAGTTTTTATATGTAAGTGATGATGCATATTTTATGCAGCAGTTAGAGATTAGTATTCGTGATCAACAGCGGCAGTTAGAAACAGACGGTATTCAATCGCATTTATATTATTATGCCAATGGAGAGATCAACACATTTAAAGTAAGTAATCATTCAAAAATCTCTTTCACAGATGCTTTTAAAGAAAAGATTGCAAAAGAAGAAAAAGGGGTTTTTCACCAAACAATTAAGGGAGAAGACTATACAATTTCTGTTATTAACATGCCTGAGGTTAATGGGAAATACCTTTTAATCGTCCCAACAGCATCTTATTTGGGACCGGTGAATGAAATGGCGCAATTTATGTTCGCTGTAATTATTGTAAGTTTAGTTATTTCAATCATCTTGCTAATTTTATTTGTTCGCAGTGTAACAAAACCTTTGACTGAACTTCGAAATGTTATGACAGAGGTGCGCGAAGGAAATTTAAAGAAAAAAGCTTTAATTAATACAACCATTCCAGAGCTTCAATCACTAAAAGTAAGCTTTAATATGATGATTGAACAGATGAGTAACGTTATAAATGAAATAAATGAAACAACAACAGAACTGGAAACAACCGGAGAAAAATTGAGTCTTTCTTCTGAAGATGCCCTTTCATATAGCCGCCAGTTAATTACAGCTATTAATGTTGTAAAACACGGGGCCGAACAAACAGCAAGCAGTTCGGATAGTAGTGTAAATGGATTTCAATCAATGAAACAAAAAATACAAATATTAATCTCTGGTATGGATATGGTATTTCAAAGCTCTGAGGATATGAATAGATCAGCTAAGCGTGGAGAAAAGAATAATACATACTTAATTAATACCATTAACAGTTTTGAGAGAGATTTTGAACATATGACATCAACTATACAAGAAGTAAAAGAGCATTCATCTTCAATAACAAATCTTGTTGGTTTAATAAAAGGTGTTGCTGATCAGACGAAGTTATTATCTCTTAATGCCACAATCGAAGCTGCAAGAGCAGGTGAAGCAGGAAAGGGATTTGCCGTCGTTGCAAACGAGGTACGTAAACTAGCTGAGCAATCTTCTTCTGCTACTGTAGACATCTCCAAATCAATTTCTGAAATGGAAGATGTAACTATTCGTGCTACAAATGAATTTGATGAAATGCTTCTAAAGATAAGGCGCTATCTTGAAACAGCAAACGATTCAAAATCATCATTTGATGAATTAATGATAGAAATTGATACAGTTAGTAAGAAGCTCCAAGGAATGCAAGGAGAGCTTCAAAAATTAAAATTGGTACTTCCAGACCTTGAAGAACAAACATTAAGCTTTGCATCCATTTCACAAGAAACCCTTGCCAGTACTGAAGAAATGCTTTCAACAAGTAATGATCAAATACAACAGATGGAAAGTACTCATGAAATTGGCTTACAATTAAAAGGATTATCCAATTCATTATCTGGCATTTCCAAACAATTTAACGTAAACTAAAAATGACAGGTTGTATAAATCCTCATATTTATACAACCTGTCATTTATAATTTGTATCCAATATATATAAACTAGAGAAAAGGTGTACGCACCTAATAATAAAATAGCATTAAGACAGTGAGAAAGCGAGAAGGATTCTAAGTAAGAACAGAAAATTGTTTTACATAGCCGAGAAAAATTCTTTCAAGGAGGTTTTTGCCATGCAAATAATTTATTGGTCAATGATCATCCTAATGTTTGTTGGTGCTTTTATAGGACTTATTTACCCAATCATCCCAAGTGTGCTATTTATTGTCATAGGATTTTTATTATATGGTTTGTTCTTTACCTTTACTGAATTAACATGGATTTTTTGGATTATACAGGGGCTCTTTATTGCTTTATTATTCGGAGCGGATTATCTTGCAAATCTATTGGGAGTTAAAAAATTCGGAGGTAGTAAAGCGGCTATTTGGGGAAGTACAATTGGTCTTTTAGTTGGACCTTTTATTATCCCATTCTTTGGAATTATAATCGGCCCTTTTATTGGGGCGATTGTAGCAGAGCTTTTATTCCATAAAAAGACTTTCAAGGATGCCCTTCACGCGGGTTTTGGTTCTTTAATAGGATTTATTTCCGGTGTTTTTGCAAAAGGACTTATTCAATTAATAATGATTGGTTATTTCCTCTTTCAGGTTCTAAGGTAGGATTTCCTCTTGCATATAATTTATTTTTTGTGAGAAGACTGTTATTTGTGTTTAAGGCTTTTCAATTGAAAGTATAGGACAATTTTGGTAACCTAGGAATTGAGAAGCCTATATTGGCTATTAACTCGTACATATACTAAGGAGGAATTAACAATGGCTTATGAATTACCACAATTACCTTATGCTTATGATGCACTAGAACCACATATTGACAAAGAAACAATGAATATCCATCACACAAAACATCACAACACTTACATTACAAATGTAAACGCAGCATTAGAAGGTAATGCTGATTTAGCAGGAAAAAGTGTAGAAGAGTTAGTTTCTAACTTAGACGCTGTTCCAGAAGCTATTCGTACAGCAGTACGTAATAATGGTGGTGGACATGCTAACCATAGTCTTTTCTGGACGATCTTATCACCAAATGGCGGCGGTGAGCCGACAGGTGAGCTTGCTGATGCAATTAACGCTAAATTTGGAAGCTATGATAGCTTCAAAGAAGAGTTTGCTAAAGCTGCAACTACTCGTTTCGGTTCAGGTTGGGCTTGGTTAGTAGTAAATAATGGTGAGCTAGAGGTTACTAGTACTCCAAACCAAGATTCTCCTCTAATGGAAGGTAAAACACCAGTTCTTGGTTTAGATGTTTGGGAGCATGCATATTACTTAAATTATCAAAACCGTCGTCCAGACTACATTGCGTCTTTCTGGAATGTAGTAAACTGGGATGAAGTTTCTAAGCGTTTTAACGCAGCGAAATAATAAAAAATTTTTTCCGAAAGAGAGAGGGCTAACATTTTGTTAGTCCTTTTTGATTTGAAATCTTCTCTTAAATGACTGCTACTATTTACAATCTAAATACATAACTACAATCCGATAAGACAAACTATGTATTAGAAGTTGAAGGGGAGTAGTTGTTATGTCAAAAATGAAGAAGATTATTGGTGATGTAGAGGTAAGTAAGGATTTAGTTTTATTATTAGTGATAGGTGGATTGTATTCATTAAGTATTGCGCTTTCTAATACGTTTGTGAATGTTTACTTATGGAAACAATCAGGAAAGTTTATTGACTTGGCCATTTATAATTTATCAATAGTGGTCATGCAACCTCTAACATTTATCTTTGCAGGTAGATTAGCTAAAAAAATTGACCGTGTAATCGTTTTAAGACTTGGAGTTATTTTCTTAGCCGCATTCTTCTTAATTGTCCTCATGATAGGAGGCTCTGCTGCAAAATTTCTCTTTCTCTTAGGTGGTACTTTAGGGATAGGTTATGGGTTTTATTGGCTTGCATTCAATGTTTTAACATTTGAAATCACAGAACCTGAAACGAGGGACTTTTTTAATGGATTTTTAGGTGTTATGAATTCCACAGCAGGAATGGTTGGTCCAATCGTTGCAGGCTTTGTTATTTCCAGGTTAAAAAATTTCACTGGTTATACAACAATCTTCACCATATCTCTCATATTGTTTTCAGGTGCAGTAGTGCTTAGCTTTTTTTTAAAGAGAAGAAAAGCAGAAGGAGATTATATATTAGCGCGAATTTTCCATGAAAGGAAAAACAACAAAAATTGGGGGCTTATTACTAGAGCGCATTTCTTTCAAGGTTTACGTGAAGGAACTTTTGCTTTTGTAATTGGTGTATTTGTTTTTATTTCCACCGGAAGTGAATTGGCATTAGGAACTTTTGGATTAGTTAATTCCGCAGTTGCTTTTCTGGGCTATTATCTTGCAACAAGAGTGATAAAGAAAACGAAGCGTAAACGTTTCATACTAATAGGTGGAACGTTACTGTATGTTTCGATTTACTTAATACTTTTTGATCTGACCTATCAAAGATTGCTTATTTATGGAGCCCTTATTGCAATTGGCTACCCTATGTTACTTGTTCCATACATGTCGTTAACATATGACGTTATAGGAAAAGCATGGAGTGCTGCCAAGGCTAGAATTGAATATATTGTCGTAAAAGAGATTTTTCTTAATTCAGGGAGAATTGTTTCAATACTTGGGTTTATCATTGCTATTTCTTTCTTTGATGAAAAACAAAGTATTCCGGTTTTACTTGCAATTATCGGTGCGGGACACTTCGTTATCTACTTCTTTGTAAAACATGTTCATCTGAAAGAAAGTGATAAAAGCATTGAGCACACAGGTCATAAACCAGTTTTAAAAAACAATCTTGTTGATGGAGATAGTAGTGGATAAAATTTATATAAGGAATACTTTCGATATTCCCCTGTGTTAGCCTTATCCGGATATTTACTTTTGTTTTTAGTTTTTATATTTCTTCTTCACCTTTTCGATTATAGATGAGAGTCTTTTTACTTAAGAACAGGGTATCTAGCCCGCTATTATAACATCATCTGTCGGTTGTTTAGGTGAAGAAGACATTTCATAACAATAACCGGCATTATTATTTTACATTATTCAAATTTCTTCTTTCCAAAGCTCCGATTTAATTGTTCTCTCCAATTTTGTCCGTCTTTTCCCAAAAGTTGAAGTGTTTCTTTCTGACCCTCCTTACATTTATTTACTATTAACCTCTATTATTTATGTTTAATACCTCTGTATGCCCCTAACTAAACAAAATGTGACAATCTCCACCACGAATTTACAAAACCTTTACATTTGCTTAAAACGTCATTAATACTCAAGCGTTATTCTATTACTCGTAGGACAAAACAAAAAACACTCTTTAGGGGGAATATGGCAATGAAAAGCTTTAAGAGCTTAGTATTACTTTTAGTAATGGGAATTTTAGTAGTATTCGCAGCAGCATGTGGCAATGGAGCATCTACAGAAGAAGAATCAAACACTGGATCAGGAGATTCAAATGAAGAAGAAACTGCATTAGAAGGTAGCGTTGTAATAGATGGATCAGGTACAGTTTATCCTTTTATGGCAAAAATGGCAGAAAATTATATGACTGAAAATGAAGAAGTTTCCGTTGAAGTAAGCCGTGCAGGTACTTCTGCTGGTTTCGAAAAGTTCTTAGTAGCTGAAAACGGAACAGATTTCAACGATGCATCACGTGAAATCAAAGACGAAGAAGCGGCAAAAGCAGATGAATTAGGAATTGAATACAAAGAATTCCAAGTTGCTCTTGATGGTTTAACATTTGTTATTAACAAAGAAAACGATTGGGCAACAGAAATGACTCAAGAAGAAGTAGTAAAGATCTTCCTTGCTGAAGGTGGAGTAACTAAATGGTCTGATATCAACCCTGAATGGCCAGCTGAAGAAATCAAACCAATGGGTCCTAATGAAAACCATGGTACAAACGAATTCATGTTTGAAACGATTATGGAAGAAAAAGACTTTGTTGATTCTGTAAATTTACAACAAGAATATTCTACTCTTGTAGATCTTGTTTCTAAAGATAAAAATGCTATTGCATTCTTTGGATATGGTTACTACGACAGCAATAAAGACAAGCTAAACGCAGTAAATGTTGACTTTGGTAATGGTCCTGTTGCTCCAAGTTTAGATACTATCGGTTTGGATGATGCAGCAGCATATAAACCATTTACTCGCCCAGTCTTCACATATTTAAATGTTGGAATGGCAAAAGAGAAGCCTCAAGTGCTTGATTATGCAATCTATGCTATGGAAAATGCTCAAACTGTAGCTTCTGAAACTGGATTTGCTCCATTAAAAGATGAAGTAATTCAAGAGTCTATCAGCTTCCTAGAAGAATTAAAATAATCATAATTATTGCTTTTCCTATTCACAGAAGATGAGAAGTTGATGAGAAGATTAGCTTCTCATCTTCTTATGTGTTTCCTCTATTAATATAAACTACTAAAAATTTCACCTCCCCCAAATAAAATAAATGGAGGATGAAAGGGGTTTTCGATCTTGGATAACAAAGAAAGCATCCGTGACATGATTGAAAAAAAGAGAAGCTCTACAAATCTAACTTCTGTCACAGAAAAGGTTATGCCTAAATTTTTATTGGCTATTGCTACGATTTCAATACTTACAACTCTTGGCATAGTTATTACTTTATTAACTGAAACAATAAACTTTTTCAAAGATGTTCCTTTTTTAGACTTCTATACTGGAACTATATTAAATCCACTAGGTGATGACGCACAATTTGGTGTACTTCCATTACTGACAGGGACGATTTACTCTACAGTAATTGCGATGTTTGTGGCTATTCCTGTTGGTTTAATGGCAGCTATTTTCTTAAGTGAGTATGCTTCCGATAAAGTTCGTAGAATATTAAAACCAATACTTGAAATTCTTGCTGGTATTCCTACAATTGTATATGGTTTCTTTGCATATACTTTTGTAACACCTTTATTGAGATCCTTTATCCCAGCTTTAGATCCAACAAATATTCTGAGTCCCGGTATTGTAATGGGTATTATGATTATTCCTATGGTAGCCTCACTTTCTGAGGATGCAATGAGTTCTGTCCCGAACTCAATGCGAGAAGGTGCTCTTGCTCTCGGTTCAACAAAACTTGAGGTGACTTGGAAAGTTGTTATTCCAGCAGCTATATCCGGAGTGATTGCTTCATTTGTATTAGGAATTTCCCGTGCTATCGGAGAAACAATGATTGTCGCTATAGCAAGCGGAAGTAATAAAGACTTTACGTTTGATCTTACACAATCAATGCAGACGATGACTGCTTATATCGTTGAAGTAACAGGAGGGGAAGCTCCTGCTGGTTCAACTATTTATTACAGTTTGTACGCTGTCGCAATGACTTTGTTTGTATTTACACTCATTATGAACCTCGTTGCCCAGTATATTTCTCGTAAATATAGGGAGGAGTATTGATTATGAAATATGTAAATGTCGAACAAGTACAAAAGAAAATGGGGTCACGTCTATTTGCAAATAATCTTGCAAAAGGGCTTTTCCTATTAGCAACACTTTTCGGATTAGTCATATTATTAACATTAATCTATAGAGTATACTCAGATAGTATTGGATGGATTGATTTTCAGTTTATTACAAGTAAACTGTCAACAACTGCAGAACGTGCTGGTATCATGGGCGCAATTGCAGGGACTTTATGGTTAATGGTTGTTGTTGCTCCAGTTACGATGTTTTTAGGAGTCGGAACAGCCATTTATTTAGAGGAATATGCAAAGAATGGAAAATTAAAATCTATTATTCAAACGAATATTTCTAATTTGGCAGGTGTTCCTTCTGTTGTATTCGGTATCTTAGGCTTAACTGTGTTTGTACGTAGTTTTGAATTAGGAAACATAGTGCTTGCCGGTGGTCTAACGATGTCTTTATTGGTACTTCCAATCGTTGTCGTTGCAAGCCAGGAGGCTATTCGCGCTGTTCCACAGTATCTAAGGGAAGCATCTTACGGAATGGGAGCTACTAAGTGGCAAACAATTAAAAACATTGTCTTGCCGGCAGCAATTCCTGGTATTTTAACGGGTTTAATACTATCTCTTTCAAGAGCTATAGGTGAAACAGCTCCACTTGTTGTTATTGGTATTCCGGCTTTGTTAATTCCACTCCCAGATGGAATTTTTGATAAATTTACAGTGTTACCAATGCAGATCTATTACTGGACTGTTGATTCAGCACTTGTGGCTGAGTATGCAAATCTTGCAGCTGCGACAATTGTTGTTCTTTTAATCGTATTATTCTTAATGAATTCAATTGCAATTATCATTAGAAATAAGTTTCAAAATAGATTTTAATTTTCGGGGGGTTTTTAACAATGGCAGTATTATCCGATCGTGAAATGAGAAAAGTAACGAATATAGATAGAGACGGGAATCAAGTAGATAAAAAGAAAATTGTTTATGATACAAAGGATTTAAATTTATGGTACGGTGGGGACCAGGCATTAAAAAACATTAATCTTTCCATTTATGAAAATGAAGTTACAGCAATTATTGGTCCTTCTGGTTGTGGGAAATCAACATTTATAAAAACGTTAAACAGAATGGTTGAATTAATACCGGTTGTTCGTATTTCAGGAGATATTAGGTATAGAGAAAAGAGTATACTAGATAAAAGCTATACGGTTGAAGATTTAAGAACTAGGGTAGGTATGGTGTTCCAGAAACCTAACCCATTCCCGAAATCCATATATGATAATATAGCATATGGACCTCGAATTCATGGGATAAAAAATAAAGCTATTTTAGATGAGATTGTTGAGAGAAGTTTACGTGGAGCAGCAATCTGGGATGAAGTGAAAGATCGATTAAAAGAAAATGCATATGGGCTTTCGGGAGGGCAGCAACAACGTTTATGTATTGCTCGCTGTTTAGCAATCGAACCAGATGTTATATTAATGGATGAACCTACTTCAGCTCTTGATCCAATATCAACTCTTAAGGTAGAGGAATTAATTCAAGATTTGAAAAAAGATTATAGTATAATCATTGTTACACACAACATGCAACAAGCTGCACGTATTTCAGATAAAACAGCGTTTTTCCTAAATGGAGAAGTAGTTGAATTTGATGTGACCGATAAAATCTTTTCAAATCCGACAGATAATAGAACAGAGGATTATATAACAGGTCGATTTGGCTAAACAAAATGTCGTGCATTTTAGAAGGTGCACGACTATTTTGTTTTAATAAGTTCTTCGTAGTTTTATGATCGTACAGTTTGGGGAATATATAACTGTATGTATATAGGAGGTAATGAATATGGGTGTCAGAGAGAAATTTGATTTTGATTTAAAAAATTTAAGAGATAAATTAATTGAATTAGGTAGTTTAACAGAAGTTGCCTTAACAAAGTCAATAAATGCACTTGAAAATCAAGATATTGAAGAAGCGTTACAAATAATTGAAGATGATTATAGAGTTGATGATCTGGACGAAGAAATTAATGATTTGGCGATTCTTTTAATCGCCAAACAACAACCTGTTGCAACAGATTTACGTAGAGTTATCGTAGCCATTAAAATTTCCAGTGATATTGAAAGAATGGCAGACTTTGCTGTAAATATTGCAAAATCTACAATTCGAATTGGGGACGAGCCATTAGTTAAACCAATTCATAACATCAGAAAGATGCATGAAATAGCAACAAAAATGTTATCACTTTCTATTAAGGCGTTTAATGAAGAAGATCTTGTATTAGCAAAAGAGGTAGCTGATATGGACGACCAGGTTGATGACCTTTATGGTGAAACGATTAAGGATATCCTTCACCTGATGGAGAAAAAAGATCATCTTCAACAATTAACTCAGCTTTCCTTTATTTGTCGTTATATCGAAAGAACGGCCGATCATGCAACAAATATTTCTGAAAGTATCATGTATCTTATTAAAGGTCAAAGATATGACCTAAATAGTTAATAAGAAAAATATAAAGTGTTTTTTGATCCAAAATAAAAAAAGCTAAGAAGATGTTCTTCTTAGCTTTTATCTAGTAATTGCTTCAGCAAGCTGTTTGAAAGTCATGCCTTTTTGAACCTCAAAAGTTCCTAACTGCACTTGGGTATGATAATTATTTTTGATTAAGTACTGATCAAATTCAAATGAGTCAGAAATAATCGCATTTTGTTCTAGAAGATCAGAAACTTCACTTGTCGTCATACCAGCCTTTATTGTTACTTTATATTTTATGACTTCTTCTTTCTTTTCTTCAGCTTCTTTTGTAGCTTCTGCATTTTCAGTTGTTTCTTCTTTAGGAGTTTCTTCAGTTGCCTTTTCGGTTACTTCAGCATTTTTTGTAGCTAATAATTCCTCATATTCATCAATTGAAATGGCTGTTTGCTGGTTGCTGGTTAAGAATTCTTCAACTTCCTTTTCGGAGAGCTCTTTTTGTTCAGCGTCAGCCTCTGTATGTTGATCACCTGAAAACAGATAGGTTCCACCAAGTACAGAGGTTGCTACGATCATACCTGCTGCAAATGCCTGAAAGCCTGTCTTACTCATGTTAATACCCTCTCATTCTGTTCAACAATTAATTTTACTTCTTTTACAGTAGTTGCTTCTGATAATGCGATAGCTTCAATAGACATTCCTTGTCGATACTTAGCAAGTATACGGGTAGGGTTTCCTTTTTCCTCTTCTTGGATCGAGTTGTTTTGTTCTTTTAAGGGTGCGTCATTTTGTAATAACTCTTCTTCCACAATTCGCATTTTCTTTTTAAGCTTATAGATCTCTTGCATAGCAGACAATTGAAGATGGTCCAATTCCTGTTCAAGTTCTTTTACATTGTCGCGTTGGAAGAAAGATACACCGATAAGCGCAATGCTTATAATAAACAAAATGATAATCATAATAGTCATATTTTTCACCTTCTTAGATTATTTCCCTCTACCTTTATATCATAAATCTTCATTTGAATGAAGTGATATTTTGTAGAAATTGTAGTTTTTTGACGATATTTCTTTTTTAAACATGTAACCGTAATATTTTAATCATGTTAAGATAAAGAGAACATGATGACGAAAGAAGAGGTACTATATGAGCTCTCGATCTTATGATGATGTCGAACAATATATTATACGTAAACAGGCATCTATTTCTGTCGATTATATTGAAATTATTCCATATCCAAACCACATTATCATCTCATGGAACATTATCTCCTCAACTCAAAAACTTCTTACAGACATTCTAAATGAAGACTTTCGGGATTTAATATGTAAGGTTAATTTAGTTAGAGTAATAAAGAATAAAGAACGATTAACAATGAATGTTACAGGAAGTAATGGAATAATTGAGCTTAGCTCTTTAGTAAATGGAAAATATTATTGTGAGTTAGGTGTAGTTAATTCACAAAATGAAACAATTACAATAAAAAAATCAGCATCAGTTATTGTTTCTACTAACCATTTAGAATCTAAGAATCAAGATTGGAAGCAAGTAATAACGAAAAATAAAAATAGTTGGTTTACTGCTTTCTCCGGGTACACGGTATATGAATAAATTAGGAACCAAACATGTATCAACTGTCCTTCATCTTACAACTGAATTTGGTGATCAGTTGATAGGAGGGCTAGGAAGACACGTAAATGACCTTGTACAATCATGCAAAGAGGAAAATCTGACAATTATAGTTATGACAATCTCTCACACAGGGAAGGAATCATATTCATTTAGTGATGGAATTCATATATTTCGTTTGATTCCTTGGCAAGAGGATTCGGCGAGCTTACCTGATTATTTTCGAAATCTTAATTTTCGATTTACTCAATTTATTCTACAAGACCTCCATATACAATTTGATCTTGTTCATGTTCATGATTGGTTTTTTGCGACAACTGCTTGTCAGATTAAAAAGATGCTGGGAATACCCTTCGTCTCGACAATTCATTCGACTGAACGAGAACGAAAACAATTTAATAATGGGAGAGTTATTCCTCAAATAATAGAGTATGAAGATCAGTTACTGCAATATTCTGACCATATCATAGTATGTAGTGAATATATGAAAGACATTTTGTTAATACGCAAACCAAATAGACAAAACTCTATATCCGTCATACCGAACGGCATTATTTTGGAAAATTTGAAAAAGATGCTAAGTAAAGATGAAGCTTTAAAAAGATTTCCATTTTTGACAGAACCAATTTTATTAGGAATAGGGAGACTGGTGAAAGAAAAGGGATTCCATATTTTAATCGAGGCGTTTTCACAGATACACCGACAGTATCCAACCTTAAAACTTGTGTTAGCAGGAAGCGGACCATATGAAAATGAACTAAAAAGAATCTCAAAATTATATAAATTAGATTCAAAAGTCATATTTGTTGGCTTTCTAAATGAAATAGAACGAAATACATTACTATCTAAGTGTGAAATCGTCGTGATTCCAAGCTTGTATGAGCCTTTTGGTATTGTTGCATTAGAGGGTTTGGCGGCTTCAAAACCAGTTTTAGCCTTTAAAACAGGTGGGTTAAAGGAAATAGTAAAAGACAACCGCGGGATATTGTTAGAAGGGATTTCCAGTGTTCAATTAGCTGAAAGGTTACATAAATGCCTTCAACACCCAAAAGATGTGGAGGCTGTGGCTCTGCGGGGCTACCAGGCGATGATCGCTGAATATCAATGGTTATCTATTATAAGAATAACAATTTCCATGTATAACAAAGTTGTAAGCAACAGAAATTTCTTTTATAAGTAAAAATAATAAAATACATGTGGAATTTGTTTATTAATAATGGTATTATATTAAAGTCTGATTTGTTTTATAGTTTTTTTAAGTTTGGAGGGAAAGAAACATGCGTGTAAATATTACATTAGCTTGCACTGATTGTGGCGAACGTAACTATATTTCTAAAAAGAATAAACGTAATAATCCAGATCGTCTTGAGCTTAAAAAATATTGCTCAAGAGAGAAAAAAATGACAGTACACCGTGAAACAAAGTAAGCAGTAGGATATTTATTCCTACTGTTTTTTGTTTATTTCCTGTAAAAGGAGGCTCCTCAATTGGAAAAGAGCCAATTAAGAGAAATGGTTAAAAAACAATTAGAGGAACTACACTCTGATACTTTCATAAAGGGCTGTGCGGACATACATAGACACTTATTTACATATAGCAAATGGAACAAGGCAAAAACGATTGCTGTAACAATTTCTCGAGGAAGAGAAGTTGATACAAAAAACATCATTGAAGAAGCCTGGAAAGAAAGAAAAAATGTTGTAGTTCCTAAGTGTGATCCAAAATCAAATACAATGACATTTCGCAGAATTGAATCATTTTATCAATTAGAGACAGTGTTTTTTGGATTAAGGGAGCCAATTGTAAGCAAAACGATACCTGTAAAGCCTAAAGAGATTGATCTCATGATTGTTCCAGGTCTATGCTTTGATCAAGAAGGATATCGTATTGGATTTGGCGGCGGTTATTATGATCGTTACTTAGAGAAATATCACGGTGATACTCTTTCATTGGCATTTTCCTGTCAACTATTTAAACGTTTACCAAGAGAATTACACGATGTACCTGTCGATGGAATAATTACAGAACTAGGAGTAGAAAAGTAAATGATGGTGTTGGGTATCCTTTTTATTATTTTTCTGTCGGTTGCTGCATGGAAATCAAAAACCTTAACAAAAAGTGGGATGATTGGAGCTATGATTGTTGGCTCAGTCATTTACGTTGGCTTTTCATGGAAGGGTATCCTTTTACTAGGGTGTTTCTTTGTCACATCTAATATGTGGGGGAAAATAAAATCAAAACAAAAAGACTCTTTACATGATATGGTAAAAAAACATAATGAGCGGGATATTATTCAAGTTTTTGCAAATGGCGGAGTGCCAGCTTTTATAGCGATGATTTCGATATTTGATCCTAGTAACTCTATTATTTATACAGTGTTGTTCAGTATTTCATTAGCTGCGGCTAATTCAGATACTTGGGCATCAGAAATCGGAACATTAAGCAAAGGTCAACCTAGAATGTTATTAACATATAGAAAAGTGGAACGCGGTACGTCAGGTGCTGTTTCATTATTAGGTACATGTGCAGCTTTAGTGGGCTCGTGTTTAATCGGTGCGCTAGCCGCTTTATTGTTTGACTTATCAATTAAGAATCTTTTAGTCATTTTTATATTTGGTTTCCTAGGAAATATTATGGATACGATATTAGGTCAAACCGTTCAGGTTAAATATACATGCAGAGTTTGCCATAAGGTAACTGAAAAGAAAATACATTGTCAACAACTTGGGCGTAAAACAAATACTTTTTCTTTTTTGGATAATGATGCGGTCAATATCTTATCCATTGTCATTTCAACATGTTTATCCTTACTTATTCTATAGAAAAAAAGGATAAAAATTGCATCTCCTACTAAAGATATAAATAGGAGGGATGAAGATGAGACGACTAATTGTGCTTTTAGCTGGTTCATTTGCGATTTATCGTTATCGATACCGCATTGTGAATTTTGTGCTAGGTAACCAGCAGCTGCGAAGATACTTTATTAATTTATCAATGAGAATACCCTTTATCCGAGATCGCTTTGTTAATCGGGCATTCCATTAAGTTTTCATTGTAAGCTGACGTTTATATAGATGTCAGCTTTTTACGTGTTATTAACATGGAGCAGTTTTCTTTTTAATCAAATTAGGGAATTGATATAATGAAGAAAAAATAACGGAGCGGATGATATGGCGTTTGAACAGGATTTTGTCTATTGGTCATTGGTTGAACAATTAGTTGTTGACCAAAATTATTCGATTTTAGCAATATCACAGGATGGAAATGAAATGGTCATACAGCCTTATCGAAAAAAGCAATATTCTATTATTCGATTAAGAAGAGCTGATGTTGACTGGGGAAATACACTTGCAGTAGATATTGAACAAGCAGGCAGGCGATTTGAACAACTAGTAAGAAATGGAGTAAGAGGACCAATAACAGTTTTAAATATTTACTTTTCACCTTTAGCGCCGGTTGACGATTATCCTGATGTCTTTGTAAAAGGATATAGCGGGGGACGTAAAGGGAATATTGATATTACTTCCATGATGATAAGAAATGATAATCTTGAAGAAAGTATAGAAAAGATTCAACAAGCTATGTCAATTCAATTAGACGTCGAAAACATACTCTCCGAGAAAGAGATAAATGCGGAAGATATTCAGTCTATACGAAAAAAGGTTATTACTCATCAGAAAGAAATGAGGGATGCTGAAAGAAAGTTATTTCAAAATGGGAAACCATTCTTCACTAACATATTTTTAGCGATCCAGATTGTAATGTTTCTTATATTAGAGTTTAATGGTGGAAGCACAAATACTGAAACATTAATACAGTATGGTGCTAAGTTTAATCCTCTTATCTATGAAGGAGAATGGTGGCGTTTTGTTTCACCAATTCTTTTACATATTGGTTTTTTACATTTACTTATGAATAGCTTTGCTTTGTTTTACATAGGACCAGCTGTAGAACGTGCATATGGAAAATGGAAATTCCTGTTCATTTATTTAGTTGCAGGTGTTTCAGGTTCAATTGTCAGCTTTGCATTTAGTCCATTTCTATCAGCAGGAGCCTCAGGAGCTATTTTTGGGTGTTTTGGGGCTTTGTTATACCTTGCTGTATACAATCGGAAAGTTTTTTTTAGAACAATGGGCTCTAACTTATTAATCGTTGTGGGGATTAATTTAGCCTTAGGATTTGTCATTCCTAATATTGATAATGCAGGTCATATTGGAGGATTAATTGGCGGCTTTTTAGCTGCGCTAGTTGTACAGCTACCACATCAGAAAAAACTGTTGATTAGACTAATTGGGATTGTTGGCACAGTTGTGCTCATATTTGGGTTGTTTCAATATGGAATGAGCCAAGCAAAGGAGCAATATCCTGACTATATTGCATTACAAGGTCAAGAGCTTATTCAAAATGAGAAGTTTGAAGAAGCTTATCAATACCTTAGTAAATCTATTTCGGATAATCATAACTCAAATGATGTCCTATTTTTAGCTTCGGTAGCGGCCATCCAATTGCAAAAGTATGATGAAGCAATCGATTATCTGGAACGTATCATTAAAGTTGATGACAGCTACCATCAAGCCCATTATAATTTAGCTCTTTTATACGCTAATCAGCAAAATAGTGATCAAGCGATTGAAGAAGTCACAAAAGCATTAAAATATGATCCGGATAATAAAAAATATCAAGCTTTGAAAGATGAATTGACTCGCTAATTGTTGATATCTTGAATGAACTTAAAAGGTGTTCCATCTTCAGATTGAATGATGACAACTAAATGAGAACGATCTTTTGCGAAAAGAAGGAGAGGCATTGTGCTGCCAATTGGTTCAATGATCTTTCCTTCTTTTGTTTTTAGACCTAAAAAGTAATTTTTATATAGACCTTCCCACAAACTGCCAATTACCTCTTGAGTTTTTTCTTCGGAAAATCCCGGTAATGGACGGTTTTGGTAATGAGCAAGCTCAACGAAGGGAATTGAATTGTATCGATTTTTATCAATGTTGAAATGTTGAAGTAATTCATTCCAACTAAATTCTAAATGTTGTTCGGCTACTTTATCTAGGATATCCTTCCACTCTTTTTCTTCTTCTGTTTGAGGTGTTTTAAATGAAAAGAGTTTGGTAAACTCTGAATCAATGACATACAAATGGTCAGTGGACATTTTTTGAACACTTCTTATTTCATCTTCATTCAAGTGGACTTCACCGTAATGCAAACTTATCGCTTCGTAGTGGCTGCTGTCTTCTCCGCTTACTTTATTGAACTGTGCCAGCTTTTGGCTTTGGTCCTCCCATTCTGATAAAGTTTTTACAAGTTTCCCATCTGAAAAGAGAAGAGATAAGTCTTGTCTTAGAAAGGCTTGTTTATCAGTAATAGATGTTACGTCCCATTCGATCATGTACTCATCATCATCTTTCTTGTCAACAAATTGTAATAGAGTAGAAGCTTTTGTAAATGAAACGGTATCAGTTATCGGGAAAAAAATAATACTCTCACGTGCATTTTGTCCTTTGAAAAAATATAGAAACATAGATGTACATAAGGCAAGAAGGATCAATAATATCCATTTTTTCTTCATTTCAATCACTCCGGGAAAGACAGGTTGCTAAATTGTATGTGCAAATGTATGAATATATGAGTACAAGCAGGAAAGAAAATATACAGGTATGTTTTACCAAATTTCCGTCAATGATGAGTAACAAATAGTGAAACGAAATGGAGTAAACAAATGTCTTATGAAGTTGATAAAAAAATAGCGACAAAAAGTTTACAAGAAAATACAGCTTATTTAAGCGAACGTCTTGGAGTTAAAAAAAGCTTTGACGTGATTCAATTAGATGTTGAGTATGGCGGGCGTGAAATGGCTTTATTCATGGTCGATGGGTTTGTTAAGGATGATATTCTTCATTACTTAATGAGATATTTATCCGAGCTGACACCGGAACAAATTGAAGAACATACACTGGAAAAATTACTAAAAACGTATATTCCTTATGTTGAAATTGATAAAACAGATGATTTAAATACTGTTGTGCAAACAGTTTTAGCAGGTCCAACAGCTCTTGTTGTCGATGGGATTGATCAAATTATCTTTATTGATGCCCGAACATATCCTGTACGAGGTCCTCAAGAGCCAGATATGGAACGTGTTGTTCGTGGATCAAGAGATGGATATGTCGAAACAATTGTATTTAATACAGCCTTAACTAGGAGACGGGTAAGAGACCGGTCATTAAGAATGGAATATTTACAGGTGGGACGACGATCAAAAACAGATGTGGTTGTTTGTTATTTAGAAGATATCGCGGATTTATCGCATGTTGAAGACCTAAAGAATTCTTTGCAGGCAATTGACACAGATGGTCTTCCAATGGGTGAAAAAACAATAGAAGAATTTATTTCAGGTAGGCATTTAAATCCGTATCCTGTTGTGAGATATACAGAAAGACCTGATACTGCGGCAGCCCATCTTTATGAAGGTCATGTCATTGTTTTTGTTGATGGTTCGCCAAGTGCCCTTATCACTCCTACAACATTCTGGCATCATTTACAGCATGCTGAGGAATATCGAAACAAACCAATAGTAGGGGCTTATTTGCGAATTGTTCGATTTATTGCCGTATGGGCATCAATTTTCATTTTGCCCCTTTGGTATTTATTAGCGAAACATCAGGAACTACTGCCGGATAATATAAAGTATATCGGGATAGAGGATGCAGGGCAGGTCCCATTACTTGTACAATTTTTGCTAATTGAATTAGGAATAGATATCCTGAGGATGGCTGCTATACATACACCATCATCCTTAGCTACTGCATTGGGATTAGTGGCAGCCCTAATGGTTGGTCAAGTAGCCGTTGAGGTAGGGTTGCTTACTAATGAAGTTATTTTGTATTTGGCCATTGCTGCGATAGGTACATTTGCAACTCCTAGTTATGAATTAGGTCTGGCTAATAGAATATATCGGATCATTTTATTAATTTTTACTGCTTGGTTGGGTGTAATTGGTTTTGTTGTAGGAATTACAGGGTGGGTCATTATGCTCTCACGTATGAAATCCTTTAATGTACCTTATTTATATCCGTTTATTCCTTTTAACTATCGGGCAATGCGAGATGTATTATTTCGCGCACCAATGCCGTTGAAAAACAGAAGACCACCGTTCTTGCATCCCCAGGATCCGGACAGGTAACTTAAATCACAAAAGGCAGGCTCAAATATAATGAGCCTGCCTTTTTGTTTAAGCTGCTTTTTCAATAGGAATAGGATTACTTTTATGACGTTTCAATTGAATTAAGAACCAGATAAATACAGCTATAAAGATGAATGCACCACAAATCATTGAAGTTTGATAAGAAAGTTGGAACCCTTCCGGTGCATAAAAGATATAAGATCCTGTAACAGCTGTCATAAAGAATGCGGGAACAGTGGATATCCAATGAAACTTCCCGTTTTTCAATAAAAACATGGCGGCTGTCCATAACATAACTGTTGCAACAACCTGGTTTGTCCACCCAACATAACGCCATAAAAATGTGTAATCCATTTGAGTTAATAAATAAGTTGGAACCACTACTGGAATCGTCATAAGAGCAGTTTTTATTTTTGAATCAAAATTACCGAACTTACTTACTAATTCGACAAGCATCATTCGTGATGAACGTAAAGCTGTGTCACCTGTTGTAATAGGTAAAATGATAACCCCTAAAATTGCTAATATTCCTCCAAATTGTCCTAACGTTGTTTTGCTGATTTCATTGACAACCCCAGCTGTTCCACCCTCTGCTAATGCTCCTTGAAGCCCGTCGGTACCTCCAAAGAAAGTCATTCCAGCGGCAGCCCATATTAACGCGATAATTCCTTCAGCAACCATTGCACCGAAGAAAACTTTTCTGCCATCACTTTCTTTCTTAAGTGTACGGGCCAAAATCGGACTTTGTGTACTGTGAAAGCCAGATATTGCACCACAAGATATTGTAACCATTAAAAGAGGCCAAACAGGAATTTCGCCAGGATGCAGATTTTCGAAAGTAAGATTAGGTATCGAATGATCCATAAAAAATAAGGCAAAGCCAATTGACACAGCCATAATAATTAAAATGAAACCAAAAATAGGATAGATCTTTCCAATCAATTTGTTAATTGGAAGTACAGCAGCTAAAACAAAATAAACAAAGATAAGCAATAATGAAGATGAATAGCTTAAAGGAGTAAGCTGTTCAACTAATTGTGCTGGGCCTGCTGTAAACGCAGCTGCAACTAATATCATCAGAATGATTGAAACAATATTAATAACTGTTTTTACCGTTTTTCCTAAATACCGGCCAACCAGTGTAGGATATTGCTCTCCACCATGTTTAATTGAAAGCATCCCGGAAAAATAATCATGTACAGCCCCTGCAAATAAACAGCCAATTACGATCCAAATAAATGCAACAGGACCATATAAAGCCCCCATAATTGCTCCGAAGATAGGTCCAAGCCCTGCGATATTTAAAAGTTGAATCAAGGAAGCTTTCCACCAGCTCATTGGCATATAATCCAGGCCATCTGTTTTTGTAAAGGCAGGTGTGATCCGGGCGTCATCTATTCCAAAAACTCTCTCAACCACTTTTGAATATATGAAATAACCTGCAATTAATAGTACGACTGATAATAGGAATGTAGCCATTTATGTTCCTCCTCACGATTCACGTTGTAATAGTAACATTATTTTAAACTTGTATTTATCAAAATTCAATATATTTTTTAGAAAAAATAAATTATTCAGAAAAATCAATAGATACTTAATTTTATTGATGTCGAAAGTTGGCCTTTGTATGGATCATGAAGTTTTTTGATATATCGAAATATTATAAACGAAAAATTAGAAAAATATATTCATCCATTAACAAGTATATTTTTAAACGTTTTCTTGACGCTTCGTTGTTTTTCTTTATACTTTATAGTAGTACTAAATTAATAGTGTAAAAGTGATTTTTTATACTTTAAGAAAGTTTACCCGTATTAAAGGATTACAGTATAAGAAAAGATAGCGACTTCAGGCACCTTTTGGCGGTAAGTCGTGTTTTTCTAAGATTAAAGTAGGTGATCATGTGAATACCATATATGATGTACAACAACTGTTGAAAAAGTTCGGCACGATCATATACATAGGTGACCGTATAGCTGATTTAGAGCTTATGGAGGATGAAGTTAAGCAATTGTATCAATCTGGTCTTATCGAACCAAACGTTTACCAAATGGCTATCCTTCTTCTTAGACAAGAAATCCAAAGATTGAAACGGTAGAAAAAAAGATCAATTTTAATGAGAGTAACATTCCAAAATGAAACGTGAAAACGTTTGCTAGAGAATCTATATATAATAGTAGGAAAAGGTGATGGAAATGAATGAACAATGGTTAGTAGGTATTGATTTAGGCGGAACAACAATTAAAATGGCATTCATTAATTATTACGGTGAAATTGTTGAAAAATGGGAAATTCCAACTGATAAAACAGGTAAAACCATTACAACAGATATTGCCAAAGCAATTGATACAAAACTTGAAGAAATGGGACTAACAAAGGCAAAGCTTGGTGGAATAGGAATGGGAGCACCCGGCCCGGTTAATTTAGAAAAAGGTCTTATTTATGAAACACCAAATCTCGGTTGGGAAAATTTCCCACTCCGTGATCATATTGAACTGGAAACAGGGTTGCCTGCTGTTATCGACAATGATGCCAATATTGCTGCACTTGGTGAAATGTGGAAGGGAGCAGGAGATGGAGCTAAAGATTTAATATGTGTAACACTTGGTACTGGTGTAGGTGGAGGGCTTATCTCCAATGGAGAAGTTATACACGGTATAAACGGTGCAGGTGGAGAAATCGGACATATTACGGTTGTTCCTGATGGTGGAGCTTTATGTGGTTGTGGAAAAACGGGCTGTATTGAGACAATTGCTTCGGCAACTGGTATAGTCAGAATCGCAAAAGAAAAACTAAAATCTTCAGATGAAGAAAGTATTTTGCGAAAAAATTTAGATTTAAGCTCAAAAGATGTTTTTGACGCTGTTGAGCAAGGTGATGCACTTGCCGAGGAAGTAATAGATTACGTTACTTTCCAACTTGGTCTAGTCTTAGCTAATATTTCTAATGGGCTTAATCCAGAAAAGATTGTTATTGGTGGCGGAGTGTCTAAAGCAGGAGATCTTCTCATTTCAAAAGTGGATCACTACTTTAAACGATTTGCTTTCCCGCGTGTGGCTCAGGCAGCTTCTATTTCAGTGGCAACACTTGGAAATGATGCAGGTGTGATTGGTGGAGCTTGGTTAGTAAAAACAAAACTTTTAAATAATTAAATGTAAATAGGTAATAGTAAAAAGGAGCTTCAGTTGATGATGCTCCTTTTCCATTTCTTCATATCCTTTTAGAGATTAGGGCGAATTTATGACATTCATTTTTCAGAATCTTTAAACTTTATATACAAACGAAACTTTTTAGGTTTTGAAACGTCTAATAGTAGGGTATAGAGAATATGCTAAACATTATAATTCTATCAGGCTATTGTAATGACAATATTAAAAAGCATTGATTTTTTGTAAAGAAAGTATTAAGATATGTTTTAGTGTGCAACACTTAACCTAATAATTGGAAAATATAAAAGAGATAAGCGTGTCTGTCCTATGGGATGAGGAGGTAGTAGCTGTGCGCAAGAAATCTTTTTCGAAAATCTCATTTTTACTTTTAGCAACATTATTTCTTTGGATAAAAACGTATATTGTCTATAAAACTAGCTTCGATATTAAAATTGAAAATTTCACACAAGAGTTTATTTTGTTTATAAACCCATTAAGCTTTTTATTATTACTATTCGGGTTTGGGTTGTTCTTGAAAGAAAAGAATAGAAACCGTTATATCTTTGGAGCAAGTATCTTTGTAACAGTACTTTTACTTGCGAATATGGTCTTCTATCGATTTTTTAATGATTTCTTAACAATACCGGTATTATTTCAGACAAGCAACATGGGAGATTTAGGAAGTAGCATTACAAACCTATTTTTACCAACAGATATTTTAATGTTTGTTGATCTTGTCATTCTATATTGGTTATTAAGAAAACCAGCGTTTAGAACTTTATCGGTTTTGACCAAAAAAGAAAAATCAGCTTACTTTCTTTTAGTTGCCTCCGTTTTTTTCTTTAATTTAGGATTAGCTGAAGCGGAACGCCCGCAGCTTTTAACACGTTCATTTGACCGCGAAATGCTTGTGAAAAATATAAGTGTATTTAACTTCCATATCTATGATGCTGTCCTTCAATCTAAAACGTCTGCCCAACGCGCCTTAGCAGATAGTGACAGCTTAACTGAGATTGAGAACTATGTGAATGCGAATCGTAAAGAGCCACAAGAGGATCTTTTCGGAATTGCAAAAGATCGAAATGTAATATTATTATCACTTGAATCCTTACAAAGCTTTGTTATTAATGAGCAATTAAATGGAGAAGAGATTACTCCGTTCTTAAACGACTTAATCAATGAAAGCTATTACTTTGAGAATTTTTACCACCAAACGGGTCAAGGTAAAACATCTGACTCGGAATTTTTAGTGGATAATTCTTTATATCCATTAGGAAGAGGAGCTGTCTTCTTCACAAATAGTAATAACGAGTATACTGCTACACCTGAAATTTTAAAAGAACATGGATATTACTCATCGATACTCCATGCAAACAATAAAAGTTTTTGGAATCGTGATTTAATGTATCAAGCGTTCGGATATGATCGTTTCTTCGATGTGAATGATTATGAAGTCACAGAAGAAAATTCAATTGGCTGGGGATTAAAAGATATTGATTTCTTCGAACAATCTGTTCAGCACATGGATGAATTACCACAACCATTTTATACGAGATTAATCACTCTAACGAATCACTTTCCATTTGAACTAGGGGAAGAAGATCGATTAATTGACGAATTTGATTCAAACAGTAAAACATTAAACCAGTATATCCCGACAGTTCGCTATATGGATGAATCTGTCAAACGTTTTTTCGAAGAACTAAAGAAAACAGATGTATATGAAAATTCAATTATCATTTTATATGGTGATCATTATGGAATATCAGAAAATCACAATGTGGCGATGGAGAAATTCCTTGGAAAAGAAATTACGCCATTTGAGTCCATTCAATTACAACGTGTTCCATTTATTGTTCATATACCGGGTGTTACTGATAAAGAACCTCAAACTTTTACAAAGGTTGCAGGACAAATTGATATCCGTCCAACAATCATGAGCTTACTTGGTATCGACGCCAGCGATCAAATTCAATTTGGTACTGATGTTTTTTCTGATGATAAATTATCATTTACGGTCCTTAGGGATGGAAGCTTTATCACAGAGAATAATATTTACACGAAAGGTTTCTGTTATGATAAAGAAACCGGTGAGCCGACAGATCAATCTGTTTGTGAACCATATATGGAAAAAGCAAAACAAGAATTGAATTATTCTGATGAAGTGATCTATGGAGATTTACTCCGTTTTTACGGAGATAACGCTACAGAAGTAGGCGAAACAGAGGCTGCTGAGTCTAAAGAGGAATGATACTTTAGGACTGACTTATTCAAAGTCAGTCCTTTTTATTTCATTTATTGATAATTAGATAAGATTAAAACAACAATTGCTTAAATCAATCATAGGCTATAGTAAGTAATAATGAAGTAATGGAGGTTTGATGATGACCATTCTAAAAAATACGGAAGACTTTGATGGGAACCTTCTTCATACAAAAAAGCCCTATAGTTCGAATGAATTGTATGATGATCTTGCTAAACTAGAAAATATGTATCCTTTTATTAAACGAAATATTATTGGTTATAGTGTTTTAGGTAAACCAATTATGGAGGTCATGATCGGAAATGGACCTAAGAAAATTCATATGAATGGATCCTTTCATGCCAATGAGTGGATTACGACAAGTATTATGATGCATTGGTTACATGAGTATCTTGAATTAGTAAGTAAAAACTCATCCGATAAAGAACAGGATATGATCGCACTTTATCAAAACACGTCACTATCATTTGTTCCAATGGTAAATCCTGATGGAGTTGATCTTGTTTTAAATGGGATTCCTGATGTAACTGAGTATGAAGCAGCACTTTTGCAGATGAATGACTTAAGTATTGATTTTTCACAATGGAAAGCCAATATTAGAGGGATAGATTTGAATAATCAATACCCGGTTAATTGGGAGATCGAGAAACAGCGGAAAATACCAAAAGCTCCTGCTCCACGGGACTATCCAGGAGATGCTCCTCTTACCGAGCCAGAAGCAATTGCTCTTGCAGAATTAGTAGAAAAGGCGAATTTTGATCGCGTCCTGGCATTTCACACACAAGGGGAAGAAATTTACTGGGGATATTTACGTAAGGAACCAGAGGAAGCTGAACACATTGTAAGAGAATTCGAAAAGCTAAGTGGATATAAAGCTGTGCGAGATATTGACAGTCATGCAGGATTTAGAGATTGGTATGTGAATAAATGGAGAAAGCCAGGTTTTACAATTGAACTAGGAAATGGCGTAAACCCTCTTCCATTTGATCAGTTTGATGAAATCTATAAAAAAAGTAAAGGAATCTTTTATTCAGCACTTTATATGTGAAGTCTTAGAGTGGTATTTTTATCAACTTTGCCACTCTTCTTTCAAAAAAAATATAAAATTTAAGATGAAATTACGAGGATTGACATAGCTTTTTAAATAAAAAGTATGTTACTTTAAATGAGGTATGCTCACCACTTTTTTGTGAAATGAATGGAGAAAAAATGAAACATCTTCTATATTCAAACGTATAGTTTATTAGGACAAGAATGATAATTGATTTTTAGGAGAGCAAGGTGAGAAAATGTTGATGAGATTAACAAAGTTATTTTCCATCATGTTGTTAATCCAGCTTTTTTTATCAGGATGTATTCCATCTCATCAACAGGAGAATAACCAAGAACAACAACCTAGCAGAGAGAGAATCATTCAAGAAGAAAAAGAATCGGAAAACCAACCTGAAGAAAAGAAAATGAACCTGCAATTGGACATTAAAGAGGAATTATTTCATTCTGTTGCTGATTGGTTGGATGATGAAACAGTTCTATATATTGTAAATAATGCTGAAGGCTCTGAAGTTCATACATACAACTTATATACAGGGGATACTAAATTATTTTACAAATCTGAAGATCCAATTGTTCAAATGAAGGCAAATGAGGACAATAGTTTGTTCTTTGTCCAAACAAGTCCATCTAGCTATGAGGCGGAATTGCTTTTTCTTAATCGTGAGGGTGATATCCAGTATCAAACAGAGATTGAATCATATGAACTTTCATTTACATGGAATCAAGTTAATCCTGATCAGCTTTTTGTCACAAGTTTTAATGAGGACTGGTCATATTCTACAAAAATCATTGATGTACATAATGATCTGATCATGGAAAATCCTGTAGACATTCCTTTTATCCAATGGATTAATAATAATCATGTCTCCTATATAAAATGGGATCAGGAAGAACCTTCATTGACTGCACCATTGTATATGTATAATCTAAAAGACCATACAGAGACGTTACTATCTGAACAAGTTGTAGCAAATACAAATTTTCCTAATCTCATAACAACAATTGAATTAATTGATGAAAATGGGACAGCCGTTGTCCGTTTTTATGATAGTGATAATCAGGAGAAATTAGCAGAGATGTCTACAAGATTGGTTGCTCTATATTCGGATTGGTCTATTCCGTATCATGATTTGGACAAGGAAGAAAACTTATTTTATATATTTGAAGTAAATGAAGAAAAAAATGATTTTACTCTTGTTTCATTCTCACCTGATACAACGGAGAAGAAGGTCATCTTTGAAAGCATCGAGAATTTTCAAATGAAACTTTCACCTAATGGAGAATTTGCTCTATATGGCCCAAGATTTGAAAAGATTTTAGATCTAAATAATCAGTCGGTAGAAGAACTCATTACCCTAAACTGAGTTGAAAGGACGAATTTTTTATGGCAATAGTAGATGTAACGGTCATTCCTGTAGGAACCACTACACCAAGTGTTAGTGAATATGTTGCTGATATTCAACACATTTTAAAAAAATATGAAGAAGAAGGAAAAATTAAATATAAATTAACACCAATGAATACCATAATTGAGGGAGAACTTCCTATACTTTTTCAAGTAATATCAGCCATTCATGAGGCACCATTTCAAAAAGGAATTCAAAGGGTTGCAACAAATATTAGAATTGACGATCGGAGAGATAAAAAAACAACGATGGAAGGCAAATTGGAAAGTGTTGAAAAACATTTATAATAATGAGTGAAAGTAAAAAACCCCTTAGCCGCAGCTAAGGGGTTTGCATTTCTTGTTAATGCGCAGTCGGAAAGCCGTGATGGATAAATGTCATGACAGCAAACCAGCCGAATACAGCTAATGTACCAAATGCAAAGAATGCACCAAGAAGGTTCTTGTCTTTTAGTGAACGAATAAATCCGAAGATCGCAAGAATGGTTACAAGTGCGAAGATAATAACTAAGCCCATTAAAAAGCCCCCTTACTATGTAGATCATTTTCGTAAAATCATGTTTGATTTTTCATAAACTTAAATATACAAAATAACAAGTCCTTCTAATATTTTAATCGGTTTCATAGCGTTTGTCGAGCTTATTTTCCATATCTGTCAAATACAATCCATTGTCTTATTATCATAACCAGTCTTAGCTAATCTTAAGCATTTGTCTGATTATCAAGATTTGATAGAATAGTGTACAATAAAATTAACTGTGGAAATTGGAGGATTATAAAATGAAATGGAGACAACTTCCGTTAGGACCGTTACAAACGAATTGTTATCTTTACTCAAATGAACAAAAGGAATGCTTAATCATTGATCCGGGCGGGGATGGAAATAAATTAATTAGTATTCTTCAACAACAACAATTGAAACCAATCGCCATTCTTCTTACACATGCTCATTTTGATCATATAGGTGCTGTAGATGATGTTCGAAAGCAATGGAATATTCCGGTTTATGTACATAAAAATGAAAAAGATTGGCTCTCTGATCCTTCAAAAAACGGATCACAATTATTCATGGCCGGAGCAGTGTCAGTGTCAGAACCTGATGAATTGATAAAAGGTGAAGGCCGGTTAGAAATAGGCAGCTTTGTTCTCGAAGTTTATGAAACACCTGGACATTCACCAGGAAGTGTTTCCTATTATGCGAAAGAAGCTGACGTTGTGTTCTCAGGCGATGCACTTTTTGCAGGCAGTATCGGACGAACTGATTTACCAGGCGGGAATCATGAACAATTAATAAAGAGTATTCATAATAAACTTCTTATCTTACCTGAAGAAACTATTGTATTATCAGGACACGGACCTGATACAAGTATTGAACAGGAAATGGAAACCAATCCTTTCTTAAATGGATTTTAATATCAAAAAACAGGCAGCCAATTCGCTGCCTGTTTTTTGATGAAATTAATGTCCCATATTTTGTCCTGGAATCATCATAAATGTTGTCCAGTACGTAAATCCGACAAAGAAGATCGTGAGGTAAGCACCAAAAATGTAAATGTACATACGCTCGGATAATTTTAAGTAAGATAAGAAGACAAAAAATCCGGTTTGTCCGAAAAAGAGTAAGGAAGTAGTCTTCATGTCACCAAGATAAAACATAACAGCGAAGATTCCTGTCCAGAAACCTAATACCCGGAACATACGATCCATATGTATCCCTCCTTTGTTGACTTTGCCTAGGCTTGAAAATGAGTCATAACGACAAAAATCTGATCCTAAAAGTGCATAAAAAATCATCTTCATATGTTAGCTTTTGACAAATATTAGTATGACCATACAAGTCCACCACTCTAATCATTATAATGTACCCTTCATATAATTGTAAATAGCGTTTACAACCTAGTATTCACAATCTAAAAAGAAAATATAGATGTGTAACATTGTTTGGTTTAAAATGAAGTAAATTACTGTACGTAAGTTATACAAATATTGTACAATTGATGTAATGATGATCTAGGAACGAATAGTAAATCAATAATATATACCCGAGGAGGATGTATTGTGAAACATCTAACATTTTACAGCTATCCAAGTTGTACATCATGCAGAAAAGCGAAACACTTGTTAAAAGCTCAAAATATTGACTTTCAAGAACGACATCTTTTCCGTGATCCGCCGACAATTGATGAACTAAAAGATTTGCTAAGACTTACAACAGAAGGAATAGATGAAATCTTAGCAACCAGAAGCCAAACATACAAAGATCTAGAAATTGATGTTAATGAACTTACCCTATCTGAATTACTCAAACTTATAAATCAGGACCCTAAGTTACTTCGCCGTCCTATTATTACTGACGGTCAACAATTAATTGTTGGATATAACTTTCATGAACTAAGTAAGGTTGTGAAAAAGAAGGAGGTACAACGGTCAGTATCATAGAAAAAGACGTCTGCTTGTTTAAGTAGACGTCTTTTCTTAAGCTGGGCTAGCTGGATTTGAACCAACGCATGACGGAGTCAAAGTCCGTTGCCTTACCGCTTGGCTATAGCCCAATATTTTCTTTTATGAAGCTTGTTCATATGTACAAATATATTATGTGTAATTTTCCATTTTCTATTCAAAATAAGATAGAAAAAAAACAGATTTTCCTCTATTAAATCTAAAAAATAAATAGCCATATTTAAACCAAAACGAGATTTTGCTCATGTGCAGTTTACTTGAAAGTTTTGTACAATGATTTTATCTTAAGGAAAGGAGAAAAATAGGTTGCAATCCATTGAACAAATTAGTGAGCGTATTATTGAGGAAGCCTGTGCATTACGAGCCTCAGATATACATATCATACCAAGGGAACATGAAACCCTTATTCAGTTCCGAGTTGACGATGAGTTAATTGAAAAACACTCAATGAAAAAACAAATTTGTGAACGTATAATCTCGCATTTGAAATTTCTTGCATCAATGGATATTGGAGAAAGAAGAAGACCGCAAAATGGTGCCTTATCACTTTCAACAACGAATATCAATGTTCATCTAAGACTTTCAACACTACCTACTATTCATGAAGAAAGTCTTGTGATAAGGATCCTGCCTCAAGAAAAAATTCCGCCAATTACTCACTTATCCCTGTTTCCTTCCACAACAAAAAAACTGTTGTCTATTTTAAATCACTCTCATGGATTAATGATTTTCACAGGTCCGACTGGTTCAGGCAAAACGACAACCTTGTATTCACTCATTCACTATGCAAAGCGACATTTTAACCGTAATATTATCACCCTTGAAGATCCAGTTGAAACAAAAAGTGAGGAGGTACTGCAAGTTCAAGTTAACGAAAAAGCAGGAATTACTTATGCAGCTGGATTAAAAGCAATATTAAGACATGATCCCGACATGATTATGGTTGGAGAAATAAGAGATCGAGAGACAGCGCAAATTGCAATAAGGGCAAGCCTAACCGGACATTTGGTTCTCTCAACAATGCACACAAGAGATGCAAAAGGAGCGATATACCGGTTATTAGAATTTGATGTGAGCCTCTCGGAAATCGAACAAACATTAATAGCGGTGTCAGCACAAAGATTAGTTCAATTAAAATGCCCGTTTTGCGAGGGTCATTGTTCTCCCTTCTGTAAAAAACTTAGGCAGAAAAGACGATTAAGTATTTATGAATTACTATATGGAAGAAATCTTTCTGCTGTTATTAAGGAGGCGCAGGGAGAAGTAAGCCAATACCATTATCCAACACTTAAGGATGTGATTAAGAAGGGAATAGCATTAGGGTATCTATATCCGAATTCGTATGATCGATGGGTAGTTCATCATGAAGAATAAAAAATGGACATTACATGATCAAACAATGATCTTAAAAAGATTAAGTGATTTATTAGACAAAGGGTATACATTAAATGAAGCATTAAACTTTATCTCTCTAAATGAACATGGTTTTAAAAAAGTGGATTTACTTCAATGTTTAAAAAAGCTTTCATCCGGTGTTTCACTTCGTCTAGCATTAAGTCAGCTACATTTCCATCGTGATGTGATCAGCTATCTTTATTTTGCAGAGCAACATGGTGATTTGGAATTTTCCTTACGGGAATGTAGTGATATTTTGCAAAAGAAGATTACCCAAATGGAAAAGCTAGCAAAGCTATTACGATACCCGATATTTCTAATAATCACTGTTGGCATCATCTTATCCATTGTTCACTTTATTATAAGTCCTCAGTTTGAACAGCTGTATCAATCTATGAATATTGAAGCAAGCTTTTACTCCCTTTTCCTCATTGTATCCTTTACAGCTCTGAAATGGTGTTGCTTTTTTGCGGCAGGTTTATTCGTTTGTTTACTCAGCTATTTCTATTTTTTCTTTCGAAAAATGCCAGTTGAGGAACGAATGCTGCTAGTTATAAAAATTCCAATTGTAAAAAGGTTTTTTACTATTTTCAATAGTTATTTTTTTTCTTTACAGCTTAGTAATTTGTTAAAAGGAGGTATGTCAACTTTTGAGAGTTTGAAAGTTTTTCAGAATCAAGATATTTTACCTTTCTTTAAAGTCGAGGGGTCTTACTTAATCAATCGGTTAAGTGCTGGCGAGCAATTACACACAATTATTGAGAATCGAGGTTTTTATGAGAAAGAGCTGTCATTAGTGATTTTACATGGCCAAGCAAATGGCCAACTTTCAAGAGAGCTTTATACTTACAGCCAACTCATTATAGAAAAACTGGAGAAATCAACCATTAAAATGATGACCATTATCCAACCGGTTATTTACGGATTTGTTGGAGTAATCATCTTGTTCGTATACTTATCGATGCTACTGCCGATGTATAAAATGATGGAAAGTTTATAGGAGGGTCTAATGAAAAAGGAAAAAGGATTTACATTAATTGAAATGCTGATCGTTTTGCTCGTGATCTCTGTTTTACTGCTTATTACGATTCCAAATGTCACGAAACACAATCAAGGGATTCAAAAGAAGGGATGTGAGGGACTAATTAATATGGTCCAAGCACAAGCTACCTCCTATCATATTGATAATCAGGAAATCCCCACAATGCAAGATTTAAAAGATAATGGCTATCTCCGCGAACTCCCGGTTTGTCCAAACGGAAACGACGTTGTCATCTCTTCAACTGGTGAGGTTTCTGAGGTTGGGTCATGAGTATGAAAAAAATGGTTTTACCTTAATAGAATCGATTTTAGTATTATTTATTGTCAGTATAATGAGCTTTGTTTTGATCATCAATATCGTACCAATATATAACCAAAAGGTAATTGAGACATTCTTACATCAATTTGAAAAAGATATGATGTATGCTCAACAATACGCGATAGTAAATAAACAAGCAACAACCATCCTTTTTGTACCTACCGAATATAGATACACTGTCGGAGAAAATAGGATAACCTTGCCACTGCTCCAGAGAGAATACAATAACGACATAACCATACAAGCTACTAACTTTTCAAATCGAGTTGTCTTTAATGCTAACGGATCAATCCGAAAAGGGGGGACAATTCATATTTCATATAAAAACCAAACGTATAAGGTGGTTTATTACCTTGGAAAGGGACGTTTTGATATTCAAAAATTGTAGAGGATTTTCATTAGCTGAAACCATGACAGCCTTTAGCATATGGCTACTAATCATCACGGTTTTCATCCCTCATCTTGTTTTACTTACACAAGAAAGAGCTAATAATAGACAGTCTTTAACAGCCATAAAATTATTACATGAAAAGGTCCAAGGTGTATCTTTTCAAAATACTGAAAAAGTAAACGAGACGATTATGAAGGACAATGTGGCATATCACCTCACATGGAAGGAGGACTTGTCTGATCAAAAGGCCTGTTTGGAATGGGAAAGCCACTATAAAAAAACAAAGTCAGTTTGCCTGCTTGTTTCATAATGAACGGGGGTATACGATATTGAATTTGTTACTTACATTTTTTATTTACATCTTCATCATATCCACGGTCACTATCGTCTTTCATTTTCTAGTTTCTCAGTCTCAGCATCCTAAGGACTTGAAACCATTTGAATGGGAATTGTTTGTTATTCAACTTCATAAAGAAATCAAAGAATCAAGTGATGTTGTCGTCAATGAAACCAACATTACCTTCCAAAATAAACATGGTCAACAAATTAGTATAAATAAATACAAAAATCTAATTAGAAGACAGGTAGGGGGATTAGGTCATGAAATTATGTTATTAAAAGTTAAAACGGCTACATTTAGACAAAATGAATCAGGATTTGAATTAGCCGTTGTGAGTGAAGCCGGAAAAAGGTATACACATAATTTTCGCTCATATAAGGAATTAGTCGAAATATGAGAAATCAAAAAGGATTTATCCTTCCAAGCATCATGGTCATTGCATTATTTTGTTTACTCATCGTAGCCCATATTTCAACAATCTTAATCAGTGAAAAGACGTTTTATGAAGAAACAAAGCAATATTATATCCTGGAGAATTTGATGAATGTTGCCGTGAAGAAATCTTTACAGGAATTAAAGAGTGGGAATACTGTTGATCAATCCAACGGTATATTTCATACAAGTAATGGTTCTTTTTCTTATGATGTAACAACAAGTGATAATGTGATATATGAGGTTCAATTAACATGCAGCGCGAGAGAAACGAAAGAATACTCAGCATCTTACAAATTCGATAAATCAAAAAATGAAATGATATTCTGGTCTGAATATTAAGAAATATGGTATTGTAGAAAGAAAACATGGAGGACCAAGTGTTGAAAGCAATTTATTTAACAGGTTTTATGGGAGCGGGAAAGACAACTGTAGGAGAAAAACTGGCAGCTGAAATGAATCTTCCAGTCCTGGACACAGACCAAGAGATCATTAAGAAATTAAATAAAAGTATTAAAGATATGTTTGAACAACAAGGTGAACAGTATTTTCGACTTGAAGAAACGAAAATGCTAAAAGAGCTGCCAACTGAGAATATCATTATTACAACAGGTGGAGGCATCGTAATAAAAGAAGAAAATAGAGCCTGGATGAAAGAACATGGCCACATCGTCATGTTACACGCTGACCTTAATACTATTTATGATCGAGTACACTCAGATCAGACCCGCCCATTAGCAAGCAAAAAATCGAAGGACGAGCTATATCAACTTTATAAGTCTCGTGAAAGCTTCTACAACGACTGTTCACTACTAATTGAGACAGATCATAAAAATATTGATGAGATTGTGAAAGAAATTAAAGAACGACTAAAAGAAAGCGAAATTGGAAATAGATAGAGGTAGAAACCAAAATATAATGAGGTGTTTTTACCTTGTCTACAAACGACTATGTAAAATATGTAACACAGCAACTGGTAAAATACATGGATACCCCAAAAGAAACAAGAAAACTGCAAAAAGAAGAACGAAAACACCAGGATTTATCAACATCGTATTATAGTAACCGATGGTTCGGTGTGTTGCCGTTCGCCCTTAAACTTCTAATGAATAAAAAGAAGAATCATTAAATAATAACGGATTAACAAAAAAGCTGACAATAAATTTTGTCAGCTTTTTTACGCCTCGGGAATAACTTGAACTTTCTTAATTTCGCCTGTCTCTGAATCAAACGTAATTGTCGTATATACGGCAAAGTCCTGCATACCCTCGCGTAATGTAAATCGGTATTGTTTAACCGTAATGTCCTTTTTCTTTTTATCCCAAATCTTCTGTGAAAACAATACCTGTGATAGCGGATATCGTTTTTTCGTCTCCTTTACCGCCACATCTTCCCATGTTTTTTGAGAAACTGCATGAACCTCTGGAGTAAATGAAACCTGTACGGCTGTTAACCCGAATAAAACAGTAAACAGAAACATCCATTTTTTCACGTATGAACACCATCCTTATGAATTATTTTTACCAATGGAAAAAAATTCATACATAAGTTGTTGGATGTGATAGTGGTGAGGGAGATATCGGAATTAGAAATGCTGGTGGAGGGGATTAAATATCTATGATCATTAATAATAGGCAAGATAAAAGGTCGTCAAAAAGACGCCCTTTTATTTTTCAGAAGTTCCACCTTGTTGAAGAAATGCTTGAATTTGATCATATGATAATCCGATCTTTTTTGCTTCTTGTATCAATTCCAACCATTCCCTATCAATTTGATTATCGATATAATTCTTTGAAATTTCAGTCATTAGGCTTGTCCTCCTGAATTAGGATGTTTTGATTTTTTGCATTTTTCCACTTTTGAAATTTCAGGTAATCCCGAAATTCTCTAAAGTCATTTTTGCTCATGCCTTCTTCAATGGCTTTATGTAACAACTTGCTCCACTCTTCATCAAAAATAAACTCTTTTGAGTAATTAGCTGCAGTAGACGATGATCCTAATAAATCTTCTACCTCTATTTCCAGAGTTAAAGCAATCTTCTTTAAAAACTGAAGCGAGGGGTTTTTTTGAACATCTCGTTCAATATAACTTAAATAAGATTTTGATACACCTGCCAACTCGGCTAATTCACTAATAGAATAACCCTTCTCAAGCCTCAACTCCCTTAATCGTTCTCCAACCATGCTTTGGTCTCCTTGTCTATATTACAAAAATTTTCCTCACAAGGTTCATTATATGAAACATATTGTTCTTAATAAAATAACGTAAACATGTGGAAATAAGAGGTATTTAAAGAAAAAGTGCAATAATCGTTCTTTTTAACGAAAAAATGACAAATTTAAGAGTTTTTTTATTTAGGTAATTTATCATATATTTGTAAAGAATGTAATATTCTATATTTTATGTATAGAGTTAATTTATAGTACTTTACTTGTAAAAGATTAAGACTAGAACTTAAAAAAACCTGGAAAAAACGCAAAATCCATTAAAAAGGATTGACTTGTTCTTTATAGTGAACTATCCTAGTTTTAGAGAACATGATCTCATGATATTTAAATGTGTGTTCTTAATTAAGAAAAGTAGGTGGCGGGTGTATGTCTAGCTTTCAAAAGCTTGAAGATAGACGTTTAAATGAATTTAAGCAGTCAAAAGAAATTGATTTGAAAGAAGTTTTCCTGATTATAAAAAGGTACATATGGATCATTATCCTTATAACAATCCTTTCAACTTCAGCTGGTGCCTTTTACTCTGTGTCAACTTATAGTCCTTTGTATCAATCAACTGCCAGAATTATTATTGGCGCAGATAGTAATATGATAACAACATTAAAAGTCATCATTCAGGATTCCACTGTACTGGAAAAAGTTGTGCAGAAGCTAGATCTCCCTTATTCTGCAGAGTCACTTAGCGGGAAAATTAGTGTTGGAAGTATAGAGAATTCTCAAGTTGTGACCATCAGTGTTGTTGACTCTAATTCTAAGCAGGCTGCTACGATAGCAAATACTGTTGCTGAAACATATAAAGATGAGATCCCAGCAATAATGGATTTTAAGGATGTTAGATTACTGTCTGAAGCAAAAGAAATTCCATTCCCGATAAATGAAAATCAAAATAGAACCATTATTATCGCAGCTATAGGTGGTATAGTTATTGGAATTGGGCTTGCATTTTTACTGGATTCTTTGAATAACAGCATTCGAAAGGAACAGGAAGTAGAAGAATTACTCGGTATCCCTGTTCTTGGATCCGTAGATAAAATGAAAAAGAATAACATGCAGAAGAAAAAAGGCAGGAAAACAAGTTTTGAACAGAGGAGTGAGACACTTGGTTCTTAAACTGAATAAGAAAAAGGCACTTAAAGAAATGACTAAGCGCCATTTTGTTACATACACAAATCCTGGTTCAGAAATTGCAGAACAGTATAGAACAATAAGAACGAATATACAATTTTCCTCAATTGATGAGAAATATAAAACAATGATCATTACTTCTCCCTCATCTTCAGAAGGAAAAACGACAGCTGCCATCAATTTAGCCATTTCAATATCTCAACAGGGTGAAAGGGTTCTTTTAATAGATGCAAACCTTCGGAAACCTAAATTACATATCTCTTTTAATCTTAAAGATTATCATGGTCTTACTGATGTATTAATTGGAAGAGTGGGATTAGAGGAAGCTATTTTTCAAACTCAAATTGGTAAGCTGGATTTGTTAACAAGCGGTATTATTCCTTCAAACCCTACTGAAATTATTGGATCAGATGCAATGAAGTTTTTACTTAAAGATATAAAAGAGGAATATGATACAGTCATTTTTGATAGTCCACCAGTATTAGAAACCACGGATACAAAGCTTTTAGCAGGACTATGTGACGGTGTTGTGATGGTCGTAAAGAGTGGAAAGACTGATAGAGAAAAAATAGTTGAAGCAAATCGTTTATTAAAGCTTGTCAGGGCAAAGGTATTGGGAGTTATATTGAATGAAAGATCATAATTTGTTCTTTTGTTGTTCGTTATAAAGAATTTTCGTTTGTTAGGCGATGTCTCCTTGCCTTTATCAATGGAGGCACTCGGCCATGCTGTGGGTTGAAACAAACCTTAGACGCGAGTCGTCATTAGCATGGTGTGAGGAAGGGTTAGATGCCCTATTAATTAAAATAATCACTTATAAATCTTACATGATCGAGGTTTATAAGTGATTATTTTAATAAAGGAGCTGAACTTATGAAAGAATTTGATCGCTTTCCTAAGGTGATGAAGAAGCTCGTGCGATACATAAAACAGGAGGCAACTATAGAACAGCTGGAGCAATTCAAAAAGGAGCTTGACCACGCAATGGAGAAAAGAACTGTCATGTTAAAGAAAACAACAGAAAACTGAATAAGGAGGTGAGACCTTGTCTTATCGTAGTCGCATATGGTTGCTTATTGGATTAGATTCTCTAATTGTTTTATCCACCATCTATTTCAGCAATGCATTAATTAACCCGAGTTTACAGGCTTTAACTCTTTCTATTTTTGTTATTTCTATAACTCTATTAATAAGTCATCATCTATTTTCATTTTTATTTAAGCTTTATAAGAAGGCCTGGGAATATGCCAGCATTGGCGAACTAATCATTATATTTAAAGTCATAACTTATACAATTATCGTAACAGCGGTTGTCCAACAAATTATACAAAAACAAATTGATTTTAGGATCTTAGCCATAACATGGATGATTCACCTTCTATTAATCGGTGGTTCAAGATTTTTCTGGAGAATTTATCGAGATACCTATCTGAAACACTCAATAAATAAAAAACGCACGCTTATAATTGGAGCCGGATCGGCTGGAACAATGGTCGCAAGGCAGCTTCTGCATAACCGTGATGCAGAGCTTATACCAGTAGCATTTGTAGATGATAATGTACATAAACAAAAACTGGACATTTTAGGTATTCCTGTAGCAGGTGGTGTAACAGAAATTGAGCGAATTACACAAGAGTTAAATATTTCAAACATTGTTATTTGTATTCCATCATTAAATAAGAAGCAACTCAATCATATTTTTAAAGAATGTGCAAAAACAAATGCAAAAACACAAATGATTCCAATGCTTGAGGATTTAATGACAGGTAAGGTTTCTGTTAACCAATTCCGTGACGTTCAAGTAGAAGATCTGCTTGGACGTGATGCGATCGAACTTGATATTAGTAGTATCAGTGATTATGTATCAAATAAGGTAGTACTTGTAACTGGTGCAGGAGGTTCAATTGGATCGGAAATATGCAGACAAATTTCAAAGTTTCATCCTAAAACATTGGTTTTACTTGGACATGGTGAAAATAGCATTTATACAATTGAAATGGAATTAAAAGAAGCATTTAAACAAACTGAGATCGAATTCATAACTGAAATTGCTGATCTTCAAGATTTTGATAAACTCCTCAATGTAATGGATATTTATCAACCACATGTGGTTTATCATGCAGCAGCTCATAAACATGTGCCTCTGATGGAACGAAGTCCAGAGGAAGCAGTGAAAAATAATATTATCGGAACCAAGAATGTTGCACAAGCCGCAAGTGTCCATAATGTTGAAACCTTTGTCATGATTTCGACTGATAAAGCTGTCAATCCAACGAGTGTCATGGGTTCAACGAAACGACTAGCTGAAATGCTAATTCAACACTTTGATCAAATTAGTTCAACAAGATTTGTTGCTGTTCGATTTGGGAATGTGTTAGGAAGCAGAGGCAGTGTTATTCCACTTTTTAAAAAGCAAATACAAAATGGTGGTCCTGTTACTGTTACTCACCCTGATATGGTTCGCTACTTTATGACGATTCCCGAAGCGTCAAGGTTAGTAATTCAAGCTGGAGCACTAGCAAGAGGTGGCGAGATTTTCGTTCTTGATATGGGAGAACCTGTAAAAATTGTAGATCTTGCAAAGAACTTAATCAAACTAACAGGTAATAATATTGATGAGATTGGAATTGAATTCACTGGTATGAGACCTGGTGAAAAACTCTTTGAAGAGCTCTTAAATAAAAATGAGGTTCACGAAGAACAAATTTATCCAAAGATTTATATTGGCAAAACCTCGCAATTATATATAGAAGAAATTGATTATATTATTAAAAACTTTAAATCGTTGGATCGAGAGCATTTAAGAGAAACACTATTAAATTTAGCTAATGATCGAGTAGAATACCAGAAGAAATTAGTATCTGTTTAAGAGGAGAGTGTAACAGTTGAAAGTTAGAAAGGCGATCATTCCAGCAGCAGGATTAGGTACAAGATTTTTACCGGCAACAAAAGCAATGCCAAAGGAAATGCTCCCAATTGTCGATAAACCAACCATTCAATATATT
>Ga0182742_1000974_pt1 | contig 39330 bp, 32 predicted proteins | sample eDN5th37CBELigMG_FD_128880 | JGI IMG/M metagenome (GOLD analysis project Ga0182742, IMG submission 128880) | Enriched Miracle-Growth compost microbial communities from Emeryville, California, USA - eDNA 5th pass 37_C BE-Lig MG (version 2)... ... | reverse complement strand
GACCGCCGATGCCGAGTTCGGCGCGCAGTCGGCGGATGCCGATCATGCGGCGAGCTGCGGCGTGCCTGCGCCGAAGCACCGGCTACGCGAGCTCGCTGCCGCAGGGCGTGAATAGCGTGGGCTGAAGCAGCTCCGCGAGGGCCTCGAAGAGTACGAGTGGCTGCTCAAGTGCCGTGAGAACGACGAGGCACGGAGCCTCGCGATCGCCAAGACTGTGTTCCCGATGGAGCAGCCGGACGATGACCCGATCACGGGCAGCATGTACAATTCTCGAAAGGGCGTCGCCGACGAATTCCTGGCGGCCGAGAGGCTGCGCGCACAACGGATCGAGCTGTGGAGATGTGTCACGGGCGCCGATCCGGCAGTGACGGACCCCAGCTTTGAGTTCGGCGGCTGACCATCGAGCGTGGCTCAGCGGGGCAGGTCCGCTGGAGCATCTACCCGGCTATCTGGCCCGGCGCTCTCCTCGCCCGTCGCCATCTCGACCGTTCCAGCCGGAGGGATCCTCCTCCACACCGGGGAAGGCCCATACGGACAGGTAGCCGGCGCCGTGCTCGTACAGCCGTCCGCTCCCGACCCGCATATCGCCACGGGACCGCCGCTCGGCAGGCAGCGCGCAGCTCCGCAGGATCCTTCCGTCCAGGCTGACTTCGTGGATCGTGGCGAAATCAGGCACGCCATCCAGGATACCGGCGTCCCGGATATAGGTGAGAATCGAGGGCCTCGTGGTGAACAGCGGCTGCCCGGTCACCACGCGACCGCTGAAATCCGCGGGGATCAGATCGACCCCCAAGCGCCACAGCTCGGTGCCCGCGGCCTCGTCGACGGCGCGAAAGTACCACGGCGCTTCCGCCGGACGAGGGGAGCACGATTGGACCCGCAAATTACCGACCACCGAGACCTCGCTGCGGTCGTCGCACGTTTCATCGATGGCAAGCAACGCTCCGTCGGTCGTCGACCGAATGCTCAGACGGCCGTACTCGCGGAGGTAGAGACGCCCATCCGCAACGGCGAACAGCTCCATCGGCTCCGTCACCAACCAGCGGGGGGCGCCTTCGGGGGTCAGCAACCGGAGCCCCCCGTACTGTGCTTCCTTACCCCGAAAGTAGATCGCTCCATTCTCATCCACGACGGGGCTGTTGGGATGGATCCAGATGGGCGTCACCGGGGAGTCACCCACACTGGCCCACGCGTTTGTTCCATCCCACCACATCGCCTCCAACCCCCACGCAGGCGGGTTTCCGGAGTACGTCCTGGTCTGCGCGAGCGCGAGGAGTTCGCCGTCGCGACCGACGGCGACTCCATCGAGCGAGGAGGCACCGTCATGATCGCTCCACGTGGAAATCTCGCTTCGCCAACGAACCGTACCGTCGTCGGGATCGAAGGCGACGATCGGTCCCACATCGGTAGATGCGATGGCCAGATCCTCGAGCAGCAAGAGCCGGGACTGCGAGTCGCCTCGTGGCTCCCCGAGCGGAACGCGGAAGCGCTCCCGCCCCTGGAGGTCGATGGAGACACCCCAGCAGGGCCAGGAGCGGTTCTCCCCCCCCTGGCAGACCAGTACCAGCGCATTCCCGTTCGCGTCCACCCGGAGAGGAGATTCGATGAACTGTCCCTCCGGCGGCTCCCAGCGCGCGAGGAGCGGAAGCGGTCGGCCCGGCGGCTCGACGCAGCTTCCGGCGCTGCAATCTCCCGGTCCACACAGCCCCTCGCAGGGAGCGCCATCCGGCACGGGCTCCTGCACGCAGGCGCCGCCACGACAGACCGCACGCGTCCCGCACATCAGGGGGCCGCAGGCACTGCCCTCCGGCGCCGCTACCAGCTGGCATCCCTCGACGGGATCGCAGACCGGATGCAGGCAGGGGTCGTCGCTCGAGGGGCACAGCTCCGCCTCGGGCAACTGGATGCAGCCCCGCGTCGCGTTGCAGACCGCGGTGGTGCACTCCACGCCGTCCGAGGGGCAGGTGACCGCTGTGCCGACGCAGGCGCCGCCGACGCACCGGGCGTCCTCCAGGCAGACGCCGCCGTCACACGGGCTCCCGTCGGCAGCTCTGACCGCAACGCAGCCCTCGCCGTCGAACCGGTACGAGAGACAATCGGACGCCTCGGGGCACGTCGGTGGCACCGCGGCGCTGCCCTGGAGGCGCACCTGCACCGCCTGCGCACCCAGCCTCGCCTCGAGGCCGCCATCGAAATGCCCCGACGCAGGGGGGGAGAAGACGACGGGGATCCGGACGCTCTCACCTCCCCGGAGCTCGACGGTGGCGTCTGTCACGGTGAACGGCCCGGTGGTATCGAGATGCACGGACGCTGGCGCCCGTCCCACGTTTCGCAGCACCGCCTCGCGTACGACGGACTGGCCGACCCACGTCTCGAGCGCCAGTTCGGCGGGCTCCACCACGAGCACGGGCTCCACATCCACGAGCACGTCGGCTGTGCAGCCGGCGGCGTAGGGGCAGGCGAGGAGCACAGCGAGCGAGCGTCGACGCATGGGGCCTCCCGCGGCACGGCAAGGTGACGATCGCTCACCAGCAGCGCAAGGCGCGCAGCCAGTTGGTGGGTCGACAGGCAGACGTGAAGCGCACAGCCATCGCCCGCGTCAGTGGAAATCCCGCGACTGCGGCAGATCGTCGGTAGGCCCCACCAGCGCCCGGAAGCGCCGCGCCTTCACCGTCGCCACGCCGTCCACGTTCTGGAGCGGCCCCTCGATCAGCAGGAGCTGGTTGGAGAGGATGGTCACCCGCTGCTCCTGGAAGAGCTCCGGATCGACCACCGCGTTGCCGAAGCCGGTCTCATCCTCCACGGTGATGAAGACCATCCCCTTCGCCGTGCCGGGGCGCTGGCGGATGATCACCTGGCCGGCGATCCGCACCCACCTGCCGTTGCGCTCGCGCAGCAACGCCCCGGCGCGCGTCACGCCGAGCTTGTCGAGCTCGGGGCGCATCCGCTCCACCAGGTGCGGGCCGACGGTGAGGCCGGTGGAGGTGTAGTCGGCGATGGTCCGCTGCAGCGCGGTGAGCTCTGGCAGCGGCGAGGGGCCAGGCTCCGGCGGCGGCGCCAGCGGCCCGCCACCGGAGAGCGCGGCGCGCACCTCCCAGAGCGCCTGGCGCCGGGTGAGGCCGAAGGCGGCGAAGGCCCCTGCCTCGGCGAGCAGCTCCGCCCGGCGCACGTCGAGCTGCGCCCGGTTGCAGACCTCCGATACAGTGGCGAAGGGCCGCGCCTCCCGCGCCGCCACGATCCGCTCCGCCGCCTGCGAGCCGAGGCCGCGCACCGACTCGAGCCCGAGGCGCACCTCGCGGTCGCCGAGCACCCGGCACTTCGCCGCCGACTCGATCACGCAGGGCGTGCGGACGTGGACGCCGTGGCGCTGCGCGTCCTTCACCAGCGTCGCCGGTGCGTAGAAGCCCATCGGCTGGTTGTTGAGCAGCGCCGCCAGGAAGACCGCCGGGTGGTGCACCTTGATCCAGAGGCTGGCGTAGACGAGGAGCGCGAAGCTCGCCGCGTGGCTCTCCGGGAAGCCGTACTCGGCGAAGGAACGGATCCCCACGATCACCTCCTCCGCCGCCTCCGGGGTGAAGCCGTTCCGCGCCATGCCGTCGCGCAGCCGCTCCTCGAAGCGCTGCATCATCTCCTTCGAGCGCTTGTGGCTCATCGCCCGCCGCAGCTCCTGCGCCTCGCCGCCGGTGAAGTCGGCGGCCACCATGGCGATGCGCATGAGCTGTTCCTGGAAGAGCGGCACGCCCAGGGTGCGCTCCAGCACCGGCTCCAGCGACGGGTGGGGATAGACCACCTTCTGCCGCCCCGCGCGCCGCGCCAGGTACGGGTGGACCATCTTGCCCACGATCGGGCCGGGGCGGATCAAGCCCACCTCCACCACCAGGTCGTAGAACTTGCGCGGCTGCATCCGGGGGAGCGTCGCCATCTGGGCGCGGCTCTCGATCTGGAAGACGCCCACCGTGTCCGCCCTGCAGGCGGCGTCGTAGACCGCCGGATCGTCGGGCGGGAGCTGGGAGAGATCGCAGGGCTGCCCCCGCTCCGCGAGGATCTTCACCGCGTCCTCCAGCGCCGCCATCATCCCCAGGCCGAGCAGGTCGATCTTGATCAGCTTGAGCTGCTCGCAATCGTCCTTGTCCCACTGGAGCACGGTGCGGTTGGGCATCGACGCGGGTTCGAGCGGCACGATCTCGTCGAGCCGCCCCTTCGCGATGATCATCCCGCCCGAGTGCTGGGAGAGGTGGCGCGGCAGCGACTTGAGCTCGTTGCAGAGCTGCAGGAGCAGAAGCAGCCGCTCGTCGCCGGGACGCACGCCTGCACGGGCGAGCTGCGCCTCCGGCTCGTTGCTCTCGTCGCTCTTGTACTCGAAGTGGGAGTGGCCGCGGGCGAGCTTGTCGATGATGTCGGCGGGGATGCCCAGCACCTTGCCCACCTCACGCACCGCCGAGCGGCCGCGGTAGGTGATCACCTCGGCGCACATCGCCGCGCCCGCGCGCCCGTAGCGCTCGTAGACGTACTGGATCACCGCCTCGCGCCTGTCGCCGGAGGGCAGGTCGAGATCGATGTCGGGCCACTCCCCGCGCTCCTCGGAGAGGAAGCGCTCGAAGAGGAGCCCCATGCCGATCGGATCGACCGCGGTGATCCCCAGCGCGTAGCAGACCGCGGAGTTGGCGGCGGAGCCGCGCCCCTGGGTGAGGATCCCCTTCTCCCCGCAGAAGCGGACCAGGTCCCAGACGATGAGGAAGTAGCCGGCGAGCTGCAGCTTCCCGATGAGCTTCAGCTCGTGCTCCATCTGCGCGCGGACGCGGCCGTCGAAGCGGCTGCCGTAGCGCCTGCGCGCCCCCTCCATGGCGAGGCGCTCGAGGAGGGACTGCTCGGTCTCGCCGGGCCCCACCGGGAACTGCGGGAACTCGTAGGGGAGCGCGTCGAGGGTGAAGGCGCAGCGCTCGGCGATCTCCACCGTGGCGTCGATGGCGCGGGGGAGATCGGAGAAGCGCCGCTCCATCTCCTCCGGCCGGTGGAGGTGGCGGTCGGCGTTGCGCGACAGCAGCGTGCCCGCCGCGTCGATGGTGACGCCCTCGCGGATGCAGGTGAGCACGTCGAGGATCCGCCGCTCCCGCTCCACCGCGTGGCGCACGTCGCCGGTGGCGGCGACGAGGAGGCCGTGCTTCGCCGCCAGATCGACCATCTGCCTGTTGCGCCGCTCGTCCCTGGGGTCGAGGTGGCGCTGCACCTCCGCCACCGTGCGCTCGCGCCCGAGCATCCGCACCACCCGATCGGCGGCGTGGACGTCGGCGCAGGCGCCGAGCAGCACGGTGAGGCCGTCGGCGTGCTTCGCGACCTCCTCGAGCGCCACCGCGTGCGTCCCCTTGACGTGGCGCGCGTGCGCCTTCGTGTAGAGCCTGCAGAGGTTCCGGTAGCCGTCGGCGTTCTCCACCAGGAGGCGCAGGGAACCGATCCCCTCCACGTCGAGGTCGCCGGCGACGATGGGCCGGATCCCCACCTCCCGCGCGGCGGCGTGGAAGCGCGGGCTGCCGTAGAAGCCGCCGTTGTCACCGCAGGCCACCGCCGAATAGCCGAGCGCCGCCGCCTGCAGGGCGAGGTTCTCGGGAAGGGAGGCGCCGCGCAGGAAGGAGAAGGCGGTGCGGGCCCGCAGCTCCACGTAGCGGCCCCGCGCAGGCGCGCGCGCGGCCACGCCGGTCCGCGCCCGGAGCTGCTGCTTCTCGACGATCCGCTCGTTGGTCTCCCACGTGCCCATTCAGGCTCCCCGCGGCGCAGCGGCGTGCGCCCGCCCCGCAGCGATGCCGCCGCGACGTCCCTGCCGGTCCATCAGTCGTACCGCCCCACCAGCGTCCAGGCGCCGTCGTCCAGGTTCTGCGCCAGCCGGTAGACCGCGCCGTCGGAGAGCTCCACGTCGAAGGTGTCGCGGCGCAGCGGCGCCTCGTGCCAGCCGGTGTCCTGCCGCCACGGCCCGGCGAAGCCGACGATCCACCCCGCCACCGCCCCCGCGCGCAGCGCCTGCGGCCCGTCCCGGCCCATCCGCACCTCCGCCGCGATCGGCGGCCGGAAGAGGCGCAGCCCCGCCACCGGCTCCCCCAGCGCCGGCTCCGCCTCCTCGTCGGGGGGCGGCGGCGGATCGAAGCGCCCCACCCGGTAGCCTTCCGGATCGTGGCTCTCCCGCAGCAGGGGCACGCCCACCCGATCGTCGCCGACGATCGACGCCACCCTGGCCACCGCGGTGGCCAGCTTCTCCGGCGCCACCGTGGGCAGGCCGAAGAGGCGGAGCTGCTCCCGCCGCGCCCGCGCCGGCGTGGCCACGAGGCGCACGCCGCGCACCGCCGCCTCCGGCGGCCGCCGCTCCAGCACCGAGCGGCAGAGGGCGAGCATCGCGCCCACGTCCCGCGTGGGCGCCGCCAGCTCCACGGGAAGGAGCGCCTCGCCGGCGGGATCGAGGAGCAGCTTGAGGACCAGCCCGCCCACCGCCACCCCGTGGCAGTCGAGGCGCGCCACCAGCCGCTCGATCGCCGGGCGGATGACGAAGAGGAGCCCCTCCACCGCGAGGATCTCGAAGTCGAAGTCGCAGCCCTCCTCGAAGCTCTCCGGCTGCGGCCTGGGCTGGAGCGGCTCGTCGTCGACGCCGGAGGCGAGGCGGTGGATCCGCACCCCCTCCTCGCCGAGGCGCGAGCCGACGCCGTCGACGGGGAGCGAGGCGAAGGCCCCCGCGGTGCCGAGCCCCCAGCGCAGCAGCGTCTCGCAGAGCTTCGGCGACGCGCCCAGCGCGGCGAGCGGAAGGGGGGCGAGGAAGGCGCGCTCCTTGCCCTTCGGGATCACCTCGATCCCGTCGCCGCGCACCGCGGCGATGGTGGCGATCCGCTTGCCCCCCGCCACCGCCGCCCGCGCGTCGAGATCGAGGCGCGAGGCAGCGGCTACCAGCGCCGAGGCGATGCCGCGCTCGTCGCCGTGGAGGCGGGAGAGCCCCTCCGCATCGATCAGGGCGAGGCCGGGGCGCACCTCCTCCACCCGCGGCGCCACGCTCGCCGCGGCGTCGAGCACCGCCTCCCGCGCCGCCTCGACGATCTCCTGCGCCACCCAGCGCACGGTGAGCTGCGGGCAGAGGGCGAGCGCCTCGCCCACGCCGAGGCCGGGGACGACGCCCTGCATCCGCGCCTGCACCGAGACGTGGATCAGCCTGGCGCGGGCGCCCTCCCCCTCCGCCACCGCCAGCGGGATCCCGGCGAGAGTGGGCTCCGCCCGCAGGAGCGCCTGGAGCGGAAGGTCGGGGACGTAGAGGCAGCCGATCCTCATCCCTCGTCTCCTTCCGCCATCCACCACGCCTTGCGCCGGGAGGCGGCGGGGTCGTCGCCCACCCGCGCCGCGCCCGGCAGCGGATCGCGGATGGCGCAGGGAAAGAGCTCCGGCGCCCGGAAGGAGAGACGCGCCTCCCCCGGCGAGAGGCCGAGCTTGTTCCGCTCCAGGGCCACCGTGATCTCCAGCCCTTCGAAGGTGCGCCCCGGCCCCTGCCCGACGAAGCGCGCGCTGCAGCGCGAGGGGCGGAGGGAGGCGGTGGCGAAGGTGCCCGCCCCCTCGCCGCCGAGGACGAGGAGGGAGGCCCGCGCCGACTCCGCGTCCCGGGCGAGGCGGAGCCAGGCCGCCTGGGAGATGGTGTCCCGCTCGGGGTCGAGGCGCTTCTTCCGCACCGCGTAGCGCTCGATGCGGGGCTCGTCCGGCGGCGCGCCCTCGCCCGGGGCGGTGCGGATCAGCAGTGGCTCCGCCGCCGCCGTGGTGCCCCGCGCCACCGCGCCGCCCGGCCGCCGCTCCGTGCCCACGTGGGCACCGCCGACTGCCCGCAGCCCCGCGCCCCCGCGGGCGCCGCGCCCCCGCTGCGGCGCCGGCCCCAGATCGAGGATCACCAGCGCGAACGCCCCCGAGGCGAGGAGCGCGTCCGCCGCCCGCACCGCGTCCTTGTGGGAGGTGGGCCTGCACCAGAGCGTCCGGGCGAGGTCCACCCCCGCGTCCGCGGCGCTCCTGGGATCGAAGGCGTCGGCCCGGTCCACCAGCGCCGCCAGCCTGCCGCTGGCGGTGAAGCGCGCCAGGATCCGCAGCCCCAGGGCGGTGCCCAGCGCCCCCCGCGCCTCCCCCAGCTCGACGATCCGCCCCCGGGGCAGGCCGCCGCCCAGGAGCCGGTCCAGCTCCCCGAGGCCGGTGGGAAGCACCGGGGGCAGGCGGTGGGCGAGCTCTTCCGGCGTGACCAGCGCGCGGGTGCGGCGCAGGTCGCTCAGGAGCTGGTCGAGGTTGGAGACGGCTGCCAGGGCCACGGGGACGGATCCTCCGTGGCGATCGTTATGAACAAACGTTCAGGCCGTCAAGAGCGACAGACGGAACGGCCGATCCGTATCGGCGATCCGACACCGGCGCAACTCAGTGGACCACCGTCACGCTGCACGGGGCGTGGTGGACCACCCGATCGCTCACCGACCCCACCAGAAAGCGGCCCACCGCCCCCATGCCCCTGGCGCCGACGACGATCAGGTCCGCCCCCCGCTGCTTCGCCTGGGTGACGATGGTGTCCGCCGGGCTGCCGTACTCGATCACCACCTCCGCCCGGTCCTTCGGGAAGCCCGCCAACATCTCGTCCAGGGCCTTGCGGAGCTTCTCCATCTCCTCCTCGGTGGGCTGCCTGTGGGTCACGCCGTAGAATTCGGCGAAGCCCACGTTGACCATCGGGATCGGCTCGAGGACGTGGAGCAGGGTGATCCGGGCGCCGGTCGCCCGTGCCAGCTCCTGCGCGAAAGCGGCGGCGCGTTTCGATCCCTCGGAACCATCCACTGCCACGAGAATGTGCTGGATCACGGCGGCGACCCTCCTTCAGCGGAGGAGTAGACCCTGCCCGGGTCCACGGCAATCGCCCGGCCGCGCCGTTCGTCACCCGTGCCACGAAGCGGGAAAATGGGCTACGAAGCGCCCGTGGACGATCTGCAGCAGCGCCGCCTCGAGCAGCACAAGCGCCGCCTCTCCTGGATGCCGTGGCTCTACTTCGCCCTCAAGCCGAAGCACCGCGCCTGGGCGGAGCCGTGGCAGCGGGAGGTGCGGCAATCCTTCCGGGAGCTGGAGACGATCGAGATCGACGAGAGCGCCTTCGTCGCCCCGGAGGCCAGGCTCTTCGCCGAGCCCGGGCGTACCATCCGCATCGGCCCCCGCTGCAGCGTCGCCGCGGAGGTCTTCGCCCACGGGCCGATCGTCCTCGAGGCGGAGGTGAGCCTCAACGCCCGGGTGACGATGGACGGCGGCGCCGCGGGGATCCACGTGGGCGCGGGGACGCGCATCGCCTCGGGCGCCGCGCTCTACGCCTTCGATCATGGCATGGCCCCCGACCGCACCATCCGATCCCAGCCGGTGCGCTCCCGCGGGATCCGGATCGGCACCGACGTCTGGATCGGCGCCAACGCCTGCGTCACCGACGGCGTGACCATCGGCGATCACGCGGTGGTGGGGATGGGCGCGGTGGTGACCCGCGACGTGCCCGCCTGGGCGATCGTCGGCGGCTCCCCCGCCCGTGTCATCGGCGATCGCCGCGACAAGCCCACCCTGGGCAACATCGTCGGATAGGAACGGCCGCCCTGCCGAAGGCGGAGCGAGCGCAGCAAGGGTGCGGCTCCGAAGCGGGACCGATTCGGCGCGCAAGACGAAGCCCGCCTCCCGGTGAGGGTCGGGAGGCGGGCTTCCCGCGGCCGGCGCGCCCTTCCGAAAGCGCGCCGGCCACCGCCGCCGCGCATCCCCGGGCGCGGCGGCACAGGCAGCAGCGGGAGCGGACTGCGCTGCTGCCTAGTTCCTCGTCGCGGTGAGGCGGAAGGCGCCGCCCACGTTGCTCTGGAAGGACTCGATCCGGAAGGCGACGCGCATGCCCGCGCGGAGCTTGAGGGTGAAGTCGCCGCTGGGCGCGGGCGCCACCGCCCGTGTGCAGCCCGCCTGCCAGCCGTCCGGTCCGCCCACCTGGACCACCAGGATCGGATCGATCTCGTCCGAGGCGATCGAGAAGACGTACGTCCCGTCCTCCGGCACGATCCACTCCAGGATCTTCTCCGGCGAGTCGGGCGGCGAGCCGCAGGATCCATCCTCCACCTCGCTCCCCGCGCCGGCGGTGGTGTCGCTCACGTCGAGCGGCCACGCCGCGCCGAGGAAGCGATCCACCCCGGTGCCGGGCGCGCACGCGGCATCCGACGCGCAGTCCGCATCCGCGCAGTCCCGCGCGCCGTCGCCGTCGTTGTCCCTGCCGTCGGCGCAGTGGCCCGCTTCGCTGGCGAGCGTGGCGCACGCGGCGGCGCCCGCGCAGTCGTCGTCGTCGCAGTCGACCAGCCCGTCGCCGTCGTCGTCGCGGCGATCGCCGCATGCCGTCTCGGCCGCGGGCGCCTCGTCCACGGTGAGGAGGAACGGGCCGCCCCAGAGGTAGAAGCTGTCGTCGCGCCCGTCGAGGGAGGGATCGGCGTAGGAATCGACCACGATGAAGTAGCTCGTCCCCGCGATGGCGTCGACGAAGGCGCGCGAGGCGAGGCCGCCCGCGTCGTCGCTGCAGGCCAGCTCCACCGGTGCGGAGCAGGAGGGCGTGGTCACCGCCAGGACGGTGTCGTGGGCGGAGCCGGCGGTGTCGAAGACGAAGCGGCCGTCCCGGGGCGCGGTCCACAGCAGCGTCCGCTCCGATCCGTCGAGCGCGCAGCTCGCATCGCTGCGCCAGCCTGCGGCGAAGTTGTCGCCGCTCACCGAAGCGGCATCGACCGCGCCGAGCACCTCGTCCACGCAGGCGTAGAGGCAGGCCGGGTCCTCCGCGCAGTCGTCGTCGCTGCAGTCGGGCGCGCCGTCCGCGTCGTCGTCGAGGCCGTTGCCGCACCGCCCCGCCTCCGTGTCCATCGCCTCACCGATCCGCAGGAGGAAGTCGCCATCGCCCAGCGTCCGCCCGTTGTCCACCACGATCACGAAGGCGTCACCCGCCTCCGCCGCCTCGATGCGGACCGCCGCCGACCAGAAGATCATCCCGTCGCCGTCGGCGTTTTCGAACGGAGCCCCGCAGGCCAGCTCTTCGCCATCGCACCCCTCCCCGGCGACGACGGAGAGGTAGGGGAAGATGGAGAAGCCGTCCACCTGCACCACGTACGAGCCCGCATCCGGCGCGCGCCAGAGAAAGCCCCTGTCGTTGCCGGTCACCGTGGCGCACGAGGGCGCCACCTCGTTCCCGGCGAACCAGGTGTCCGCGCGCAGCTCCACCGGGAAGCCCTCCGCGATCTCCTCGTCGACGCAGCCCGGCGCCTCGCAGGCAGCGTCGGTCGCACAGTCGTCGTCCTCGCAGTCCGTGAGGCCGTCGCCGTCGTCGTCGACGCCGTCGTCGCACAGGCCCGCCTCGCTCGCCGGGGCCTCGCGGATGGCGAGGACGAAGGGCCCCGCCTCGGGGCCGTCGACCACGATCCGCAGCCGCGCGCCCGCCGCCGCGGTGATGGCGATGCGCGCCTGGTCGCCACCCGCCCGGTCGCTGCACGCCAGCTCGGGCCCCGCGCAGTCGCCCTCCTCCAGGAAGACGGCGAGCACCGTGTCCACCGGCGATCCGGCGGTGTCGATCACGTAGTGGCCGTCCGCGGGCGGCGTCCAGAGGAAGGCGCGGTCCTGCCCGACGCCGGCGCAGCCGGGCGAGACGTCGTCCCCCGCCCCCGCGGTGCTTCCCCGCAGCTCCACCGGCAGCGCCGAGCCGAGATCCGCGTCGGCGCAGGCGAGGAGATCGCACGAGGCCGCGCAGTCGTAGTCGGCGCAGTCGGCCACCCCGTCGCCGTCGTCGTCGAGGCCGTCGTCACAGACGGTCTCCCTGCATGCCTCCGCGCAGTCGGCATCGGCGCAATCCACGTCGCCGTCGCCGTCGTCGTCCGCGCCGTTGTCGCAGATCTCCCCGCACGCGGGGTCGTCCGCGCAGGCGCCGTCCTCGCAGTCGACCGCGCCGTTGCCGTCGTCGTCCTGGCCGTTGTCGCAGATCTCCCCGGGGGCGCAGGCCGGCTCGGCGGCGCAGTCCTCGTCGTCACAATCGGCCTTGCCATCGCCGTCGTCGTCGATGCCGTTGCCGCACGTCTCCACGATCCCGCCACCGCCGGATCCACCGGCGCCGCCGGTACCGCCCGCTCCACCGCCGCCGCCCGGCGAGCCGTCGCCATCTCCACACGCCGCCAGGGCGATTCCGAGCACGGCCACCCACAGACGCCTTCCGATCTCCATCGTCGTCGTCTCCCGTTGGTTCGGCGCACGACCCTTTCAAGAGGCGCGCCGCCCCCCGGAAGGCGCGCTCCCGGCGCGGAGGTGGGCGCGGCTCGAGGCGCCGGTGGGGCATCCCTCCACGCGCCCTTCGGAAATCCGTGGCCCATCCCGCGCGGCGATCGGGCAAGATGCGCGCCGTGTTCGACTTCTTCGCCACCGCAGCCAAGGGGACCGAGGGCGCCCTCCGCGACGAGCTCAAGTCCCTCCGCCTGCCCGGCGTCCGGGCGGATCGGGGCGGCGTCCACTTCCGCGGCACCCTCGCCGACGGGATGAAGGCCTGCCTCTGGTCGCGCACCGCGATGCGCGTCCTCCTCTCCCTGGGCGCCCAGGAGGCGAAGGGGGCCGACGCCCTCTACGACGCGGTCTTCTCCATCCCCTGGGAGGACCACCTCTCCGCCCGGCGCACCTTCGCGGTCCACGCCACCGTCCGCTCCTCCGAGCTGACCCACTCCCACTTCGTGGCGCTGCGTGCGAAGGACGCCATCGTCGACAGGATGCGGGAGCGGACCGGCGATCGCCCCAGCGTCGACACCCACAAGCCGGACGTCCACGTCGTCGTCCACCTGGCCAGGGACCGCGTGGAGGTCTCCCTCGATCTTTCCGGCGAGCCGCTCCACCGGCGCGGCTGGCGCGTCGAGGCGAAGGAGGCGCCGCTGCGGGAGACGCTCGCCGCCGCCGTCCTCCTCCTCGGGGGCTACGATCCGAAGCAGCCCTTCCTCGATCCGATGTGCGGCTCGGGCACGCTGGCGATCGAGGCGGCGCTCATCGCCCGCAACATCGCCCCGGGGCGCGGCCGCCACTTCGGCTTCATGCGCTGGCCCGCCTGGGGCGACGAGGAGGCCCGCGCCTTCCGCGCCCTGCAGGAGGAGGCGCGCTCCCTCGCCCTGCCGAAGGCGCCGGCGCCGATCCTCGCCCGGGACCGCTTCGCCGATCCCCTGGAGATCGCCCACCGCAACGCGGAGCGGGCGGGCGTCGCGGGCTCGATCGAATTCGAGCAGCAGGACGCGCGCGACCTGGTCCCGCTGCCCCCGGGCTGCCAGATCTTCGTCAACCCGCCCTACGGCGAGCGCCTCGGCGGCAAGCGGCTCCAGCTCGAGGGGCTCTACCGCGGCTTCGGCGAGGCCTATGCGCCCTTCGAGGAGGAGGTGCCGCTGGTGGTCCTCTCCGGCTCGCCCCTCTTCGAGCGCGCCTTCGGCCACCGCGTCCGCTGGCGCCACCCCCTCTACAACGGGCCGCTCGAGGCCCACCTGCTCCGCTACGGCCCCAGGCGCTGACCGTTGCGGAGCGCCATCTCGCCGACGGGATCGTCGTCGGCGCGAATCACCGCCTCCATCCCGAGCAGCTCCAGCAGCGCGCGCCCCGCGGGCGCGCAGAGGAGCGCCTCGGTCCGCTCGCAGAGCCGCTCGGTTTCCTTCGCCGGCAGGTGGGGCGCGAAGACCAGGCCGTCGTTGGGGACGGGCGCGGTGTAGGCGAGCGGCGCCAGCCCCTCGGCGTCGCTCCCCACCAACCGCTCCAGCACACCCGCGAGCGCCTCGTCGTCCGCCGCGTGGACGAAGCAGGCGGCCACGTCCGCCTGCCCCTCGAGCACCCGCCGGAGCGAGGTGGGGTAGCTGAAGGTGAAGCGCTCCGCGACGAAGATCCGCTCGGGCTGGAGCCCCGCCCGGCGCAGATAGCCGATGGGAAGCCGGTAGCCGGCGAGCGAGTCGGGATCGGTCCAGGCGGCGCGCCCGCCGGCGAGCCGCTCGAAGCCGCCGAAGCCCTTGCGCACCACCAGCGCGGAGCGGAAGGTGGTGGAGCCGTGGCGCACACCCCGCAGGCTGGCGGAGGCGCCCGCGGCGTGCATCCGCGCGAGGACCAGCGGGTTGACCCAGGCCACGTCGAGCGCGCCGCCGAGGAGCATCGCCTGGAGGTGCTCGTACGATCCGCCGACCACCACCTCGATCGGCCCGGGCGCGAGCGGCGCCAGCGCCTCCGCGATCCGTTCCGCGAGAACCTGCGTGCGCTCGTGGCCGAGCGCGGGTGAGATTCCGAAGCGGAAGGTGGTGCGATGCCCGGCCATGGGGTTCCTTTCACCGCTTGCAAAGACAGCGTACGACGACGGGAGTTGGGCCGCGATGGAAAAGACCTTCGACGAGCGGGTGGCCGAGGTGGTAGGCGCCATCCCCAGGGGCGCGGTCCTCGCCTACGGCCAGGTGGCCGTGCGCGCGGGCAGGCCGCGGGGCGCGCGGGCGGTGGCGCGGGCGCTGCGCCACCTGCGCGGCGTCCCATGGTGGCGGGTGGTGCGAGCGGATCGCACCCTGGCCGAGGAGGTGGCGGCGGAGCAGGCGCGCCTCCTCCGGGCGGAGGGGGTGGTGATCGAGGGCAGGCGGATCGTCGCGCTGCCCGGTGACCGGCCCCTCCCCGGCTGAAGGCGCCCGCGGCGATCCGCAGATTGCGCGCAGGAGGCAGGCGATGTTGCGACCCGATCAGCTCCTGGTGATCTACGACGGCAGGTGCGCCTTCTGCTCGAGCGTCGTCCACTGGCTCGAGCGCCTCGACTGGCGCGATCGGATCGTCTGCCTGCCGCTGCAGACCCGTGGGCTGCCGGAGGCGCTGGGCACCACCGCGGAGGAGGCGAAGAAGGCGGTGCTCGCCCTCTCCCCCCAGGGCCACCTGTGGAGCGCGTGGGGCGTCGTCTCCGCCGCCTTCGACGCCCTCCTCCCCTTCGGCCTGCCCCTCTTCCGCGCCCTCTACCTGGTGCCCGGCCTCCACCGGCTCCTCGACCGGCTCTACGACCTCGTCGCCGACAACAGGCACCGCCTGCCCCGCGGCAGCCCCGACCTCGAGCCGGGCGAGAGGCCGCCCCTCGATCCCGCGGTGGAGCAGGAGATCGCGCGCCGCCGCCTCGCCACGCGGATGCCTTCGGCGCTCCCGGGCCCTCCGATCGAGACGCTCCACTGATCGCCCGGGGGCGCTACAGTCGCCCCCATGCAGAAGATCCGCGCCGTCCGCATCCGCCTGCCAGGCGGCACCGAAGTCCTCGAACTGGTCGAACGCGAGCTCCGCGAGCCGGGCCCCGGCGAGATCCTCGTCCGCGTCCGGGGCGCGGGCCTCAACCGCGCCGACGTGGTGCAGCGCCTCGGCCGCTACCCGGCGCCACCCGGCGCGCCCGCCGACATCCCGGGCCTCGAGTACGCGGGCGAGGTGGAGCGCGTGGGCGAAGGGGTGGAGCGGTGGCGCCCCGGCGATCGGGTGATGGGCGTGGTGGGCGGCGGCGCGATGGCGAGCCACCTGCTCGTCCACGAGCGCGAGGCGATCCCCGTGCCCGAGGGGCTCTCCTTCGAGGAGGCGGCGGCGATCCCCGAGGCCTTCGTCACCGCCTGGGACGCGCTGCGCCAGGCGGAGCTGCGCATGGGGGAGCGGGTGCTGATCCACGCGGTGGCGAGCGGCGTCGGCACCGCGGCGCTGCAGCTCGTCCGGGCAGCGGGCGCCACGCCCATCGGCACGTCCCGGAGCCGGGAGAAGATCGATCGCTGCGGGCGCCTCGGCCTCGCCGACGCGGTGGTCGTCACCGACGGCCGCTTCGCCGACGCGGTGGGGCGCGTCGACGTGATCCTCGACACCGTCGGCGCCGCCTACGTGGCGGAGAACGCGAAGGCGCTGGCGCTCCGTGGCCGCTGGGTGCTGATCGGCCTGCTCGGCGGCGCCACCGCGGAGGTGCCGCTCGGGGTCCTCCTCTCGAAGCGGGCGCGCCTCATCGGCACCGTCCTCCGCGCCCGGCCGCTGGAGGAGAAGGCGGCGATCGCCCAGGCGTTCGCCCACGAGGTGGTCCCGCTCTTCGCCGCGGGGAAGCTGCGGGCGGTGGTGGATGACGTGCTGCCGCTCGACCGGGTCGCCGAGGCCCACGAGCGGATGGAGCGCAACGAGCTGGTGGGCAAGCTGGTGCTGGTGCCGTGAGCCTTCAGCTCCGCCGTTCCCGGTGCTCGCTCGGCGAGACGCCGGTCCATTGCTTGAACGCGCGGGAGAAGGCCTTCTCGTCGGAGTAGCCCACCTCCAGCGCCACCCGCTTGATCGGTAGATCGGTCCGGTCGAGGAGCTCGAGGGCGCGCCTGCGCCGCACGTCGTCCTTGATCCCCTGCAGCGTCGCCCCCTCGAGGGCGAGCTTGCGGTGGAGCGAGCGGACCGAGAGGTGGACCGCCGCCGCCACCTCCTCCGCGGTCATCGCCGCGCCCCGCGGCTCTCCGAGCAGCGCGCGCACGCGCTCCACCAGCAGCCTGTCGCGCCGGTACTGGCGCACCGTGAGCGGGATGGCGCGCTTGAGCATGATTCGCAGCGCGTCCTCGTCGCGCCGGGGCGGCAGGGCGAGGTAGCCCGCGTCGAAGCTCCAGGAGGCGTGATCCGCGCCGAAGCGCACCGGCCCCGGGAAGAGGAGCGGATAGACCGCGTGGTGCGGCGGCGCGGCGAAGGGAAAGGTCACCTCGCGGAGCGGGAGCTGCGAATTGACCAGCCAGCAGGCGTAGCCGTGGACGTAGCGCAGGCTGGTGAGGAGGCAGAACTCGCGCATCGCCCCCAGCTCGCAGCGCTCCTCGATCACCAGCCGCGCGGTGTTTCCGTCGATCTCCAGCGACGGCCAGATGTCCTCGGTGAGGAGGCGGTGGTGGCGGCACCAGCGCTTGAGGGCGATGCCGAGGTTGGGCGATCCCAGCGAGGCGCGGCAGAGCATGCCGTAGGTGCCCCAGGGGAGCCGGCGGGAGAACCAGCCGAGCGCCTCGTCGTCCAGCTCCTGCATCGCCGTGACCGAAATCGTCTCCAACTGGTCGGCGTCGATGCGGGCCGAAGGGCGGGCGAGCTGCGCCCGGGAAATCCGCGCCCTGCGCAGGGCGTTCTCCGGATTCTTCCCGTATTTTTCGTAGGCGAGCAGGATCGCCCGGACGAAGGCCATGGGCGTCTCCGCCCGCCGCGGCCTGCCGCCGGGCCGTTTTGACGACTGCGTGACCATCGGCCGGAGAGCATGGCCGATTTGGCACGTTTTGCAACCACGCTGGCACGTCCCATCGGGCCCCGCCCCTTACAATTTCCGATATCGAGAGGACCATCTGCCTCGGAGGAGAGACCATGGCCCACTTCGCACCCCTGGGCTTCGAGCTCGGCGAATCGATCGAGATGCTCCGGAAGACCGTCCGCGACTTCGCGGTGAAGGAAGTCGCGCCGCGCGCCGCCGCGATCGATCAGGAGAACGCCTTTCCCAAGGACATGTGGGAGAAGCTCGGCGCGCTCGGCCTCCACGGCATGACCGTGAGCGAGGAGTACGGCGGGACCAACATGGGCTACCTGGCCCACATCGTGGCGATGGAGGAACTCTCCCGCGCCTCCGCCTCGGTCGCCCTCTCCTACGGCGCGCACTCCAACCTCTGCATCAACCAGCTCCACCGGAACGGGACGGAGGCGCAGAAGCGCAAGTACCTGCCGAAGCTGGTGAGCGGCGAGTGGGTGGGCGCGCTGGCGATGAGCGAGCCCGGCGCCGGCTCCGACGTGGTGAGCATGAAGCTTCGCGCCGACAAGCGCGGCGACCGCTACGTCCTCAACGGGGCGAAGATGTGGATCACCAACGGCGGCGACGCCGACGTGATGATCGTCTATGCCAAGACCGATCCGGACGCGGGGCCCAAGGGGATCACCGCCTTCATCGTCGAGGGTGGCACGCCGGGCCTCTCCTTCGGCTCCAAGCTCGACAAGCTGGGGATGCGTGGCTCCAACACCTACCCGGTCTTCTTCGAGGAGTGCGAGATCCCCGAGGAGAACGTGCTCGGCAAGGTGAACGAGGGCGTGAAGGTGCTGATGTCCGGCCTCGACTACGAGCGCGCGGTCCTCGCCGGCGGCCCGCTGGGCATCATGTCCGCCTGCCTCGACGTGGTGCTGCCCTACGTCCACGAGCGCAAGCAGTTCGGCAAGAGCATCGGCGAGTTCCAGCTCATCCAGGCCAAGCTCGCCGACATGTACACCACCTGGTCCGCCTGCCGCGCCTACGTCTACGCGGTGGGCCAGGCCTGCGACCGCGCCGACCACGCCCGCACGCTGCGCAAGGACGCCGCGGGCGCCATCCTCTACGCGGCGGAGAAGGCCACCTGGATGGCGGGCGAGGCGATCCAGATCCTCGGCGGCAACGGCTACATCAACGAGTACCCGACCCCGCGGCTGTGGCGCGACGCCAAGCTCTACGAGATCGGCGCGGGCACCTCGGAGATCCGCCGTATGCTCATCGGCCGCGAGCTGTTCAACGAGACTGCCTGACGTTCGCGCCCGGGCGGCGCCCCGGGGGGAAGCAGGGGAGACCATGGCCATCCTGGAATCGACCATCTCCACCCGCTCGGAGGAGTTCCGCGCCAACGCGGAGGCGATGCAGCAGCTGGTCGCCGACCTCCGGGAGAAGATCGCCCTCACCGCCCGCGGCGGCCCGGAGGCGGCGCGGCAGAAGCACGTCGCCCGCGGCAAGCTCCTGCCCCGCGATCGCGTGGAGCGTCTCCTCGACCCGGGCTCGCCCTTCCTCGAGATCGGCCAGCTCGCCGCGTGGAACATGTACGACGGCGAGGCGCCCGCCGCGGGCCTCATCGCCGGCGTGGGCCGCATCGAGGGCCAGCTCTGCATGGTGGTCGCCAACGACGCCACGGTCAAAGGCGGCACCTACTACCCGATGACGGTGAAGAAGCACCTCCGCGCCCAGGAGATCGCCCGGGAGAACCGCCTCCCCTGCGTCTACCTGGTCGACTCCGGCGGCGCCAACCTGCCCAGGCAGGACGAGGTCTTCCCCGACCGCGACCACTTCGGCCGCATCTTCTACAACCAGGCCAACATGAGCGCCCTGGGGATCCCGCAGATCGCGGTGGTCATGGGCTCGTGCACCGCGGGCGGCGCCTACGTCCCGGCGATGAGCGACGAGGCGATCATCGTCAAGAACCAGGGGACGATCTTCCTCGGCGGCCCGCCGCTGGTGAAGGCGGCCACCGGCGAGGTGGTCTCCGCGGAGGATCTCGGCGGTGCCGACGTCCACACCCGGATCTCCGGCGTGGCCGACCACCTCGCCGACGACGATCTCCACGCCCTCTCCCTCGCCCGGCGCGTGGTGGCCAACCTCAACGGCCGCCCCGCCCCGCAGCCGCAGGGGCCGGTGGAGGAGCCGCGCTACGATCCCGCCGAGCTGGGCGGCATCATCCCCCGCGATCCCCGCAAGCAGTACGACGTCCACGAGGTGATCGCCCGCCTGGTCGACGGCTCGCGCTTCGACGAGTTCAAGGCGCGCTACGGCACCACCCTGGTCACCGGCTTCGCCCAGCTCTACGGCCACCCGGTGGGGATCGTCGCCAACAACGGCATCCTCTACCCGGAGTCGGCGCAGAAGGGCGCCCACTTCATCGAGCTCTGCGCCCAGCGGAAGATCCCCCTCGTCTTCCTCCAGAACATCACCGGCTTCATGGTGGGCAGGAAGGTGGAGAACGCGGGCATCGCCAAGGACGGCGCCAAGATGGTGACCGCGGTGGCCACCGCCCAGGTGCCGAAGATCACCATGGTGATCGGCGGCTCCTTCGGCGCGGGCAACTACGCCATGTGCGGCCGCGGCTACTCGCCGCGGTTCCTGTGGATGTGGCCCAACGCGCGGATCAGCGTGATGGGCGGCGAGCAGGCGGCGTCGGTGCTGGCCACGGTGCGGCGCGACGGCATCGAGGCGAAGGGCGGCACCTGGTCGAAGGAGGCGGAGGAGGACTTCAAGGCGCCCATCCGCGCCCAGTACGAGGAGCAGGGCCACCCCTACTACGCCACCGCGCGCCTCTGGGACGACGGCGTGGTCGATCCCGCCCAGGCGCGCCGCGTGCTCGGCCTCTCCCTCGTCACCGGCCTCAATGCACCCATTCCCGAGACGCACTTCGGCGTCTTCCGGATGTGAGGCAGCCATGATCGAGAGCCTGCTCATCGCGAACCGCGGCGAGATCGCCTGCCGCATCATCCGCACCGCCCGCCGCCTCGGCATCCGCACGGTGGCGGTCTACTCCGACGCGGACGCGGGCGCGCGCCACGTGCGCCTCGCCGACGAGGCGGTGCACATCGGCCCGGCGGCGGCGCGGGAGTCGTACCTGGCGATCGAGAAGCTGATCGACGCGGCCAGGCGGACCGGCGCCCAGGCGATCCACCCGGGCTACGGCTTCCTCTCGGAGAACGCCGCCTTCGCCGAGGCGTGCGAGGCGGCGGGGATCGTCTTCGTGGGGCCGCGCGCCTCCTCGATCCGCGCCATGGGCTCGAAGGCCGCGGCGCGGGCGCTGATGGAGAAGGCCGACGTGCCCACCACGCCCGGCTACCACGGCGCCGACCAGAGCCCGGAGCGGCTCGCCCGCGAGGCGGAGCGCATCGGCTATCCGGTGCTGATCAAGGCGAGCGCCGGCGGCGGCGGCAAGGGGATGCGGCGGGTCGATCGGCCGGAGGACTTCGAGGCGGCGCTCGCCTCGTGCAGGCGCGAGGCGGCGAGCGCCTTCGGCTCCGACGAGGTGCTGATCGAGAAGTTCGTGGTGCGGCCGCGCCACATCGAGGTGCAGGTCTTCGGCGACCGGCACGGCAACTACGTCCACCTCTTCGAACGCGACTGCTCCGTGCAGCGCCGCCACCAGAAGGTGATCGAGGAGGCGCCCGCCCCCGGGATGACCGCGGAGCTGCGGGCGCGGATGGGCGCCACCGCGGTGCTCGCCGCGAAGGCGGTGGACTACGTGGGCGCGGGCACGGTGGAGTTCATCTCCGACCAGGAGGGCAACTTCTGGTTCATGGAGATGAACACCCGCCTGCAGGTGGAGCACCCGGTCACCGAGGAGATCACCGGCCTCGATCTGGTGGAGTGGCAGCTCCGCGTCGCCTCCGGCGAGAAGCTGCCGCTCTCGCAGGACGAGATCTCCATCCGCGGCCACTCCATCGAGGCGCGCATCTACGCAGAGAACCCCGACCAGGGCTTCATGCCCTCCGCCGGGCGGCTCGCCCACCTGTCGATGCCGGCGCCGTCGCGTCACGTCCGCCTCGAGGCGGGCGTCGAGGAGGGGGACGAGATCACCACCCACTACGATCCGATGATCGCCAAGCTGGTGGTGTGGGGCGAAGACCGCGACGAGGCGCTGCGCCACCTGCGCGAGGCGCTCGCCTCCTTCCGGATCGTGGGCGTCGCCAACAACGTGGAGTTCCTCGGGCGGCTGGTGCGCACCGAGTCGTTCGCGAAGGCGCGGCTCGACACCGGCCTGATCGAGCGGGAGCAGGAGGCGCTCCAGGCCCCCGCGGGCGCGGCGCCCGACGAGGCGTGGCTCCTCGCCGCTGCGGCGGAGCTCGACCGCGCCACCGCGGGCGAGGTGACCGGCTCGCCCTGGGCGGCGCTCGACGGCTTCCGCCTCGGCGGCGCGGCGCCCCGGCTCGTCTCCCTGCGCCGCGGCGAGGAGGTGCGGGAGATCCGCGCCACCTTCGTCGCGCCGGGCCGCTGGGGCATGCGCCTCGGCGACGGCGCCAACGAGGTGCAGGTCCGCTTCTCCGCAGGCAGCGGCGGCAGCGTCGCCCTCGACACCGGCGACCGGACCCTCCACGCGGTGGTCGTGCCGGTGGGCGCGAAGTGGAACGTCTTCCTCGACGGGCGGCGCTGGGAGATCGAGGCCTTCGATCCCCTCGACGTCGAGGCGGCAGGCCACGAGGCGGAGGGCGAGCTCCGCGCCCCCATGCCCGGCAAGGTGGTCGCCCACCTGGTCCAGCCCGGCGCCAGGGTGGCCAAGGGCACACCGATCGTGGTGATGGAGGCGATGAAGATGGAGATCACCATCGTCGCCCCCAAGGACGGCGTCGTCACCACCTTCCACCACGCCCCCGGCGACCAGGTCCACGAGGGCGCCGAGCTGGTCCACTTCGACGAGGCGGCGGCGTAGTGCGGTTCGATCTCCCCCGAGCACGGGATGCACAGCCGCACGTGGCGTGCGGTAGGCTCCGGTGTCCGGGGGGGATCGCATGAACGACGTCGGCTTCGCCGTGGTCGATCTGGAGACCACGGGATTCAACGCCCGCGGGCACGACCGCATCGTCGAGGTGGCTGTCGTCCACGTCGATGGCGGCGGGCGAATCACCGGCACCTGGGAGACGCTGGTCAACCCGCGACGGGATCTGGGCCCGGTATCGGTCCACCGCGTCCGCGCCGCCGAGGTGCGCCGCGCGCCGACCTTCGACCAGATCGCGGGCCAGCTGGTCTCGCTGCTGCGCGGCAGGGTGATCGCTGCGCACAACGCCGGATTCGAGTGCCGCTTCCTTCGTGCGGAGTTCGAGCGACTGGGCCTCGCCGTTCCAGCCCTCGACCGGTTCGCGCTCTGCACGATGCAGCTCGCCAGCGAATTCCTCCCGGGCGCAGGGCGCTCGCTGGCGGACTGCTGCGCGGCGATCGACGTGGAGATCGGCGAAGCGCATCGCGCCTCTGCAGACGCCATCGCCACCGCGAAGCTCCTCGCTGCCTACCTGCAGCAGGATCCCCACGCGCCGTTCTGGCGGGAGCGCGCGCAGGCGGCACGGAGCGTCGCCTGGCCCCCGCTGCGCGAAGCCAACGTCGAGTGGGTCCGGCGCGGAGAGGCGGACCGCGCGGCGCCCCACTTCCTGCAGCGGATCGCCGAGGGGCTGCCGCCGTTCGCTGGCCCCGCCGAGCAGAACGAGTACCTCGCCCTCCTCGACCGCTGCCTCCTCGACCGGCACCTCTCGGAGCACGAGAAGGACGCCCTCGTCGATCTGGCCGAGGAGCTGCGCATCCCACGCAGCGCCTGCGAGGCGCTCCACCTTCAGTACTTCGAAGCGCTGGCGCGCGTCGCCTGGGCGGATCACCACCTCACCGCGGACGAGAAGCACGAGCTGGAGTCGGTCGCCGTCCTGCTCGCCATTCCCCCGAACGTGCTCGCCGCGGCGCTCGCGGGCCCGCCGCCCGACCTCCCCTCGCGCCAGGAGCGCAAGCTCACCACCGACGCCTTCCGCCTCGAGCCCGGCGACAAGGTGGTGCTCACCGGCGAGATGCGCCGGCCGCGCGAGGAGTGGCACCGCGAGCTGGAGCGCCTGGGCTTCGTGCCCTGGGGCGCCGTCACCCGGCAGGTGAAGCTCCTCGCCGCCGCCGACCCCGACTCGCTCTCCGGCAAGGCCCGCAAGGCGCGCGACTACGGCATCCCCATCGTCGACGAGCGCGGGCTCGAGACGTTGATTCGCGCAACCCCAGGCTCGTTTGTCACGGCTCCTGGTCCCACCTTGTGAATGCGCTTGAGGAATCGCTCGCGTCAGCAAGGAGCGCCCGCCGCTCCGAGCGTCCCCCCGCGGAACTCAATCGACCCACCCCGCGATCCGTGCCCGCGTTTGCGTCAAGTCGAGCCCGAGCAGCTCCGCAGCACGGCTGGTGGTGATCAGGTCTCTCTCGACCGCCGCCCTGACGAGGCGGCGCCATCGATCTTCGACGAGATCGTCTGCTGAGAGGCGCTGCGGCTCACCTGCTGCGGTGCTGGTGACCATCGCCGCGTGGAAATCGGCTGGTGGCGCGCGTTCCGGCTCGTCCTCCCGGACCAGCGATCTGCCGTACGCCGACACGTGCGCGTACTGGAAGCGCTGCCATATCTGCTTCCCGTACTCGGGGCGTTCTGCGAGTCGGTAGAGGACGGTGCGGTAGCTCACGCGAAAGATTCGCTTCACCATGAGGACGCGCTGACAAGTACACGCTTCGCCCGGGCTTGACGAACCAATAAGTCTCGACTTATTATTCAACCATGCAGCGCACGGGCGACGCCGAGAACAGGATCTTCCAGGCGCTGGCGGACCCCAGCCGCCGGGCGATCTTCGAGGCGCTCACCCGGGGCGAGGCGGCGGTGAAGGACCTCACCGCGCGCTTCCACATCTCGCAGCCCGCCGTGTCGCAGCACCTCGCCACGCTCAAGGAGGCGGGGCTGGTGAGCGGCAGGCGCGAGGGGCGCTGCGTCTACTACCGCGTGGAGCCGCAGGGGCTGAAGCCGCTGGTCGACTGGATCGCGCACTACCGCGCCTTCTGGACGGAGCACGTGGATCGCCTCGCCCAGCTCCTGGAGAGGATGGACCAATGATCTCCGCCGACAGGACCGCCCGCGGGCAGAGCGCGTCGATCGACTTCGAGTTCGATCTGCCCCACCCGCCGCAGAAGGTGTGGCGCGCCCTCACCATCCCCGAGTACCTCGCGGAGTGGCTCCTTCCCGTCGCCGGCCTCGACCTCGCGCCCGGCACGAAGTTCACCTTCCAGGCGCCGCCGGTGGGCGTCTGGGACGGCGTGGTCCACTGCCGCATGCTGGAGTGCGAGCCGCTCCGCAAGCTCAGCTACACCTGGGTGGTGGGCGAGATGGACACGGTGGTGACCTTCACCCTCGAGCCGACGCCCACGGGCACGCGGCTCCTCCTCCACCACACCGGCTTCACGCCGGCGCAGAAGCAGAACTTCGGCGGCGCCCGCTACGGCTGGCGCCTGATGGGCGAGAGGCTGGTCGACCTGCTCGCCAGGAGCGACTGGCCCGCCCGCGACGGAAAGGAATCCCGATGAACGTGCTCCTCTGGATCGTCCAGGCCCTGCTCGCCCTGCTCCTCCTCGCCGGCGGCTCCTTCAAGTTCCTGAAGCCGGAGGACGTGGCGAGCCAGATCCCCGCGCTCCCGCTCGGCGCCTGGCGCGCGATCGGCGTCCTGGAGGTGCTGGGCGGCGTCCTCCTGATCGCCCCGGCCGCAACGAAGTGGCTGCCGGTCCTCACCCCCGCGGCGGCGGCGGTCCTCCTCGTCGAAGCGCTGGCCCTTTCGATCCTCTACGCCTCGTACTCGCTGCAGCTCACCGCCGCCAATCCGCTGGTGTGGAGCGCGACGATGGCGATCCTCCTCGCCTTCGTGACCTACGGCCGCTTCTCCCTCGCGCCGCTCCACTGACCCCCTCTCCCCACGGAACCGCACCATGGCCCTTCGAGTGCACCCCGCCGACAGCCACGACTTCATCCGCGTCCGTGGGGCGCGGCAGAACAACCTCAAGGACGTCAGCCTCGACATCCCCAAGCGCCGGCTCACCGTCTTCACCGGCGTCTCCGGCTCGGGCAAGTCGTCGCTCGTATTCGGCACCATCGCCGCGGAGTCGCAGCGGTTGATCAACGAGACGTACAGCGCCTTCCTGCAGGGGATGATGCCCACCCTCGATCGGCCGGACGTCGATCTGCTGGAGGGGCTGACCACCGCGATCCTCGTCGACCAGGAGCGGATCGGCGCCAACGTCCGCTCCACCGTGGGCACGGTCACCGACGCCAACGCGCTCCTGCGCGTCCTCTTCAGCAGGCTGGGCAAGCCGCACATCGGCTCGCCCAACGCCTTCTCCTTCAACGTCCCCTCGGTCCGCGCGGTGGGCGAGATCACGGTGGAGAAGGGCTCCGGCAAGACGGAGAAGCGCGTCTTCACCCTCAACGGCGGCATGTGCCCCCGCTGCGAGGGCACCGGCCAGGTGACGGACTTCGACCTCACCCAGCTCTACGACGCCAGCAAGTCGCTCAACGAGGGCGCGATCACCGTCCCCGGCTACAGCATGGACGGCTGGTACGGCCGCATCTTCCGCGGCTGCGGCTTCTTCGATCCCGACAAGCCGATCCGCAAGTACACGAAGAAGGAGCTCCACGATCTGCTCCACAAGGAGCCGACGAAGATCAAGGTGGACGGGATCAACCTCACCTACGAGGGGCTGATCCCGAGGATCCAGAAGTCGATGCTGGCGAAGGACGTGGAGTCGATGCAGCCCCACATCCGCGCCTTCGTGGAGCGCGCGGTGACCTTCGCCGCCTGCCCCGCGTGCGACGGAACCCGGCTCAACGAGGCGGCCCGCTCCTCGAAGATCGGCGGGATCAACATCGCCGACGCCTGCGCGATGCAGATCACCGACCTGGCCGCGTGGGTGCGCAAGCTGCGCGCCCCGTCCGCCGCGCCGCTCATCGCCAGGCTGCAGCACACCCTCGACGCGTTCGTGGAGATCGGGCTGGGCTACCTGAGCCTCGATCGCCCGTCGGGCACGCTCTCCGGCGGCGAGGCGCAGCGCACGAAGATGATCCGCCACCTCGGCTCCTCGCTCACCGACGTCACCTACGTCTTCGACGAGCCCACGGTGGGCCTCCACCCCCACGACATCGAGCGGATGAACGGGCTGCTGCAGCGCCTGCGCGACAAGGGCAACACCGTCCTCGTGGTGGAGCACAAGCCGGAGGTGATCGCCATCGCCGACCACGTGGTCGACCTCGGCCCGGGCGCGGGCAGCGCCGGCGGCGAGGTGGTCTACCAGGGCCCGGTCGAGGGGCTGAAGAAGAGCGGCACGCTCACCGGCCGCCACCTGGACGACCGCGCCTCCCTGAAAGCCACGGTCCGCAAGGCGAAGGGCTTCCTCGAGGTGCGGGGCGCATGCACCAACAACCTGAAGAACGTCGACGTGGACATCCCGCTCGGCGTCCTCACCGTCCTCACCGGCGTGGCCGGCTCGGGCAAGAGCTCGCTCATCCACGGCTCGGTGGCGGGGCGCGAGGGCGTGGTGGTGATCGACCAGAGCCCGATCCGCGGCTCACGCAGGAGCAACCCGGCCACGTGGACCGGCCTCCTCGATCCGATCCGCAAGGCGTTCGCGAAGGCCAACGGCGTCAAGCCCACCCTCTTCAGCGCCAACTCGGAAGGCGCGTGCCCCGCCTGCAACGGCGCCGGGGTGATCGAGAGCGACCTCGGCCTGATGGCCGGCGTCACCTCCGTCTGCGAGGAGTGCGAGGGCAGGCGCTTCCAGGCGTCGGTGCTCGAATACCGGCTCGGCGGGAAGAACATCGCCGAGGTCCTCGACCTCCCCGTGGACGAAGCCCGCGCCTTCTTCGCGAAGGGCGAGTCGCGCATCCCCGCCGCCCTGGCGATCGTGGAGCGGCTGGCGGACGTGGGGCTCGGCTACCTGCGCCTCGGCCAGCGGCTCGACACCCTCTCCGGCGGCGAGCGGCAGCGCCTCAAGCTCGCCGCGCAGATGGGCGAGGCGGGCAGCATCTACGTGCTCGACGAGCCCACCAACGGCCTCCACCTCGCCGATCTCCGGCAGCTCCTCGGCCTGCTCGACAGGCTGGTCGACGCCGGCAAGTCGGTGATCGTGATCGAGCACCACCTGGCGGTGATGGCCCACGCCGACTGGATCATCGACATGGGCCCGGGCGCCGGTCACGAGGGCGGGCAGGTGGTCTTCGAGGGCACGCCCGCGGATCTGGTCGCGGCGCGCTCCACCCTCACTGGCAGACACCTCGCCGACTTCGTCGGCAGCCCGGCGAAGCGGGCGCGCGCCCGCTGACTCAAGGGCGGTGCCAGGGGTGGGGCTCCTGCCCCTTCATCGCCACGGCGTGCTTCCAGGGCTCGCCGGGCATGGCGGCGATCGCGCCGAGGCGCGGCCGCTCGTGCGCGAGCCACTCGGAGGTGACCAGCTCGATCATCGTCTCGTGGTCGCCTCCCGGCACCACGATCCGATCGAGCTCGAGCAGGGCGCGCTCGCCGATCACCGGCAGGTCCCACAGCCCGCCCAGCGGCGGCGCCGCGCCCGGCTCGCAGCCCGGGAAGAGCTCGCGCAGCCGCTCCTCCTCCACGAGCCGCGCGTCGCGGCTGTGGGTCAGGTCGCAGACCGCGTCGAGATCGACGAGGGTGGGCGCGGGGACGACGCAGAGCACCTCCTCGCCGGAACCCAGTTCCACCGCCACCGACTTGGCCAGCTGCCAGCCGGAGATGCCCTCGGCCTCCGCCGCCTCCTGCGCGGTCACCGCCCGCGGGTGGTGGAGGAACCTGTACGAGAGCGACGCGTCGCGCAGGTAGTGCTCGATACGTGCCTGGATCACGGGGAGCCTCCTCCCCGCAACGTTGCGCACGCACGCAGCCAGATGTCAGCGCGGACGCCGTCGCAACGCCGCGCGTCCGGGCGTGCGGGCGCCCCTCACCTCGTCGGAACGGCGAGCGGCTCGCGCCTATCGCGCCACGCCCACGGGATCCCCTCGAGCCCGACGAAGGGCGCGACGATCCCGCCCACGATGGCGCAGAGGGTGTCCACGTCGCCGCCCGCCTCCACGCAGCTCCACATGGCGCACTCGAAGTCGTCCAGGTGACGGGCGGCGCACCACAGGGCGAAGGGGACGGTGTCGGGCGCGATGGCGCCGCTGCCGTTTCCCAGCTCCTCCGCGGCGCTGCGCACGTCGGCGTCGAACGGCACCGAGAGCGCGCGGACGATCCCCTGCCGCGTCTCGCCGGGCGGCGTGTGCTCCGCCGCCGCGGCGAGGAGCGCGTGGCCGTCCCTGCTGCCGCCGCGGGCGTGGACCGCCCACGCCGCGGCGACCGCCACCGCGATTGCCCCCGCCTGCCCCTCGGGGTGGAGGTGGGTCACCTCGGCGGATGCGCGCGCCTCGTCCACCAGCCTGCCGGGATCGTCGGCGAACCAGGCCCCCAGCGGCGGGGCGCGCATCGCAGCGCCGTTTCCCAGCGATCCCACCCCGCCGAAGACGAGGCTCGCCGCGCTCGTCCACTGCACGCCGTCGGCGATCGCCTGGAGGATCCTGTGGGCGCCGCTGCCGTAGCCGCGCCAGGGTTCGCTGCGGTAGCGCTCGCCGAAGACCCGTGCGAGCTCGTCGCGGACGATGGAGCCGTGGCGCGCCAGCACCTCCACCACGCCGAGGGCCATGGCGGTGTCGTCGGTGGTGGGCCAGGGGCCCGGCGGCGGGGTGCGGGTGGCGATCAGGGGCGCGTGTTCCGCGGCGAAGAAGCGCTCGCCGAAACCGTCGCCCACGGAAAGACCTTCGAGGGAGAGGAGCGCGCGCTCGAGGCGCGCCTCCGGATCGGACGAGATTCGCATCCCTCCAAGATGACACCGGCCGGAAGGCACGCCCAGGCGGGTCGCGCCGCGCACGGTCGAGAAGAGGTCAGATGGCGGCCGCCACGTGCGCCCGCGCCCGGTGGGCGAGGGCGTAGATCGTCTCGCTCGGATTGACGCCGAGGGAGGTGGGGAGCACGGAGCCGTCCACCACGAAGAGGTTCCGCACCCGGTGGTGGCGCAGCGTGGCGTCGACCACGCTCGTCGCCGGATCGGCGCCCATCGGGCAACCGCCCATCTGGTGCGCGGTGAAGATCGCGTGCTGGAACGCGCCCCACGGCGCCTCCTCCAGCCTGGCGAGATCGGCCTCGCTGCGGATGCGCACCGGCTGGTCGTGGAGGGAGATGACCTCCTTCGCCCCCGCGGCGAGCTGGATCCGCGCCATCGCGATGGAGGAGGCGCGGAAGCTCTCCTCGAGGTGCGCGCCGACGGGATAGTCGACCCGCACCCGCCCATCGTCCCGCAGGGAGACGGTGCCGCCCTCGTCGCCGGGGAGCAGGCCGTCCACGCTCAGGGCGATGAGCACGCCCACGTGGGCGAGCTGCTGGAGGAAAGCGCGGTGCTCGAGGCCGAAGGCGCGGAAGGCGGTGGCGGCGAGCATCGGGTGGAGCGGCGGCGTCTCGAGGAAGAAGCCGACTTTGTCGGGGCCGCGGTCGATGAACTGGTGGGAGCCGATCGACTGCGGCGCGCCGTAGAAGCCGTTGACCGGCTCCTCGTAGATCGCCGCCATCGCCACCACCGGGTGGAGGAAGGTTCGCTTGCCGAGCCTGCCATTGAAGTCGAGGCCGGAGCGCAACAGCAGCGCCGGCCCGTTGATCGCGCCGCCGCTGGAGACCGCCACCTTCGGCAGCACCTTCACCCGGCGCTGCGTCGGCCTGCCGGTGGCGCGATCGAGCACCACCGCGTGGACCGCCACCACCCGCTCGCCCTCCACCTCGATCCGCTCGGCGCGGGTGTCGGCGTAGAGCTCCATCCCCCGGGCGAGCGCGTCGGGAAGGTAGGTGACGTGCATCGCCTGCTTGGCGTCCACAGGGCAGCCGAGGCCGCAGTAGCCGCTGTTGACGCACGCCTTGACGTTCCGGCGGAGCGGCGCCGCCTCCCAGCCGAGCCTCCGGCAGCCGTCGAGGAGCTGGCGGTTGTTGGCGTTGGCCAGCTCCTCCGGCCACGGCGCGATGTGGAGGCGCTCCTCCACCGCGTCGAAGTGGGGTGCGAGCGACGCCTCGTCCAGCCCCTCGATCCCGAAGCGCTCGCGCCACAGGGCGAGGATGCGCGGCGGCGTGCGGAAGCAGGTGGTCCAGTTGACCGTGGTGCTGCCGCCCACCGATCGCCCCTGCAGGATGGTGATCGCGAGATCGGCGGTCGCCCGCGTCCCGCGGTCCTGGTAGAGCATCGGGTAGGCGTGGCCCTCCTGCAGATCGAAGTCGCGCCTCGTGTGGTGGCCGCCCTCCTCCAGCATCACCACCCGCAGCCCTCGCTCCGCGAGGCCCGCGGCGAGGACGGCGCCGCCGGCGCCCGAGCCGATCACGCAGACATCGCAGCGCACCTCCACGTCGGAGCGGATCTCGTGGCCGGCGTGGATCACGGCGCGCCCCCCGCGGCGCCACGGAAGTCCGGCGGGCCGGGGTAACCCACGAGCCGGTAGATCGCGGGCGAGGCGTAGTAGGCGGCGGCGCAGAGGCCGTGGAGCGCGGTGAAGGCGGTGCGGCGCACGGTGAGGCGGCTGTTCTGCCAGGCGCGCAGCGTCTCGTCCTGCGCATCGGGCGGCAGCCGGGTGAAGGGCCGCGACCGCCCGTCGAGGACGAGCCCCGCCAGCGCATTCTCGAGGAGGAGGAGCGCCTGCCGGATCTCCTCTCCCACCGCGGGGTGGAGCGTGGCGAGCAGCGCGTCGACCTTCTCCGCCACCTGCAGCTCCGCCGCGGAGGGGAAGCCGTCGCCCGCGGGGGTGATCCGGTCCGCCACCGCCGCGAGGATCGAGTAGGTCCGCTGATCGAGCACCTGGAGCTCGGTCGCGGGCGTGCGGAGGCGCGTCTGCTGGAAGGCGACGCCAGCGCCGCCTGCGGCGAGGAGGAGCGTGCCGCCGAGGCCGTACTTGAGGAGGGTGCGCCGGGAGAGGGGCATGCGCAGAGTCTAGTCGGCCGTGCAGCGCGCAGAAAGCGGCGCGTGTCGCGGATCGGGAGGACGGGGGCCCGCTGCGTGAGCGCCTTCGGTCGAAGCGGACGCCCGTCGCCCTTCCGCGCGAACGGCGACGCCCGCGCCCGTTTTGGCGATGGCCGCGGAGTCTGGTGCAGTCGCGATCGCCAGCAGGACGGACGCGCGACGCTCGCGCCGCTGCGGCGACCGGCGCGGCTTCAGCGGAACGCCGGCCCGGCGCCGGTGAGGCGGATCTCCCGCGACCAGACGGCGCCGCCGTGGAGGAGCGCCAGCTCCGCCGCCTCATCGAGGAGGCGGCGCAGGGCGTCGGGGCCGAGGGCGGGGCCGACGAAGGAGAGGGAGCGCAGCACCGCCTCGAAGGCCGCCGCGTCGAGGCGGACCTCGTGGCGGTGGATCGTCTCCACCGGCGCCGCGCCGGGCAGCGCGAGGGAGAGGAGCTGCCTGCCCCGCGACGCCGCCGGCTTGCGGCGCGCCCTCGGGTTGTAGCGGGCGAGGAGCTCGCCCAGCTCGCGGAGGAAGGCGGTCTCGGCGAGGCGCGGTTCGACCACCGCCACCGATCCGCCGGGCGCGAGGAGCCGCGCCACCTCGGCGCCAGTGCGCTCCGGATCGACCCAGTGGAGCGCGTCCGCCACCACCACGAGGGAGAAGGCGCCGCCGGGAAGGCCGGTCTCCTCCGCGGCGGCGGCGACGGGCTCGACGGGCAGGCCGCGGGCGGATGCGGCGAGCGCCTCGCGCATGGCGCGGGCAGGCTCCACCGCCGCCACCCGCAGGCCGGCGCGGGCGAGCGGGAGCGCGAGGTGGCCGGTGCCCGCGCCCAGATCGGCAACGGCGCCGCCGCGGGCCGCGGCGGCGAGGCGCTCGATCAGCGCGGGCGGGTAGCCGGGCCGCGCGCGGTAGGCCGCAGCCAGCCTGTTGAAGACCCAGGCGCTCTCGTCCTCGAGGGCGCGGCGCGCCATCTCCCTGCCCTTCTCCCCTTCGCCGCTCGATCAGAAGACGATCGCCGCGTGGGCGCCCGCGCTCCACCACTGGAGCGCCTCCTCGGTCTCCAGCCCGTTGTACGCCGCATGGATGCCCACGTCGACGAGGGGGAGGACGGCGAGATCGAGCGCGAGCCCCACGTCCCAGGTGAGCGCATCCTCCTCGCCGATGCCGGTGCGATCGCGGAAGAAGCCCTCGTCCTCGCTCACGTTGAGGCTGCCCCAGCCGATGTGGGCGAAGAGCGTCGGCCGCAACATCGCGCCCAGGGAGAGGCGGCCGCCGGCCACCAGCCGGACCAGGTCCAGGTCGACCGCGTCCTCCAGATCCGGGGCGCCGAAGTCCACGTAGCCCACTTGCACCTCGGGTACCAGCTCCGCCAGGCCGAAGTCGAGCGCGTAGCCCAGCCTGCCGGCGACGCCGAAGCCGACCTCCCCGTCGAGGAAATCGTCGGTGGGGAAGATGGCGTCGATGTCGACGCCCACCTGGATCTGCGCCGAGGCGGCGGCGGGAGCGAGGATGAGCACCAAGGCGGCGGCGAGGAAGGCCGCACGGAAGGCATTGCGCATGTCCACCTCCGGTCCGTTCGGACCTCGCCCAACCTAGGGCGCGCCCTCCCGCTTGTCGACCGGCACAGCGCAACAGCCGTACGCCTGCGTGCAGCCCTGCGCCGCGCCACCCCGCCACGTCGGCGATGCCGGCGTAGGCCACGATCAGCCAGCTCGGCATGGCAACGTCCAAGCCGAGCCGCGCCTCCAGGGCGAGCCCCTCCTGGCTCCTGTCGGGGACCGAACCCGCCATCGCTGCGGCCGCCCGGCGCGAAGGAGGCTCCGTCGCCGATGTGGGCGAAACGTGGAGCTGCTGACACGCGCCCTGCCCCGCGGTAGCTTGCGCGCCCCGTGGCAACCCTCGTCCTCGATCCCCACGTCGGTTTCTCCATCCTCGCCACCACCGCCTCGGAGCGGGAGCGCCACGAGGAGCTCGGCTGCGGCCTGCAGGGTCCCGGCTCCCGCCCCGTCCGCCGCGCGCTGGCGGAGCTGCGCAAGCGGATCCGCGCGCTGGGGCGCGACGAGGCGATCGCCCGGGCGGAGGAGCTCCTCCGCTGGTTCGACGACCGCCCCGCCTGGCGTGCGCTCTGCGAGGACCGCCACGTGGCCGGCAGGCGGGTCCTCCGCCGCGAGGTGCTCTTCCCCGATCCGGCGCTGCTGCAGCCCGCCACCTTCCACGTGCGCCGGGGCCTCGAGGCGCTGGAGGTCGATCTCCCGCTCCACGCCTGGGCGCCGCTGGCGGACACGATCGCCGCGATCGCCGCCGGCGAGGACGCGCGGCGCATCCGCCGCAGCGTCCGCCTCCCCGAGCTGCAGGAGCTCTTCGCCGAGATGGAGGGCGCGGGCCTGCTCTACGAGGGCGAGCCGCTGCCGCCTCCGCCGCGCGCGCCCGGAATCACCTTCGTCGGCCACAACACCGCGCTGGTCGATTCGGGGACGACGCGGATCCTCCTCGATCCGTGGATGCGCCCGTGGCACGAACAGGATCCCGCCGGCTACCGGATGCTCCTGCCCCACCAGCTTCTGCCGGTGGACGCGGTGCTCCTCACCCACTCCCACGGCGATCACTTCCACCTGGGCTCGCTCCTCCACCTGCCGCGGCGGACGCCGATCGTCGTGCCCTGGCTCGAGCGGGAGAACGTGCTCTCCACCGATCTCGCCTTCCGCCTCGGCCAGCTCGGCTTCACCGACGTGCGCCGGGTCCGCTGGTGGGAGCGGCTCCGCTTCGGCGACGTCGAGGTGGACGTCCTTCCCTTCTACGGAGAGCAGGCCACCGCCGAGGCGCTCGTCTACGAGGACGTGCGCAACGCCGGCAACACCTACGCCGTCCGCACACCCTCGCTCGCCGCCGCCTTCCTCGCCGACACCGGCCACGATCCCCTCGGCCACATGACCGACGTGGCGGCGGAGGCGCGGGCGCGCTTCGGACCGGTGGATCTCCTCTTCGGCGGGATGCGCGCCTTTCGGATCACGCCGATCCTCTACCCCTTCACCACCATCGACGCCTTCCTGCTCAACGTGCCGCTCCACCTCGCCGGCAGGCAGCAGCCGCTGATGAACGACGCCGCCGATCTGCTCGAGACCGCCGAGCGCTTCGGCGCAGCTTTCGTCGTTCCCTACGCGGACGGCGGCGCCCCCTGGTATTGGCGCGAGGGGATGGGCCCCGCCTACCGCGGCTATCCCGCCTACGCCGGCTTCCGCGACGCGCCCGAGCACGGGATGGAGGACGAGCAGAGCGATCCCTTCCCCGAGCGGCTCGCCGAGGTGGCCGCCGCGCGCTACGGCGATCGCCCGTGGCCCGTGCGACCCCTCGTGCTCCGCCCCGGCGACGCCGTCCACCTGGAGGCGGGCGAGCCGATGGTCCGGCGCTTTCCGGGCCACGCCTGGCCGTACGGCGAGGATCCGCGCGGCTGAGCGTCCGCGAAGCGGCGGCTCGCTCCGGCCGGGGGCGGAGCCAGCGGAAAGAAGGATTGCGCGCGCCAGCGCGCCTCTCGTCACGAGGTTCGCGAACGGGGGCCGGGTCGTGCGCAGCCCCCGGCCCGGGCCGGCGGCGGCTGCCGGGCGGCCGGGCGCCAGCTACGTTTCCCGCGCAGCCGGGGATGGTAGGCTGCGCCACCTATGAAGAAGCTCTTCCTCGCCGTAACCGCCTCGATTCTCGTCGTCTCCCTCGGCGCAGGGGGCGCCTTCGTCTGGGCGGAACGTGCGGTCCACACGCCGTTGCGCCCGGGCGCCACCGAGACGGTCGAGTTCCGGGTCGAGCGCGGCGCCACCGGCCAGGCCCTGGGGCGCCAGCTCGCGGAGGCGGGCCTCATCGAGGATCCGCGCCTGTGGCGCTTCCACCTGTGGCGGCGCGGCGGGCTCAAGGCCAAGGCGGGGCGCTTCGCCCTCACGCCCGGCATGAGCGCAGCGGAGATCGCCACGGCGCTCGAAGGGGCGCCGCTGCCCGACGACAAGGCGTTCGTGGTGATCGAGGGCTGGCGCCTCCGCGACACCGACGCCGCCCTCGCCGCCGCCGGCTGGATCGAGCCGGGCGCCTACATCGCGGCCGCCAGCAGCGGCAAGGGCTACCGGGCCCCCTTCCCGCTCCCCGAGGGATCGCTGGAGGGCTACCTCTACCCCGAGACCTACGCGCTCCCGGTGGAGGGCTTCGACGTGCGAGCGCTGGTGCAGCGGCAGCTCGACACCTTCGCCCAGCGCTTCTGGGAGCCCTACGGTGACGAGGTGAAGAAGAGCGGCCGCAGCCTCCACGACGTGGTGGTGATGGCGTCGCTCCTCGAGCGGGAGGAGCCGCTCCCTTCGCAGCGCCCGCTGGTGGCGGGCATCCTGTGGAAGCGCATCGACGCGGGCGTCCCCCTCGGCGTGGACGCCACCTCCCGTTACGAGCTGGCGGAGTGGAACGACCGCAAGGCCTTCCTCCAGCGGCTGCGCGATCCCAGGGATCCCTGGAACACGCGCACGAAGGCCGGCCTGCCCCCCGGGGCGATCGGCTCGCCCACCGTCGATTCGCTGGTGGCGGCGCTGCGGCCGAAGAAGAGCGACTACTGGTACTACCTGCACGACGGCGACCGCATCCTCCGCCCGTCGCGCAACGCGCAGGAGCACGAGGCGCTGCGCAGGAAGTACAACGTCTACTGATCGCCCGCGGGGGGCGGCGCCGCTCGAACGAAAAGCGGGAGAGCCCGAAAGGACCCTCCCGCTCGTTTCGGTGGACCTGCTGCGCGATCAGTCGCGGCGCCTGCGGATCAGGCCGAGGCCGAGCACCGCGCCGAGGCCGAGCAGGCCGAGGTCGCCGCCGGCGGCCTGGCAGCCACCGCCGTCGTCGCCGTCGCCGCCCGAAGCACCGCCGCCGTCGCCGCTCGGGACCGGCTTCTCCGCGTAGAGCCGGATGGAGAGCGAGGCGGCGCCGAGACGGTTCTCCGAGTCGCGCACCAGCACCGTGAAGGGGAAGATCTTCGACTTCGCCCCGCCCAGCGCGGAGAGCGGCAGTACGCCCGTGATGGTGCCGTTCTCCTCGAGCACCAGGCCCGTCGGCAGCCCGCCGCCGTCCTGCGGCAGGTACCAGGTCATGTCGCCGGTACCGCCGATCGCCTCGAGCGACGCCTCGTACGGGACGCCCGCGTAGGCATCGCCGAGCGACGTGGTGGTGACGGTGATCCCCTGCTCGTAGGTCACCTCGAACGAGATCGTGCAGGTGTCGCTGAGCGTGCTGTCCGAGCCGGTGACCGAGACCATCCAGAGGTAGCGGCCGGCGAAGCTCGGCCTGCCGCGGACCTGGCCGGAGTCGGAGAGGACGAGGCCGGGCGGCTCCACGCCTCCGTAGTTCTCACCGGGATCGAGCGGACCCGGCAGGCGGCGGCTCTCGATCGTCGACCACACGTAGGGCGCCTTGCCGCCCGCCGCCTGCAGATAGAGATCGGTCCCCACGTCCACGCCCACCGGCATCGTCGGCAGCGTCTGCATCATGCAGGTGAGCCGCGTGGGCGCGACCACGTTGGCCGAGAGCTCGAGCTCGTCGCTGTTGCCGGCGCTGTCGGTCACTCGGACGGTGAAGGTCTTCAGGCCGACCTCGAGCGGCACACCCTGGATCCTGCCGGTCTTGTCGAGCTTGAGGCCGTTGGGGAGCGCACCCGAGACGAGCGTCCACTCGTACGGCGGCGCGCCACCCACCGCGTTGAGCTGCGCCCAGTAGGCCTCGAAGCCGATCGGATCGTGGAGCGAGCGGGTGGTGATGGTGACCGGCATGCCGGAGGCGGGGACCACCTCGAGGTCGTAGTCGCTGCGCGCGGTGAGGCCGGCCGACTCCACCTGCAGGGTGAAGCTGTACGAACCCACCTTGCTGGGGCTGCCGCAGAGCATGGTGGCGAGCGGCGGCTCGGTCAGGTCGGCGCCGGCACGCTCCTCCTGGAGGGAGAGGCCGGGCGGCAGCTCACCGCCGACCACCGACCAGACGTACGTGCCGTCGCCGCCGGCGCCCTTGAGGTGTACGCAGTAGTGGGAGCCGACATGGGCTGCGGGCAGCTCGAAGGTCGCAGCGGCGATGTTGTTGCTGCCCAGCAGCACCCGATCGTCCGACAGGAGGAGGTTGTTGGTCTCGTCCGGCTCGAAGAGCACGTCGTCCGGATCGACGATCACGCCGATGTGGTACGCGCCAGCCATCAGGTCGCTGGGCAGATCCACGACCTCCTGGATGTCGAGCGAGACGAGCGCCGCGATGCTCACGGTCCTGCTCGCGAGGACCACGTCGTAGGTGGAGTTGTAGTCGTTGGAGGAAGCGACGAGGACGTAGGGAACGTTGGTGGCGGGAGCTGCACCGCGGTTCCGCAGGGTCCACGTGAAGGAGACCGTACCGTTGAGCTGCGGCGTGCTCGGGAGCTCGATCCCCTCGACCAGAAGATCGGGCGTGGGCTGCTCGATGATGACACTTGCAGATGCCCCGACGTTGTTCGACTCGGAGCCTTCGCGGACCACGTTGGCCGGGTCGAGCTGCATCAGGACGTAGTAGGTCCCCGGCACCGTCCCGGGCGGAATGATCGGGCGCACCCGGACCGTCTCCTGGTGCGAGGGAGCCAGCACCGCCGGACCCGGCATGGTGTGGAGGAGGACGTCGGCGTTGGCGCCCGTGAGCTGAAGCGTCGTATCGGTGCTGAGGTAGAAGTTGATGTCGAAGCCGCTCGCGTCCTTTCCGCCGGCGTTGCGGTAGACGGCTTCGATGTCGATCTCCACCCCGCCCCATGCCCGCTCGGGAACGGCGACCCGGTCGACGATCAGGTCGGCGTCGCGGGCGAACCGCACCAGCGTGTTCTGGGGAAAATCGGTGCCGAGGCAGCTCTCGCCACAGGTGGTGCCGTTGGCACCGACCACCTGGAAGCGCTCGTTGCCGTTCGGGCTCTCGATGCCCATCGCGGCCTTGTTGCTCAGCCAGGTCCCACCGCCTGCACCGTAGCGGAACTCGATGGTCGTGCTCCCCTCGAACAGCCAGATCTGCATCTGGGCCTGCCCCGTGTACGAGCTACCCCAGGCAGGGCAGATCCACTGGATGGCGAAGCTGCGGGTCGGAGCGGTCCCGAGCGTCTGATATTTGATGCCTCCGGCGGGACAGTCGAAATCAGCCCACCAGGGAGCGAGGATGTTGTTCGGTGTGCTGCTGGTGAGGAAGTTTGACGGTGTGTGGGACGTGGAGACGGAGCCAAAGCTGGCGACACCATTCACCGAGACCTGGATGCTCGTGTAGTTGGTGCCGAAAAACTGCACGGGGAACGGCAGCGTGATCGTCTGGGTGCCGCCATCGCCGCTCGCGGTCGAGTTGGTCGCGCCAGCACCGAGCGGCTGCCAGGGCCAGGGCTCCTGGTGAACGACATACGACGGCGTGGTCTGGGCGGCCGCCGGCGCCGCGCCGAACACCACGGCGAAGAATCCCAGCGCCCCGGCCCAGCGGCCCAGCGACCGCATTCCATCCTTGAGATCGGACAACGAGATGCCCCACTCCATTGCAAACTCCCCGGGAGCTCGGGTCCGGACTGCAACCCCCTCCCACGCGTTGCCAGGGCAAACGACGCCCCCTTCGCTCCCGTGACGAACCGGTCCGCCCTTCCGGCAGGATCCGAGTCCGGGAACGAAGACGAAGCCCCGCATCCGGGAGCGCCCCGAATCGCGGGAAACAGCAAGTCGACTGCGTGCCCACATGAAAGCACCCTGTCCCCACGGATGGCAAGCGGGTGCCAGCAAAGTGGCACCCCTTTGGTGCAAAGGGGGCAGGCAGCAGCGGTAACCCGGCAAGGCGGGCGGTCGGCAGGAGAGGACGGGGGGGCCCGTACGGCCCTCCCCGCGACGCCATTCCGGGTCAGCGGCGCAGGCGGAGCGTTGCCAGCGCCAGCGCAGCGGCGAGCGCGATCAGGCTCGGGTCGGCGCCCGCCGCCTGGCAGCCACCGCCGTCGCCGCCGTCGCCGCCCGAAGCACCGCCGCCGTCGCCGCCCG
>Ga0182742_1000973_pt1 | contig 39430 bp, 41 predicted proteins | sample eDN5th37CBELigMG_FD_128880 | JGI IMG/M metagenome (GOLD analysis project Ga0182742, IMG submission 128880) | Enriched Miracle-Growth compost microbial communities from Emeryville, California, USA - eDNA 5th pass 37_C BE-Lig MG (version 2)... ... | reverse complement strand
TACCTCGGCGTCCATATGCCGCTGGTCGCCGCCATGAAGGGCGCGCGCAGAATGGAAGCTGCCCGATGTGTGCCGCAAGCCGACGGCTCGCCGCCACCGTTCTACCGAGTCTTCGAAATGTGGTTCGACAGCCCCGAGCAGATGGCGGCTGTGTTCGATACGCCCGAGGGGAAAAAGGTGCGCGCCGATCTGCCAAACTTTGCTGAAGGAACTGCCGTCACGCGTGTGGTTTGTAAGCTGGACTGAGCTGGAGTTTCGTATGGACCGGGTTGCCGAACTGACGAAAAGACTGGACGCGGCGGGAATATCGGATCACAGGATGTGGTTGTTCGAAGAGAACGCGCAGGGGGAGAAAGGAACGCTGGTCGAGGCGGTTGCTCTGTTCCAGGCGGTCCAGGAGGAAATGCTGGATAGGAAACGCCCGGAGTGGATCGATCAATTCGCGCAGAATGTCAGTAATCGGCAGCTGAAGAAGTCCCGATTTCACGATGCGATTCGCGCCGTCGCAGCTTCGAATGTCGACCGAAGCGCGCTCGTCGAAGTAATCCGCTACTGCCAATCGCAGATTGCGTTCATGTTCTTCAGCATCCACGACGGATCCCGCCCTACGGACTGGTCCGCGGAAGGTCTCCGACATCACCTTACATTTGAGAATCGTGATGACTACCCCGACGGCGACTACGATCGTCGAGCGGAGCGGCTGAAGTTTTTAACGGACGACCTGCACGCGCTGTTCGAAACGTTCCTGGAGAACAGCGGTGATGATTTCAGCTCTGACTGGGGACATTCGGGATGAGCTTGCCCAAGGAAGATCCGCACCAACCTCGCCTGAGTTCGGGGTAGCATCGATCTCATATGCCACGTATCGAGCACATTGCACTCTGGGTCGAAGACATCGATCGTATCTGCGCCTTCTACGAGAATGCTTTCGGTGCGCGGATTGGGCCGCGCTATGCCAATCCGGCGAAGGGGTTTGAGTCTCGGTTCCTGAGCTTCGACTCAGGCGCGAGGGTGGAAGTGATGACCACCACAAAACTTTCACCTGTGCGCCATTCGGCGGGCGCCGAACGGATGGGCCTGACTCACCTCGCAATCTCGCTCGGTTCCGAAGGCGCGGTGCGCGAGCTCACGGAAAGGCTCGCGGCGAGTGGCGTAACCGTCCTCGACGGGCCGCGCCGGACCGGTGACGGCTACTACGAAAGCGTGATTCTCGATCCGGAGGGAAACCGGATCGAGCTCACTGCCTGAGCGCCGTCAGGCGTTACCGACCCGCACCTGGCGCAGCTCCACCGGCTGCTGGCTGGCGGCGAGCTCTTCGGTGTCGAAGTCGTCGACGTGGATGATGTCCATCACGCGGCGATCGTAGTCACGCAGCATCGCAGCTTCGGTTTCGGACAGGATGCCCGCGGCCAGTGCCTGTTGAATCTGTCCGGGCAGATCGAGCGCCGTAACCTTGCCGGTCTTCACGCCATCCACGCGGATGCGCTTCTCCAGCGGTTCGGCGGTTTCGCTCAGCACCAGCGCTTCATGCAGCAGGCCCAGCGGATTGGTCGGCTCGACCGTGCGATAGACACCGTCGGTCAGGCGATCGCGCGTGATGGTCGGATGCATCACCTGCTCGACCAGCCGATGGCTGAGCGGATCGGACGGTGCGTGATATGTCTGGCCGCGCGGGAAAATGAATACCCGCATGAACCCTGCGAGGAACCGGTTCGGGAAGTTGCGCAGGAAGCTGTGCAGCTGTTCCTGAGCCTTGTACAGCAGCGTACGGCAAGCCCATTCCACCAGCGGCAGATCCGCTTCCTGGCGGCCCTGGTTCTCGTAGTGCTTCAGCACCATCGACGCCAGATACATGCACGAGAGCACATCGCCGAGGCGGGCCGACAAGCTTTCCTTCTTCTTCAGATAACCGCCGAGCGAGAGCATTGCCACGTCGGTGGCGAAAGCGAACGACGCGCTGAATCGGTTGATGTGCTGATAGAAACGTTGCGTCGGGCCTTCGGGCACTTTCGAGAAGCGCGCCAGCGTGAGCGCCATCACCAGGGAGCGCACGGCATTGCTGATGGTGAAGCCGATGTGGCCGAACAGCGCCTTGTCGAACTCGATCGTGCCTTTGCGCTTGTCCTTCTCCTTCGCGGCATTCATTTCGCGCAACACGAATGGATGACAGCGAATCGCGCCCTGGCCGAAGATGATCAGGCTGCGTGTCAGCAGGTTCGCGCCTTCCACCGTGATCGCCACCGGCACCAGTTGATAGCCGCGGCCGAGATAGTTCTTCGGGCCGAGGCAGATGCCCTTGCCGCCGTGAATATCCATCGCGTCGTTCGCGATCACACGGCCGTACTCGGTGAGGTGATATTTGAGCATTGCGGATGGCACCGACGGCTTCTCGCCGCCATCGATGGCGCCGGCAGTGACCGAACGCGCCGCGTCCATGATGTAAGTCGTGCCGGTCATGCGGGCCAGCACTTCCATCACGCCTTCGAACTGGCCAACCGAGACGTTGAACTGCCGGCGAATGCGCGAATAGGCGCCTGTCGCGAACACTGCGGCCTTGGCGGCGCCGGTGGCGCTCGAGGGCAACGAAATACAGCGGCCGACCGACAGCTGCTCGACCAGCATGCGCCAGCCCTGACCGGCCATCTTGATGCCGCCGATCAGATAGTCGAGCGGCACGAACACGTCCTTGCCCTGGATCGGGCCGTTCTGGAACGGCGCGTTCATCGGGAAGTGACGACGACCAATGGTGATGCCCGCGGTGTTGCGCGGGATCAGAGCGCAGGTGATGCCGTAATCCGTCTTGTCTTCGCCCAGCAGTTTGTCGGGATCGAACAGCTTGAACGCCAGGCCGATGACGGTCGCGACCGGTGCGAGTGTGATGTAGCGCTTGCTGAAGTTCAGCCTCACGCCGACGATCTCGCGGCCTTCGAATGTTCCTTTACAGACCACGCCGGAATCGGGAATCGATGCGGCATCGGAGCCGGCGCGCGGGCCGGTCAAAGCAAAGCAAGGAACTTCTTCGCCGCGAGCCAGGCGCGGCAGATAGTAATCACGTTGTTCCTGCGTGCCGTAGTGGAGCAGCAGTTCGCCGGGGCCGAGCGAGTTCGGCACAGCGACGGTGGATGCAACCACACCGGAGCGGCTCGAGAGCTTCACCAACACGCAGGAGTGTGCATAGGCGGAGAATTCCAGGCCGCCATATTTCTTCGGGATGATCATCGCGAAGAAGCCTTTGTTCTTCACGTATTCCCAGATGTGCGGCGGCAGGTCGGCGCGACGATGGGTGATGTCCCAGTCGTCGATCATGCGGCACAGCTCTTCGCACGGCCCGTCGATGAAAGCTTGTTCTTCGGCGGTCAGCTTCGGAGCGGCGGCCGAGAGCAGCTTGTCCCAATCCGGGCCGCCGGTGAACAGCTCGCCATCCCACCACACGGTGCCGGCTTCGAGCGCGTCCTTCTCGGTTTGTGACATCGACGGCAGCATGCGTCGATAGATACGCAGGAAGGGACGCGAGATGAAACGAATGCGCAGGGCATCGATGTTGAGGAACACCAGCACTGCGAGCGCCGTCCACAGCACTACCAGCAGGGGCAGCGAGGGATCGCCGAACAACCCGTAGGCCAGCAGGCCGCCACCGTACACCAGCGTCGCGGTCAGCAACGAAGCGCGGTTATAAGCAAGCGTCAATGCGCCGAGCACGAACACCAAGAACCAGATCACGCTGCTCACGATGTGAACCTCTTGAAAGCGGTGCGCGAGACAGACACAGAGGAGGAGCGAATGCTTCGGTCGGAATGTCCGACAATGCGGTCACGGAAATGCTGTGTCGCGCGGTCCCGACGACAGTAACTTGCGCGGCGTACACCGGCAAGTCGGGCATGCGCTAAACAGGCGCCGATAAAAGAAAACGGCGAACGCATCGCGCGTTCGCCGTTTCCATTGCGGACGAATGTCTGCTGGGACGATCAGATCAGCTCTTTCACGCCGTCCTTCTCTTCCAGCAGCTCCTTGAGGGTGGCGTCCATGCGTGCGCGGCTGAAGTCGTTGACCGACAGGCCCTGCACGATCTGGTATTCGCCGTTCTTGCAGGTCACCGGGTAGCCGTAGATGACGCCTTCGGGAATGCCGTAGCTGCCGTCGGAAGGCACGGCCATGCTGACCCAGTCGCCCTCCGGCGTGCCCAGCACCCAGTCACGGATGTGGTCGATGGCGGCAGAAGCGGCCGAAGCGGCCGAAGACTGACCGCGTGCCTTGATGATGGCTGCACCACGCTGCTGCACGACCGGGATGAACGTTTCGGCGTACCACTTCTGATCGACCAGCGACAGCGCCGGCTTGCCATCCACCGTCGTCTGATGCAGATCGGGGTACTGAGTGGCGGAGTGATTGCCCCAGATGATGGCCTGCTTGATCTGGGTGCTGTGGCTGCCGGTCTTCTCGGCCAGCTGCGACAGCGCACGGTTGTGATCCAGACGAACCATCGCGGTGAAATTGCGAGGATTCAGGCCAGGCGCGTTGCGCTGGGCGATCAGGGCATTGGTGTTGGCCGGGTTGCCGACGACCAGTACGCGCACGTTGCGGTTGGCGACCGCGTCGAGCGCCTTGCCCTGTGCCGAGAAAATCTGCGCGTTGGCGAGCAGCAGATCCTTACGTTCCATGCCCGGGCCACGCGGACGCGCGCCGACCAGCAGAGCGACGTCGCAATCTTTGAAGGCGACCTTCGCGTCATCGCTGGCGACGATCTTGTTGAGCGTCGGGAACGCGCAGTCGTTGAGCTCCATCACCACACCCTGCAGCGCGGCGAGGGCCGGCGTGATCTCCAGCAAGTGAAGATTGATCGGTTGATCGGGACCGAGCATGGCGCCCGAGGCGACACGGAAGGCGAGGGCATAGCCGATCTGACCGGCGGCGCCGGTGATGGCAACGTTGACGGGCTTTTTCATGAGACCGCGGCACTCCAAAACGACAATGGGACGAACTGCATCGATGGGGCGCGAATTCTAGCTTTTCGCTGCCCGTTCAGGCAGCACCGGGGCTACTCATCCTGTGAATGCAGCCTTCGCGCGGCGCGTCAGCCGTAGGATTGGTACCAATCAACTGAATCGTCTGGTAATTTCCCCTGAGCGCGCCAGGGAGGCGCCGCTGACGACAACGCTGGTCATGAGATTGACGAAGCCAGCATACGGGTTTTGTGAAACATTACGGGCCCTCGGTGCGTTAAGCCGCGTTGTCGGCAGGCCTGCGCCACAGCTTTTTGTTGTAGGTCAGATATCGAGCACACGGACTAGATGACACGACTTGTCTGCGTTTCCAACAGGATTTCTCTACCGCGCAAATCGGCCGCGCCCGGTGGCCTCGCGGTGGGCATCCTCAGCGCGCTGAAGCGCACGGGCGGGTTATGGTTCGGCTGGGGGGGCGACACCACCGACACCGAGCCTGGCGAGCCGGATATTCACATTCGCGAAGGCGTGACCTACGCCACCATCGAGCTGCGCAAGGGCGAGTTCGAGCTCTATTACAACGGCTATTCAAACGATGTGCTGTGGCCGTTGTTTCATTACTTCTCCAAGGGCATGCGCTACTCGAACGAGCAGCGCGAGGCGTACGAGAACGTCAATCGCATCTTCGCGCAGAAGCTGTTGCCACTGTTGCAGCCCCGCGATCTGATCTGGGCGCACGACTATCACCTGATCCCGCTCGGGCGCCGGCTGCGAGAGCTGGGCGTGCAGCGTCCGATGGGTTTCTTCCTGCACATTCCATTTCCGAACATCGAAATGCTGCGCGTGTTGCCGTGCTACGCGGAGCTGCTGCGCGATCTCACCAGCTACGATGTGGTCGGCTTCCAGACACAGAACGATCTGCGCTCGTTCCATAGCGGCATCGAGCATTTGTTCGGGGCCGAAGCGTTGCGTCCCGATGGTCGCATCCGGATCGGCGATCGAGTCATCCGCGCCGAAGTGTTTCCCATCGGTGTCGATGTCGGCGCGGTCGAGGCTGAAGCGAACGAAGCGAGCAGCACCGACGTGGTCCGCCGCATGACCGACAGTCTGGTCGGGCGCTCGTTGATGATGGGCGTGGACCGGTTGGATTACAGCAAAGGTCTGGTGGAGCGGTTCACGGCTTATCAGCAGTTCCTCGAAACGCACCCCGAAAATCTCGGTCGCATTACATACATTCAGATTGCGCCGTTGTCCCGCACCGACGTGCGTGCCTATGCGGAGATCCGTCAGGCGCTCGAACAGGCGGCGGGCCGGACCAACGGGCGTTTCGCCGATACGGACTGGACGCCGATCCGATATCTCAACCGCAACTTCCCGCATGCCACGCTGATGGGATTTCTGCGCGCCGCCAAGGTCGGTCTGGTGACGCCGCTGCGCGATGGCATGAACCTGGTCGCGAAGGAATTCGTCGCGGCTCAGGATGCTGCGGATCCTGGCGTGTTGATTCTTTCCAACCTGGCGGGCGCCGCGCGTGAGTTGTCGTCGGCGCTGCTCGTCAATCCCTACGATGTGCGCGGAGTGAGTCACGCGATACAAGCGGCGCTTTCCATGCCGCTCACCGAAAGGCGCGAGCGTCACACCGATATGATGAAAGTGCTCCGGCGCAACGATATCGCGGCCTGGACGCGTCGTTTCATGGAAGCGCTCGAGCAGACGCAGGTGTCGGCGGAGAGCCGCGTCCGCGCCATCGGCAGCGTCAAATAACTCAGCTGTCCCGCGACGACGGCAGATTCTGCTCGCCGCCACCTCGTTCCAAAGTCGTTTGCACGCGGGTCCCGGACTCCACGTAGATTCGTTGCGGCGTCGCGAACACGATGCGCTCCTTATTGAACCACTCCACCAGGCGCAGGTTGATGTCCTGCAGGATGCTCATGTGCTTGGCGTAGTCCGGCGTGAGCACGATGTACACCGCCTCGAAGTCGAAGGAGGACGCGCCGATCTTGGTGAAGTGCGAGCGGTCGAAGCGGATCGGCTGATGCGATTCGATCAGCTCGCGCAGCTTGCCCGGGATCTCCTGCAATTTCTCTACCGGCGTTCTCTGATCGACGCTCAGATTGATCACGACGCGCCTCTGTTTCATGCGCGAGTTGTTGCGCACCCGGCTGTTCAACAGGTTCGCGTTCGGCATGATGATCTGTTCGCCCGAGAGGCTGCGCAGGCGCGTGCTCTTCACGCCGATGTATTCGACGGTGCCGTTGAATTCGTCCACCTGCAGCGAGTCGCCGACCACGAACGGCCGATCGAGCGTGATGGAGAGCGAGGCGAACAGGTCGCCGAGAATATTCTGAGCCGCAAGCGCCACGGCGATGCCGCCGATACCCAGACCGGCCAGCAGCGGTTTGATCTCGATGCCGAGGTTGTCCAGCGTCAGCAGCAGGACGAAGGACCAGATGGTCGCGCGCGCCAGGAAGCCGATGATGCCCAGAGAGCTGGCCGCCGCCGGGTCTGCCGCCTGCCTTCTGCGTTCCAAGGCAGCGACCACTGCAATCGTCGCCCACAGGCCGATCTGCCAGAACACCGCGATGGTAAACACCGTCAGGATGCCCTTCTCGATCGCAGAGGGCAGGTTCAGCCAATGCGAGCCGACGAACAGGGAAGTCACCACTATGGTCAGAAAGGTCGTGCGGCTCGCGACTTTGAGCGGCAGCTCCAGCAGTTCGGTCTCGGGAGTCGCGGCAAACTTCTGGTAGCGCGAGTGGATTGCGCGCCGGATCAGCAATAGCAACAGAAACACCGCCAGGGCGACGCCAGCGGCAATCGCCCAATCCCACGGCGTGTTGCCCAGGTAGGTGGCTTCAACCAACTTTTCGACATCGTTCATCGGCAGGTCCCGGCTCGACCTTCGAGCGTAGCGCAGGATATCGCGACGAGTGGCCGCTCAGAAGGTGCTCGAAGTCTACGGTCGCGATGGGAACAGCGGCCGTCCCGGCGCGTTGCGCTCGACGGGCTCAATAATAGGACTGCGCACATCTGCTAATCTTGCGCGCGTCCTCATGACGTAAACGGTATCCAAACCGGTGCTATTCGAATCGGAACGATCTGGCGATGGGCTGACGCTGCGGCTGCGCGGCGGCTGGTGCATCGACAATCTTCGTGAGATCGAAAACTCGCTCGCGCAACTGAACGAGCAGGGCCGGCAGATCAAGCTCGACTTCAGCGGCATCCAGACGTTGGACTTGTCTGGAGCCTGGCTGCTGCGCAATTGGCTGGAGCGTACCAGCCAGGCGGGCGGGCGCATCGAAGTGGTGGGCGAGCGGCCCTCCCACTTCGCCTTCCTCGATGAGCTGCTCCAGCGGCAGAGCGCCCAACCCGGCGCGAGCCCGCCGAGCGCGACCTCGCTGCGAGATGCGGTGGTCTGGATCGGGCGGGGCACGATTCAGCAAGCCAAACAGACGCGCGACGCCATCGGCTTCTTCGGGCGGATCGCCGCGACCATGCTTCGAGCCATGCGTAGCGCGCATCATCTACGGCTGCCTTCCATCGCGCGTCATGTATATGAGACCGGCATCCAGGCCATCCCCATCGTCTCGCTGATCGCCTTCCTGATCAGCGTGATCGTGGCCTATCTGGGCGCGCAGCAGTTGCAAACGTTCGGTGCGGAGATTTTCACCGTCGACCTGGTGGCGATCTCGGTGCTGCGTGAAATGGGAGTGCTGCTGACTTCCATCATCGTCGCCGGCCGCTCCGGCAGCGCCTTCGCTGCCGAGATCGGCGTCATGCGCTTGAACGATGAGATCGACGCCTTGCAGTCGATGGGCGTGGACTTCTACGAGGTGCTGGTGGTGCCGCGCCTGATCGGTCTGGTGATCGCCCTGCCGCTGCTGACCATCATCGCCGACGCCATGGGCCTCGCCGGCGGCGCGTTGCTCTCTTCGATGCTTCTGGATATCCAGCTGACACAATTCATTCCCCGCGTGCAGGACGCGCTTGCGCCGACCACGTTCTGGGCCGGTCTGATCAAGGCGCCGGTATTCGCGATGTTGATTGCGCTGGTCGGCACCTATCGCGGCATGCAGGTGCGCGATTCGTCCCGGGAGCTGGGTCGCCTGACCACGCTGGCGGTCGTGCAATCGATCTTCCTGGTGATCTTCGCCGACGCCATTTTCGCCGTGGTGTTCGTGGAGCTGGATTTCTGATGAGCGACAGTCAGCCAGCTCCGATCATCTCGGTGCGCAATCTCGTCAACCGTTTTGGCAAACAAATCGTACACGACGGCGTCAGCCTGGATGTGAAGCGCGGCGAAGTGCTCGGCATCGTCGGCGGTTCGGGCAGCGGCAAATCGGTGCTGCTGCGGACCATGCTCGGCCTGCAGCGGCCCTCATCCGGTCAGGTGCTGATCGAGGGTCGCGAGATTACCCGGATGAGCGACTCGGAACTGCTGTCCGTCAAGCGGCGTTACGGCGTGACTTTCCAGCACGGTGCGCTGTTCAGTTCGCTCACCGTGGCGGAAAACATCCAATTGCCCATTCGTGAGTATTTCGATGCCTCGCCCGCGGCGCTGGAATCGTTGACCGAGCTGCGGCTGCGCATGGTGGGGTTGCCGGTGGACGCCGGCGGAAAACTGCCTTCGCAGCTCTCCGGTGGCATGGTCAAGCGTGCCGCGCTGGCGCGATCGCTGGCGCTCGATCCGGCCCTGTTGTTTCTCGATGAGCCGACCGCCGGCCTCGATCCCATCTCGGCCGCCAGCTTCGATGAGCTGGTGACCTATCTGCATCGGAGTCTGAAGCTGACCATTGTCATGATCACTCACGACCTGGACACCTTGCTGAGCACCTGCAGCCGCGTCGCGGTGCTTGTTGACAGAAAAATCGTGGTCGATACGCTCGACGGCATCATGAAGAACCCGCATCCGTGGATTCAGGAGTACTTCCACGGCCCCCGCGCCCGAGCGGCGCAGGCGGCCGTTGCCGACGACGCAACGGAGCAGGGCAGGCCATCCTGATGGAAAGAGACGCTCATTACGTCGCTGTCGGAGCCTTCATTCTGCTGGTGGTCGCCATGGCCGTCGGCTTCGTGCTCTGGTACACCGACGCAAACGACGGCCGCGAGTACGGGCGCTACGAGATCTACTTCACCGGCTCGGTCAGCGGCCTGGACCGCGGCAGCCCGGTTCGTTTCCTCGGCGTAGATGTGGGGCGAGTGCGTCGGCTCGCCATAGATTCAGGCGACGCCACGCGAGTTCGCGTCGTGGTGGAAGTCGACCAGGCCGCGCCGATTTCGGCCGCCACTCGGGCCAGCCTCGGTCTGCAGGGCGTGACGGGTCTGCTCTACGTCAATCTCAAAGAAGCCTCCGACGTCGATCGCAGCGCGCCGCTCACTCAGGGTGAACAGTATCCCGTGATCGAGGCAGTCGAGTCGGACTTCGATGCGTTCCTTGCCAGCTTGCCGGAACTCATGGGCCGCGCGAACACGCTGCTCGAACGTATGTCGCGTGTGGTCTCCGATGAGAATCTTGCCGGCATCGCCGACACCATCAAAGGTATGCGCGACACGATGGTCACCATGCCGCAGACGGCCAAGGACGTGCAGCAGCTGGTCGCCGAGCTGCGCTCCACGGTTGCCGAGATCCACGGCGCTTCCGAGTCGTTGCGCGCCATGACGACGGAGGCGCGGCCGGAAGTGCAGACGGCGCTGGCCCGCATGAACGACGTTGCGAACAATCTCGCCGACGCGTCCAAGCGCATCGATACCTTCGCTCAGAAGAGCGAAGTGCAGCTGGGCAATTTCACCGAGCAGGGCCTGTTCGAACTGCAGAGGCTGATGCGCGAGACGCGTCAGGCCGCGCGTGAATTCCGCGACCTCTCGCGCAGCCTGCAGGAAAATCCGTCGCAGATTCTGTATGAGCAGCCGGAGAGCGGCGTCGAGATCAGGAAATGAATACGCGCATGAGAACTGGGCTGGTCGCTGCTGTTGCCGCGTTTTCCTGTGCCGCTTGCAGCACCGGTTCGCTCTTCGATAGCGATGTGCCGGTGCCGAGCTCGTACGTGATCGCGCCGGCGCCGGCGGGTTCGTTGACCGGCGTGCCGGCCACCCCGGTGGATATCTCCATCGGCCGGCCCGACTTCGCACCTGGCCTGGATACCGATCGGATCGCCGTGCTCAAAGGTCGTGAGCTCGATTACTTCCGTCGTGTGCGCTGGGGCGGGCGGACGGTCGAAGTCGTGCAGAGCATGCTGGTCGCCACCATCAACGATCAGCAGCTGTTTCGCAGTGTCACGGCCGAGCAGGCGCGGGTCGCCAACGACTACATGCTCGATGTGGAAGTGCGTCACTTCGAAGCCGAGTATGCGCAGGGCGCGGTTCCCGAAGTGCACGTGAACATCATCGGGCGCCTGATCCGCATCGCCGATCGCAAACTGGTGGCAACGGTCAGCAGCGATGCGCGAGCACGCGCAAGTGAAGAGCGCATGAGTGCGGTCGCGGCGGCGTTCGAAGCCGCTGCTCAGAATGTGGCGCTGGATCTGGCGAAGCAGACCGCGGCGGTGGTCGCCGACGATCAGCCAAACTTGAGAAAGTTGCGCGGTGAGAGTGGTTAGAGCCTGGTCGTTTGTTGCTGCCGCCTGCCTGCTGTCAGCCGCCACGTATGCGGACGAGCGGGATTTCTCGGGTACGGTCGGGCGCATCTTCGATGGCGATAGCTTCCTGGTGCGGCCTGAGAAGGGGCGCGATGTCGACGTGCGTCTGCAGGACATCGATGCGCCGGAAAAATCCCAGCCCTATGGCAACACCGCCCGCGCCGCCCTGGTCAAGCTGATCGCCGATCGTAAGGTGTTCGTCGATGTGCTCGACACCGATCGCTATGGCCGCAAGGTGGTGCGCGTATATCGGGAGCCGGACCGGCTCGATGTCGTGAAAGCGATGGTGCGCGACGGCCATGTCTGGGTTTATCGGCGCACGATCCATGATCGAGCGTTGATCGCGCTCGAAGACGCCGCTCGCGCCAAGCGCAGTGGACTGTGGGCACTGCCCGAAGAGGATCGCCTGCCGCCCTGGCAATATCGGTATCTGCAGCGTCAGCAGCCGAAGCGTAGCTCGCGCGTCGCGTTAGAACGTGCTCAGGCCGGTGGCTTCCATCAAGCGATAGCGCCAGTAACGCCCGGTGTCGTCGTCTTTCCAGGCGCCGAACGCGGCCGTGAAGCTGGTCCCGGGTGGACCATCGTTGTTCCACAGCCGGTCGAAGTAGCTGATCAGCTCGATGCCCAGCGGTGAGGCTGCGCTCAATTCCACCGCGACGTTGGCTTCCAGATTGTAGTTGCCGATATTGCGACGGGTCAGGTTCGCCGAGCCCAGTGAAGCGATCAGCCGGTCGCCGTGCGTGACGAGCGCCAGCTTGGTATGAAACTGCTCGCCGTGCGTGCGATACCACCGCACCTGAATTCTCTCGTTGCTCTTCTTCACCAGCTCGGTTGCGACCGGGCGATTCGGCACGCCGTCTTTCTCGCGGCCGAACGCATCTTTGTTCGGATCGAGGATCAATCGCACCTTCACGCCGCGCGAAGCGGACTTCAGCAGCGAGCTCACGATCTTACGATCGGCTAGATAGAACGTAGCGATACTGACCGCGTCGCCATTGCGCGTGGTGTCGATCGCGCCGACCAGGTGATCGCGAATCGCTTCCTCGGTGAGAAACTGCAGCTGCACCGGATCGGCCGGCGGAGTCGTCGATTGCGGCGTCGACGCGGCATAGATGTGTCCTTTCCAGCCGGAGAAGCGGGCCACCGCCATTTCGCTGTTGACCGCCTCCTGCGCCAGCGGGCCGGTGAAGCGCAGGCCCACGTTGGAATGCGAGCTGCTGCCGTCGTGAGGATTCGCCGACGTGACCATGCCAGTCAGCGTGCCATCGGAGCGGTCGGCGACGATGACCTTGCGATGATTCGCTTTGAAGTTCGCCAGCGCCAGCCAGCTGCGAAACGTGATCGGCGGACTGCCCGGCGGCGCGAAGGGATTCATCATCGAGCCGCCTTCCGGCGAGTTGCCCCACCATTGCCCGAACATGCGCCACAGCGCCGAGTACATTGCATTGGAATCACGCAGCCGGTCGAGATCCGTGCTGACGACTTCGATGCCGGCAGTACGCAGCTCGCTCAACAAGGGCGATGGCATGCCGCCATAGACGTCGTTGATGGGATCGGTGATGAGCAGAATGGTCAGTTCAGGGTTCGCAGCCTTGCGCGCGAGCAACCGGTCTGCGAGCTCTCGACTGAGCGGCCGATGCACGCCGTCGACCGCGCCCATCATGTCGTTGAGCAGAAAGAAATCGGCAATCACGAACGACTGCGCCTGATCGATGATGTCGAACACTTCATCGAAAATGCGCTGCTCGCGGACCGACTTGCCGTCCGGCAAGGTAGTGGTCAGATCGTAAAGGAACTGCACATCGCTCGCCGCGGCAGTGACGAGGGGCGACGTCACATCGGTGCCGGGCGGCATGGGCTTGGTGACATTCCACGCTGCAACCGCAGCCCACCACGCCAGGAACGCCCACCAGAGCCAGCGTCTTTGAAAGCGCCGACGTGGCGCCGTTTGTTCTTCCAGCAAGGGATCCATGGTTCGATTGTAGAGGGCCTCGGCCGGCAAAGCCGCAAGCCCGTGTTTGTTTCTGGAACTGCGTCGCGTGTTTTCAGTTCAGGTCGGCGATGCCGTCACTCAATGCGCCCCAGCTCAGCGGTCCGGCGGCTGTCCTTCATCGCACTTCCTGCAATCCAGCTCCCTGCCCAGTGCTGCCTCACGTCCTTCCGGCGTAACGACCCACGGCCGGTTGGTCCAAGGCGGATTGTGACGGACATGCTGGTTGTGCCCGCATTCGAGTCGAGCCACCCAGTGCTGCTCCTCGTCCTGGTGGAACGAGACGATTTTTCGTTTCATCGAGCCGCTCCTCACTGCGGCCGGGCAAAGACCTGGGTCCAGTAGATGCCCGCATCGCTCTTGCGATTTACGGCAAAGGCGATGCCCATCTCGGTGAAGCCAGGCGCCATGATGTTTTCGCAGTGGCCGGGGCTCTTCAGCCACATCTCGACCACGGCTTGCGCCGTTTCGGCGCCATTGGCGATATTCTCTCCCACCCCGCGCCATTTATATCCAACGCGCGTGGCGCGCTCGCCGACCATGCTGCCGTCCGAACCCCGATGTTCGAAGAAGCTCTTGTTGGCCATGTCCTGGCTGTGAGCCAGCGCAGCCCGGCTCAAAACGGCAGACAATGTCAGAGGCGGAACCGCGGCAAATTGTTTTCGTCCGCACTTGCGGGCTTTGCTGCGAGCTGTGTTCACGAGTGACAGAACCTCCTTGCTCACCTGAGCTGCGTCTTTCACGTCGGGTGCGGCAAACGGCGTTGCCACGACGATCCACAGGCCGTCGCGCTTCTGATAGACGCCAATCTCCTTGAACGACGCGTTGGTGATGGTTTCGCAGTAGTTGGCCTGCAGGAAATCGATCAGGGCTTTGCGATCGATCGAGCCTTCCACATGCATCGAGGCCGAGTTCGTGAATCGATAATCGCCGCGCGCCATCGCATCCCGCAGCCGGCCGCCTTTCGACCATTCACGCGCGACCGTTTCGAGGTCTTTACTGGTGCGCAGTGGCTGCGAAACACCGGGCTGCTTTCCGCAGCCCTTGCGGCGCACCTGATTCAGATCGTCGGCGATGTCCGCGAGCGCCGGCATCGCCATCCATGCGCCGCACAGGAGCGCCAACGCACTCGCAAGTTTTCTCATGTAACGATGTTAAGTCATCGCATGCGAATGATTCGAGTGCTTGCGACGCTGGCTCGTCTGGCGCGGCTTGCGCACCGCCGTGCCCATCGAACGATCGTCCTGAACGAACTTGCGAATCGCATCCTCCAGAGGCCGCTCGGCGTCGCAGTAATCCTTCCACTCGGTGGCCTTGCCGGCATACTTCGCCGCCGTTCGCACGGTATAGCGCGTCGGGTCGAGGCTTGCTTTCACTTGCGACCAGTTCAGCGGCATGGACACCGTCGCGCCTTCACGCAGGCGCGGCGAGTAAGGAGCGACGGCCGTCGCCATGCGATCGTTGCGCAGGTAGTCGAGGAAGATGCGTCCGCCGCGCAGCTTCTTCGACATGTTCACCAGGTACAGGTCGGGATGGTCCTCCGCCATGCGCGTGCATACGCCCTGGGCAAACGCCTTTGCTTCGGGCCACTTCAAGTGGTTGTTCTTCGAGCCGGCCAACGGCGTGACGACGTGCAACCCTTTGCCGCCGGTCGTCTTGCAGAAGGCCACCAGGCCCAACGCCTCCAGCCGCTCCTTGATTCCTTTGGCCGCAGCGATCACCGCCGTGAAGTCGACATCGGGCCCGGGGTCGAGATCGAATACCAGCCGGCCCGGGGTTTCCGGTTGATCCGGCTGATAGTTCCACGGGTGCAATTCGATGCCTGCGATTTGAGCGATCGCGGCCAGCGCTTCGACGCGATCGATCTGCAGATAAGGTTTGTGATCGCCGAACACCTTCACGGTCGAGAGCAGGTTCGAGGTGCCTTGCATGGCGTGACGTTGAAAGAATCGCTCCTTGTCGATGCCGTCCGGCGCGCGGACTAGAGAACAAGGGCGGCCCTTGATGTGAGGCAGGATCCATTCGCCCATGCTTTCGAAGTAGCGCGCCAGGTCCAGCTTGGTGACGGGCTTCTTGTCGTTCGCATGCGGCCACAGAACTTTATCGGCGCTCGAGATCGGCACCCCCATGACGACGTTCGAGCCAGTAACCACTGACTTGCTCGGCTTGGCGGCGGCAGAACGTTGCTTCGCGCTCTTGCTGCGAGTGGCAGTCTTCGCTGCAGCTTTGGTCTTGCCGCGGGCCGCCTTCGGCGTCGGCTCGACAACATCGATCTCTTCAGCCTGCGCCGGTTGCTCCGCGACGATCTCGCTCGCTGGCTTGTCTGCGCGCAGGCCCTTGAAGGAGGCCTGACGAATATTGCCGCCGCCGGTCCAGCCTGCGAATTCGATCTCAGCAACCAGTTTGGGCTTCACCCAATGTATCTCGGGCTTCTTGCGTGGCGCGGTCGAGCCGCCGAAAGGATTCTCGTCGGTTTCCAGCTTCTTCAGCTTGGGCCACAGCTGCGCGACTTTGTCGCCGCCGAATCCCGTGCCGACACGACCCACGTAGACGAGATGGTCGCCGCGATTCACCCCGACCACCAGGGATCGGAAGTTCGCGCCGGTTTGTGTCCATCCGCCGATGACGACTTCCTGCCCCGCGCGACACTTCGCCTTCGTCCAATCGCCGATGCGGCCGGCGCGATAGGGCGCATCCAGACGCTTGGAGATGATGCCTTCGAGATTCATGCGACACGCCGACTGCAGCACCGCGTCGCCCGCCGTCTCGAAGTGCTCGACGTAGCGGATCAACGAGCTCGAGTCCTGTCCCTGCTGACCCAGATAATCTTTCAACGCAGCTTTGCGATCTCGCAACGGCAGCGCACGCAGGTCGCCGTCGTCGCTGTACATGAGATCGAATGCAAAGAAGATCAGATCGTCGGTACGCTCCTCGGACAGCGCAGCCTGCAGGGCGGCGAAGTCCGGTGAGCCGTTGTCGTCGAGCGCCGCCACCTCGCCATCGATGATGGCGTTGGGCATGTCGGCAGCCGCATCGGCGATGGCTTGAAATTTGTGAGTCCAGTCGAGGCCCTTGCGAGTCTTCAACGTGACTTCGCCATTGGCGATGCGCAGTTGCAGTCGATAGCCATCGAACTTCACTTCGTGGCCCCAGCCAGCGCCGAGCGGTGGACGATCGACGGGTTTGCACAGTTCGGGCTCGATGAATTCGGGAATGCGTGCTCGTTTGGCGGAAGCCTTCTTCGCCTGCGAATGCGTGCTCTTGGCCGTGCGTGTTTTCTTGCGAGCCCCAGTGGACGCGGCGGGTGCGGCTTCCACCGGATCGCGGTTGGAGTTCCACACCGCGTCGGCTTTGGCGGTCTTGCCGCTCATCATGAACGGCTTCGGCGCCCGCCCTTTGCCCGCTGCGATCGCGGCCATCGGCCGGCTCGAGGCAACCGAGCGATCCTCGCTCATCATCTTCTCGACGCCCTTCGCATCGGTTGCGTAGGCATCGCGATGTTTGATGAGCAGCCATTTGGTGCGCTTGCCGCCGTAGCGGTCGCCCTTCATGCGAACCAGCACGAAACTGCCTTGCAAGCGCTGGCCGGCCACTTGAAATTTCAGCTCGCCCTTCTTCAGCTGCGCTTCGGCGGACAGCTTGCCTTCGGGCCGCCAGAAGCCTCGATCCCACAGTTGTACTGTACCTCCGCCGTATTGGCCTTTGGGGATGGTGCCTTCAAAGTCGCCGTAATCGAGCGGGTGATCTTCCACTTCCACTGCCAGTCGCTTGTCCTTCGGATCGAGCGACGGGCCGCGCGTGACGGCCCAGGATTTGAAGACGCCACCCAGCTCCAGCCGCAGGTCCCAATGCAAGCGGGTGGCCGCATGCTTCTGGATCACGAAACGCAGCTCCGGCGACTTGTCCACCTTTTGCCGGCCGCTGGGCTCGGCGGTTTGAGTGAAATCGCGCTTGGAGCGATAGCGTGAAAGTTTGCGAGTTGCCACGTCCTACCTCTGCGGTGAACAATCGCCGGGGGATCAAACGGAAACGCTGTGAGAGCGCACCACGTTCCTTCAATCTGAGTGAGCCATGACCCTTCTTAAAACAACTGCAATCGCGGCGCTGACACTGACGGCATTGAGCGTGGGTGCGGCCGCCCCCGAGCGTCTGAACGTCAAGCTCGGCTTGTGGGAAATGACCTCCATCGTGCGTTTCAGCGGCATGCCGCCGCTGCCGAAAGAAGTGCTCGATAAAATGACGCCGGAGCAGCGCGCGAAGATGGCTGCAGATCTCAAAGCCGCTGCCGCCGAAGAGCCGGAGCCTGAAACCAGCAGCGAATGCATCACGCAGGAAGATCTGGACCGGCCCTTCAAATCGGCCAACGCCGATGAGTGTACCCAGACGATCGTCCGCACCACACGCACTACTCAGGAAATCCGCATGGTGTGCACGGGCAAGACCAAGGGCTCGGGCACGTTCAAGGTGAACACGCCGACGCCGGACACCATGCTCGGCACGCTCGATCTGAAGGCCGGCGAGGGCCCCGATGCTTTCACCATCAAGGGCACGATCAAGGGCCGCTGGTTGGGCTCGGACTGCGGCGATGAGGACGATGGTGACGACGACGTCTATGACGAAGACGAAGACAACGCAGAGGAGTAAGCGAAGTCGGTAGCAGGGGCTGCGCATTTTCGCAGCCACATCCCGTATGCTTGCCTCCGGCAACGACGTCTGGAGGCAGCATGACTCTGCGCAATCATCAGTTCCGTCTGGCAGCCCGACCGGTGGGTGCGGTCAAGCGCACCGACTTCGATTACACCGACGAACCGGCCCGTTCGCCCGGGGACAATGAAGTTCTGGTGAAGACGTTGTACCTGTCGCTCGATCCGGCGATGCGCGGCTGGATGAACGAAGGCAAGTCATACATTGCCCCGGTCGCCATCGGCGAGGTGATGCGCGCCGGCGGTGTCGGCAAGGTCGTCGAGTCCAAACATCCGAAGTTCAGTCCCGGCGATTTCGTGTCCGGCACGCTCGGCATTCAGGAGTACGCGACGCTCGATGGCAAAGGGCTGACCAAGGTCGATCCTGCCGTTGCGCCGCTGCCGGTCTATCTCGGCACCCTCGGCATGCCGGGTATGACGGCGTACTTCGGCTTGCTCGACGTCGGCAAACCGCAGCCAGGCGAGACAGTCGTCGTTTCCGGCGCCGCCGGTGCGGTCGGCACCGTCGTCGGGCAGATCGCGAAGATCAAAGGCTGCCGTGTGGTCGGCATCGCCGGCGGCAAGCAGAAGTGCGAATACCTCACCCAGACACTCGGCTTCGATGCGGCCATCGACTACAAATCCGAGGATGTGAAAAAGGCTCTGCGCGAGCACTGTCCCAAAGGCGTCGATGTCTATTTCGACAATGTCGGCGGCGACATCCTCGACATGGTGCTCACGCAGCTGGCACGCAAGGCGCGCATCGTCATCTGTGGCGCCATTTCACAGTACAACAGCACCACGGGTGTGAAAGGGCCGTCGAACTACCTCTCGCTGCTGGTCAATCGCGCCAGCATGACGGGCATGATCGTGTTCGATTATGCCGATCGCTATCCCGAGGCGGGGCGCGAGATGGCAGGTTGGCTGAAGAGCGGTCAGCTCAAGACGCGCGAAGATATCGTCGAGGGATTGGAAACATTCCCCGAAACGCTGCTGAAACTGTTCAGCGGCGAGAACTTCGGCAAGCTGGTGCTCAAAGTCGCGGACGATTGACGTCCGGCTTCGCTCACACACCTGCTCTTGCGAACAGCACTGCCGACACGCCTTGTGCTGGCCGGTTCGCATCGGTGTTCCGGTAGGAATGCGGCAGGTTGCCCGGGAAGGCCAGGATATCGCCGGCGGACAGATCGAAGCGGTCGCCGGCGACGAAGATGGTCACTTGCCCCGACAGGCACGTGAAAAACTCTCGCGTGCCGGGAAGGTGAGGAGAGCCGCGCATCGAAGCCGCCGGTGCGAAATCCATCACCTGCAGAACTTCGTCCGGCACTCGTTCGGGAATCAACGAACGGACGGTGATGCCGCGTCCGGCGCTTTGCGACGGCAACTCCTCACGAGCCCACTTCCGAACCTTCGCTCGTGGCGAAGCCAGCAACTCATCGATCGGTACGCCCAGCGCATTGGCCACCTTGACCAGCACGGTGAGCGAAGGATTGCCGCTGCTCGACTCCAGATTGGCAATGGTCGAGCGCGGCACGTCGGCGCTTTGCGCCAGCGCACCTTGAGTGAGATTGCGTACCTGACGAAACGCAACGAGGTTGCGAGCGAGGTGTTCGGCGACGAGCTCTGGTTTGTCCATGATGTTCGTTCTCATTGTCCGCGCGTGCGACCGTTTGCCAATATGTTGGACATTGCCATTGGTCGAGCGCGGCCGGTCTCTATGATGCTCTCATCGAAGGAGACCCTATGCAAACTCAACGACAGTCCGAAACTCTGCGCCGCCTGCGGGGCGTGCGAGTTGCAATCACGGGCGGAACCTCCGGGCTCGGCCTCGCGCTCGTCGAAGAGCTGACGCATCGCGAAGCAAAGGTCGCTCTGATTGCTCGCACGCCAGCTCGTGTTGACTCAGTGGCAGCGGAACGATCCGCACATGGCATCGTTGGCGACGTTGCCAGCAAGCACGACATTCACCGCATCGCGTTACAGGTCACCGGCCAGCTCGGTGGGCTCGATGTGCTCATCAACAACGCATCCGATCTCGGGCCGACGCCGCTCGCATTGCTTGGTGACACTCAGTGCGAAGACTTCGAGCGTGCGTTGGCAACGAACGTGCTCGGCCCGTTTCGGTTGACGAAGGCTTTACTCGGTTCGCTGGCAGCCTCGGCGCGAGAAGGGCGAGGCGCACTGGTGCTGAACATTTCCAGTGACGCGGCGGTCAACGCATACCCGCAGTGGGGGGCGTACGGCGCCAGCAAGGCGGCACTCGCTCATATGACGCGCGTGTGGAATGAAGAGCTCGCCGCGCAAGGTGTGCGATTCATCGCGCTCGACCCGGGAGATATGGATACCCCGATGCACGCGGCGGCCTTGCCCGGCGCGGACAAGTCGACGCTCAAGCAACCGGCACAGTCTGCGTACGAACTTGCAGAGGCCATTTGTGACTTGCTGCCGGCACGCGCAGTGCTGAGGTATGCCTCATGATTCCAGCCGATCGTCCCACTCAACGTCCCACTACTGCACGCTTGTTATATGTCGACGCGCACGGCGCGATCCGTCATGTGCCGCGTTCGCGGTTGGTGGAGTTTCTGCGTCCTGGCGATCTGGTGATTGCGAACGACGCCGCAACGCTGCCGGCGAGCTTGCACGGTGTGCATGAGCGCACCGGATGCAGCATCGAAGTTCGGCTCGCGGGTAAGCCTTCGCTTGCTCATCGAGACGCGCAGCGGTTCGTGGCTGTGGTGTTCGGGCCAGGCGACTATCGCACGCGCACGGAAGATCGGCCGTTGCCGCCTGTCTTTGAGATAGGCGATGTGATCGAGCTCGGCTCTTTGAGTGCGCGTGTCGAACGCATTCTCGATCATCCGCGTCTGCTGGCGCTGCGTTTCGAAGCCGAGGTCGATGAGTTATGGCGAGGCCTGGCGACGCACGGCCGTCCCATTCAATACGCTCATGTAAGCGAGCCGCTGTCGCTGTGGGATGTGTGGACTTCGATCGCGAGCGCGCCCGTGGCGTATGAGCCGCCGTCGGCGGGGTTTGCGCTCGACTGGCAGATGCTTGCGGACTTCGAGGCGCGAGGCATCGAGTTCGCGACGCTCACGCATGCGGCGGGCATTTCCTCCACCGGCGATCCGGAGCTCGATCGCTTGCTGCCGTTGGATGAGCCGTACCGCATTCCCGTCGCCACTGAAGATGCGATCGCGGCCGCGCTTTGCGAGGGCCGGCGGATCGTCGCGATAGGCACGACCGTCGTGAGGGCGCTGGAGCACAGCGCCGCCACTTTCGGCTCGGTTGCCGCCGGCGAGAGCGTGGCCAACATTCGGATCGGGGCTGAGACGCGGCTGCGCGTGGTCGACGTGATTCTGTCCGGCACTCACGAGCCAGGGACGAGCCATCACGAGATGCTGCATGCATTCGCCGACAAAGCCGCGCTGCGCCGCGCGGATGAGGCCCTCGAGAGCGCCGGCTATCGAAGCCACGAATTCGGCGATTCCGTTCTGATTGAACGCGATAGCCGCCGATATTCGCGCCCGGCCGGACCGCGGATCGAGAGAGAGGATTTTCCGGAAAATCAAGGGCTGGTCGGACGGCGCGCGCCACGTATACTCCGCCGTTTTGCGCCGGCGTCCGCCCATGTGGTTCAAGAATCTCATCGTCTATCGCCTGCCCGAGGACTTCTCTGTCTCCGCGACTGAGCTGGAGGAGAAGCTCGCCGCGCGCTCGCTCATGCCGTGCGGCAGCTTCGACATGCAGAGCAAGGGTTGGGTGTTCTCCAGCGACCTGGAGCGCTACGTCCACACGGTCAATGGCCAGCACCTGATCGCGCTCGGCGTGGATCAGAAATTGTTGCCCGGCTCCATCATCCGCCAGGTGGCCACCGATCGCGCCAAGGAGATCGCCAAGGAGCAGGGCTATCCCGTCGGTCGCCGTCAGATGCGCGAGCTGAAAATGCGCGTCACCGAAGAGCTGCGCGGTCGCGCGTTGACGCGCAAACGTATTACGCATGCGTGGATCGATCCCGTACACGGCTGGCTGGTCGTGAACGCGTCCAGCGAAGGCAAGGCCGAAGCGCTGGTCGAGACGTTGCGAGACACGCTGGGCAGCTTGCAGGTCACGCTGTTGGAAACGGAGCGCTCGCCGACGTCCGCGATGACCGCTTGGTTGGCGCTGGGCGATGCGCCGGTTACGTTCACCATCGACGACGATTGCGAGTTGCAGGCGGCCGATCAGAGCAAGCCGGTAATTCGCTATGTGCGCCATCCGCTCGACGGCAAGGAGATTCGCGCGCAGATCACGGGCGGCATGTTCGCAACGCGTCTCGGTCTGACGTGGAAGGATCGCATCTCGTTCGTACTGAACGAGAAGCTGCACGTGAAGAAAGTCGAATTCCTGTTGATGGAAAAGGACCAGCCTGCCGAGGGCGAATCGGCCAACCCGGGTGAGCAGTTCGACATCGACTTCACGCTGATGACGGGCGAGCTCGCGGCATTGCTGGGCGATCTGGCGAAGGCATTGGGCGAACCGGAACAGAAACAGGCGGCGGCCGCGTAAGGCCGCTCGCGCCGCCGACGGCTCAGGGCGTCAGCGGCTGTCCCGCCCACCGCAACAGTGCGCGCGACACATCCTGCTCCTTCTTCAGCTGTTGCATCAGCTTGATCATCTGCTCGGAGAATCTCTCTTTCTCCACCTGCGCCGCGACGATGGCGCCGGCCGCTTTGTTCTGATATCCCAGCGTCTGGATCTTTGCCGTCACCTGCAGCGCCGCCGCCGAGTTCGGGATGGCGAGACGTTGCTCGATACCCAGCCCGAGGCCTTCGGCCAGCGTGGTATCGCTCTTTTGCAATGCCTGAGCCACTTTCTGACAGCTCACCCGAGCGGCCGGTTCGCTCACATGTTGTTCATCGCAAGCCTGTGTGACTGAACGAAACGCGGGCGTCGCAAGCGACGACAGCCAGCTGATCGTGAGGTTCATCGCGTTGGTCAGCGGCGTCGGGACAGGCTGCGCAGCCGACGTTGCTACCGGCGTCTTGCTCAGGATGGGGCCGAGGCTTGCGACCAGCGTCGTCCAGTAAACATTGAAGTGCGCCGTGTTGCCCATCACCTCCAGAATCTGCGCTTCGGCTCGAGCATCGCGACGCGCCTGCGCGCGCGCGAGCGGCCCCAGCCAGACCGCGCCGCTATTCGGATCGAGCTTGCGCAAGCGCGCCTCGATGGGCTCGGGCTCGCAACCAGGCACTTGGGTGCAAATTCGCAAATGAAGCCACAGGATTTCCGGCCGCTGCGGCGCCGCCTGTGCCGCTTTCTGAATCTGCGACAGCGCCTGCGAGCCATTGTTGGCGGGATTGGCGCCCCAGAGCGCCAACGCGGAGGCCGCCATCTGATCGGCGTCGCCCTTGCCTTCAGGAACGGCTGCGGGGGTGGGGGCTCCCTGTTGCGGAGGGGAGCTGGCGCACGCCGAGAGCAGCAACACCAACAGCAGGGACCACGCGCGGGCCAGGCCATTCCATGAGGTGCGTTTCATGGGCGCGGATTTTAGCAGCTGACCGGCAGGTATCCGCCGTTCACCGGTAGTTGCTGGTAAGCCTGTCCGGCAGCCCTTAGTTTCACCGTCCATGGTGGTTAGTCCGTCAGCGCCCCGTCCATTGCAGGTTTTGCGCCCGTTTCCGGGCCCCCGTCATGGCGCTCACGGCTGGAGTCGTTCGATGAGTGATCTACCCGCACAGCACCGGCCGCGCCGATCCCGGCTGGTGGTGGGCATTTTGCTGCTCGTGATGGGTGGGCTGCTGCTGGCAGCCAACCTGGGCTACGGGCTGCCGGTCGGCTGGTGGGAATTTTTACCGTGGGCGCTGATTGTGGTCGGTGCAGTGGGGCTGGTGCTGCCGACCCGCCACATGGATCGGGTGGGCGGCGTCTGGATGCTGGCGTCCGGCCTGTACCTGCTGATCGGCTTGAACCACTGGTGGGGGCTGGGCTGGTCCGGCGCCTGGCCGATCTTCGTGATCGCCGCGGGCCTGGGCTTCATCCTGCATCGGCATGAAGATCGGCAGCCGCCTCCGGGCAGCGGGCCGTCGGGCAATGGTGCCTCATGAACCAGGTCCCCCCAGAAGACGATCACGGCTTCGATCCCCATAGGGAACCTAAAGGGCGTCAGGATCAGGATTGGCCGTTGCATCCGCATCGTCGGATGCAGAACTCCTCCGGCCATCAAGAGATGTTCTCGACCCGGCTGATCGTCGGCGTTCTCATCATCCTGCTCGGCGGCGCGCTGCTCGCCGACAATCTAGGCTGGTTCGAAGCGCGTCATCTGTTGCGCAGCCTGTGGCCGCTGGCGCTGGTCGCCGTCGGTGTCGCGATGATTCGCCATCCTCAGCACAAGCGCAGTCGCTCGTGGGGCTGGGTGTTGGTCACGGTCGGCCTGTGGATCTTTGCCGACAAGATCGGCTGGATCCACGTCAGTCTGGGGCAACTGATATTGCCGGGCATCCTGTTGTTCGTTGGCGGAGTACTGGTGTTTCGTTCGCTGAGCGGTCCACCGAGCGGGCCGGCCTCGACGGGCACGCCGGACGGCAACGGCACTGCCGGCACGAATGGCACACCAAACAACGGCGCCAGCTCGGGCTTCACCAGCACTGGCTTCGGCAGTGCGCAGGCGAGCGACAGCGCTGAATTCGTACGCTCGTTCGCGATGCTTTCCGGGCACGAGCTCCGGCCGGTGTCGCGGCCATTTCGTGGCGCCGATCTGAATGCCATCATGGGCGGCATCAAACTGGACCTGACCAGCGCCCGCATGGAAGGCGACAGCGCCGTGATCGAAGTGTTCGCATTCTGGGGCGGCGTGGAAATCTTCGTCCCGCCGGACTGGACCGTGACCAGTGAAGTCACAACCCTGCTGGCCGGCTTCATCGACAAGCGGCGCCCCACCAGTGTCGTGCCGACCAAACATCTGGTCATCAAAGGCATGGTCGTGATGGCCGGCGTCGAGATCAAGAATTAATGCACCCGATCTTCAAATACCGCCGCCGTCTGCTGCTGTATCTGGGCGTGTGGGTGGTGTTCGGCCTGTTGCTGACCGTCGTGTTCGTGTTCGGCGGCAACGCGCCCGTGGCGTGGTCGCTCGAATTCGCGGTGCCGGTGGCGATCGTGCTCGGCCTGCAATCCTTGTCGTTCTGGTACGTCGTGCAGGCGATGCCGCCGGAGGATACGCCGGTCCCGCGCCTGGTCGTCACATGGGCGATCGCGGGGTTGGTGTCGCTGATCGTCTGGATCGCCATCGCGTCCGCGTGGGCGATGTGGTTGCTGCCCGAAGGTGAGGTCTATCCGGAGTCGGCGGCGGGTCTGTTGCCGCTGCTGGTATTCGCCGGCGCGATCGGCATGTCGCTGGCGGTGCTCGGTCATTACCTGGCCGGCGCGTTTCAACGTTCGAGAAACGCAGAGCGTCGTGCGCTGGAGTTGCAGGTGCTGGCGCGTGAGGCGGAGCTCAAATCGCTGCGTGCACAGCTCGATCCGCACTTCCTGTTCAACAGCTTGAATTCGGTGGCCGCGCTGATCGGCAACGACACTCAGGCGGCGCGGCAGATGTGCTTTCTCATGGCGACGTTCTTTCGCAAGAGTCTGACGCTGGCGCGCCAGCAAGCCATACCGCTGGCCGAGGAAGTGTCGCTGGCCGAAACTTTTCTTGCCATCGAGAGGGTGCGCTTCGGCGATCGGTTGCGCGCCAGTTTCGACATCGCCGACGACGTGAAGGAAGTGGCGGTGCCGCCGCTGATGTTGCAACCTTTGGTGGAGAACGCGGTTCATCACGGCGTCGCCCACATGCTCGAAGGTGGCGAGGTCTGCGTACAGGCCCGGCGGCGGGAAGGGTTCCTGGAACTGATAGTTGCCAATCCCTGCGATCCCGACCGGCCGCCTTCTCGCAGCACCGGCGTCGGCCTGGTCAACGTGCGCTCGCGCGTGGAAACATTGTGCGGTCATCGCGCCAGCGTCGATGTCGACGCCGGCGAGACTGCGTTTCGAGTTTCGATCCTGCTGCCGGCTGTCAGCAGTCATGCAACGTCCTAAAGGAACAATCCCGTGCGTGTCCTGATCGTCGACGATGAAACATTGGCCCGCTCCATCCTGGCCGAGCATCTGAACAAGTTGCCCGAGATCGAAATCGTCGGCCAGGCGGCGAACGGCTTCGAGGCGGTGAAGCTCGCCGAAGAACTCAATCCGGACCTCATGTTCCTGGATATCCAGATGCCCAAGCTGTCCGGCTTCGAAGTGCTGGAGCTGTTGGGCGAGCGCGCTCCGGCGGTCATATTCAGCACAGCCTTCGACGAGTACGCATTGCGCGCTTTTGAAGTGCACGCGGTCGATTATTTGTTGAAGCCCGTCGAGCCGCCGCGCCTGGCCGCTGCGGTCGAGCGTGCTGCCGAGCGTCTGCGAAACAAGACACCGGCTCCATCGCCAGAGCAATTGTCGGCATCGGCCCGCCCGCCCGGGCGGGCGCTGGAGCGCATTCTGATTCGTCACGAGGGGCGCGTGCACGTGCTGCCGCTGGAAAGAATCGATTTCATCGAAGCCCAGGACGACTACCTGTCGTTCGCTGCCGCCGGCAAGCGGCTGCGCAAGCAGCAGACCATGAGCGAGCTGGAAACTCAGCTGGACCCCACGCGTTTCGTACGTATCCACCGTTCATTCATCCTGAACGTGGAGCGTCTGGCGCGTATCGATCTGTACGGCAAGGACAGTTGGCTTGCAATCCTGTCGGACGGCACCAAATTGCCGATGTCGCGGACGGGGCATACCAAGTTGAAGGAGCTGATCGGATGAACCTACTGGAGACACTGCGATGACCGAGACGCATTCCACCCGCAACGAGCCGCCGCGTTCAGAGGAATTTCAGTTCAGCGGCGATACGCTGCTGTCCAAGATCAAGGAGATCATCCGTGCCGGCAACGTCCGTCGCGTGATCATCAAGAACGAGGAGGGGCGCGTATTGATCGACATTCCATTGACGCTGGGCGTCGTGGGCACGCTGCTCGCGCCGCAGCTCGCGGCCATCGGTGCGATTGCCGCGCTGGTGCTGAAGGGCTCCATCGTCATCGAGAAGGAAGTCGAAACTCCTCCGATGGTGACACCCTCGCCGTGAGTCGGGGAGGTGTGCGAGTGGCTGGGCGCATCGGCATCGTTGCGATCGCCGCCTTGCTGCTCGCACCGCTACCGATGTCGCTCGCCTCGAACAGCGACCCGCTCGATGAATATTTGAAACACATCGCGAGCAGTCTTCCCAAAAGGGTTTCTGCGGCCTTGGAAGAGATCGAGGGCACGCCGCGACGCCTGCTGGCGGCACGCGCATACCTGCGAGCTGGCGACACATTGCGTTCACGTTGGAGCTGGACGACGGACGAAATCAAAGAGCACTCGCGCTCGCAGCAATATCGCGCATTCCTCGCGGAGACCGAAAAAGTCCGGTTGCGTTTCGAAGCGCAGAATCCGGGCTACACGCTGTACGCCAATACCGAGGCGCGCAGCCTCGAGCTGCAGCTCGATCGGTTCAATACGAACACCTCCGTTGGCGCGGTGGCCTCATCCCTGCACCAGCAGGCGCTCGCCGAGATCGGCCAACCGGTTTACGACTCACCGGATCAAGCAGACGATGTCGAGCGTTTCAAACGATTCCTGACCGGCTGGCGACCCTCGACGGCAGCGCCGCTCGCGGCGCCGGGGATTTCTCGACATGGGCAGCTGCGGGCCATCGATTTTCAGATCATGAAGGATGGTGTGGTCGTGGCGCCGACCGAGACGTCGTCGGTGAAACGCAATTGGGATGCGCCGGGATGGACGCGTAAATTGCAGGCCGCTGCAGAGGGGAGCAATTTCCGAGGGCCGCTGCAATCGCCCTACGAGCCATGGCATTACGAGTACGATCCTTGAGGCCGCTTATGAGAACTGCCGCTGTATCTTCTGGTTTATTGCTAGCTGCGACATGGCTCGTCGGTTGCACAGCAACGGCGCCGTCGAAAGTGCGCGTGGATATGGCCGAGAGCGGCGTGCCCAATTGCCAGTCGTTCGAATGGCTGCCAACGCAGCAGCAGCCGGCGTCTCTGACCGAGCAGCGCGTGAAAAATGAAGTGATGTCGCAGCTCAAGGCGAAGGGCTACGCGCAGGCGGCGGAGAAGGGCGATTGCAAGATCACCTATGTGCTCGACATTCACGAGCGCCCCACGCAGAAACCCGGCGTTGGTGTGGGTGTTGGCGGCGGCTCGCGGGGCGTCGGCGGCGGTGTCGGCGTCACGCTGCCGATCGGCAAGCGCAACGAACAAGCGGGCACCTTCACCATCGACATCGTGGACACGGCGAAGAACGCGCAGGTGTGGAGCGGCTCGCTCGACGCCTCGTTCCTGAAAGCCGAGCCGAACGAGGAGGAGACGCGAGAGATCGTCGCTAAGGTGCTGGAAAGATATCCGGACCGAGAGCCGAAGTAACATCGGCTCTGGCGGCGCTCAGAGGCTGGGTGTCCGCGCCGAGGCGTGAGTCTTTTCGAAAAGCTCCTGACACTCCACGTCACGCTCGGCCGTTGGCTCGGCCTGCAGTCGTGCCAGTGGGATCTCTCGCCCGCAGTCGATGCAATGCCCGTAAGTACCGGCGCTGATTCTCTGCAGCGCTGAGTCGATCATCCGCAACTCATCCACGTCGCGCTCGATCTCCGTCAGGTTGGTGTCGACGACCAGAGTCGCAAACGCGTCGTCTTCCGCGTCCCGCGCCCGCTCGGCAACGTTCCCGGGGTTCTCTTCGAGCGACTTCGCTCGCGTCCGCTGCACTTCGTCGCGCAACTGTTCTGCGCGAACCTGCAAGCGATTCTTGAGCTCCTGCGCCTGCCGTTGGTCGATCATGTGCACTCACCTGGAGACTTCGACTCGTATGTAACCCGCCGCTGAGCGGCGGGTTCCGGAAGCGGTCTGCCTTGCTGCCCTGTCGGTAATAGTCATGCAAGCTCAGCGCTTGTATTTCTCCTTTACTTTCATTGCCGCCGAGGTCATCCGGCCGAAACTGCGGTCTCGGGCACGACGTTCGCGCGTGGACATTTCCGTGAGCGCCACTTCGTGTTGCAGCTTGTGATAACTCACCAGCCGCCGTGGATCGAGGTGCCCGGCTGCGACAGCGGCCAGAACTGCGCAGCCTGCCTCCGATTCGTGCCTGCAATCGCGGAAGCGACACTGAGCTGCCAGGATCTCGATGTTCTCGAACACCGCGTGCAAGCCCGTCTCGACAGCACCGATCTTCAGCTCGCGCATGCCCGGCGTGTCGATGACCCAGGCGCCGCCGTCGAGCGCGAACATTTCTCTCGCGGTCGTCGTGTGACGACCTTTGCCGTCGTCCTCGCGAATGCCCCCGGTCGCTTGCTTCACTTTGCCGGTGAGCGTATTGACCAGTGTGGACTTGCCGACCCCGGACGAGCCGACGAATGCAACGGTCTGACCGGGTTGTAGCCACTGCTGCAAGGCTGCGACCGCAGTTGCATCCATTGCATTGACGGCGATGACGGCTGCTGCCGTTCCCAATGCGTTCACTTCGTCGATGAACGACTGCGGGTTGTCGCACTGATCGGCTTTCGTGATCACGATCACAGGCTCGACCTGTGCCTCGAACGCCACCGCCAGATAGCGCTCCAATCGCGCCGGATTGAAATCGTCATTGCATGACGTGACCACGAACAGCGTGTCCAGGTTCGCAGCGATCGCTTGCAGTCGATGGTCCGTGCCAGCCGCGTGACGTTTGATCACCGAATACGGTGCGATCACGCGTTGCACCCGAGGCGCAGCATGTTCGATGAGTACCCAGTCGCCGACGGTGACAGGTAGTTCCAGAGTTTCGAGCAGTCGCGACGGAAGGGTCACGTTGACCGTTCCCTGCTCCGAGATAACAGTCAGGCCGCTCCGATGCATGCTGCTTACGCGAGCGGGATGAGCGGTTTCGAGGTCTTCGAGCGAAAGTTGCTGTGAATGAAACGAGCGCCAGCCAAGGCGTGATAAAGAAAACATGCGAGAACCCCAATGGAACGCAATGACAGCCGCTCCTCATGGGAGGAACGGGCGTGACGACGCCGGGTTAGCGCAACGGCCCGCTCGAACGGCGGGCGGCGGGAGTCAGCAGTAGCTGCCGACTCGATCGGACTGAAGCATCAACCCGGCGGAGATCGCGGTTCGCGCAGTCATAGTTCTCTTGACCTCCCTCGAGTTAATGAAATGAAGATTACGAAGCCTACTCGCGTGCCGGCAGGTCGGCAAGCGCCCGCCCGGGCTATCATGTGCGTTCGGTCGACTACATCGCAGTGGCAACGGAGGGTTGCCCAGCGATGTGGCACAAACGTTGAATCGCGGCGAGCTCATGAATAAACCAACAGATGTATTCGCCGATGCCGAAGCAGTGGCGCGATATGCGGAGGGACCACCGCGCCTGGTGCCGGGCTTCGCCGATCTGCAGCGGATGGCCAGGCTATTGCTGGCAGAGCGGGCGCCAGCGAATGCGCGTGTGTTGGTTGTCGGCGCGGGCGGTGGCTTGGAGTTGAAAGCCTTCGCAGAGAATCACGCCGACTGGGAATTCGATGGCGTCGATCCTTCCGCAGAGATGCTCAAGCTGGCGAAAGGCACGCTCGGATCGCTCATGTCACGCGTGCATTTGCATGAAGGCTACATCGATGTCGCGCCCGAAGGGCCGTTCGATGCAGCCTCCTGCCTGCTGACGCTGCACTTCGTCACACCCGAGGAGCGATTGCGCACGGTCAGGGAGATCCGGCGCCGCTTGAAACCGGGCGCACCGTTGGTGGTCGCGCATCTGAGCTTTCCGCAGAGTGAGCCTGAGCGAGCATTATGGCTTTCTCGTTATGTTTCATTTGCGATCTCCTCTGGCGTCGATCCCGTGAGTGCATCGAACGCGCGGACCGCCATAGCTGCGCACCTGCCAATCCTCTCGCCCGAGCAGGATGAAGCGATCCTTCGCGACGCCGGTTTCTCCGACGTGAGTTTGTTCTACTCCGGGTTCACGTTCCGCGGCTGGGTCGGCTGCGGGTGATCAAGCGCGGCGCCCGCTATATACTTCGCGCGATCACAAAGATCGGACCGGCAGCAAGAATCAAATGAACCGGTTCGTCGGCTACATGAACCTCGTGCTTCTGGTGGGCAGCCGCGCATGCTGATCGTCAAGACCTTCCTGCTTTTCGTGCTCACTGCGATTTCTGAGATCGTCGGCTGCTATCTGCCGTATCTCTGGCTCAAGAAACAGGGCTCGCCCTGGTTGCTGGTTCCGGCCGCTGTGAGCCTGGCGCTGTTCGCAGGGCTCCTATCGTTACATCCCACGGCGGCCGGGCGGGTGTACGCGGCTTACGGTGGTGTTTACGTCGCGGTGGCGTTGCTGTGGCTGTGGAAGGTAGACGGCGTTCGCCTCACTTCTTGGGATATCGCTGGCGCGTCGGTTGCGCTCGTGGGGATGGGAATCATCGTCGTGGGTGGGTGGCGTGCGTAGGGGCCGACCGAACATGCGCAACGGACTGCTGATCGCGCTTTAATTCGAGGTTCCCATGGCAAAGAAAAAGGACATCTCTCAGGCCGTCCGCGAGGTCTGCCTCTGGTTTCCTCAGGCCGAAGAAGGGCTCTCGCATGGTTCCGTGGATTTCCGGGTCAAAGGCAAGACGTTTGCGACTTACAGCATCAATCACCATGGCGACGGCCGCATCGCGTTGTTGCTCAACGCCCCGCAGGGAGCCCAGCAGCACTACGTGAAGCAGGAGCCGAAGCACTTCTTCGTGCCAGCTTATGTAGGTCCCCGCGGTTGGCTCGGCGTGAATCTCGATAAAGGCATTTCCTGGAAGGTCGTGGCGAAGCTGGTGCGCGAGGCCTATACCAAAGTGGCGCCAGCCTCGCTGACGAAGTCGCTGGGCGAGACGATCGAGATCACGCCGCCCACTGCGACCTTGAAGCCGGAAGAAATCGATCCGATGCGCTCGAAGCGAGCGCAGGCGGTAGTGAAGCAACTACGCGAGATCTGTCTGTCGCTTCCGGAAACGGCCGAGGACAAACAGTTCGGCAATCCAGTGTGGCGGGTGGGAAAGAAGGTTTTCGCGCAGGCATACTGCTATCGAGCCGATCGCAAGCTCCGGCTGGCGTTCTGGGTGGGCGTCGATCAGCAATCGCTGTTGATTCGCGACGAGAATTTCAGCATTCCTCCCTACATGGGGCACAACGGTTGGATCGCGCTCGATGTCACGAAGGACGCGAACTGGCGCGAGATCCGCTCGCTCGCGCTGTTCAGCTATCGGCACTTTGCGCTCGGCAGGATGTTGAAGGCGCTCGACGCGCAAGGCATCGACTAGATCAGAGCTTGTTCTCGAGCACGCGAGCGAATACAGCGGCGTCGACATTGCCTCCCGAGAGCACGACGCCGACGCGCTTGCCAGTCCATCGATCACGCTGCTGAGTCGCAGCCGCCAGAGCCGCGGCGCCCGCACCTTCGGCGACGTTATGAGTCGACGTGTAGATGAGACGCATCGCGCTTGCAACTTCTTCGTCGCTCACGGTGATGACATCGTCGACTTCCCGTCGAATGATATCGAGCGCCTCGGGCACAGCCGACCGGCAAGCCATGCCGTCCGCGATGGCCGTAGTGGCCGGTGCGTCGATCGGGACGCCACTATGAAATGATTTCTGATAAGCGGGCGCCAAAGTCGACACCACGCCGACCAGGCGCGTCTTCACGCCGCAGTAAGATCGAGCAACGGATGCGCCCGTGATGCCGGAGCCCAAGCCGATAGGCACGTAGAGAACATCGGGAGGCGCATCGCGCAGCGCCTCGAAGAACTCCACATAGGCTGTGGCGACACCTCGCACGAGCTCGGGATGATAGGACGGCACACGGTGCAGTTTGTGTTGTTGGGCGAGAACGGCAGCGTGTTCCGAAGACGCCTGGAAGTCCTCGCCGTACTCCACCAGCTCGACGCCCAATGCTCGCATCGCTGCGTTCTTCTCGGTGGAGTTACCGTGCGGGACGACGACCGTCGCGCGCATTCCGTGTTGTCGGGCTGCGAAACCGATCGATTGGCCGTGATTGCCACGAGTGGCGCTGACCAGGTGCCGGGTGTCAGGTTGAGTCCGGCGCAGCCAGTCCACATAGGTCAGCCCGCCACGGACCTTGAACGCACCCAGTGGCGTATGGTTCTCATGCTTCACCCAGACCTCGAAGCCCAGCGCCTGCTTCAACAAGGGCCAGTCGTACTGGGGCGTCGGCGGCATCGCCGAGTAGACGATACGCTGGGCATCCTGAATGGCTTCGCGGGTGAAATGCATGGTGACAGCTCCGGCTGGTGCCCTGCGAGTGTACAGGCGGAGTAGAGGAATGTTCGTTCACATCCCCTCCCAGGTTCGCACGATTCTGGCCACGACCGGCCGACCAGCGAATGGCTGACGTTTTCACCGGCTCGCATCGATCATGAAGTCGAACATGAGCGACGCAGCTGCCGCTGCGTGAGTCTCGAGCAGCAAGTGGCCTGCGTCGAAGATATGAGCTTCCATTCTCGGTAGCGCCTGCATCCATGACAGCGTCTCGGCGAGATCGAAGAATGCATCGTGCCTGCCCCAGAGCAACAGCGCGGGCGGTTGCCACCGCTGTAGATACTCGGCAATGGCATCGAAACGAGCGACGTAGTTGCCATAGTCTTCGATGAGCGCTCGCTGCGTTTCCAGCCGGCCAGGCAGGCTCATCACTCGCCAATCCTCCTCCCAGCTTTCGGGCGAGATCAGCGCGGCCACGTCGGGAGGGACGCTGGCAACGTACTGATCGCGCGTTCCTTCGAATGTGAGATGTGCCGTCGCTGCCGCTTCGTTCTTCGCATTCGGTGCCGACCAATAAGCCATCGTCGCGGCCCACGGCGACCCGAAGCCGGTGCGGTGTGCGTTGGCGTTCTGAATGATGAGGCCCAGCACTCGTTCCGGCGCCTGCAGGGCAATGTGAAATCCCACCGGCGCGCCGAAATCATGCAGGTAGATGAAGCGCGACCCGATCGCGAGCCGGTCCAGCAGTTCCGAGATCGCTCCACCGATGGCAGGAAACGAAACTGTGGGCAGGACGTCCGACTCGCCAAAGCCGGGCAGGTCCGGCGCGATCACATATGCGATCTGTGACAGCACAGGTACTACATTCCGAAACGAGCGCGCGGAGGTTGGAAATCCATGCAGCAGCAGTACCGCGGGCTTCGATGGATGGCCTGCCGTGATGAAGGACACTTCCGTGCCACCGGACAGTCGCAGTCGTTGCCGGCTCGCTGGGTGCATGTCTGGGCTCCTTGCAATGCCACCCATGCTTAACGCGACGGCTATCCAGGCGTTCCTCGCCACCCCCAGGCCGGATCCGCGCCGGTACGACGACGCGGATCCGGCCGCAGGCCTAAGCTGCCTTGCCTGCTGCGAGGGCGTGGACGTCGGAGGCTTTCAGAGTCTTGCCGCCGATCGCCCAGTCGCCGCCTTCGAACTCTTTGATGCGGACCCAGGTGACGGGCCGCATGTTCTCGCCTTCCACCGCCAGCATCGCTTCGGTGACCTTCGCGATGAGCTCTTTCTTCTGGGTCGGGGTGAACACGTCTTTGATGACATCGATAGTGACGAGGGGCATGTCGATCTCCTGATGGGCTGGTGCGGACGATTCCGGCTCCAGTGGCCAAATCGTGTCACGACGGCGGCGTGCAAGCTTGCAGAGGGCCTGGAGAAATCCTGGAGATTGTTGTAGTTCGGGGGCGTATCCTGGAGCCCCTATGATCTACGCGTTCGGGCAATACGAACTGGATCTGGCCACCGTCGAGTTGCGGGCGGACGGCAGGCTCGTGGATCTCGAACCGCAGGTTTTTGCGCTGCTCACACTGCTGGTCGAAAATCGCGAGCGCGTTGTTTCCAAGGACGAGATCATCGAGAAGGTCTGGGACGGTCGAGTGGTTTCGGATGCGGCCGTTGCCAGCCGGGTGAAAACGGCTCGTCAGGCGCTCGGCGATGACGGCAAGTCTCAGCAATTCATCAGGACACTGCACGGCAACGGCTATCGCTTCGTCGCGAAAGCTCGAGCGCTGCAAACTAAAATTACGGCGAATGAATCGAACGCTGTAGAGCCCGCCGCCCTGACCGAGATGGTTCACCGTCTCGACCGGATGTCGCGTCCTTCGCTCGCCGTACTGCCATTTCGTTATATCGCAGGCGATGAACGGTACGCGGCGCTGGCGAGCGCGCTGCCCGATGAGCTGATCGCCGACCTATCCCGGCTGCGCTGGCTGCTTGTGACCGCGCGCGGATCATCGTTTCGTTTGCGCGTGCCGGAGGCCGACTTCGACGAAATCGGGCGCTTGCTGGGAGTCCGCTATTGCCTGTCGGGAACGGTCGAGGTTGCGGGCGAGCGACTGGTGATCCTGGTCGATCTGGTGGACACCAGCGACGGTGCTGTCGTCTGGGCGGATCGTTTCTCGGGGCGGATCGACGACGTGCACTCGATGCGGGAGCAGATTCGATCCCAGGTGCTCATGGCGCTCGAGATCAGAATCCCATTGCACGAAGCTTCGCTCGCACGACTCTCGGCGGTCGAAAATCTGGACGCATGGTCTGCGTATCATCTGGGCCTGCAGCATCTGTATCGCTTCAATCGCGTCGACAACAGTTCGGCGCTGCATCTGTTTCAGCGAGCGGTGGCTCTGGACAAAACGTTCGCTCGTGCGAATGCAGGGCTGTCGTTCGTGTACTTCCAAAGCGCGTTCATGCATTACACCGATGACATCGCCGGCGCGATCGATCAAGGACGTCGATTCGCGGAGCGCGGGCTCGAGCTCGACCCGCTCGATCCATTCGTCAACTTCACCATGGGCCGCACTTACTGGTTGGAAGGCGATCTGGACACCAGCTTGAGCTGGCTCGAGCGCGCCACCGACATAAGTCCACACTACGCACATGGCATCTACGCTCGCGCCTGGACGGAGGCGCTGGCAGGCAAGGCGCTGGAGAGTCGCGACCACGTGGACCTCGCGATGCGTCTGAGTCCGCTCGACCCGTTGCATTACGCGATGCTTGCAACTCGCGCTCTCACGCATATGGCATCGAACGAGGAAGAACAAGCTGCGCATTGGGCTGAGCGCGGTGCTCGCTCGCCCGGCGCTCACGTGTTGATCGCCGTCATTGCCGCTGCAGCCCACACGCTAGCCGGTGACGCTGCTCGCGCCAGTTACTGGGTAAGGAACGTTCGTCAGCGCAACGATTCATTCACACGCGAGGTCTTCTTCCGATCGTTCCCAATGAAGTCCGAAGCGATGCGGAGGAAGATGGATCGCGCGCTGCTGGAGCTGGGCTTCAGATGAGTCTGCTCCAGACGCAAACGCGCCCGGGAAGCGAGGCTCACCCGGGCGCGTTTGGCAGGACCGATCTTATGCGATCACTTCTTCTCGGCGCGGAAGGTGTCGTGGCAGCCCTTGCAGGTCTTGCCGGTATCGCCGAACGCAGTTCGGATGGCGCCAACGTCGCCGCTGTCGGCAGCCGCCAGCAGCTTCGGCGCGGCCTCGGCGAAGTTCTTCATCGCGGTGTTGAACTCGGCCGGCTTGCTCCAGATGTCGGGCTTGGCCTGGGTCTTGCCGGCTTCCGGGCCGGAGCCCGCCGGGAACCACTTCTGTTGATCGACCGAAGCGTCGTTCACCACCTTCGCGGCGGTCTTGATCGCTGCCAGGTCCGGCTTGTCGTTCCTGGTCTGGTCGCGGATCACCTTGAAGGATTCGCCGAGCGTGTGGAAGTGATCGTGGCGGGCCTTCTGCAGCTCTTTTACGTTGACAGGTTCCGAGGCCTGGGCCACCAGCGCGAGGGCGGGGGCCAGCAAGGTTGCGAACACTGCGGTACGAAGCACTCGATTCATGGAAAACACCTGGCGTTTTTTAGCTGGGACCAAAACAGCTTAGCCATATTTTCCTGACAACATGCTGACTTTTCTGTCATGCAGCTCGGGTCGGAATTCGCTCACACGCTTGACCGAGTTGTTACCCAATGACATTCGTTGCCGGAGGCGCTGGGCTATGCTCCGGACTCACCTCGAGGGACAGCAATGAATAAGAGAAGAGCATGGATGATGGCCGTCGCCGTCGTGTTGGCTGCCTGTTCAACCACGCCGAGCCAATCTCCGGCGCCGAAAGGCGCGGACCTCACCGGCAACTGGGTGCTGAGGACCGAGAGTCAGATGGGAGCGCAGGACGCGCAGATGACCGTGCGTCAAACCGGCTCGGCGCTCGCAGGTACGATCACCGGCCAGAATGGGCGCGTCGACTATCAGGGTTCGGTGACCGGCGCGGCAGTGGCGTTCGACTTCACCATCGATGTGAACGGCACCGCACTGAAGCTCGACTACACCGGCACGGTGGAGGGCGACACCATGAAAGGCAAAGCGGTGTTCGGCCAGTTCGGCGAGGGGACGTTTACAGCGCGACGTCAGTAGCTCAGCGGCTGTTGAGCATCGCTGGTTTCAAGCGTTCCCAGCAGATCGCGTCTGGGTTCGACCCAGTTCGGGACGAATCGCGGGCAGCTCGGTGGATCGGCGATGACCAGCTCCGCGAAACTCAGTCCGGGTTCGCGGTCGTAGCGCAGGTCGCCGAGCACAAGCCCCTCTTCGACGTTCGCGAGCCAGGGCATGCGAATGAAGCGGAACGCGGCGGCCGCTTCGCAATTTTCTTGCGCCAGACGCGCCAATCTTGCAAGCGGTGTGCTGATCTGGCCGTACCACTTCAACTGCTCGGAGTTCTCTCTGGGAACGGGCACCAGCGGCGCGGTGATCTCGATATCGAGACTGCGGCTCAAGCATTGGCCGGCAGTCAGCCACGAGGGCGCCATCGCCAGCATCGCTCGCCGGATGACCGCGTTGTCCGATTCCTTTTGCAGCATCATGACTTCCCAGCACGCCGGGTTGATGGGCATGGGCGTGACGATGCGATCGAGCAGCGTGCTCTCGGGGAATTGCTGAGCGGCGATCGCGTCGATGCGCGACCTGGCCGAGTGCGCCGTGATAGCGAACATCGCCGTGGCCCCGAGCCAGACACTGACGCTGACTGCCAGCGCGACATTGGTCGATGCGCGTTGACCGACGAGCAGCATTGCGGCCACGAGCAACGAATAAGCGACAGCCAGCGGTCGCGGCACCATGCCGGTCAGAAAGCACAAGGCGATCGCTGCCACCATGAGCAGCAGCACTGCGAAGCGTGCGATGTGAGTCCTGAATATGAAAGACAGCGGCGCGCATGCGGCCCAGAACAGCGGCTCGATGATGAAGACCGAATCGCCATAGAACCAGCGATTGTCCAGAGGCCAGAACGGATGGACGCCGTAGTTGTTGGTGAAGTCCATCGCAATGTGCAGCAACGGCGTGAACATGAGCACTGCGGCCAGCAGAGCGTAGTCCTGCGATGAGGCTTGCAGGCCTCGCCCCCGGATCCACCAGCGTGTGATTCCCAGCGTGGCCGCGCCGAGCAGCAGGGCTATCAGGATCGTATGTGTATGGCCGCGATGATGGAGCAGGTAGTTGAGCTTGCGGCCGATGAATGAATACAGCAGATCGGAGTCGGGCAGATTGCTGCCGATCGCACCCAGCGTCACACACAGGTTGCGGCGGGTGGCCGCCGGCAACGTGCTCTTCTGGCTCGGCGCGACGCGAGCCGCAACCTCACCGACCAGTGTCCCTATGATGGTGTGAGTGACGTTATCCATCCGGCCAGTGTACTGATCCGCTTGCCGCTCGGCATGGCCGTCGCAGGGGAGCGGAGTCTCATGCGGTTGACACACGCCGTCGCCGCAGGGCAAGCTGGCAGAAAATCATCACTTGATGAATTAATGCGGATCGACAGTTCAGGGGGCGCGCGATCGCGATAGCGACTGCGCCGTGAGGGGCGCAATGACTTTCGCCATCGTCCTGCTTGCGTTGATATTGCTCATGCTGGCTGCGTACCGCGGCTACAGCGTGATTCTGTTCGCGCCGCTGGCCGCCATGCTGGCGGTGTTGTTGACCGACGTGTCCGCCGTGCCCTCGGTGTTCACCGGCCTGTTCATGGAGCGAATGGTCGGCTTTCTGAAGCTGTATTTCCCCGTTTTCCTGCTCGGTGCGGTGTTCGGCAAGCTGATCGAGCTGTCGGGGTTCTCACAATCCATCGCCGCCGCGGTG
>Ga0182742_1000972_pt1 | contig 39449 bp, 35 predicted proteins | sample eDN5th37CBELigMG_FD_128880 | JGI IMG/M metagenome (GOLD analysis project Ga0182742, IMG submission 128880) | Enriched Miracle-Growth compost microbial communities from Emeryville, California, USA - eDNA 5th pass 37_C BE-Lig MG (version 2)... ... | reverse complement strand
TGGAGCGGGCGATGGGAATCGAACCCACGACATTCAGCTTGGGAAGCTGACGTTCTACCTCTGAACTACGCCCGCGCTCCTGCCGATTTACAACGGTTTCCGGGGCGTCCGTCAAGCCCGGATAGCGGCCCCGGTGCCATCGATGGCTCATTTGTTCCTGATGCCCCTCCGGAATGGGGGCGATCCGCCGTCCCTGTCGCGGCCCTGATCGTGCCGCCGCAAAGAGGGGAGCCGCACTCCCCTCCCTGGGTAACGAGCCGGCTGTCGCGGCAAAGTCAGGTCACCGTGGCCTGTTGGCCGTTCTCACCGTGCGGCAGCTCTCATGGGCTCGCCCGAGGGCAGCCCAACGCTGCTGCGAACGATCGACGCCAGTTCGGCAATGGGGACCGGACGACCGAAGAGATAGCCTTGAGCCTCGGTGCATCCTTCCAAGCCGAGGAAGCTCAACTCCTCCGAGGTCTCCACGCCTTCGGCGATCACGGGAAGTCCCAGGCCTCGCCCGAGGCTCAGAACGGTCCGTACGATGGCTGCGGCCTGCGGGTTCGTATGGACGTCCTGAATGAAGGATCGATCGATCTTGATCTTGTCGAATGGGAAGGCCTGGAGGTTCGAGAGCGACGAATAGCCCGTCCCAAAGTCGTCCATGGCAATGTTGATGCCGAGCGCCTTGATCTTCTGCAGGGCCAGCATCGCGCGATTGGGATCGCGGTTGAGCGCCGTCTCGGTGATCTCGATCTCCAGCCGTTCGGGCGGCAGCCGGGTTTCGGCCAGGATGTCCTGGATCGATTGGACGAAGTTGTCGCTCCCCAACTGCAGGGGCGAGACATTGACCGCAATGCTCAACGGCCGCTCCCAGCCGGCAGCGTCCTTGCAGGCCTGGCGCATGACCCATTCGCCGATCGTCAGAATCAGCCCGCTCTCCTCGGCGATCGGGATGAAATCCGACGGCGGCACCGAGCCCCGGACCGGATGGTTCCAGCGCAGCAGGACCTCGAAGCCCAGCACCTTGCCCGTATCGACCTGCGCCTGCGGCTGATACACCAGGCTCAGCTCGCCGCGCTCGATGGCATGGCGCAGATCGTGTTCGATGCTGCGGCGCTCCCGGAGCTTGGCGCCCATGGCCGCCTCGAAGAAGCGGTATATGCCCTTTCCGTCCAATTTCGCGCGCAGCAAGGCCGTGTCGGCACTGGAGAGAAGCTCCGTGCGGTCCCGGGCGTCGGAAGGGTAGAGAGCGATGCCGATGCTGACCGAGATGAGACCGCCGACGGCCGTCCTGGCCTCATCCGTGCTCTTGAGACTTCTCAGGAGGTTCTCGGCCAGGATGCTGACCTGGGACGGGTCTGTCACCTGAGGCGCAATGATCGCGAACTCGTCACCCCCCAAGCGGGCCAGCATGCAGTCTTCGGTCAGCACGGTAGAGAACCGCGCGGCGATGTCCTGAAGCAGCTGATCTCCTGCCGCATGGCCGTAGAGATCGTTCACGCCCTTGAATCCGTCGAGGTCGAGGCACAACAGAGCCAGCTGCTGGCCGGTTCTCTGATGCAGCTTGATCTCGTAGTCCAGCCGCTGGTCGAAGCTCGCCCGGTTGTCCAATCCGGTCAGGGGGTCGTGGTGCGCCAGATATCGAATCTGCGCCTCGGCGTTTCTGCGGTCGCGCAGATCCCGGAAAGCCACGACGCTATGCTGACGGCCATCGTAAGTGATCTGATGGGCGATCAGTTCGACCGGGATCAGGGCTCCCTGACAATCCCGCAGCTCCGCTTCGACAGCCTGTCCGAGGCTGTCGAAGAGCATCTTGCGCTTCTCGGCATCGGGAACGCAGATGTCCAGGGTGCTTCCGCAGATTTGCTCCGGACGGAGATTCATCAACCGGGCGAAGCTCCGGTTGACGGATACGATGGTTCCGCCGTCGCACATGACAAGGCCTTCGACCGCCGCGTCGGTGAGATCCCGCATCCGCTCCATTTCCAGGGCCGTGCGCCGCCGCTCCCGCAGATCGAGGCCCAACGCCGCGCAGGCCAGCAGGAGTATGACGAAGCTGATGACGGCAACGCCGGTGGCCAGCCATTCGGGCGGGATGGCCAGAGGGGAAAGCTGAATGGTGCTGTCGGGCGTGATGGAGACGGCCGCCATGGCGGTGAAATGATGGCTGCAGATCGCAAGGGTCAGCAGCGATGCGCCGGCAAACTTCCACCGTGTCGAGCCGTTGTGAAGGCCAACCGGCAGGACGGTGGCGCCGAACAGCGCTCCGAGCATGACGGATGCGATGACCAGCGGCCAATCCCAGGTGATGGTTCCGGCAATATCGAAGGCCGCCATTCCGGTATAGTGCATGACGGCGATGCCGCCTCCGACGATGGCTCCCCCGCTCCACAACGCCCCAACGGGACGCACCATCAGGGCAAGGTAAAATCCCATGCCCGTCAGCCAGACGGCAGCCAACAGGGAGATGACCGTCAAGGCGATGTTGTAGCCCGTCTGAAGGGCCGGAGAGAACGCCAGCATCGCAATGAAATGCGTGGCCCAGATGCCGAATCCGGTCGAGACGGCGGCAACCCCGAGCCAGGCGAGCTGCTGGATGCCTCCAGACCGGCGGACATGGTGCAGGAGATGGATCGCCGCGAGGGACGAGAGCGCACACACCAGAGCCGCCAATGCGACGAGCCGGAGGTCATGATCTGACACGATGCAGGTATAAACCGTCAGCATTGCAAGCCTTCATCTCCGCTGACCGCGACAGCCATGATCCATGGCGGGTTTGGCCGGAAGCCTCGTTCCAGGACTGAATTTCGGGAAATATACCGGGTTCGCACCGGTATGGCGGAGGGGCATCATGCCTTGGACCGTCACCACCCGGATGAGGTCCAATCCGCCATCGTTATCGCAGTCCTGGGATCCGGCGCATTATGCGTCAGCAGAGGCCGGCATCCCGTGATGCGCTCCTCCGAGAGAGGAGCATCGGACGTGAAAAGTGCAAGTCCACTTTCAGTGGCCCGATGCCTCAGAGCATTCTGCGACAAGCGTGGCGAGTCAACGAAAGCCTCCGTCCCGCAGCCGCTAGGTTCTTGGAAAGGTTAATTCTTCAGCACGTTTCCGTCGAGATCCGCGCCGGCCTGCCCGGCAGGTTCGCCCCGGCAGGCGCAGGTTCGGCCCCGGGCGGCGCCCGAAGCGTTTCCGCCGGTGAAGTCCGATCCCGGTCGATGCTCCGCAGCGGCTCAGCGGAAATGCTTCGACAGCTTCAGCCCCTGGGCCTGGTAGTTGGATCCTGCCCCCGCCCCGTAGAGCACCTGGGGGCGCTCGGCCATGCGCTCATAGACGAGGCGGCCGACGATCTGGCCGTCCTCCAGGATGAAAGGCACGTCGCGGGAACGGACTTCGAGGACCGCGCGGGCCCCCTCCCCTCCGGCCCCGGCATGGCCGAAGCCCGGATCGAAGAAGCCGGCATAATGGACCCGGAACTCGCCTACGAGCGGGTCGAAGGGCACCATCTCGGCCGCATAATCCGGCGGCACATGCACGGCCTCCTTCGAAGCCAGGATATAGAACTGTCCCGGATCGAGGATCAGCGTGCGGGAGGCATCCGCATAGAGCGGCTCCCAGAAATCGGCGATCCGGCACGAGCCCGGCTTGTCCACGTCCACAAGGCCCGTATGACGCTTGGCGCGGTAACCGATGAGCCTGTCGGAGCCGAATCCCGCCAGATCGACGCTCACGGCCACTCCGTCCTGGATCGACGGCTCCGCGGAGGTCACGATGCGTTCGCGCTGATGAAGGTCATGGAGCTCGGCATCGCTCAGGCGGACCTCGCCCTTGCGCAGGCGCAATTGCGACAGGCGGGTGCCCGTCCGCACCAGCACGGGGAAGGTGCGAGGCGAGATCTCCGCATAGAGCCGCCCCTTGTAGCCTGCGCCGATCGTGTCGAATTCCTGGCTCCGGTCGGTGATGACGCGGGTGAATACGTCGATCCGGCCCGTCGAGCTCTTGGGATTCGCGGCCGCGGAGAGATCCTCCGGCAGGGACAGTTCCTCCTGCAGTTCGGCGATATAGACGCTGCCCGTCTCCAGGATGGCGCCCGCGGACAGGTCGATCTCGTGGAAACTCAACTGTGTGAGCCGGTCCTCGACCGTGTGGTTGCGGCCCGGCAGGAAGCTGGCGCGGACCCGGTAGGCCCGGCGGCCGAGCCTCAGGTCCAGGCTTGCGGGCTGAACCTGATCGGAGGCGAACGGCGTCTCCGGTTTGATCACGCCCGCTTCCGCGAGGCGCATGATGGCATCAGCCGACTGAATCCCGTCCTTCAACACAACCATGACCGTTTTCCAGGGCCCTGCCCTCGTTCGAGTGTTCTTAAAGCTCAGTTGTCGAAGCCATGTAACGGAATTTCCGACCCATTTCATCATTCTTGTCGCGAAAACTCCCTCAGGCCAGCCCCATTCGCCTCACGGTCTCTCGCAAGGGTTAATCCGGCGCAGGCCGTGGGTCGGTCCGGTCCTGCCCGTAGGCGGACCCGTCCGGCATGGCACCTCGTCGGCCTCGATTGACGGGGCTCGACGGCCGCCTTACCAGGGGGAATGAGCATTCCATCAATGGCCAAGGGACCACTCATGTACAAGGCCGTTACCCGCGGCATCAGCGTGACCGTGATACCCCGCTACATGCCGGAAGAATCCTCACCCGACGAAAACCGCTATTTCTTCGCCTACACGGTCGAGATCATCAACCTGAGCCTGGAACGCGTGCAGCTGCGCGCCCGTTACTGGCGCATCACCGATGAGCAGGGCCGCGTGCAGGAAGTGCGTGGCGCAGGGGTCGTCGGCGAGGAGCCGGTTCTCGGCCCGGGCGAGAGCTACAGCTATACCAGCGGGTGTCCGCTGACGACGCCGAGCGGCACCATGCAGGGCAGCTACGTGATGGAAACTGCCGGCGGCGAAACCTTCGACGCCGAAATTCCGGCCTTCTCACTCGACATTCCACGCAACAAGCGCGTGCTGCACTGAGGTTTTCATGTCTTCCACCAATCAGCGGATAACGCCGCTTGAAATGCTGGCGAAGCTCGTTTCTTTCGACACGGAAAGCGCGAAGTCGAACCTCCCGCTCATCGAATTCGTGGAGACGTATCTCCAGAGCTGGAACGTACCTTACGTGCGCGTGCCGAATGAAGCCGGCGACAAGGCCGCGCTCTATGCCACCATCGGCCCGCAGGACAAGGGCGGCGTCGTGCTGTCCGGCCATACGGACGTGGTGCCCGTCGCCGGACAGCCCTGGACGTCGGACCCGTTCACCCTGCGCGTCGAGAACGGACGCGCCTATGGGCGCGGTGCGGTGGACATGAAGGCCTTCGATGCGCTGGCGCTCGCCCTGATCCCCGAATTCCAGGCCGCCAACCTGAAGACGCCGATCCACATCATGCTCTCCTACGACGAGGAGACCACGTGCCTGGGCGTTGTCGACACCATCCGCCGCTTGGGGCATGACCTGCCCCTGCCGAAAGCGGTGATCGTCGGCGAGCCGACGATGCTGGAGGTGGTCGATGCTCACAAGAGCGTCGTCACCTTCTCGACGACGGTGCACGGGCTCGAAGCGCATTCGTCCAAGCCCTATCTCGGCGCCAGCGCGGTCATGACGGCGGCCGAGCTGATCTGCGAGCTCAACCGCATCGCCGACGAGATGATGGAGCGCGGCGATGCGAGCGGGCGCTTCGATCCGCCTTACACCACCGTGCATGTGGGAGTCGTTTCGGGCGGGACGGCGCGCAACATCATCTCGAAATCATGCACCTTCCATTGGGAGTTCCGCGGCTTGCCCAGCCAGGATCCGAACGAAATTCCGGGACGGCTCGACAGATTCGTGCAGGAGGTTGCGCTCAAGCGGCTCAACCGCTTCGGCGAGTTCGGCCGCATCGAGACGATGGTTCACGCTCATGTTCCCGGCCTTGCGCCGCAGCCCGGATCCTTCGCCGAAACGCTGGCGCTGCGCCTTGCCGGCAAGAACCGCACGCAGACGGTGCCGTTCGGAACCGAGGCGGGACATTTTCAGGCCGCCGGCATCCCGACCGTCGTCTGCGGCCCCGGCTCCATCGACCAGGCGCATCAGGCGGACGAGTACATCACGCTCGATCAGCTCGAGGCGGGCGCGGCCTTCATGCGCCGTCTCGCGGCAACCTGCGCCGAGGCGTGAGAAACCCATGCGTCATGTCCGGCTCAAGGCCGGGCATGACGAGGCGCGCAATTCGGATTTATGCTTCGGCTTTGGCGATCTCGGCCTCCACATCTGCGGGATCGAGATCGTAGAAGCGCGAGCAGAATTCGCAGGTGATGCCGATGCGGCCGTTGTCGCCGACCATGTCGCGGCGATCCTCCGGCGAGAAGCGGCGCATCATGCCCATGATGCGCTCATGCGAGCAGGTGCATTCCTCGTGCACGGGCTGCCCCTCGAACACCCGCACTCCGCGCTCGTGGAAGAGCCGATAGAGCAGCCGTTCGCTCGACACGGCGGGATCGATGAGCTCGATATCCTCCACCGTCGCCAGAAGCGACTTGGCCTCGAGCCAGGCATCGTCCTCGGACGGCCCGGCGAGATCATGGGACGGATGGCCTTCCGGAATGTCGCCAGGGTCGAGATCCGCCTGGCGCAGCCGCTCCGATGAGGATGGCAGGAACTGGATCATCACGCCGCCCGAGCGATAGGTGCGGCGTCCGTCCTCGAATTGTTCGGCCACTGCGAGGCGCACCTGCGTGGGGATCTGCTCCGATTGCTGGAAATACTGATGGGCGGCCTCCTCGAAGCCCTGGCCCTCGAGCGCGACCACGCCCTGATAGCGGCTGCGCTCCGTGCCCTGATCGATCGTCATGGCCAGATAGCCGGATCCGAGAAGCTCGCCCGTACTCGGAATGACCGAGCCGAGGGCCTGCAGCTTCTCCTGATCGAAGCGGGCCGTGGCGCGCAGCTTGTCGGGGGCGTTGAAATCCACCACCACCATGTCGACGATCCCGTCGGTCTTCGTTTGAAGCTGGAAGCGGCCTTCAAGCTTCAGCGAAGCGCCGAGCATGACGGTCAGCGTGGCCGCCTCGCCGATGACGCGGGCGATCAGATCGGGATAACCGTGCCGCGCCAGGATGGTGTCGATGGAGGGACCCAGGCGCACCACGCGCCCGCGCACGTCGAGAGGCTCCACCGCGAACGGCAGAACGATGTCGTCATGTCCCTCGAACGAGGTCGAATTCATGCGTTTTCTGCTCCAAGGCACCACGCCAGGATGCCCTTTTGTGCATGAAGCCGGTTCTCGGCCTCATCGAAGACTACGGATTGCGGGCCGTCCATGACTTCGTCCGTCACTTCCTCGCCGCGATGGGCAGGCAGGCAGTGCATGAACACGGCGTTCTGAGCGGCAACGCCCATCAGCCTGCTGTTCACCTGATACGGCTTCAGCAGGTTGTGGCGACGGAACTCGTCGTCATCGCCCATGGAGACCCAACAATCGGTGATGATGGCGTCAGCCCCCTCGGCCGCCTCGAAGGCGTCGGTCGTCACGCTGATCCGTGCTCCTTCCTGCTTTGCCCAGGACAAAAGCTCCGGGCGCGGAGCAAGTTCCGGCGGGGATGCGATCTTGAGCGTGAAATTCAGCCGCGCGGATGCATGGATCCAGGAGGCGAGCACGTTGTTGGCATCGCCCACCCATGCGATGGTGCGGCCCTCGATCGGGCCGTTGTGCTCCTCGAACGTCATGATGTCGGCCATGATCTGGCACGGATGCGTCATCTTGGTCAGGCCGTTGATCACCGGGATCGAGGCGTACTGCGCCAGCTCCGTGACCATGGCGTGATCGAGAGTGCGGATCATGATGGCGTCCACGTAGCGCGAGAGAACCCGCGCCGTATCGGCGATGCTCTCGCCGCGGCCAAGCTGCATCTCCTTGCCCGTGAGCATCAGGGTCTCGCCGCCAAGCTCGCGCATGCCCACATCGAAGGACACGCGGGTGCGGGTGGAGGGCTTGTCGAACACCATCGCGAGCGTCTTGCCTTCGAGCGGCCGCTCCTTGGCGCGCTCGCCCCGGCGGCGCTTGGCCTTGATGTCGGAGCCGATCTTCAGGATGTGGCGGATCTGGGAGCCTGAAAAGTCGCTGAGATCGAGAAAATGATGAGTATTCATTGAGCTGCTCCCGGCTGAGCTTCAGTCTTCCGCTCAGCTTCGATGGCCGCGCAGGCGGCATCCAGACGATTGAAGGCTTCGCCGATATCCTCATCCGAGATGATGAGCGGCGGCAGAAGCCGGACCACGTTCTCTCCGGCGCCGATCAGGATGATCTTCTGAGCACGTGCCGCAGTGATGAAATCGGTGTTCGGAACGACGGTGCGCAGGCCCATCATGAGCCCGAAGCCGCGGACTTCGGCGATGACGCCCGGGTGGCGGTCCCTCAGCTCGGCCAGGCGCTGCTTGAGCAGGAGCCCCTTGCGCTCCACGTCCTTCAGGAAGCCGGGTGCGAGGATCACGTCGAGCACCGCGTTGCCCACCGCCATGGCGAGCGGGTTGCCCCCGAAGGTCGTGCCGTGTGTTCCCACGGTCATTCCCCGGGCCGCTTCGGCGGTCGCGAGGCAGGCCCCCATCGGGAAGCCGCCGCCGATGCCCTTGGCGATCGACATGATGTCGGGGGTCACGCCCGTCCATTCATAAGCGAAGAGCTTGCCCGTGCGACCCACGCCGGTCTGGATCTCGTCGAAGATCAGGAGAAGCCCGTGCTGATCGCAGAGGGCGCGCAGTTCCTTCATATAGGCGTTGTCGACCCGGCGGATACCACCCTCGCCCTGGATCGGCTCGATCATCAGGGCTGCGGTTTCAGGGCCGATGGCGGCCTTCAGGGCCTCGAGATCGTTCAGGGGAACCTGGTCGAACCCCTCGACCTTCGGGCCGAAGCCTTCCAGATACTTGGCCTGTCCGCCGGCCGCGATGGTGGCGAGCGTCCGGCCATGGAAGGCGCCCTCGAAGGTAATGATCCGGAAGCGCTCGGGATGCCCCCCGGCATGATGATACTTGCGGGCCATCTTCACGGCCGCCTCGTTCGCCTCGGCGCCGGAATTTGAGAAGAAGACCACATCGGCGAAGGTGTTTTCCACCAGACGGCTGGCCAGGCGCTCACCCTCCGGAATCTGGAACAGGTTCGAGGTGTGCCAGATCTTGGAGGCCTGCTGTGTCAGCGCCTCGACGAGGTGCGGATGGGCGTGGCCAAGGGCATTGACCGCGATGCCGGCCCCGAAATCGAGATATCGCTGCCCGTCTCGGCCATAGAGCCAGGGGCCCTCCCCCTTCTCGAAGGACAGTTCGGCGCGCGCGTAGGTCGGCAGCAATGGCGATGTCACGGGTTGTCTCCGCCTCTGATGAGGACTCAAGGTCGCACCCTAAGGCCGGCCCTGGGTCTTTAAAAAGAAAGCGCCGCCCAAGCGGGGCGGCACGACGCGGATTCTACCGACGAGCGGGACCCTGTCAATTCAAGAGAAATGAAGTGTCTCATCACGGGAAACTTTTCCGCCAGCACGCCGGGTCAGGAAGCGCAATCCCGGTCCAGCATCCCTCCGAAGCCCTGCTTCTCCTGCAGCGCATCGTCTCGCGCCAGGAACCGGGTTCCTTCCTTAAGCAGGAGGCGCCAGGAGAGTTCCCTGGGGAAAACGACAGGGGGGGACCGGGGACTCTTGCGCCCGAGTCCACCCATCCTGTAACTTCAAGCCAGTCGAGTACAGCACTCGTGCGGCGGCTTTCACCCTCAGGAGCGACCCTCTCAGCGCGGTCGGACATCAATTTTCTGTCCGCGAGGTATAGGGGATTCCGGGTTCGAAGAGACGACCACGATGGAGGCAGGTTTTAAAAATGATAGATGCGGGCGCAACTTGGACGGATGAGCGGGTCGAGCTCCTCAAGAAGCTATGGACCGATGGCTTGAGCGCGAGCCAGATCGCCGCCGAGCTTGGAAACGTGACCCGCAACGCGGTGATCGGCAAGGTTCACCGCCTCGGCCTTTCCGGCCGCGCCAAGGACGTGAAGGCTGTCCCGGCCGCGCCCCGCGCCCGTAAGGTCACCCGCGCGCCCAGCGCCCCGGCGCCGATTGCGCCCCAGGCACACAGCAAGGTCGTCCTCGCGCCCATCCCTCTTCAGCCCGTACGGGAGGAGCCGGAGGTGATGGCGGATGAGAACGATGTGGCGCTCCCCATGTCCGAGCGCGTCACCATCATGGATCTGCGCGAGTCCATGTGCCGCTGGCCCATGGGCGACCCGACTAAGCCCGAATTCCGCTTCTGCGGCGCGCGCTCCATCACGGGCCTGCCCTATTGCACCCACCACGCCCGCATCGCCTATCAGCCCGTGGCCGACCGCAAGCGTGAGCGCAAGCTGGCCCGAGCCTGAGCCCCAACCATCACTAATCCTGTGAAAAGGCCGCGCTGACGCCGTCAGCGCGGCCTTTTCGCTTGCCCCGGACGATCAGCCCTCGGGACCCGCCGCCTGCTCCGCGCGGGCGAAGGTTTCGTCGAAGGAATAGCCCGCTCCGCGCACGGTGCGGATCGGGTCGGACAGGTTGGGGAGATTGATGGCCTTGCGCAGGCGTCCCACATGCACGTCAACGGTGCGCTCGTCGATATAGACGCCGTGGCCCCAGACCGCATCGAGCAGATGCTCGCGGGAAAAGACGCGGCCCGGGCTCTGCATGAGGAATTCGAGCAGGCGGAATTCCGTGGGCCCCAGATGGAGATCCTTGCCGCCGCGCCGCACGCGGTGGGTTTCGCGGTCGAGTTCCATGTCTCCCGCCCGGAGCAATGTCGCGATATGCGTGGGTTTGGCGCGGCGCAGAAGCGCCCGCACGCGCGCCAGAAGCTCGGGAACCGAAAATGGCTTGACGATGTAGTCGTCGGCTCCCGTGGAGAGGCCGCGGATGCGGTCCCCCTCCTCTCCGCGCGCCGTCAGCATGATCACCGGCAGGCGCTCGGTTTCGGCCCGCACGCGGATGCGGCGGCAGAGCTCGATGCCGGACAGCCCCGGCAGCATCCAGTCGAGCAGGACGATGTCCGGCACCTGCTCGCGCAGGCGGATCTCGGCCTCGTCCCCGCGCGACACGCTGTCCACCTCGTAGCCTTCAGCCTCGAGGTTGTAGCGCAGGAGCAGCGTCAACGGCTCCTCATCCTCCACGATCAGCACGCGAGGCCCCATCGTCAGCTCCCCAGTTCGACGCTCGCGTCGATGGACCTGTCGTTCTTCGGCCGGTCGATGGCCAGTGTCTCGCCCGTCACGAGATAATGGACCGTCTCGGCGATGTTGGTGGTGTGGTCGCCGATCCGCTCGATGTTCTTGGCGCAGAACAGGAGGTGCGTGCAGAACGAGATGTTGCGCGGATCTTCCATCATGTAGGTCAGAAGCTCGCGGAAAAGCGAGGTGTAGAGCGCATCGATGGCACCGTCGCGCGTCCAGACGTCCACCGCCTTCGCGGTATCCTGCTGCGCGTAGGCGTCGAGCACGTCCTTGAGCTGCCCCATGACGAGATCGATCATGTGCCGCAAGCCGACCACGATCTTCTGCGGCTTGACGTCGTCGCCGATGGCAAGGGCCCGCTTGGCGATGTTCTTGGCGAGGTCGCCGATGCGCTCCACGTCGCCCGAGATGCGGATGGCCGAAATGGTCTCGCGCAGGTCGACCGCGAGCGGCTGGCGGCGGGCGATGGTGAGGACCGCGTTTTCCTCGACCTCGCGCTGCAGCAGATCGAGGCGGCTGTCGGACGCGATGACCGAGCGGGCCAGCGGCTTGTCATGCCGGACCAGGGAGATGCTGGCATCGACGAGCATCTTCTCGGCGATCCCGCCCATCTCGGCTATTCGCTGCCTGAGCCCCTGCAGATCGGCGTCGTAGGAGCTGACGATATGCTCCGCCATGGGAAGCCTCCTTGAAGCGCTTCGGTCAGCCGAAGCGGCCCGTGATGTAATCCTGGGTCTGTTTCTTGGACGGGTTCATGAACATTCTGGTGGTCGGACCGAACTCCACGAGCTCACCCAGATACATGAAGGCCGTGAACTGAGAGATGCGCGCCGCCTGCTGCATGTTGTGGGTGACGATCACGATGGTGAACTCGGAGCGGAGCTGCTCGATCAGGTCCTCGATCTTGCCCGTGGAGATCGGATCGAGCGCGGAAGTCGGCTCGTCGAGCAGGATCACCTCGGGACGCTGGGCGATGGTGCGCGCGATGCAAAGGCGCTGCTGCTGCCCACCGGAGAGGCCCATACCGGACTGGCGCAGCTTGTCCTTCACCTCGTCCCACAGGGCGGCCTTGCGAAGGGCCTCCTCCACGCGGCCGTCGAGCTCGCTCTTCGGCAATCTCTCGTAAAGCCTGATCCCGAAAGCGATGTTGTCGTAGATCGACATGGGAAACGGCGTGGGCTTCTGGAACACCATGCCGACGCGCGCCCGCAGCTCGTTCACATCGAGATCGTGCGACAGCACGTTGTGCCCGTCGAGCAGGATCTGCCCCTCCGCACGCTGCTCGGGATAGAGGCTGTAGATGCGGTTGAAGGTGCGCAGCAACGTCGACTTCCCGCAGCCCGAGGGGCCGATGAGCGCGGTCACCTGCCGGTCGTAGAAGTCCATGGAGATGTTCTTCAGGCTGCGGAAATCGCCATAGTAGAAGTTGAGGTCCCGAACGGCGATGCGTACGGGCGCGCCGGTATCGGCGGCAGCCGTATGGCCGATGGCGCTGCTTGCGGAAACGGCGATCGTGCTCATCGGGCTTTATCCTTCCTCAGGAGCAGGCGCGCCGCAACCGACAGCGCCAGGATCGACAGGGTGATGATGAGCGCGCCGGCCCAGGCGAGCTCACGCCAGTTCTGATACGGCGCCAGCGCGAACTGGTAGATCGTGACGGGAAGGTTCGAGACGCCACCCATCAGGTTCGGGCTGAACCAGAAGGAATTGTTGAGCGCCGTGAAAAGCAGCGGCGCGGTCTCGCCGGCGATCCGGGCCGTGGCGAGGATCACGCCGGTGACCATGCCGGCCCGCGCGGCCTTCCAGCTGATCTTGACGATCACAGTCGCCATAGGTGCGCCGAGCGCCGCTCCGGCCTCGCGCAGTGATCCCGGAACCAGACGCAGCATGTCCTCCGTCGACCGCACGATGACGGGGACCGCGATGATCGCCAGCGCCACTCCGCCGGCCCAGCCCGAATAGGCGCCCATGGGCTCCACCATCAGCAGGTAGACGAAAAGGCCGATGAGAATGCTCGGCGCCGCCAGCAGGATATCGTTGACGAAGCGGATAGCCGTGGCGAGCTTCGAGGTCCTGCCGTATTCGGCAAGATAGGTTCCGGCCAGCACGCCGATGGGGGTCGCGACCACGATTCCGAGAAGCGTGAGGATCAGGCTGCCGACGATGGCATTGGCGATACCGCCCCCTTCCGTTCCGGGTCCTGGGGTCGTCTCGGTAAAGACCGCGAGTGAAAGGCCCCCGACGCCTTCGACCAGCAGCATCAGCAAAATCCAACCGAGAACCGACGCTCCGAGAATCGTGAAGAGCGTGCAGACGATCTTCAGCACGCGATCCGCGACGTAGCGGCTTCGGCGCACGCGCCTCCAGGGCAAGGAAGGAGCCGTTACGGCGTTGTCGGAAGGAACGGTGTCCATCAGCGATCCCTTCAATGCGTCTTGACGCGCGCGATCAGGAGACGCGCGAGGGCCAGAACGACGAACGTGACGATGAACAGAATGCAGCCCAGTGCCAGCAAGGCGTTCATCTGCATGCCGGATGCTTCGTTGAACTCGTTGGCGATCCGCGACGCGATGGTCGAGCTCGGATCGAAGAGCGAAAGCGACAGCCGGTTCGCGTTGCCGATCACGAATGTCACCGCCATGGTCTCGCCCAGCGCACGGCCGAGCCCCAGCATGACGGCCCCGATGATGCTCACGCCAGCCTGCGGCAGCAGCACGTAGCGGACCACTTCCCATGTGGTGCAGCCGATGCCATAGGCGCTCTCGCGCAGCACGGTCGGGATCTGATCCAGGATATCCCTCGTGATCGAGGCGATGAAAGGAATGATCATGATGGCCAGGATGATCCCTGCCGTGAGCATTCCGACGCCCGAAGGCACACGGGCGTAGAGGACCGTGCCGAGGATGGGCATCCCTTCGACGAGGTTCGAGAGAGGAACCTGGACGTATCTGGCAAAGAGCGGAGCAAAGACGAAGAGCCCCCACATGCCGTAGATGATGCTGGGCACCGCAGCCAGCAGCTCGATCACGGTCGAGACGGGATGGCGAAGCCATGGTGGGCACAGCTGCGTCAGGAAGACGGCGATGCCGATGGAAACCGGAACGCCGATCACGAGCGCGATGAGCGCGGACGTGAGAGTGCCCGAGACCGCGACCCACGCGCCATATTGCTCCTTGCCAACGTTCCACGCGCTCGAGGTGATGAAGCCGAACCCGAATTTCTGGAAAGCCGGCCATCCCCCATAAGCCATGGTGCCGATGATGCCGGTGAGAACCGCAAGTACGATCAGGGCGGAGCCGTAGGCAGCCCAACGAAAGCCCTGATCGAAAGCGGGAGAAGCGCGGCGGCGGACCATCTGCAGGTTCGACATGCTGGCCTTATCCGACACGACAGCCATCCACCTCACTCCTCTCGACAGGCTTACGGGATCCGTCGGCCTACTTCCTGTAGACCGGCTGACCCGAGGCGTCCCTGATTTCCTCCGCCCAGGTCGCGCGGATCTGCTCGACGACGTTGCCGGGCAGCGGCACGTAGTCAAGATCGGTGGCGAGCTTGCCGCCGTTCCTGTAGGCCCACTCGAAGAACTTGAGAACCTCGGCGGCCTGCTCCGGCTTCTCGGCGGTCTTGTGGATCAGGATGAAGGTGGGATTCGTGATCGGCCAGGCATCGTCGCCGGGCTGGTTGGTCAGAGAGATGCCGAAGCCCGGAGCGGACGACCAGTCGGCGCTGGCCGCCGCTGCCTGGAAGGATTTGATCTCCGGCTGCGGATACTTGCCGGCCTGGTTCTGGAGCAGCGCATGAGGGATCTTGCTCTGCTTGGCATAGGCGTATTCGACATAGCCGATGGAGTTTGGAACCTGCTTCACGGTGGCCGCGACGCCCTCGTTCCCCTTGCCCCCCTGGCCTATCGGCCAGCTGATCGTGGTGCCGGCGCCGAGTTCGTCGTCCCATGTCTTGGAAACCTGGGACAGATAGGTGGTGAACACGCTCGTCGTGCCGGAGGAATCCGAGCGGTAGACCGGCGTGATGTTGGCGTTGGGAAGATTGAGGCCGGGGTTCAGCTCGGCGATCCGGGGATCGTTCCACTTGGCGATCGTGCCCAGGAAGATGTCGGCGAGGACCGGGCCCGTGAGCTTGAGCTGGCCGGGCTGGATGCCCTGGATGTTCACGACCGGGACGATGGCCCCCATCACGGTCGGGACCTGAACGAGGCCGTTCTTCTCGAGGTCGGGGCCCTTCATCGGGGCGTCGGTGGCGCCGAAATCGACGGTCTTCGCCAGAATCTGCTTGATGCCGCCGCCGGAGCCGATCGACTGGTAATTCATGCCGGTGCCGGTCTCCTTCTTGTAGGCTTCTGCCCATTTCGAATAGACCGGGAAAGGGAAGGTCGCGCCTGCGCCGGTGATATCGGCGGCGGATGCCCGGATCGTAAGGGGCGCAAGGCTCGCGACGGCAAGGCCGGCCGCCATGGCGAAGGACATGATCTTCACGGTAAATCTCCCTGTCATGCAAGCGCGGCAGGCAGTTCGAAATCCTGTTCCGGACCGCGCGAATGGACAGCTAGGCCCGGCCCATGTCGGCTCTACGACAGTTGGATGACAAATAAATGACACCCTCAAAAGGATCCCGTGGCAAAGGCCCGGGAACCTCTCTCATGGTCCCGATGGAGCCTGAGGAAGCCTGACGGTGAAGCATGCGCCCTGGCCCGTCTCGCTGACAATCTCGAGCCGGCCGCGGTGGCGGTGGACGATATGCTTGACGATGGCCAATCCCAGGCCCGTGCCGCCCTTGTCCCGGCTCTGGCTGACATCGACCCGGTAGAAGCGTTCGGTCAGCCGCGGCAGGTGCTCCGCCGGGATGCCGGGGCCGTAATCCCGGACGGACAGGACCGCGCAGCCTCCCTGATCGCCCCGTTCGGCCTCGGCGCTCTCGATCGAGACGTCGACCGCTCCGCCGCTCTCGCCGTATCTCACGGCATTCTCGATGAGGTTTTCGATCACGCGCAACAGCTCGTCGCGGTCGCCGAGCACGTGGACGGGGTGCGGCGGCAGCGCCGCCCGGATCACGACGCCCCTCTCCTTCGCGGCCGGCGAGAACGTCTCGACCATGGGCCCGACGAGGGAGCTAAGATCGACGACCTGCGTCGGCGACAGATGCGCCCGCATCTCGATGCGCGAGAGAGACAGGAGGTCGTCGATCATGCGCCTCATGCGCTGGGCCTGGAGGCGCATGATCTCGAGAAAGCGCTCCCGCGCCACGGGATCGTTGCGGGCAGGCCCCTGCAGGGTTTCGATGAAGCCCAGGAGGGAAGCGAGCGGCGTGCGCAGCTCATGACTGGCATTGGCCACGAAATCCGCCCGCATGGCCTCGAGGCGCCGCGCCGAAGTGAGGTCCCGGAAGAACAGCACGACCCCGAACGGAATGGCCGCATTCGAGGCTTCATCCTGCAGGCGGCCGACATGGACCTCGAAGGTGCGCTCCGTCGGCACGCGCTCGGAATATTCGATCCGCGAAGGAGCTCCCGTTTTCAGCACCTCTCCGATGCCGTCGAGCACATCGGGGCTGCGGAGGGCCAGGGAGAGCGGTTGGCCCACTTTCAATCCCGGCAGCAGCAGATGCGCAGCCTTGTTGGCCCGAAGGATGACGGCGCGCGGATCGACCAGGATGACGGGATCGGGAATTTGCTCCAGCACGGCCTCGGCCATGGTGCTTTTCGCGGCGGCCCCGGGGCGCGGCTGCAGGGCCTGACCCGGACGCCTGCGCGGCAGGCCGCCGACGGCGATGCTGAGCATGATGGCGAAGACGGCGCCGACGACGAACCAGGCGTCGCCATAGCCGCGCCAGAAGGCGAGTGTGCCCAGGATGAGGATCGTCAGAACGGCTCCGACAAGGGCCGCCAGGCGCGGCGGAGCGGTCTCCGACAGGCCGCCCTTCGGCCCGATCTCGCTGGGGTGGGTCATAATGCTGCCGAGCCTCGGAGGAATGTCGCGTCAGGTTGTAGGACGCGCGCCCGGAAGAGTCATCTTCCGGCCGGGCTCTCCTCGGCAGGCTCGTCGTCGGGCCGGAACGCCCCTCGCGACGAGCGCAGGCGGCTGCGGATCTCGTAGGCTCCCAGCAGGGCCAGGGCCAGGACGAAGGGGATCAGGTAATAGCACAGGCGATAAAGGAGGAGCGCGCCGAGCACCGGCTCGCGCGGGTAGCTCGACAGAGCCAGGAGGATCGTGGCTTCGAAGACCCCCAAGCCGCCGGGCGCATGGCTCGCCACGCCCAGCATGACGGCAAAGATGTAGACCGCCAGAAAGGTCTCGAAGCTCAGCCCATGGCCTCCGGGCAGGAGGATGAAGAGCACTCCCGCCCCGGCGCAGACATCGCAGGCGCCGATCAGGATCTGGGCCAGGGACAGGCGCAGGCCCGGAAGCTCCAGCTTCCACCCCTGGATCCGCACGATCCGGCGTTTGAACGAGACCCAGGCCAGGTATCCGGTGACGAAAACGGCCGCCACGAGGCCGATCAGCTGATTGACCCAGATATGGGTGTAGACGAGGCTTGCAAGCTCGTCGGCCTGCCGGATCATGCTCCAGGCCAGGACCAGGGCCATGCCGAGCCAGAAGGTCACGCCGGTGATGACCGTCAGGCTCGCCACACGTCCCGGACTGACGCCCTTGGGCGCATAGATCCAGTAGCGGACCGTGCCGGCCGTGAGCAGGGGGAAGCCCAGGGTAAAGCTCACCGCATAGGAGGTGAACGAGGCCATCGCCGTCGTGCGGTAGGGGATCGTCAGCTTGAGCTGCCTGAGGGCGATGGCATCATAGCAGGTCAGCAGGCTATAGCTGATGGTGGTGAAGAGAATCGCGAGGCCGATCTGGCGCAGGCTCGCGGCCGTAAAGGCGGCCTTGAACTCGTTCACATCGATTTCAGAGACGATATGCCAGAGAACGACCAGGGATGCCCCGAACAGGATTACGCTGGCCGCCATGCCGATCCAGGCAAAGCGCCGCGAACGCCGCTCCCGGGGGTGCAAGGCGTCGGCGGATGCAATGTCCGGCGGTGCAACCGGATGAGGACTCATATCGTTCATGAAAGGGTTCAACAAACCTCGGCGTACAACGCCACTTCAGGATCCAAGAGCTGTCCCGCATCTAGGCGCTCCGGCGGTGAAGCGCCAGACGCGAGGCGGTTTCTTAGTCCTTTCCCTCCCCTGGGGCTACTCTTTAGCCTCCAAAATCACAAATTGAGCACGATTTAGGTTGTCAGCATCGAAAAGGCCCTCAAGAATGAAGTTCCCTCTGGCAAGAGAACAGGCGGCAAGTCGGGGCCCCAGGGAGATCCGCGTGGATTTCAACGCAACGGAAAACCAGTTTGCCGTTTTGGCGGAATCCCTGCCCCAGCTCGTCTGGTCGGCCCGCGCCGATGGGGCGCATGATTATTTCAACCGCCGCTGGCACGAGTTTACGGGCCTGACTTCTGAACAATCCGAGGGAAGCGGCTGGCAGAACGCGGTCCACCCCAAGGACCTGCCCGAGGTCCAGGCGCAATGGCGCCGGTCGCTGGAAACCGGCGAACCTTATGAATGGGAGTACCGGATCCGGAATGCATCGGGTCGGTACGAATGGGTGCTCAGCCGCGCCGTTCCCATCCAGGACCTTTCCGGAGATACCATCCGTTGGTTCGGAACCAGCACCAACATCGATGCGCAGAAGAAGGCCGAGGAAGCTGTCCGCAATCTCGAAACCCGCTATCGCCTTGCCCTTGAGGCAGCCAATCTCGGCACATGGCAGATCAATCTGGAACAGAACCAGGTCCTTTGGGACGAGGGAAGCTGCGTGCTCTACCAGATCCCGCATGACGGCCCGTATAGCATGTCTCTCGATCAGGCCTTCGCCATGGTTCATCCGGACGATCGGGAGGCCATGAAGGCTCGCATCGCGAAGGCCTGCGATCCGCAGTCGGACGGCTATTATGAAAGCGAGCACCGGGCGATCCTCCCCGGCGGACAAATCCGCTGGTTCCGCTCCGTCGGACAGGCCACCTTTGCGGTTGACGGCGACAGGCCGCAGCCTGCGGTCCTCTCCGGCGTGGTCAGCGACATTACCGAGCGGCATACGTTCGAGGAGGCGCAGCAACTTCTCACGCGCGAATTGAACCATCGCGTGAAGAACCTCTTTGCCATCGCAAACGGAATGGTCTCGATGACCGCGCGCACGGCCAAGGACCCGAAGGAAATGGCGACCGCGCTCCGCGGCCGCCTGAGCGCGCTCTCCCGGGCCCATGAGCTCGTGCAGCCCGCCGCCGCCATGAAGAGCGGCTCGGCCTCGAACGTTCAGCTCGCCCAATTGTGCGAGGTCGTGCTCGAACCCTATCGGCAGACCGACGCGATCAGGATCGACATCGAGGGACCGAGCGTGCGTGTGGGCTCCAACACGACGACGAGCCTCGCCCTCGTTCTCCACGAGCTGGCCACCAACGCCGCAAAATATGGATGCCTGTCGAAGCCGGAGGGCCGACTGGCCATTCGATGGACGGTCCATGACGAACTGGTTGATCTCCAGTGGGCCGAAAGCGGCGGCCCCCCCGTGGAGAGAACGCCGGATTTCGAAGGCTTCGGAACGCAACTGTCCCAGAGAAGCATCGCGGGCCAGCTCGGCGGCACGTGGAACCAGGAATGGCTTCGCGAGGGCCTGCGCGTTCACATCACTTTGCCGCTCAATCGCCTGACGGGGTGACGGCCGCCGGGTCCGCTTCCTGGAACAGCCCATGACCCCTCATCGCCGCGTTCTCGTTCTGGGCGGTGCCCGCTCGGGCAAGAGCCGCATGGCCCAGCAATGGGCCGAGTCCGCATCGGAGACCCGCATCCTCCTCGCGACGGCGCAGGCCTTCGATGACGAGATGAGCGCGCGCATCGCGCATCACCGGTCGACGCGCGATGCCTCCTGGCAGACGAAGGAGACGCCGCTCGACCTAACGGAAGCCGTTCGTGCGAATGCATGCCCCGGCAAGGTCGTTCTCGTCGATTGCCTGACCTTGTGGCTCTCGAACATCATGCTGGACGGGCGCGATGCAGGCCGCGAGACCGATAGGTTGGTGGACGCTCTGAAATCGGTCGAAGGCCCGGTGCTGCTGGTGTCCAACGAGGTCGGCCAGGGGATCGTGCCCGCGACGGCCCTCGGCCGCTCCTTTCGGGACGAGCAGGGCCGGCTCAACCAGCGGATCGCGGAAGCCTGCGACGCGGTTGTTTTCGTTGCCGCCGGGTGCCCTGTCCTGCTCAAGCCCGCCCCTCCCCTGAACCTGCGCCTGGGCTGAATTTTCAGCGAACCTTTTCCTCGATCTGCGCCGCGAGCGCCTCGATGAGCGCGGGCGTCGTCGGCCCGCCGCAGAGTGCGAGCTTGCTCGGAACCACGAGACGCCGCGCGAGAGGCACGGCGTTCATGAGAGCCGGGTGGGAGAAGATGGCGGTTCCATTGTCGACCGCGCGTCCCGCGTCCTCGTCCACCAGCAGGTAATCGGGGGGCGAGGTGACGATGGATTCCAGGCGCGCCACGCCCCCATGGGGCAGCCCGAGCGCCTCCTGGTGGAGCCGGAACCCCATGTGACGCAGGAGTTCGTTCATGGGTGATTCCGGGGAGGAAACCCATCCGCCCCGATCGTAGACCAGGATGCTGGGCTTGCCCGGAACGATGTCCTTCGTGCGCTGGAGAACATCGTCGATCCGGGAAATCAAAGTCTCGCCGCGCTCAGGATGTCCGAGGGCGCGGGCCATGGTGCGGATCTGCTCCTGGCCCTCCTCGAGGCTGACCCATGGCCCCAGCGTCAGCACCTTGAGACCCTGCGCCTTCAGGAGAGCGACCTGATCGCGTTGCCCATAGGTCCCGGACAGCACGAGATCCGGGCCGCTGAAAAGGATTGTCTCCGCCCTCCCGTCGTTCAGGGGAAGCCCCCGCGCCTGTTCGACCATGGCCGAGATCGACGGATCCGTGACGAGATAGCTCAGGGAGGCGATCTGCTCCCGGTCGGCGAGGGCCAGCAGCATCTCGTCGGTGCAGAGATTGAGGGACGCCGCGCGCCGGGGGACCTGCTGCGCCTCAGCAACGCCTCCGAGCGCCAGGATGATGCCGATCGGCATCATCCATTTGGAAAACCGGCTGGAGCGGAGTTGCGGCATAAGAGACAAGCCCGTAAAGAAAGAGCTGACGTTGGTGCCTCGAACCATCGAGGTGAAACGGGAACACGGTGCGGATTCTGTCCTATTCCGTGGCTGCCCCCGCAACTGTAAGCGGCGAGCGGCAATCCTTCATGCCACTGAATCTTTGAGCCGCACAAGCTCAAGGAGATTTGGGAAGGCGGATTGCTCGCGACGACCCGCAAGCCAGGAGACCGGCCTGCGTCCAAACGCAACCCGAATTGCTCGCGTGGGGCGAGCAGGAGGTCTTCATGGTCGTGCCTTTGCGCCGCATCTTCGCGGCATCTGCTTCCCTTTGTTCTCTCTCATTGGGTGTCGCTCAAGCCCAAACCGCCGACGAGCCTGCCCCCCTGCCTGACATCGTGGTCACGGCAACGCGCTCGCCGCTTGCGATCTCTCAGGCCGGCAGCGCCATCTCGGTCATTACGGCCGAGGAAATCCAGAAAGAATCCCTGACGAGCCCCGCGGAGGTTCTGCGCCGTGTTCCGGGAGTGACCGTGACCGAGCCAGGCGGCCCTGGATCCACTCCGACCACGGTGCGCCTGCGCGGCGCCGATTCCGGCCAGACCCTCGTTCTCATCGACGGCATCCGCGTGAACGATCCCTCGGCCGATGCAGGCGGCTTCGACTTCTCGAACCTTACCGCCGTCGATATCGAGCGCATCGAAGTTCTGCGCGGTCCGCAATCCGCCCTCTACGGATCGGACGCCATGGGCGGCGTGATCAACATCATCACTCGCAAAGGCAAGGGCGCGCCACGCTTCAGCGTTGGGGTGGAAGGCGGCAGCTACGGCACCAAGGCCGGACGTGCAGCGGTCTCCGGCAGCCAGGGGCCCGTCTCCTATGCCTTCTCGGCTACCGGCTTCGACATCAGTGGCTTTTCCCGCTATGGCTATCGCATCGGCCGCATCGAGGATGCCCTCACCTCCCCTCTCGAACGGGATGGCGCACAGCGTTTGGGCGCGGCGGGTCGTGTTTCGGTTGCCCTTTCTCCCGATGTCGAATTCGAGGTCGGCGGCTATGCAAGCGGGAGCGAGGTGGAGACCGACAATGACGCGTCCTCCTTCGAATTCATGCCCGACAGCCCATCCGAAACCCGGCAACGTTTTTACCAAGGCTACGCGCGCCTCACGGCCAACACCTTCGACGGCATTCTCAAGAACTCATTCCTTGTTTCCGGAAGCCGCACGGATCGAAACTACAGGCTGATCGGCTCCTATTTCCTCCCCAGCCTTTATTGGGACGAGTACGGCTATCAAGGCGACCGCCTGTCGGGGGAATATCAGGGCGACCTGAAGCTCGGCGCGTTCGGGCTCCTCACCCTCGGTGCGAAGATCGAGCAGGAAACCCTGGTCGCCACATCGCGCAGCGTGCTGCCGTTCCCGATCGACGAAACGGTGAATGTGGACGCGACGCAGAACACGCGCTCCGTCTATGCGCTGCATCAGTTCAGCCCCTTCGAGAACCTGCACCTTTCGCTCGGCGGCCGCATCGACGACATCGAGGATGGCGACACTTTCGAGACATGGCGCGCCACGGCGGCCTACGAAGTGCCGAGCACCGGAACGAAGCTGCGCGCAAGCGTCGGCACCGGCGCGAGGGCTCCGAGCCTGTACCAGAAATTCGATCCGTTTTCGGGCACGGCCAATCTCGAATCCGAGCGCTCCATCGGCTTCGACGTGGGCATCGATCAGCGCCTCGCGGACGATCGCGTGCTTCTTTCCGCAACGCTCTTCGCCAACCGCTTCCGAAACCTGATCGCGTATGAAACGGCGGATACCTGCCGGCCCGAACAGTTCTACGGCTGCTTCGTCAACGTGAACCGGGCACGCACCAGCGGCATCGAGTTCTCCGCCGATGCGGACGTCGTTCCCACATGGCTGCGCATGAAGGCGACGTACACCTATCTCGAAGCCTTCGATGAAGATACGGGTCTGCGCCTTGCGCGCCGTCCGCAGCATCAGGGCCGTCTCGGCTTCGTCGTCACCCCTATGCCGGGCCTGTCCATCGAGCCTTCCGTCGTGCTCGTGGGAAGCCGCTTCTCCTCGCCCGGCGAAGTCTATGAACTTGCGCCCTATGCGCGCTTCGACCTCTATGCCGATTACAAAGTCAACGGCACCTTCAGCATCTATGCCCGGGCGGAGAATTTGACCGACGCGCGGTACCAGGACGTGTACAATTACGGCACGGCCGGCCGCTCCTTCTACGCTGGCCTGCGGGCAACCTGGTAACGATCACGAGCAACGCACGGAGTGAGCGAGAAGGCCGGGCGCGCTTGATGTCCGGCCTTCTCGCCTTGTCGAATTGTGGCGATTACGTGCAGCAGCCCGATCACGAGTCCTTTGCAATCGGCATTTCACCCCCTGCGAAGCCGCTAAAGTTCCCTTGCGACAAGTTGCCCATTCCAAAATATGGAACCGCTTGGAAAGCGCGGAAAACTTCGGTTTTTCGGGGTTTTCTCTGTCATTCAGATAAGTGACGGTTTGCCGCGAAAAGGAATACCTGCCTAGAAAAAGGTCAAGCTGACCTATTCTGGACATATGGGCCCAGCAAATACTCCCCCCTCGTCAATGAAGAAGGGCTGCGCACCCGCTCCGCGGAAAAGCAGTCGATCCTGTAGGGGCCCTTTCGAATGCAGATTGTTCTGACAGCGCTTCACCGCGCATGCCAGCCATCGGTGCTTCTTCACAAGAACAACGTTTTTACTCGGCTCGCCGTGCGCGGGCGGATGCAGATTCTTTCGACATTCTGGCTGCGACAGGCGCTGCTCAACATCGTCGCGTGCGCGGGGCTGGGTGCATGCGTGACCGCTGCATTCGGAGTTGCTCCGGCTCACGCGGTTGCAGTGCCTCCCCAGAAGCAGGCTGCGTCTCCTTTCGTAAAGTCCTCGAATTCGGCCGCATCGCCGGACGGGAGCGACCCTCTGGAGGCCATTATTCCCGTGGCGCCTGCGGAGGCGCTCCCCTATGCGCGGCTGCAGGAACTCTTCATCACTTCCATGCCGCTCACCGAGCCGCCTGCCGCGGAAGGCGACACGGACGACGATATCGATGTGACTCCGGTCGAGTATGTGGACTTCGAGGAAATGCGCGTCCCGCTCTGGATCGTCGACACGATTCTGCGCGCGTCCGAAGTCACGGGTGCCGATCCTGTCTACATGATGGCACTTGCCGACAAGGAATCGAGCTTCCTTCCCGGCAACAAGGCCTCGACCTCGTCTGCGGTCGGCCTGTTCCAGTTCATCACGAGCACTTGGCTTGAAGCCGTTCGTTCGTTCGGGCCCAAGCATGGCTTGACCATGGAAGCGTCGTTCATCGAAAACCAGGGCGGCAAGCTTTCGGTTCCGAATGATACCAAGCGCGAGCACCTGCTCGGTCTGCGCCGCAATCCCTATATCTCGGCGCTCATGGCCGCGGAGATGATGAAGCGCGACAAGGCGAAGATCGAGGCAAGGCTCGGCCGCAAGCTCAGTCGCTCGGAATTCTACCTGTCGCACTTCTTCGGAGTGGACAGCGCGAGCAAGTTCATTGCGCTTGTCGACGACACGCCGAAGAAAAGCGCCAAGAGCGTGTTTCCCAGAGCGGCCCGGTCGAACAAGTCGCTGTTCTTTGCCAAGGACGGCAAGAAGACCCGGCAGCTCAGCGTCTCCGAGGTCTACGGCAAGATCGATACGATGATCGACAAGCGCCTCAACCGCTACGAAGACGTCTCCTCCCGCATCACCGCCGAAGCCGATTTCTGATCGGACAGGTCGCTTGCAGCGGCCTGATCGCTCGTGGCCGCTTCGGTGCGGGCGATCACGGTGGGCGCAGCGGAGTTGGTGGAGGCGACGACGAAGCCGCCCTTGACCGGCGCGCGCTGGATCTGAACGATGCGCAGGATGATGAAGGCGGTGAGCCCCAGAGAGGCGACGGCCGAATAGATGAAAAGCCCCTGTGGCCCGAGGAATTCCATCGCGAGGGCGCCGAACAGGGGGCCGACCGTCACGCCCGCCGCCCACGCGAAGAGGAGCGTGCCGACCGTCGAGATGATGCGGCCCGGATCGACGATGTCGCAGGCATGGGCCACGCACACCGAATAGATGCAGAGCGCCAGCCCGCCCCAGGCGGCGAAGCTCCAGAGGATCACATCCTGCGCCCCCTTCGCGCTCGCGACCAGGATGAGGACCGAGACCAGGCTCGTTCCTGCCGCCAGTCCCGCGATCACATAGCGCCGGTCCGCCCTGTCGGAGAGCCAGCCGAGAGGCCATTGCAGCAAGAGGCTTCCGGCCTGAAGCGCGAAAAGAAGCGCGGCGGCCCGCTCCTGGGTCAGACCGATGCCGACGCCGAAAACAGGCGTGATGGCGATCACCGGACCGTTGACGAGGCCGACGACGAAGGATCCGACGACGGCCGAGGGAGCGAGCGCGAAGAGGCTTCGGATATCGACCTTCACGCCGATGGGGGCCGGCGGCTCCATCGTGGTGGTTGCCGCGATCGGAAGCAGCGACAGCGATATCAGGGCGCTCACGGCCATGAACAGCCCATCGGTCCCGATATCCCCGAAGCCGATGCCGAGGGGCGACAGCATCAGGGCGATCTTGGTGCAGATCATGTAGAACGACAGAATTCGCCCGCGATGGCTCGACGTGGCACGCGCGCTGATCCAGCCGTCGGTCACGGTGAAGATGCAGGCCAGCGTCACGCCGGTAAGCCCGCGCAGCACGATCCAGACCAGGGTGGAATGGGCCTGCGTCATGGCGAGCGCCAGCACGGCGACCAGGGCCGCCAGGCTGGCGAATGCACGGATGTAGCCCACATGGCGGATGAAGGCGGGCGCCATGAGACATCCGGCCGAAAAGCCCAGGCCATAGGCGGCCGCCACGATGCCGATGGCGGAGACCGAGAGGCCCTCTGCCTGCATGCGCAGCGGCATCACCGCTTGGAGCAGCCCATTGCCCGCCTGCAACAGGGTGGTGGCCGCCGTAATGGTCCAGATAAGGGCGAGAGAGGAATTCACGAGCCACGCAGGGGGAAGAGGCAGCGGAAGAAGACCGCGCCTTCGAAATAGAGAGCACAACCCTGCAAGATCAAGCCCCGATCCGCCGGGACGGCTTCGACTTCAGTCGACCTCGACACGGCTCACGGATGCCAGGCTCGCGGGGCTACGAACAGGAGGATTCCTTGGAAAAGCTTGCGAACAGATAGTACCCGTTGAACCGTACCCCTGTCCTGGCAGCCTGTCTGTCGAAGCCGAGCAGAGGCTGGTTCTGATCCAGGCGCCCCCCAAACTGCCATTGCGGCCCGGTGACAAAGGCTGGAACCGAACGCTCCTCTGGAACCGCGCAGACAAGGCCATCCTGCTGCGTACTGCGGAACAGATTGTAAGCGTACATACCCTCCTCCATCGTCATCCCCTGAGCGCCACGAATCGCAATATGCAGCCCAACCATGACAGGAGTGTGATATTGCGACGCAACAACGGCAGAAAGTGCCTGAATTCGTTGCAAGAACTTTCTGGGTGCTTCCAAGGGATGGGGCTACCCTGCTGGCAGATTGAGGGAATCGAGGATCCATGCGCATCATCGTGATCGGCCGGAATGGGCAAGTCGCCCGCGCTTTGGCGGAGCAGGCCCCCCTGCACGGCGCGGAAGCCGTTCTGCTGGGGAGGCCCGAGCTGGACCTCGCGGACCCATCCGGAATCGAAGGCATTCTGCGGCGGACAGGCGGCGACCTGATCGTCAACGCGGCGGCCTATACGGCTGTCGATCAGGCCGAGGCCGAGCCGGAGTCCGCCAAAGCGGTCAACGGCGTTGGACCTGGCGCGGTCGCCGGCGCCGCCGCGGCCATGGGCGTGCCCCTCATCCAGCTCTCCACGGATTATGTCTTCGACGGCGCCCTGGACCGTCCCTATCGGGAGGAGGACGCGACCGGGCCCCAGGGAATTTATGGGATTTCCAAGCTCCTGGGCGAAACGGCGGTCAGCACCCAAACCGAGGACCACGTGATCCTGCGCACGGCCTGGATCTACAGCCCCTTCGGCAAGAATTTCGTGAGGACCATGCTGCGGCTGGCGATGGATCGGGACGAGATCGGCGTCGTCGCCGACCAGATCGGCTCTCCCACGAGCGCCCTCGATATCGCCAGCGGGATCTATGGCGTCGCCAGGAACCTTCTGGACAGGCCACGGGAGCGGCACCTGCGCGGCATCTTCCACATGGCTGGGGCGGATTATGCGAACTGGGCGGAGTTCGCCGCCGGGATCTTTTCCCTGTCGGCCCGGCTTGGAGGCCCGACCGCCAGGGTCCGCCCCCTTTCCACCGCGGAATACCCGACCGCGGCGAAGCGGCCGCGCAATTCATGCCTCGACTGCGCGAAGCTTAAGGCGATCCACGGCATTCGCCTCCCCTCCTGGCAGGCTTCGCTTGAGCCATCCCTCAGGCGGCTCATCGCGGAGCTCGGGCCGGTCGCCTGAGCCCGAAGGAAAGGACGATCATCCTGCTGAAAAAAACATTTGTTCTTTTTAAAGAACGAACTTAGTATCAGGCCATGACCGATCATCATGGCACCGATTATCGCATCGAAACCCGCCTCGTTCACGACGGCCAGCTGCGGACGCCCTTCGGCGAGACATCCGAGGCCCTCTTCATCACGCAGGGTTTCGTTTATGAAAGCGCGGAGAGCGCGGAGCGCCGTTTTCTGAATGAGGAGCCGGGCTACAGCTACAGCCGCTACTCCAACCCCACCATCGACATGTTCGAGCAGCGCATGGCGTCGCTGGAAGGGGCCGAGACCGCCCGCGCGACCGCGAGCGGCATGGCCGCGGTAACCGCCGCCATGGTGAGCCAGGTCCAGGCCGGGGACCATGTGGTGGCCGCGCGCGGGCTCTTCGGGTCATGCCGATGGGTGGTGGAAGACCTTCTCCCGCGCTTCGGGGTGGCCTGCACTCTCGTGGACGGCATGGACATGGACGCATGGCGCAACGCCGTCAGGCCGCAGACGAAGGCTTTCCTTCTCGAGACGCCGTCCAATCCCAGCCTCCAGATCATCGACATCGCCGCCGTCGCCCAAATCGCCCATGAGGCGGGAGCCACGCTCACCGTCGACAATGTCTTCGCCACGCCGCTCTATCAGAAGCCCCTGGCGCTCGGCGCGGATTGCGTCGTCTATTCCGCGACGAAGCACATCGACGGACAGGGCCGCTGTCTGGGCGGCGTCATTCTGGGCTCCACGGAGTTCATCGAGAACAAGGTGCAGCAGTTTCTGCGCATGACAGGCCCCTCCATCTCGCCATTCAACGCGTGGGTCCTGCTGAAGGGACTCGAGACGCTGTCCCTGCGGGTGGAGCGCCAGACCGCCAATGCGGGCTTTCTGGCCGATTCCTTGCACGACCATCCCAAGCTCCAGGGCCTCACCTATCCTGGCCGTGCGGATCACCCCCAGGCCGAGCTGATCCGCCGCCAGATGAGCGGCGGCTCGACCATGGTCGCGCTGGACGTCAAAGGCGGAAAGGACAGCGCATTCCGCTTCATGAACGCGCTGCGGCTCATCGGGATTTCGAACAATCTCGGCGATGCCAAGAGCCTGGTCACGCATCCGGCCACCACCACCCATCAACGCTTCGCGCCGGAGCTGCGCGCCGAAATGGGAATCTCGGACGGTCTCGTGCGGCTGTCCGTGGGACTGGAGCATCGAGACGATCTGCTGGCCGATCTGGTCAGCGCGCTTGAGAGCGCCTGAGCGGCCCTCGCGCCCGCGTCGCGGCTGGCTCCTGTTCCGCCGCCTCACGGGCCTTGGCCCGACGCCGCCATCCCCGCCGCCGAGCGTCATCAGGCTCGTTCAGCCATGCACCGCATGCCATCGGAACATGGCCTGCTTCATCACGTTGGCATTCACCCCATGTGAAAAGGAGGCCATCATGAAATGCCAGTTCTGCCACCAGGACGTGGACAATCCCTGTCATAACGCGCAGGAGATGCAGCAGCGCGCGACCAGCCATGTGGAACGCTGCGAGCACGCACTTCAAGACCAGCAGGGCATGAACGCCGGCGCGCATCGCCGGGACGTTCAAGGCAACGGCTGAACCGTGCCCCGCAAGGACGAAGACCATGCTCAAGGCCTGGCCGAGCGGAGCGTGAACACCAGCATCGTGCATCCCAGCCAGGACAGGCCGGATCGCCCAGAACAGGGCGACCGGTCGGCAAGCGAACGCGTCCTGACCGAGAACCAGCAACGGGAGGGATTGGAGAAGACCGATCCCGGACCTCCGGAGCCGAAAGACCGGCATGAGCCCTGAGGACGCGCCATGGCGCGAAGAGCCCGCGCGGGAACTCCCTGGAAGCAGGGGAGCCCCGCAAGGGTCGTTCTGCAATCGGCCTGAAGCCGCGCTGCCCAGCACGGCTGAAGCGTCCAATGACGGCATCGAAAAACGGGCTCCCACGCAGGCCGTTTCACGTCTGACGTCGATCTATCCCTGAATATTTCCTGTCATACAGTTACGCTCCTTCGCCCATTGGGAGTTCTTTGTGATTTTACACACGGAGCAATCGATGGGATCGTGTTCCAAACAACACGCAACCCGCCAAGGGAATTTGTGCAAGGAGGAACTACATGACTGCATCATCCCTCAGCTTCAGACTCGCCGTTCTGTTCGTGATCGCCGGAATGGCGATGGGCATCGGAATGGCCGCCTCACAAGACCATTCGATCATGCCGGCGCATGCGCACCTGAATCTGCTTGGCTGGGTCTCCCTGTTCCTCTTTGGAATTTACTACGAGCGCCGCCCCGGGCTGGATGCGAGCCGGCTTGCGATGATCCAGGTTGTCCTGTGGTCCGTCGGCACGATCGTCCTCACCCTTGCCGTCGCGGCCATTCATCTCGGCTATGCCGCCGCCGATCCCATTGCGGGCATCGCATCGTTCATCGTGCTCGCTGCGATGCTGATCTTTGCCTATTTCGTGTTCCGTCCGGCACCCGCCACTCAGCCCGGGCCGAATGTCCGGATGACGCCCGCCGAATGAGAGCCATCGCGGCGCATTCATGAAAAAGGCCCCGCGCGATGGCGGGGCCCGATAATGAAATTGATTGCTTTCAAATAGGCTGGTTAGGAGCAATCCTTAAAAAATTCCGGGTCGCAGGCTGAAACTCGAACCTTGCGACGATGGACCGGCAATCCTTGCAACAGTGATGAACGAAGGCGGCTTCGGGAGCGCGAGAGCCGCCTCCGGTCGGCATGACGCGTCAGATGATGAGAAAGTCGGCACCCATGGGAGCCGCCTTGTGGTGGATCGCGGGGGAGAAACCCGAGGACAGGGTGCCGGTCTTGGCCCGCTCCTTGAAGATGCCGTTCATCCCGTGCAGTTCGGTACGGGCATACGGGAATCGCAGATGGTTGCCCCGTCGACGGGAGTGTCGATGACCATCACCCCAGCGAAACCGGCACGGAAATGCTTGCTGTTCTGATAGCCGCTCAGCCTCGAGCCTTCGAGGGCCGGGCCCGATGTTTTGCCTGAAGAGGCGAGCGGACGGGTCATTCTCAAATTGGACAGGTCGAAGTTGCCACTGGGAGTGGCACTGTGATTCAAAGACATGAGTTTTGCCCCAAATGCCTTCCGAGCTTCATTATTCGATGCTTCAGAGACACGGTTGTTGGGTATTCCGAACAGAGACAGTCGAAGTCCGTATAATGTACGCTACTCTATCATCAAAATAGATGGTGGTGTTATCGTATACATCGCTTTACTTCAGATAAGCGCGACGACATCCCGCTAATCTGTCAAAAGCCTTTTCTAGACCGAATGGGGCGAAATCGTGACGATATTGAATTATTGTTCGTACATGAACTGAAACGCTGTTCTGCGGATCTCGCCCCTCATTGGAAGCCAAGAGCCGTTTCCACCGGAGTGGAATCGGCTCTCTTCTTTGCCAAACCGCATTTTTCGACGGCGAACCGGGTCCACTTCGCCGAATCCTGCCTAAAGCGGCGCCCAGCCATGAGAGAAGCAGCATGGAACGGTTGCGGCGCATGACGGGGCTATTCCTGGATAGGCACCAGGGACGATGGTTCCGGCCGGATCCTGTCCGACATCACGTTGTCGGCGTCGAGATCGAGGGCTGCACGGCCGGCGGCGCGGTCGGCGACACCGCTTCAATATTCAGAGCGCCAGCAACAGCTGCGCTCCGATCGACAACACAGCCCGTCGGAACGGGGCCGCCGGCATTACCATCCAGCGTGGCGACCTCTTCCGCACCGTCGAAACGACGGTCCATGGCAGGCTTGGCGCATTCGCTGTATGGCGGCGCGGGATCCTATCGCAGCCGCTGCGCGACAAAGAACAGGCGCGGAAAACGCAGGAGGACCTTCCCGTCGGCTTGAGCCGGGTAGGCCTCGGCGATCCTTGCCCTGTATCGATCGACGTATTCGGCCTGCTCGTCCGGAGAGAGCCGGTCGAGATAGGGCCTCAATCCCGTGCTCTTGAGCCATTCGACGATAGCGCCGGCGCCATCGAGAGGATGAACATAGGTCGTCTGCCAGATATCCACCGCGCACCCCGCCTGCTGCAGCCACGCGTAATAATCCTCGAAGGAGCCGACCTTCCCCTTTGCATCGAGGGCCGATGCCAGTTTCTCAACCCAGGGCCCTTCATCGGCAACCTGCCTCATGAGGCTGTGCGACGGTTCATTGCGATTGTTCGGCATCTGCACCGCAAGAAAGCCCCCAACCTTGAGGAATGAGACGAGGCGCGTCAGGAGATCCTGATGGCCGGGGATCCATTGCAGAACGGCATTGGCGAAAATCAGATCGAAGCGCTCGGTCGGCCGCCACGTCACGAGGTCGGCCTCCTCGAACGTCACACCCGGCAGGCGCTCCCGGGCCTTGGCCAGCATTCCGGGAGAGCTGTCGACGCCCCTGACCTGTGCGGACTGGAAGCGACTGGTCAACAATTCGGTGCTGTTGCCCGGACCGCATCCGATATCCACGCAATGCTGCGGGTTCGACAGCGGCACCCGCCGGAGCAGATCGACTGAAGGAAGTGTGCGTTCGTCCTCGAACTTGAGATATTGACCTGCATTCCAGTCCGCCACCGTAGGCTCCTCATCAAACTCTGCGGGCGACAATCCGGGCGCCTGATGAATTCAGACCGATCCATGAAGCGATGCCGGGCTCGTATGCATCTTAGGAACGGGATCCGGCAGGTGCAACCGTCCCAGCCCCATGCCATGAGCATCGGGGACCCGTTGCCGAAGACCCGCTGTTACGGGCTTTCCGACGCTGAAGCATGGCCCGCCTGCCGGACCGCTCCGGATCAGGCTTTTCACGAAGCCCGCATGCAAGCGGCTGGTTGCCTCCGAGCACACGCAAGGGCCGCTATGGATGCCTGACAGGGCAAGCCCTCGAGCATCAACGGCTCGCCGTCGTCAGCGCTGCGCCGATGCCCACAAAGGTCGCACCTGCGGCCCGGTTGAACCACCGCCCATAGCGAGCAAGCCAGGGAGCAATGCGCTGGGCCATGACGGCCAGGAAAAGTTCGTAGATGATTTCGACGACCACGAAGGTGCCGCCGAAGACCGCGAGTTGAACCGCATAGGGAACATCCGGAGCCATGAACTGCGGAAGAAAGGCCGCGAAGAAGATGAGAGCCTTGGGATTTGACACGGCGACCAGAAAGCCCTGGTTGAACATCCGCAGCCGCCTTACCTGGCGCCGACCCGCCTCATGGGCGTCAAGCGCCACGACAGGAGCCGGAGCCCGCCACACGCGTATGCCGATATAGACGAGATAGGCCGCGCCGATCCATTTGGCAGCCGTGAAAGCCCGCTCCGAGGCCGCCAGCAGCGTCCCCATGCCAGCGAGGGAAACGGCGATGATAAGGAAGAATCCGATCGCTCCGCCAAGAACCGTCAGAATCGTCGGCCGGAAGCCGAAACAGGCACCATGCGTCAGCGACAGCAGCCCGTTCGGGCCGGGTGTCAGCGACAGGCCGATAGCAGCGATGAGATAGAGCAGCCAGAGTTCAAGGCTCATTTGGACCACCATTGCAGATGATCGTCCTCGCTCAGGCCCCGCAATGAACCGGTCGAAGAGGATCGCGCGGCACCGTACGGACTCGGCCGCAAGGAATGCAAGTAGTCTGCTGGTTCGCAAAATCCTCCCACTCGTCGACAATGCCCCATGGCAGGGGAACGGATGGGATCGGAGATGTTCATCCAGGCTGCATCCTCCTGATTGAACAGGTCGACCGCCTGTCGTGTCCAACTGGGATTCGCGGAGGCGGCTCAACATCTGGTGCATGGCCGCGTGTCGACCGACCCGCCCCGGAACGGCAAGGCGTCCCCGGGATGCACGAGCAAGATTTCAGCACTGTTTTGGGGGAAGGAGGCTTGGAATCTCCAAGCCCTTGAAACCTTTGGCGCTCCCTAGGGGACTCGAACCCCTGTTTTCGCCGTGAGAGGGCGACGTCCTAGACCGCTAGACGAAGGGAGCTAGCAAGGTTGAGGCCGCTCGTATAACCACCATCGTGAATCCCTTCAAGCCCTTTCTCTGAAAAAAGACGGGGCCAGGCTGAAAATGAGGACATGGTGGACCATACGACCCTGCAGGAATGGACCCTGGATCACGAAACGGCAGCCGAGCGGCTGGACCGCGTCTTGGCGCGGCTTGCGAACGACCTGTCGCGCAGCCGCCTGCAGGCGCTGATCCGCGACGGGCAGGTGACCGTGGACGGCGTGCCCGTGCTCGATCCGGGACGCAAGGTGGGAGCCGGCGCCCGGATCGCCCTGCAGGTGCCCCCGCCTGTCCCGGCGGAGCCCCGGGGCGAGGTCATGGACCTGGCCATCGTCCATGAGGACGAGGACCTCATCGTGATCGACAAGCCGGCGGGGCTGGTGGTCCATCCGGCGGCGGGGCATGAATCCGGCACCCTGGTGAACGCCCTCATCGCCCATTGCGGCGAGAGCCTCTCGGGCATCGGCGGCGTGAAGCGCCCCGGCATCGTGCACCGGCTCGACAAGGACACGTCCGGCCTCCTCGTGGTGGCCAAGAACGACCTCGCCCACCAGGGCCTGGCGGAGCAGTTCGCCGATCACGGCCGCACCGGCCCCCTCGAGAGGCTCTACATGGCCCTGGTCTGGGGCGTGCCGGAGCGCAAGCGCGGCACCGTCGAAGCGGCCCTCGCCCGCAGCCAGCACAATCGGGAAAAGATCGCCATCGTGTCCGACGACAACGAGCGCGGCCGGTACGCCATCACCCATTATACGGTGCTGGAGCCCCTCCCCTCGGCCAACCCGATCGCCTCTCTGGTCCAATGCGAGCTGGAGACGGGGCGCACCCACCAGATCCGCGTCCACATGGCCCATATCGGCCATCCGCTCCTCGGCGATGCGGTCTACGGGTCGGGCTTCAAGACCAAGGCGAACCGCCTTGCGGAGCCCCAGCAGCTCGCCCTGAGGGCCTTGAACCGGCAGGCCCTGCACGCCGCCGTCCTGGGCTTCGAGCACCCCAGGACGGGGGAGTTCCTTCGCTTCGAGAGCCCTCTTCCGGCGGATCTGGCCAAGCTCCTGGAGACCCTGAGGAGCTGAGCTCTTCAGCGTCAATGCGTCGCAAAGTTCTGCCACGCTGGCACCCTTGCGATTCTGAGGCGTTCACCAGGTCTTGAAGTCCGGCGCCACTATCCGGACAGGGTTGAACCGCTTATATAAGGATGTTGGGCGGCCAGCCATTGAGGGGGCCGCCTCAGGCTTGCCTCACGGAACGAGGGAGCCAAAGGAGGAGAAGATATGGCTGCAGCGCTTCCAGTGCTTGCCAATGAAGGGGGCCTTTCCCGCTATCTCGACGAAATCCGTCGCTTCCCCATGCTTGAGCCGCATGAGGAATACATGCTCGCCAAACGCTGGCGGGAGCATGGAGACCGCGAGGCTGCCCACAAGCTCGTGACATCCCACCTGCGCCTCGTCGCCAAGATCGCCATGGGATACCGTGGCTATGGCCTGCCGATCGGCGAGGTGGTCTCGGAAGGCAATGTCGGCCTCATGCAGGCCGTCAAGCGCTTCGAGCCCGACAAGGGCTTCCGCCTCGCCACATATGCCATGTGGTGGATCAAGGCGGCGATTCAAGAATACATCCTGCGGTCCTGGTCGCTCGTGAAGATGGGCACCACCGCGAACCAGAAGAAGCTGTTCTTCAACCTGCGCAAGGCCAAGGGCCGCATCTCGGCCCTGGAGGAAGGCGACCTTCGCCCCGACCAGGTGAAGCAGATCGCCACCCAGCTCGGCGTGACCGAGCAGGACGTGGTGGACATGAACCGCCGCCTCGGCGGCGACGCCTCCCTCAATGCGCCCCTGCGCGACGAGGGCGAAGGCGGCGGCGAATGGCAGGACTGGCTGGTCGACCAGAGCGAAAGCCAGGAGCAGCTGCTCGTGGAGGAGGAGGAAGGCCAGAACCGGCTGACCGCGCTCCGCAACGCCCTCACGGTCCTGAACCCGCGCGAGCGCCGGATTTTCGAAGCCCGCCGCCTCTCGGACGATCCGATCACCCTGGAAGAGCTCTCGACCGAGTTCGGCGTCTCCCGCGAGCGCGTGCGCCAGATCGAGGTGCGCGCCTTCGAGAAGGTGCAGGAGGCCGTGAAGAAGAACCTTACCCAGATCGAGAGTTCGCCATCCGCCGAGGAGGCCTCGGCCTAACGGCTTCCCTAAACCCTGCAACGATCCTGAAAAAAAGCCGCGCTTCCCAGCGCGGCTTTTTCCTGTTCCGGGGGGCTGCGCCTCATCGCCACTGGCTGAAGGCGCTGTTCAGGACCTGCTCGCCCGTGGCGCCCTTCTCGAAGCTGAGAATGGCGCGCTGCCCCGAGGCCATTCGGACCGGCAGGTCGATCCAGTTCCGGCGGACGAAGAGTTCCGTGTTGCGCTCCACGTCGCTCTGCAGGTTGGACAGGCCGATCAGGAACATGTTCTCGCGCACGGGGACCGGCAGGCCCGCGACCGGCGTGCCGCGCGCAGCCTCCTCGTTCTTGAACTGCAGGAGCCCCACGTCGCGAATCACGCGGCCGCTGTCACCCTCGCGGGTGGTGAAGGTGAGTTCGACCGTATGCGAGGCCGGCAGGGTCGCGTCCAGGTTGCGGCGCAGCACCATCTTCATGGTAAGCCCCGCATCGACGATCTCGATATTGGCGGTGACCGCCTTCTCGAGGGGCTGTCCCTGGCCCGGGTTCACATCCTCGAGCCGCCAGACCACCCGCCCCACATTGGCCTTCGGGGCCTGAGGATTGGTGGTGTCCTCCTCATAGAAGACCGCGCGATGCGCCACGCCGATCGCCTGTTCGGCGCCGGACGGGGCGGGCGGCGCCTGTCCGCCGACGCGATCGGTGTTCTTGGCCGTCTCCTGGTTCGCGGTCGCGTCCTGCGAGGTTTCGGCAACGGGCGCTTCGGGAATGGGAGCATCCGAGCGGCTCTGCCACCAGGCCAATCCGCCGATGGCGAGGATCACGACAAGAACGGCCGCGCCGAGAAGGATGGACCGCATCTGCCGGTTGCTCTGCATGGCCGGGTGCGGGCGGCTGTCGATCCGCGGGCGCGCGGGGGCGGCCTCCGCGGGCGCCTGGGGGGCGGGCCCGGCTTCGGGCTCACCCTGAGAGGGCGCCCGGAGGGACTGCCGGGGCGGCATGATGCTGCGCAGGCGGTCGGCCGGGCTCTGATGGCCCTGATCCTCGGTGAGCATCTCGGCGAAGGCGTTCGGATCGAAGCCCGCCGGCGGGGGAGCGTAATCGGCCTCGACGCGGGTGATCGCCTCGTCGAGGGACGTGCGTTCCCTTTCAATGTCCGCCTCCTGCAGGGGCGGATCCAGCGAGCGCAACTGGGCGACGAGAGCCGTCCGGGCACGCTCGTAAACGGCGTGCCGCGCAGAAGGCGTCTGCTCCGTCAGGCCTTCAACGGCCCGTGCGATGAGGGGGTAATAATCTGCCATTTCCTTGGGAATGACCCGGCAACGCTTCGCCGTCAACCCTCAAAGGGGTTCTTCATCAGGATTGTGTCGTCACGCTCGGGCGAGGTGGAGAGCACCGCGACCGGCGCGCCGATCAGCTCCTCGATGCGGCGGACGTACTTGACGGCCTGCGCGGGCAGATCCGCCCAGGAGCGCGCCCCGGCGGTGGAGCCGCTCCAGCCCTCGAACTCCTCGTAGATCGGCTCGACGCGGGCCTGGGCCCCCTGGCTCGCCGGGAAATAATCGATGGTCTGGCCGTCGAGCCTGTAGCCGACGCCGATCTTGATGGTCTCGAAGCCATCGAGGATGTCGAGCTTGGTCAGCGCGATGCCGTCGATGCCGGAGGTGCGCACCGTCTGGCGCACCAGGGTGGCGTCGAACCAGCCGCAGCGGCGCTTGCGGCCCGTGACCACGCCGAATTCCTTGCCCTTCTGGCCGATCAGCTCGCCGGTCTCGTCGGTGAGCTCGGTCGGGAACGGCCCCTCGCCCACGCGGGTCGTATAGGCCTTCGCGATGCCGAGCACGTAGCCGACGCCGCCCGGGCCGAGGCCCGAACCCGTGGCCGCCTGCCCGGCCACCGTGTTGGAGGATGTGACGAAGGGATAGGTGCCGTGATCGACATCGAGGAGCGCGCCCTGCGCGCCTTCGAACAGGATGCGCTTGCCGGCCCGGCGCTCCTCGTCCAGGAGGCGCCACACGGCGTCCATGTAGGGAAGCACCTTCGGGGCGACCGAGGACAGTTCCTCGTAGATGTCCTCCGGCTTGAACTCGTCGAGGCCGAAGCCGCGGCGCAGGGCGTTGTGGTGCGTGAGCAGGCGGTCGATCTTGTCGCGCAGGGAGGTAAGGTCGGCGAGGTCCATGAGGCGGATGGCGCGGCGGCCCACCTTGTCCTCGTAGGCGGGGCCGATGCCGCGCTTGGTCGTGCCGATCTTCGTGCCCGCGCTGCCGCTCTCGCGCAGGGCATCGAGCTCGCGGTGGATGGAGAGGATCAGCGTGGCGTTCTCGGCCACGCGCAGGTTCTCGCGGGAGATCGACACTCCCTGCTCGGACAGGCGCTCCACCTCCGCCGCCAGGGCGTGCGGATCGAGCACGACGCCGTTGCCGATGACCGAGAGCTTGTTGGGGCGCACCACGCCGGAGGGCAGCAGCGACAGCTTGTAGACCTTGTCGCCGATCACGAGGGTATGGCCGGCATTGTGCCCGCCCTGGAACCGCACGACCACGTCCGCCTGTTCGGACAGCCAGTCGACGATCTTGCCCTTGCCTTCGTCGCCCCATTGGGCGCCCACGACAACCACGTTCGCCATCGCTCAAGCCTCACATGAAAAAACCCCGGCGCAAGGCCAGGGTTGGGTAAAAACCTTGCAAACTCTCTTCGTGGATCACGCGCTCCAGGTCAAGCCGGAATGAACCCTGTCCCATGCATCGTGCTCCTTCCTGATGTGCGCCAGATGTCCCTTGCGTCCGGCTTTTCAAGGGATGGGCTCGAGTCTGAGGGACGGACCATGGCGTCGGCGCCCGTCCTGCCGCTTCGGCCGGGGCCTTCCGCGCCCCCGCTTCCGGCATGCCCCAGGGCTGAGACCAGCGCCCCGTAGTCCCGCCCCGTCATGGCGCCTGCGTTCCCGCCACGGGCGTCCCATCCTCCTCTTGCACCGCCGGCCCTCGTTCTGTTTCCCCCCGAAGCCCTCATCCAGTTGCAACACGCAGCCCTCACCCTGAGGAGCGAAGCGTTTCGAAGGGCGAGGCGTCTCCAGCGTGCACTGGACCCTCCTTCGAGACGCAGCTGCGCTGCTCCTCAGGATGAGGGGGAGGGTGGATGATGGTGCATTCGCCCGTTCGTCGTGGCTGTCCCTCTCCGTCATGGCCGGGCTTGACCCGGCCATCCACGTCTTCAGGAGCCACCACGCAGTAAGACGTGGATCCCCGGGACAAGCCCGGGGATGACGGCAGAGGGTGTGAGAACCGGCGATCAGCGTGAGATGTCAAAGAGCGGGCAAGCGGGAGCGGCCTCGCGGCGGGGAAGCCCGAGGTTTAGGATCGAGGGAGGCGCGAGAAGCGGACCGGCTCGATGACTAGCAGTAAGAGAGAACC
>Ga0182742_1000971_pt1 | contig 39480 bp, 42 predicted proteins | sample eDN5th37CBELigMG_FD_128880 | JGI IMG/M metagenome (GOLD analysis project Ga0182742, IMG submission 128880) | Enriched Miracle-Growth compost microbial communities from Emeryville, California, USA - eDNA 5th pass 37_C BE-Lig MG (version 2)... ... | reverse complement strand
CGTAATCGGTGATGTTCTTCACCACGCCGTCGATCACCTGGCCTTCGGACAGCTTGTCGATCAGCTCGCTGCGCTGCTCCGCACGGGTCTCTTCGAGCACGGCGCGGCGCGACACGACGATGTTGCCGCGGCGACGATCCATCTTCAGGATCTGGAAGGGCTGCGGCATGTCCATCAGCGGGCCCACGTCGCGCACCGGGCGGATGTCCACCTGGCTGCCGGGGAGGAAGGCCACGGCGCCGTCCAGGTCGACGGTGAAGCCGCCCTTGACGCGGCCGAAGATGCGGCCCTCTACGCGCTTGCCTTCGCCGAACTCGTTCTCGAGCTTGTCCCACGCGGCTTCGCGACGGGCGCGGTCGCGGCTGAGCATCGCCTCGCCATCCGCGTTCTCCACGCGATCGACGAACACTTCGACCTCGGAGCCGACGGTCAGGCCGTGGTCATCCTCGCCGCGCATGAATTCCTTGAGGGGGATGCGGCCTTCGCTCTTCAGGCCGACATCGATCAGGGCAACGCCGTTCTCGATTGCGGTGACGGTGCCGTGCACCACGCGGCCTTCGAAGCCGCCCTCGGCGCCGCCGAGCTGTTCATCAAGAAGTTTCGCGAAATCATCGCGAGTGGGGTTGGCGGTGGATGCCATAGAGATGAGAAATCCTGTCTTCGTCGTTTCCGGCCAGGCGGTTGTCTCCGCCGGTCTTGGTGGCCGAACCGCCCGTGCGGCCGCATGCCGTCACGAGCATCCTAGGAACAATGGCTGCGAAGACGGGAAACGAACATAGCGCCCTGCGGAGCATCCTTGCCCCGGGAGCGCCCGCTGCTTGGTTGAAAAGCCGTCTGCCGCGGCCCTGAATTCCCGCCACCGAGCCGAAGGCTCTGTCGGACGGCCGCGCACATAGGCGAAAACCGTCCGGCACGCAAGCAAAAGCCGGTTGGACCGGCCGGCCGAACCCGGAGGAGGGCCAGACGAACGGCCAGGCGCTAGATGCCAGACAATCTTCCGGGTCTCACCTGCCGCCCGAGCCTGCCGAGTTGCCGATTGTGCAGGGAGGTCAGCAGGAGCAGGGCCGCCACAGCACCGATGAGGCACATGAGCATGTCCCACTGCGTATCCCACGGATCACCCTGTGTTCCGAGGAACTCGTCCGCCCCTTGTCCCAGCGCCAGGGCGGCGGCGAACTCGATCAGCTCGTAGGCGGCACTGACCGCAAGGCAGCAGGCAAGCACAAGCGTTGAGAGCAGCGGTCCGGGGCGGAGTCGGCCGAGGCGTACCAGCAGCTCCCGCAATACGACCGCGGGCACGAAACCCTGCATCAGGTGGCCCAACCGGTCATACGGGTTGCGGGCAAGCCCAAGCCAGTCCTGCACTGCAAAGCCCACGGGGACGCGAGCATAGGTGTACGCGCCGCCCAGCATCAGCACGAGGCCGTGGAAGCCGATCAGCCCCAGGGCGAGCGGCGTGAGCGGAAAGCGCCGCGCCGTTGCCCAGAGCAGCGGCAGGGCGATCAGGACCGGGGCCACCTCCATCCACCAGGTCGCCCGGTCATATGGCCGCCACCCGGAAAGTGCGAGGCCCCCCAGCCACACGACAGAGAGGAGCAGGAGCCCGCGGGGCGAATGCCTGCGGGCCAGCATCCGCTCAGCTCCGCTCCGCGCTGACCGCAGCGAGAGCGGCGGCGATGGCGGCGTCGCGGTCGAGTTCCGAAGTGTCGAGCAGAATGGCGTCGGCAGCCATCACAAGCGGCGCTTCCTTGCGGGTGCGGTCACGCTCATCGCGGCGGCGGAGATCGGCTTCGATCTCGGCCAGCGTGTGAGTGGCACCGCGCTGGGCCATCTCCATCCACCTGCGTTCGGCGCGAGCCTCCACGCTGGCGGTGACGAACAGCTTCACCTCTGCCTCCGGTGCGATCACCGTGCCGATGTCGCGCCCGTCCAGCACAGCGCCGCCGGGCTGTGTGGCGAAGCTGCGCTGCCGTTCGTAGAGAGCCGCGCGGACCGCCGGATGGACCGAGACGCGGCTCGCGAGCCCGCCAGTCGCCTCGCTGCGGAGCTCCGGATCAGCCAGCAGGCTCTCCGCAAAGGTGGTAGCTGCGAGGGCGTCGTCCGGATCGTTCGGATCGCCGCCGTTCAGCGCGACCTGAAGCCCGACTGCACGGTAGAGCAGCCCGGTATCGAGATGCGGCAGGCCGAAATGCTCGGCGAGTGCCTTGGCGATGGTTCCCTTGCCAGAGGCGGTCGGTCCGTCGACAGCGATGATCATGTCGCCGCCCTAGCCAGCGCGCACGCACTTGAGAACCGGGCCCACCAACTTTAGGTGGGGAGCGCGGCGGCCACGTCCCCGTGCTCCAAGGCGAGCGGTCAAGACCGGGACGGCCCGGCGGCTTTTTTCGAAAGGGGCCGTTGTGGCGTGGGTGTTTCTTGGTGTGGCGGGGCTTCTGGAGGTCGTCTGGGCCTACGCGATGAAGCTGTCCGAGGGCTTTACGCGACCCGCCGCCTCCGTGGTGACGATCGTCGCCATGATCTTCAGCTTCGGCCTGCTGTCGCTGGCGATGAGGTCGCTGCCCTTGGGTACGGCCTATACGGTGTGGACGGGGATCGGCGCGGTGGGGGCGTTCATCGTCGGGATCCTGGTGCTGGGGGAGGCGCTGACCGTCACCCGCGTCTTGGCAGCGGCACTGATCGTCAGCGGACTGGTGCTGATGAAGATCTCCAGCCCCGTCTGAGGTTTACTCGGCTGGGATGTGCGAGGCGCGGCGTTGCCGCCATGCCCGCGCGAGGCCGAAGATCGCGATCGACGCCCAGAAGCCTTCCAGCACGAGGCTGGCGGGATTGGTGAAGACCAGCAACGACACCATCAGCAGCATGGCGCCGAGCAGGTTCACACCATGCTGGACGAACGCGTTCGGCCGCTTGCTGGCGGTCTGATAGCCATAGGCGGCGATGATGCAGGCCATTCCCGTAAAGCCGCAGGCGTTCGCGAGAACGGGGTCGATCATGAAGATTCGGTCGCTCCCGCCAGCAGCGCCTCGAAACTGGGGAAGCTGGTGGCGATGGGGCGGGTGTCATCCACCTCCACGCCATCACGGCTGATGAGGCCGGCCACGGCCATGCTCATGGCGATGCGGTGGTCGAGATGCGTAGCCACCGGCTCGGTGTTACCCGGCAGTGGATCGCCGCCGGTGCCGTCGATCACCAGCCCATCCTCCCGCTCCTCCACTCGCGCGCCGGCGAGGCGAAGGGCAGTGGCCATGGCGGCAAGACGGTCGGATTCCTTGACGCGCAGCTCGTCCAGTCCCGTCGTGACGGTGCGGCCCTGCGCCAGCGCGGCGGCGACGAACAGGACGGGAAACTCGTCGATCATCGAGGGGGCGAGGGCAGGGTCGACCTCGATGCCGGTGAGAGCGGAATGGCGCACGCGCAGGTCCGCAACGGGTTCGCCGCCGACTTCGCGCCGGTCGAGTTCCTCGATCCTGCCGCCCATCTGGCGCAACACGGTGAACAGAGCCGCGCGCGTCGGGTTGAGCCCGACATTCTCAATGACAAGGTCGCTGCCCGGCACCAGCAGCGCGGCGACGGCGAAGAAGGCGGCCGAAGAGGGGTCACCCGGCACCTCGATGGTCTGGGGGCGCAACTCCGCCTCACCGCGAAGGGTGATGACACGCTCGCCGTTCTCTTCAGTCACAGAGAGATCGGCGCCGAAGCCGCGCAGCATCCGCTCCGTGTGGTCCCGCGTCGGCACCGGCTCGATCACGCGCGTCTCGCCGGCGGTGTTGAGGCCCGCCAGCAGCACCGCGCTCTTCACCTGTGCGCTGGCGACCGGAAGGCGGTAGGCAATCGGCACTGCGGGGCTGAGGCCGCGCTCCATCAGCGGCAGGGTGCCGCCAGGCGAGGAGGTGAAATCCGCGCCCATCAGGCTCAGCGGCTCGATCACGCGGCCCATCGGGCGCTTGGAGAGGCTGGCGTCGCCGGTGAAGGTTGCGGTGAGCGGGTGGCTGGCGATGAGGCCCATCAGCAGGCGAGTGGAAGTGCCGCTATTGCCCATCTCCAGCGCCGTGGCAGGCTGCAGCAGCGCACCGACGCCGACGCCGTTGATGCGCCACTCGCCTTCTCCTGTACGCTCGATCGTGGAGCCCATCGCCCGCAGCGCGGCGGCTGTGGCGAGCACGTCCTCCCCCTCAAGCAGCCCCGTCACCCGCGTCTCACCCACAGCCAGAGCGCCCAGCATCAGGGAGCGGTGGCTGATGGACTTGTCGCCCGGCACGCGGATACGGCCGGTCAGCGAGCCCGCTGCGGCGAAGCGGCGCGGGCGGGCGTGCGACGTTGAATGCTCGGCAGCGGCGGTGTGTTCAGCGGACAAAGGATGATCTCGCAAGGCGGCGGAATGGGAAAGCGGCGGGCTTTTGACAGCGGGCAGGGGCTGTGGCAAGGCGCGCCGCTCTTGATTTCCGGCCCCTGTCTCCGACATCTTCGGAGGCGGTGGCCGCCTGCATCAAGTCGTGCACGAAATTATCAGCCCTGCGCCACAAAGCGAAGGGCTTAAGAGGACAATTCCATGGTCAAGCCTGAATGGGGCTCCAAGCGCACCTGCCCCAAATGCGGTGAACGCTTCTACGATCTCGGCAATTCGGAGCCGGTCGTCTGCATCGAGTGCTCGAACGAGTGGTATCCTGAGCCGGTGCTCAAGTCCAAGCAGCCGATCCCCTTCGAGGAAGAGAAGAAGAAGGAGGTCGCGGAGCCCGATTCCGATCTGGCGGACGAGGACGATCTCGGCGACATCGACGAGGACGAGGATTCGCCGGACAACGACGTGGACCTTGGCGGCGACGACGATCTCGGCGTGGCCGGTGCCTCCGACGACGAGGACGAGGACAACTGATTTCCAGCGCCGCCCCGATCTTTTTCAGGGGCGGCGATTTGGGGCTTGCACAGTGCCGGGATCGCTCATAAAGGGCGGCCCTCCCGGCCAGCAAGGCCGGTGAAAACCACGCCTCCCAGGGCGTGGATGAAATGGTTCGGGGCCTTAGCTCAGCTGGGAGAGCGCTACAATGGCATTGTAGAGGTCAGCGGTTCGATCCCGCTAGGCTCCACCATTCCGCCGCATTTGGTCCATGCCGGGCTGCAAATGGCGGGTTCCTGCGCTTCCGGTGCTCACGGCCCTGATGGCCGCTCCGCGCCGGTTCTCGGCTCCCACCGTTTTTCGCTTCCGGCCTGAGCCAAGATCCGGCAGAATGGTCTTACTGGACAAGCCGGGACTCATGGTGGTTCCGCAACGCTGGCCGACGAGTTCTCGTCCGCCGGCGTTTTTGGCGTTTCGGGCGATTTCGTCCGGTGAGGAGTGAACGAGGCTCATGTTCGACACCCTGTCCGATCGCCTGAATACGGTGTTCGACCGCCTGCGCGGTCGCGGCGCGCTGTCCGAGGCGGATGTGCGCGAGGCGATGCGTGAGGTGCGGATCGCCCTGCTGGAGGCGGATGTCGCTCTCCCCGTCGCGCGCGACTTCATCGCCCGCGTCACGGAAAAGGCCGTCGGCCAGCAGGTGCTGCGCTCGGTCACGCCCGGGCAGCAGGTCGTCAAGATCGTCAATGACGAGCTGGTGGCGATGCTCGGGGGCGAGGATGGTGGTCAGGCCTCGCCGCTCAACCTCGACGCGCGACCGCCCGTCGTCATCATGATGGTCGGCCTTCAGGGCTCCGGCAAAACGACCAGCACAGCCAAGATCGCCAAGCTCCTCAAGGAGAAGCAGGGCAAGAAGCCGATGATGGCGTCGCTGGACGTCAACCGCCCGGCCGCTCAGGAGCAGCTGAAGGTGCTGGGCGAGCAGGCGAATGTCGCCACCTTGCCGATCGTACCCGGCCAGCAGCCCGTCGACATTGCCCGCCGCGCGCTCGAATCGGCGAAGCTGCAGGCGGTGGACGTGCTGCTGCTTGATACCGCCGGGCGCCTGCACGTGGACGAGGCGCTGATGGCGGAGATGAAGGCGGTCGCCTCTGTCTCCACGCCGCATGAAGTGCTGCTGGTGGTCGATTCGCTCACCGGCCAGGACGCCGTGAACGTTGCGCAGAGCTTCAGCGGCGAAGTGCCGTTGACCGGCGTCGTCCTCACGCGGATGGACGGCGATGCGCGCGGCGGCGCGGCGCTGTCGATGCGCGCCGTCACCGGCAAGCCGATCAAGTTCGCGGGCACGGGCGAGAAGCTGGACGCGATCGAGCCGTTCCACCCCGGCCGCGTCGCCGGCCGCATCCTCGGCATGGGCGACGTCGTTAGCCTGGTCGAGCGCGCGGCCCAGACGATCGAGAAGGAAGACGCCGACAAGCTTGCCGAGCGGATGATGCAGGGCAAGTTCGACATGAACGACCTGCGCACCCAGCTGAGCCAGATGCAGAAGATGGGCGGCCTCGGCATGCTCGCCGGCATGATGCCCGGTCTCAAGAAGGCCAAGCAGGCGATGCAGGCGAGCGGCGTGGACGACAAGGTGCTGGTCCACATGGACGCCATCATCGGCTCCATGACCAAGGCGGAGCGCGCGAAGCCCGAACTGCTCAATGCCAAGCGCAAGAAGCGCGTTGCGGCGGGCAGCGGCACATCCGTGCAGGACGTGAACAAGCTCATCAAGATGCACCAGGAAATGGGCCGCGCGATGAAGCAGATCCGCAAGATGGGCGGACTCAAGGGCCTGGGCGCGCTGTTCGGCAAGGGCGGGCTCGATGCCGCCATGCCGGGGCTTGGCGGGCCGGGCGGCAAGGGAATGCCGGGGCTGGGCGGGGCGGGCGGGCTTCCGCCAGACCTCCAGAACCTTCTCAAGAAGAATTGAAGTTTAGACAGTTAAATCGAAAGGCTAGAATCCATGGCAGTTGCAATCAGGCTCTCGCGCGGCGGTTCCAAGAAGCGCCCCTATTATCGCGTTGTGGTGTCGGACACCCGCTCCCCGCGCGATGGCAAGTATCTGGAGCAGATCGGCACCTACAACCCGCTGCTGCCCAAGGATTCGGCTGAGCGCGTGAAGCTGAACGAGGACCGCGCCCGCCATTGGCTCAGCGTCGGCGCGCAGCCGACCGACCGCGTCGCCCGCTTCCTCGACGCCGCCGGCATCAAGGAGCGCGCCGCGCGCAACAACCCCAAGAAGGCCGAGCCGGGCGAGAAGGCCAAGGAGCGCGCCGAGGAGCGTGCCGCCAAGGCTGCCGAGGCTGAGGAAGCCGCCAAGGCCGCTGCAGCTGCTCCGGCTGAGGAGCCGACCAGCTCGCAGGAGCCTGCCGAAGGCAGCGCTGGCGAGCCCGCCACCGGCGACGATGCCGCTGTCGGCGCGAGCACGGACGAGCCGGCCGAGGGCTGAGCCGACAATGCAGGACAAGCCCGTCACGCTCGCCGTCATCACTGGCGCGCACGGCGTGACGGGCGAAGTCCGCCTGAAGCTGTTCGGCGAAGGGCTCGCGTCCCTGAAGACGCACAAGGCCTTCAACGGCGGTGCCCTTACGCTGGGCAAGCTGCGGGATGACGGGAAGGGCGGGGCCATCGCCCGCTTCACCGAAGTCGCGGACCGCACCGCGGCCGAAAAGCTGCGCGGCACGCTGCTGACCGTCCCCCGCTCGGCCCTGCCTCCGCTGGAGGAGGGCGAATATTACCACGCGGACCTGATCGGCCTGCCCGCCATCTCGGATGAAGGCCAAGCTCTGGGCCAAGTCGTGTCAGTCGAGAATTACGGCGCCGGCGACCTGCTGGAGATCGAGCGACCCGGCGGCAAGCGCTTCCTCGTCCCGATGATCGAGGCGGCGGTTCCGGAATGGAACGACCAGCGCGTCCTCGTCAGTGCCGCTTTCGTGGAGTGACAGTCGAGCCACCGCAGGGTGTGTTGCCAAGGCACGACACCTGCGATAAGGCGGAGTTCCCGTCGAAAGGGGCCGCTCATGGACTGGATCTATATCGCGGGTGGGTTGCTGGTGCTGGCTGCCGTTTCGGCGGGCTTGGCGCTCGGGCTGCACCTGATCGCGCCTCGTTGGTCGCCGGCCCGCCGCGCCCTGACCGCCGCCGCCGTGGCGGTTCTCGCCCCGATGTCTCTGGCCTTCGCCGGCTTCTTCTTCGGGGCGGAGCTTTCGGACCGGGGGGACTTTGCGCTCGGCCTGCTCGCACTCGTCATCGTGACGCTGATGCTGCTGGCGGTCATCGGGCTTCCGCCGGCCTGGTTTGCAACCGCGCGGCTCGACCGGAGCAAGCGGGGCGGCGATGCGACGGACGAGGAGCCTTTGCCACAGACGATCGGAACCGAACCTAGCGCCTGATCGGCCGCGTTTCCGCCAGATGGTTGCGGATCGTCGTCGCCGCGACACCGCCTTCACCCATCGCGTGGCTGATCTGGTCCAGCCCCAGAACCACGTCACCCGCGGCAAACAGGCCCGGCACGCTGGTGCGCTGGTGATCGTCCACCACCACGCAGCCCGTCTCCGCCAGCTTTGCGCCTGCCTGCTCCGCCAATTCGGATCGGATGTGGGAGCCCAGCGCCGGATAGAGGCTGTCGAACGCCATGCGCCCGCCGGCCGTGTCGAAGGCGATCCGCTCCCCCTCGATCGCATATCCGCCGCACGGCCCGGCGACGCGGAGGATCCCCGCCTCGTCAAGCTTGGCACTGCACTCCTCGTCGAGATCGTGGTCAGCGTGCGGGGAGATCAGCGTGAGGTCGGCGGTGTAGCCGCGCAGGAACAGCGCCTCCGCCGTGCCGTGCTTGGCCGTGCCGATCACCGCCACGCGTTTGTCCGTCACCTCGTACCCGTCGCAGATCGGGCAATAGCGCAACAGCCCTCGCGCCAGCGCCTCGTCATGCAGGGCGGCCTCCAGCCCCTCCGGGTGATTGTTGACCACACCCGTCGCCAGCAGCACGGTGCGCGCGGTGTAGGTGCCGTCATCGGTGCCCACCCAGAAGTCGCCATCCTCTCCGCCCATGCTGGTGACGAGGCTGTGCTCGATCACCGCGCCATATTTCGCTGCCTGCTCCTTCATGCGGGCGAGCAGTTCCTGCCCGGAAATCCCTTCGGGATATCCGGCATGGTTGCGCGTGCGAGGAATCCAGCCCGCCCGGCTCGTGCCGCTGTCGAACAGCCTGATCGAGAGGTGAAAGCGCGCGAGATAGATCGCGGCGGTGAGCCCTGCCGGCCCCGCGCCGACGATGATGCAGTCGTCCATGGATCGTGCAACGCCAGCCTGACAATAGAGTGCCCGCTGGTGCGCGAAGTTCAGCTTGGTTACTCGCGGGGCATGGATAAAGGCGAGACGTTGTCCCAGGTGCTCGACATCGTTGCGGCTTCGACAGGCATGCCTCGCGACCGTCTGCATCCCGGCAGTGCAATCGACCAAGACCTGCGGATCGCAGGCGAAGATGTGACGGACTTGGCTGAGGCTCTTTCCGCGCAATATGGTGAATGGGTGTGGTCGTGGCCTTGGCAGCGTTTCGCCCGGCTCGACGAAGGTCTCTCACCCCTCTGGCCGCTCATGCTTGTTTGCCAACTCGTGACGTGGCCAGTTCGCCGCCGCTTTAGCTACCCGAGCCCGTATGAACGGCTTGAGCTTGGCCATATTGCCAATGTGATCGGCAAGGGCGAATGGGTCGACCCATGACCTTCGCCGCGACCATCCTGACGCTTTACCCTGAGATGTTCCCTGGCCCGCTCGGTATCTCGCTAGCCGGGCGTGCGCTGGAGCGTGGGGACTGGTCCCTTGAAGCCGTGCAGATCCGCGACTTCGCGACCGACAAGCACCGCACGGTGGACGACACGCCAGCGGGTGGAGGGGCGGGGATGGTGCTGAAGCCGGACATCATCGCCGCGGCGGTCGACCACGCGCTCGCCCGCCAGCCGGAATGCCCGGTGCTGGCAATGACCCCGCGTGGCAAGCCGATCACGCAGGAGCGAATCCGCGACCTCGCCGCCGGCCCCGGCGTGACCATCCTGTGCGGCCGTTTCGAGGGGTTTGACGAGCGGATTTTCGAGGCGCGACCCATCGAGCAGGTGTCGCTCGCGGACATCGTGCTGTCGGGCGGAGAGCCTGCCGCGCTTGCCATTCTCGATGCTTGCATTCGGCTGCTCCCCGGCGTAATGGGCGCGGCCTTGAGCGGGGCCGAGGAATCCTTCGAGGAAGGGTTGCTGGAGTACCCTCAATTTACCCGACCTGTCGAATGGGAAGGGCGCACGATCCCTGAAGTGCTGCGATCGGGGGATCATGCGAAAATCGCCGCGTGGAGGAAACTGCGCGCGGAGGATGATACACGGTTACGCAGGCCGGACCTTTGGGAGCGCCACAGGGGCGCTCGGGGCCAGTCTGCCTCTGGCGCGCGGCACGATGATAAGGGACGTTAGACCATGGGTCTGATCCAGCAGCTTGAAGCCGAGGCGATTGCGGCTTTCAACGAAACGAAGAGCATCCCCGAATTCCGCCCCGGCGACACGGTGCGCGTTGGTGTGCGCGTGGTCGAGGGTGAGCGCACCCGCGTGCAGAACTACGAAGGCGTCTGCATCGCCCGCTCCAACCGCGGCATCAACAGCAATTTCACGGTTCGCAAAATGAGCTTCGGCGAGGGCGTAGAGCGCGTCTTCCCGCTCTATTCGCCGAACGTCGAGAGCATCGAGGTGGTCCGCCGCGGCGTCGTGCGTCGTGCGAAGCTGTACTACCTGCGCGGCCGCACCGGTAAGCGCGCCCGTATCGCGGAGCGTCGCGAGAACGTGGCGAAGTAAGCTACGCTTCCGTTCAGGCGGTTTCATGCGTAACAGTCAGGGGCGCTCCGGCACAGGCCGGGGCGCCCTTTGTCGTTTCGGAGCCCTCATGCGATCTGCCCGTCTTTCCGCCCTGCTTCTTGCAGCCCCGCTTGCTCTGGCCACGGCAGCCGCTATCGCGCCGCTGCCGGTCATGGCGCAGGAGCAGAGGGAGCAGGACGTGCAGGCAGCCGAGCTGACACTGGAACGGGTCTTCGGCAGCCCCGGCCTCGATGGCCCTTCGCCCCGCGCGCTGAAGCTCTCGCCGGACGGAAACTGGCTCACCGTATTGCGCAACCGCGAGAATGACCGCGATCGCTACGATTTGTGGGGCTATGACCGGCGCACCGGCGAATGGCGGATGCTGGTGGATAGCGAGGCGCTCGGCAGCGGACGCGAATTGTCGGAGGCCGAGAAGATGCAGCGGGAACGGCTGCGGATCGGCAACCTCAGCGGCATCGTCACCTATGATTGGTCGGCGGACAGCCAGGCGCTGCTGGTGCCGCTGGACGGCGATCTTTACCTCGCGCGCCTCGACGGCAGCACCCAGCGCCTGACGGATACCGAAGCGAGCGAGCTCAACCCGACGCTCAGCCCCACCGGCGCCCACGTCTCCTTCGTGCGCGACCGGCGGCTGTGGACCGGACGGCTCGGTCAGGAGCCGCGCCCCGTAACGCCGGAGGAGGCGAGTGAGCTCGTCACCTGGGGTGAGGCGGAGTTCGTCGCCCAGGAAGAGATGGATCGCCACACCGGCTATTGGTGGAGCCCCGGTGACCGGCGGATCGCCGTGGCGCGAGTAGATGAGAGCCCCGTCGGCGTCGTCACCCGGGCGGCGATCGGCGCGACTGGCACCCGCGTGTTCGAGCAGCGTTACCCGGCGGCAGGTACGCCCAACGCCGATGTGCGGCTGTTCGTGATCGATCCCGATGGACGCAATCAGGTGGAGGTGGAACTCGGGCCGGAGCGCGACATCTACATCGCCCGCGTCGATTGGGCGCCCGATGGCAGCGCGCTCTACGTCCAGCGGCAGGATCGCGGCCAGACGAAGCTCGACATGCTCAAGGTCGATCCCGCCACCGGCGCAGCGCAGGTGCTGTTCACAGAGCAGGCGGCGGAAGGCCATTGGATCAACCTTTCGAGCGATTACCGCTTCCTCAGGGACGGTAGCCTGATCTGGTGGTCGGAGCGCAGCGGCTTCGGCCATTTGTATCATTTTGCAAATGGTTCATGGACGCAACTAACCGGAGTCGCGCCAGACGGCGGAGAGTGGGTGGTCACCAAGCTGGTGGGCGTGGATCAGGCCGAGGGGCGTGTTTTCTACACCGCGACCAAGGACGATGTGCTCGCGCAGCAAGTCTATTCCGCCCCACTTGCAACCCCGATGCAAACCACTCGTCTGAGCGACCCGGCGTTCGACAATCGCGCCCAGATGGACTCCGCCGGCAAGACGCTGGTCGTCAGCCGCTCCAGCGACACGCAGCCGCCGCAGGTCTATCTCGCCGACGCAGCGGGCGAACGGCTGGCCTGGGTGGAGGAGAACCGGCTGGACGCCAGCCACCCCTACGCGCCCTTCCTGCCGGGCCATCGCTCCGCGACCTACGGCACCATTCCGGGGGTGGACGGACAGCCGCTCCACTACATGATGATCACGCCGGAGATGGAGCCGGGGAAGCGTTATCCCGTGTTCTTTCAGCACTATGGCGGCCCTGGCTCACAAACCGTATCAAGGGGCTGGAACGGCGCGCTGGTGCAGGCGATCGTCGATGCAGGCTACATCTTCTTCGAGATCGACAATCGCGGCAGCCCCAATCGCGGCGTTGCATTCGAGAAGCCGATCTACCGCGCAATGGGCACGGTTGAGGTGGAGGACCAGCGGCTGGGCGCCGAGTTCCTCAAGACGCTCGACTATGTCGATCCGGCGAAGATCGCGATCTACGGCTGGTCCTATGGCGGGTACATGACGCTGAAGCAGCTCGCCGCGGATCCGGGCCTGTATGCAGCCGGCATTTCCGGCGCACCGGTTACGCGGTGGGAGCTCTACGACACCCACTATACCGAGCGATTCATGGGCACCCCGCAGGCCGATGCCGCCGCCTACGCGCAGTCCACGGCGATCGACGGCGCGCTCGACATCAAGGACCCTCTGCTCCTGATCCACGGGATGGCGGACGACAATGTCGTATTCGAGAACTCCTCCGAGCTGATCGCGGCGATGCAGAACGCGCCGGTGCCGTTCGAGATGATGCTGTATCCCGGCCACACACATCGAGTGGCGGGCCCGAAGATCAGCGTTCACCTGTGGAACACGATCTTCGATTTCCTGAAGCGGAACGGCGTGGGCCCCAACGAGTAGCCCACCTATCGCGCGCCAAAGCGGCCAATGTGTTGCGCCGCGCGTCCGATCCGCTATCCCGCCGCGTTCAACTTTCAGGCGTGGAGTGATTTGAGATGGGTTACCGGGTGGCAGTCGTCGGGGCGACCGGCAATGTCGGGCGCGAGATGCTTGCGATCCTGGCGGAGCGCGAGTTCCCGATGGACGAGGTGGCGGCAGTTGCCAGCTCTCGTTCCACCGGCATGGAGATCGAGCTGGGCGACACCGGCAAGATGCTCAAGTGCAAGAACCTGGAGCATTTCGACTTCACCGGCTGGGACATCGCCCTGTTCGCCGCCGGCTCCGGCCCGACCAAGGAATACGCCCCCAAGGCAGCCGCCGCCGGTTGCGTGGTGATCGACAACAGCTCGCTCTACCGCATGGACCCGGATGTGCCGCTGATCGTGCCCGAGGTGAACCCGGACGCGATCGACGGCTACAAGGCCCGCAACATCATCGCCAACCCCAACTGCTCCACCGCGCAGCTCGTGGTGGCGCTGAAGCCCCTGCACGATGCGGCGGGGATCAAGCGCGTGGTGGTCAGCACCTATCAGTCCGTCTCGGGCGCCGGCAAGGCGGGCATGGACGAGCTGTTCGAGCAGAGCCGCGCCATCTTTGTCGGCGACCCGGTGCAGACGCGCAAGTTCACCAAGCAGATCGCCTTCAACGTCATCCCGCACATCGACGTGTTCATGGATGACGGCTCCACCAAGGAAGAGTGGAAGATGGTGGTCGAGACCAAGAAGATCCTCGATCCCAAGATCAAGCTGAGCGCCACCTGCGTTCGCGTGCCGGTCTTTGTCGGGCACTCGGAAGCGGTGAGTATCGAATTCGAGCGCGAAATCAGCGCGAAGGAAGCGCAGGACATCCTGAGAGAGGCACCGGGCGTCATGCTCGTCGATAAGCGGGAAGATGGCGGATACGTCACTCCCGTCGAGGCGGCGGGCGACAGCGCCACCTATGTCAGCCGTGTGCGCGAAGATCCCACGGTCGATTCCGGCCTCACTTTGTGGTGCGTCTCCGATAATCTTCGCAAGGGCGCGGCGCTGAACGCGGTTCAGATCGCGGAACTGCTCGGCCGTCGACACCTCAAGAAGGGCTGAGGCCGGTGCGGGGCGTGGCGGCGCTTGCCGCGCTCCTGCTCGCGGGCTGCCATGCGGCGGAGGAGGGGAACGACTCCGCCAAAAGCGGTGAATGGGCGCTGATTCTCGATGCGCAGGGCGTCGTCTTCCGACGGGGCGAAGCGGAATACCGGCGGTATCCCTTCGGCTCTCCGCGCGCCGAGGTTGAGGCGATGGCGGCCGAAATCTATGGCGATGGGGCCGGCCGCCGCACCAGCAATCCTGAATGCGGCGCGGGCCCGATGGAATTTACCGCTTACGGCCCGATCCAGCTCAATTATCAGGGCGGACAGCTTTCCGGCTGGTTGGCTGAGCGAGGAGCCATGGCGCTGACGGAGGAGGGCATCGTGCCCGGCATCACTCGCGCGCAGCTTGACCGGCAGCGCGGCGTCCGCCTGATCGAAGACAGCACGCTTCCCGGCGAGTTCGAATACGCCACACCGGGCGGCGGCCGCATCGGAGGGGTGCTGCGCGGCAGCGGCGATGATGCGGTCGTCGAGGTGCTCTTTGCAGGTGCCAACTGCTTCTTCCGTTGAGCGCACCCGGAGTCGGGAAAGCTTGCGGAGGCGCGCCGTTTCACCAAAGTGAGCGGAACGGGAAGGGCAAGCCTATGCAGACCATGACCGGCGGGTGCCAATGCGGGCGGGTGCGCTACCGCGCCACAGTGGATCCAGCGCAAGCCATTGCCTGCCATTGCAAGATGTGCCGAAAGGCCACGGGCGGCGCTTGGACGCCCTACATCAACGTGCCCTTGCGGGACATGGCTTGGGAGCGGGCGCCGGACTGGTATCAATCGTCCGCCGTCGCCCACCGGGCGTTCTGCTCGCTGTGCGGAACGCCGCTCGGGTTTGCATTTCTCGATGGCGAGAACCTGGACCTCACCATCGGCAGTTTCGATGATCCGCTCTCCTTCCGGCCGACCATGAACTACGCCAGCGAAAGCATGTTGCCCGCGTGGCTGAACCTTGAAGAGCTTCCCGTTATGCGCAGCGAAGAGAACGAAAGCGTGGTGAGACGGTGGCATGCGGCGGGGTTGGAGGTGCCGGAGTGAGTTCCCCGACGATGATTCACGTCGCGAGCTTCGATGGCACGCGATTGGCCGTTCACCCACTTGGCGAGGGGCGTCCTGTCGTACTGCTGCACGGCCTGTTCTCGAACGCGCAGACCAACTGGATCAAGTTCGGCCACGCCCAGCTTCTGGCAGACGCGGGGTTTGAAGCGATCATGCCGGACCTGCGCGCGCATGGGCAGAGTGAGGCGCCGCACGACCCTGCGTGCTATCCACCGAACCTGCTGCTGCGCGATGTGGAAGCCCTGGTGGAGGCCCTCGGCCTCACCGATTTCGACCTCGTCGGCTTCTCCCTGGGCGCGCGCACGGCGGCGGGTGCTGTGATCGCCGGGCTGCGTCCGCGGCGGCTGGTCCTCTCCGGCATGGGACTGGAGGGGCTCACCGGGTGGGACCGGCGCGCCCATTTCTTCGTCGATGCGATCCAGCGGTTTGATAGCGTCCAGCGAGGGGATCCAGCCTGGCTCGCCGTGCAATTCATGAAGACGATGAAAGTGGATCGTCAGGCCGCACGGCTGCTGCTCGACGCGGTGGGTGACATCGAAGCTGAGGACTTGGCGCGCATCGCCATGCCGACGCTGGTGCTGTGCGGTACGGAGGACCATGACAATGGCTCTCCACAGAAGCTGGTCGACGCTCTGCCGAATGGCCGCTTGGCAGAAATCCCCGGCACGCACATGAGCTCGGTCACGCAACCGGCGCTGGGCAGGCAAATCGTGGAGTTTCTTGCCTAAAGTTCACTGGCGCTGCAGGTTGAGACTGGTATCAGGCGAAACTGATGTTCTCCTTTAGGGACCTGTAGATCGCATGAAGCGCCTTGCCTCCGTCGCCCTGATCGCCCTTGCTGCCAGCCTTGCCTCGCCTGCCATGGCGCAGCAGCAGCCGGCTGCCGAAGCGGCCGCTCCCGCTTTTCCCCTGACCGCGCAGGGTGCTGCGGACTTCGTTGCTGCAGCAGAGGCGGACCTGTTCGACTATTCGGTTGAGGCGAGCCGTATCGCCTGGGTCAACGCCACCTACATCACCGACGACACTGACGCGCTGGCGGCTGAAAGCGGCGCGATCGGGACGGAGAAGGCGGTGCGCTACGCCCTTGAGGCGGCGCGCTATGCGGAGGTGCCGGGCCTTGACGCGGAGGTCGCGCGCAAGCTCGTCATGCTGCGTACCGGCATCGTGCTGCCTGCGCCGACGACACCCGGCGCCGCGGCCGAGCTGTCCACCATCGCCACCAAGCTGCAGTCCGACTACGGCAAGGGGCGGGGCCTTCTGAACGGCCAGGACATCAGCGGCAGCGACATCGAGGCGGAGATGGGCAATCTCTCCCACACGCCCGCCGAGTTCGCGGAAATGTGGGCCAGCTGGCACGACAATGTCGGGGCGCCGATGAAAGACGAATATGCCCGCATGGTGACGATCGCCAACGCCGGCTCACAGGAGCTGGGCTTTGCCGACGCAGGCGCGCAGTGGCGCTCCAACTACGACATGGACCCGGACGAGTTCGCCGCCATGACGGAGCGGCTATGGCAGGAAGTGAAGCCGCTCTACCTTGCCCTGCACACCTATGTCCGCGGCAAGCTCAGCGAGAAATACGGGGCCGAGGTGCAGCCCGCCACCGGCCCCATCCGGGCGGACCTGCTGGGCAACATGTGGGCGCAGCAATGGGGCAACATCTACCCGCTCGTCGCGCCGGAAGGGGCCGGCGATGTCGGCTATGACCTGACGGAGCTGATTGCCGCGAAGGGAATGAGCGAGCTGGACATGGTCCGCGCGGGTGAGGGATTCTTCTCCTCCCTCGGCTTTGACGCTCTTCCGGAGACATTCTGGACCCGGTCGCTGTTCCTGAAGCCGGCGGATCGCGAAGTTGTGTGCCATGCCAGCGCGTGGGACATCGACAACAAGGACGACTTGCGCATCAAGATGTGCATCAAGAAGAACTCGGAAGACTTCATCACCATCCATCACGAGCTCGGCCACAATTACTACCAGCGCGCCTATAACCAGCAGGACTACCTGCACCTCAGCGGCGCGAACGATGGCTTCCACGAGGCGATCGGCGACATGGTCGCACTGTCGATCACTCCCGAATACCTCGTGCAGATCGGCCTGCTCGATCGGGCTCAGGTGCCCTCGGCCGACAAGGACATCGGCCTGCTGCTGCGGCAGGCGCTGGACAAGGTGGCGTTTCTTCCCTTCGGCCTGCTGGTCGACAAGTGGCGCTGGGGTGTGTTCGACGGCTCCATCACGCCGGAGAGCTACAACCAAGCGTGGGTGGACCTGAAGCGCGACTATCAGGGCGTGACCCCGCCGGTCGAACGTCCGGCAGATGCCTTCGACCCCGGCGCGAAGTATCACATCCCCGGCAACACGCCCTACATGCGGTATTTCCTGGCGCACATCCTGCAGTTCCAGTTCTACAAGGCCGCCTGCGACCAGGCGGGCTGGGAAGGGCCGCTGCACCGCTGCAGCTTCTACGGCAACAAGGAGGTTGGCGAAAAGCTGAACGCCATGCTGGAGATGGGTGCAAGCAAGCCCTGGCCAGATGCGCTCGAAGCGTTCACCGGCACTCGCGAAATCAGCGCGGAACCGCTGGTCGAGTACTTCGCGCCGTTGAAGCGTTGGCTGGATGAGCAGAACGCGGGCAAGCCCAGCGGCTGGTAGGAGCCTGGCCTGGGCGGATCCCGGCCTCTCTTCGTTGAGGAGAAGGTGAGATCTGAGCCGGCTGCGAGCGCCGCACCTGCTGGTGCGGCGCCAGCAATTGGGGCACAATGCGAGCGTGGCCCGGTGGATCGCCCTTCTTGCGAGTCTGACGCTCACCGCCTCATGCGCAGCGGCTGACGGCACCGTCGACGGTGCCGGCATCGCATCTGACGGCGGAGTGCTGTTCGTCGCGAACAAGCAGGAGAACAGCCTGTCGCGCATAGCGCTCGACACCGGGCGCGAAACTGTGCGCGTGTCTAGCTGTGCCAATCCGCACGAGCTCGCACTCTCGCCCGATCAGACGCACGTCGCGCTCGGCTGCTACGGCCGCAACGGAGTGGAGATTTTCCGCACCTCAGACCTGTCGCGGGTCAAGCTGATTGAACTCGGCGAGGGTGTCCGGCCGCACGGGCTGGTCTGGCATTCCGACGGACGGCTGATCGCCAGCGCAGAAGGGCGCGGATCTGTCTTCGTGGTGGAGCAGCCGCTTGCCCCCGCTCCTCGGGTGACGGAAATTCCGGCCGTAGAGGGCGGACCTCACCTTGTGGCAGTCTCTGCGGACGGTGGCACTGCCTGGGGCACAGCCATTCGCAGCGGAGAAGTGGTGCGCGTTGACCTCGCTCGGGGAGCGGTGACGCATCGCCGCCGGATCGGTGGAGAGACGGAGGCGATTGCCCTCGCCCCGGACGAGAGTTCGCTCTGGATCGGCGCCAATGCGGCTGACCGGCTGTATCAGCTGGATCCCGAAACGCTGGAGGTGAAGGCGCAGATCGCCACCGGTGCCACGCCCATACGCGTAGCCGTCAGTCCTGATGGAAAGCACGTGGTGACGTCGAACCTGGGCGACGGATCGATCAGCGTGTTCGAAGCAGAAGGCGGCCGGCTTGTCCGCACCATCCCGGTCTCCGGTTCGGCGGATGCAGGGCAGGTGACGATCGCATTCTCGCCTGATGGCGGCCGGGTCTACGTGGCGGAGACCTTCGCCAACACGGTAGCGGAGATGGACTTCGCTTCAGGAGAGGTGGTGCGCCGCTTTTCTGCCGGCAGAGGCGGGGACGGGCTGGCGGTTACCCGATAAAGGAAGGGCGCAGCCTCTGCGGCCGCGCCCTCCTGCATCCCCGAGGCTCCCGATCAGACGGTCGTGCGGCCCATCGAGCGTTCGAATTCTTCGGAAAAGCGGCTGTCGAGCATTGCCAGGCTAGCCGGGTCCGCCTCCCGCACGATCTCCGGAAACCAGGTGCTTTCCTCTCGGTAGATGTGGTGAAGCACCGCGCCGCGAATATGCTCGAGCTTATCGCGCCATTCCTGGCTCAAGGGCGTGAGCCTCTCAAGCTCGGCCATCTGCACCTTCGCCATCTGCTGCTCTTCGTAGGCTTCGGTCGCGTGCGCCTTGTGGCCCTCCATCACCAGCACCGGATAAAGCGCGACCTCTTCGGCAATCGAATGGGCGATCAGCAGCACGGAGAGATCCTTCACCGCTTTCTGCGCTTCGGACTCCAGGGATGAGTTCAGGGCAGTGGCAAAGGCTGCTTCGATCTGCTCGTGATGAGACAACGCGCGGGCGAGCCAGGGATTGTTGGGTGCCATCGTCTTGGCTTCGCGGTGCGCCTCGGCGCGATCTTCATCAGATTCTGGCGGCGCGAGAGTGGCGGCAATCTTGTCGAGAAAGGACATCGGCTAATCTCCTGCTGTCTCCGCAAGGGACGTTCAAGCCGTGGGGCCGGTTCCTTTAAGAACAAGAATAAATTGGAAATGTCTCTCCCGGTCGAGGCGGAGCGGGAAAACAAAAAGGGCGCGGGAATCGCTGACCGATTCCCGCGCCCACTTGTTCGTTGGCAGAGAGCACCGCCCTTGGCTGCGCTCTCCTTGAACTTAAGCCTCGTCACCCTCGGTGAGTTCCGGCGGAAGCTCGCCAAGTTCGCGATTGGGATCGAACGCCTCGGTGAAGCCACCAACGTCACGATCTTCATCGGCCATCTGCGCCATGACGTCGACGCCCTGGCTCTGAAGCTCAGCCTCGTCCTCGGAACGGGCAACGTTGACCTTTACGGTCACGCGGACTTCCGGGTGCAGGGCGATTGTCACGTCGAACACGCCGATCGTCTTGATCGGGCTGCCCATGACAACCTGGCGCTTGTCGACCTGATGGCCCTTCTCGGCCAGAGCAGAGGCGACGTCACGCACGTTGACGGAGCCGTAGAGCTGGCCGGAGTTGGACGCAGCGCGGATCAGCACGACCTCGGCGCCGGCGACCTTCTCGCCAGCCTTCTCGGCCTCGGTGCGACGCTCCGCATTCTCGCTTTCGAGCCGCTCGCGGTTCGCTTCGAACACGCGCTTGTTGGCCTCGTTGGCGCGAAGGGCCTTCTTCTGCGGGAGAAGAAAGTTGCGGGCATAGCCGTCGCGGACGCTGACGACGTCGCCGATCGACCCGAGCTTCTCGATACGTTCGAGCAGGATGATATCCATTGTGCCGGCTCCTTACTTCACGACGTAGGGCAGCAGGCCCAGGTGGCGGGCGCGCTTGATCGCCTGAGCCAGCTCACGCTGCTTCTTGGCGGAGACGGCGGTGATGCGGCTCGGAACGATCTTGCCACGCTCGGACATGAAGCCCTGCAGCAGGCGCACGTCCTTGTAGTCGATCGCGGGCGCGTCCTTGGCCGAGAACGGGCAGGACTTGCGGCGGCGGAAAAACGGACGGGCCATCAGTTGCGCTCCTCACGTTCGCCGCGGCGCTTACGATCACGCTCATTCTTGCGCATCTGCGCAGACGGGCCTTCCTCGTGCTCTTCGACGGCGATGGTCAGCCAGCGGATCACGTCTTCGTTGATGCGCTGCTGACGCTCCAGCTCGGCCACAACGGAGCCGGGACCCTCGATGTTGAGCAGGATGAAATGCGCCTTACGGTTGCGGTCGATCTTGTAGGCGAGGCTCTTGAGGCCCCAGGTCTCCGTCTTGGTAACCTTGCCTTCATTCGCCTCCACGATTTCCGTGGCGGCGGCGGCAAGCGCGTCGACCTGAGCCTGGCTCAAATCCTGACGCGCGAGAAACACGTGCTCGTAAAGAGCCATGCTTGCGCTTCCTTTCACTTCATGCCGATCGCTGGCGCATCCCGCGCGGATTCGCAGGGGCCCCTCCGGCTTTCTTGCAGGGTTCCGCTGCGCTTTGGCCTTACGCGGAAGGCGGCCACATAGCGAAATTGCGCGGCAATGCAAGTCCGGGTAGGGTCGCGTCATCGTGGGAGGGATGCATGAAAATCACCGCCATGGGCGCATTGCTGGTTTGTGTTGCAACATCGGCCGCGGCCCAGCAAGATCAGGAGCCGTCGCTGGAGTTTGCCTTTGAGGAAGTCGTCACGCTCGGCCCGGCAGTGACGGTGGGCGAGACGGCTCGCGGCACCCGTCGCTTCATCCCGATCACCGGTGGTACGGTGGAAGGTCCGGACATTCGTGGCGAGATCCTGCCCGGCGGGTGGGACTGGCAGCTCGATCGCCCGGACGGCTGTACCGAAATCGAGGCGGAATACTTCCTTCGCACTGACGACGGCGCAATCATCAACGTGTTGAACAAGGGGCTGATCTGCAGGCCGGGGGAGGGGGAGGAGCCGCGCCCGGTGCGAACGCATCCTGTCTTCGAGCCGCCGGTCGGCCGGTATGATTGGTTGGGGAAGGGCGCTTTCATCGGCACGCTGGAAATGGCGCCGCCCTCCGCGGGCCCGGCGGTCAGGATTCGCTTTTATCGTGCCAACTAGCGCTCAGTCCGCGTCCCTCTCGTCCGTCTGGCGAAAGCGCTCGTCCCAAATTGAGTAGACGAAGGTGGCCGACCAGGTGATCAGCATGAAACCGCCGAGCGCCTGCAGCATTGCCAGCAGCCGGATCGGCCCGGCAGTGGTCTGCTGAGTGAAGCCGAGTGTCGTGAAAGTGATGCCGGAGAAATAAAGCAGGCTGCCGGCGCTGTCTCCGTAGCCCTCGCTGATGGTGCCCGCTCCGGGAACTGACAGCGCCAGTGCATAACCGATAGCGGCAAGCGCGATCTCGGTGAAATGCAGCAGCACCAGGCCCCAGAAGGTGATCAGGACGGCCAGGTGCGGGTGGCTCTTGCTGTCCGGCTTCAGGCGCTTGATGAGCAGGATACCGCCCAGATGCCAAGCCCCGCTGACCATCAGAAGCGCCAGTCCCGCCCCAACCATCACCCATTCGGCACCGCCCATCGGCCGATCCTTCCGTTAGCCGAGCTGCGCCAGAACGTCCTTGGCGAACGTGGTCAGAGTGTCGTCGCGAGCGCCCATCACCACGAGGCGGTCCCCGGGGCGGGCGAGTTCAACCATGCGTCGTCCGCAGTCCGCGCGCTCCGGCACATACTCCGCCCGCGGGCCGTCAGCGCGGGCGAAGTCGTTGACCAGACGTACGATGCGCTCGCTGCCCTCGCTCCGGTCCACGGTGCCGCCGAAATAGACAGGGTCGCACAGGATCACGACGTCATCGGGACCCAGTTCCCGGGCAAAGGTGCGCGCCAGTTCGTGCCCCATTTGCCGGAGAGGCCCATAACCATGGGGCTGGAAGAAGGCGATCACGCGGCGCGGATGCCGCTTCAGCGTTTGCAGCGTCGCGCGGCACTTTTCAGGATTGTGGCCGAAATCGTCGATTACTGTGACGCCGGAAGCGCTGGTTCCGACGATATCGAAGCGGCGGGCAATCCCGCCAAAACTGCGCAGCGCAATCACGGAATCGTGCACCGGCACGCCAGCCGCAGAGGCCCCCGCAACGGCTGCGAGCGCATTGGCCAGGTTGTGGCGGCCCGGCATGTTCAGTTGCAGCGCGTGGGCGACGTCCTCCCGCCGGTCCACGAGCAGCGCACCGATCTCGGTCGGGCCCTCGACGATCGTGCCGGGCTCGATTCCGAGCGTCGCCTCCGGATAATCGACGGCGAAGGTGCAGGCATTTTCCACTCGCTCGGAGAGCGCTCGCACTTCCTCGTCGTCCAGATTCAGCACCGCAACCCCTGCCGCGCGGGCGAAGTTGCCGAAGAGGACGCGCAATTCCTCGATGCTCTTGTGATCGAGACTGACATTGGTCAGCACCGCCACGTCCGGCCGATAGAGCGCGATGGAGCCATCGCTCTCGTCCACCTCGGCGACGAAGCTGCTGCCGGAACCGATGCGCGCGCTGGCGAAGGGAAGCTCGGGCGCGGTGAAGTTCTTCATCACGGCGCCGTTGACGATCGTGGGATCCCGCCCCGTCTCGTAGAGGATCCAGCCGAGCATTGCGGTGACCGTGGACTTGCCGCTGGTGCCGCCGATTGCGATCCCCTGGCCTGCTGCGTTGAACAGGGCGGCCAGAAGCTGTGCGCGGCTCATCCTGTCGCAACCGAGTTCGCGGGCGCGGGCGACTTCGGGCACACTGTCCTCGATCGCCGCCGAGGCGACGAGGACCTGCTGAGGGCTGACGACGCCGCTTCCGTCCTGCGGGTGCAGCTCGAAGCCGAGCTTTGACAGCCATGCCGCCTTTTCGGGCGAGCGACCCTGGTCGAAGCTGCGGTCCGAGCCGCCGACCTGTGCGCCCAGGCCCTTGAGGATGGTCGCCAGCGGCAACATGCCGGACCCGCCGATGCCGCAGAAGAACCACGGACGGGAGGTGAGGTCTTCGATGGCAGCGCTCATAAGGGGCGCAGCTATGGGCGCCCCCTCGACTTTGCAATTCCTCAAGTTAGGAAATCCCCATGACCCTGCCGAAGACGCGCTCATGACGCGCATTGCGATCTGCGCGCCCGGAACGCCGATCACCCGCGACTGCGCGCGCGATGTTGCCGCGCTGGCGGAGCGGGAGTTTCCCGGGCTGGACCTTGCCTTTCACGAGCAGTGCTTTGTGGAGGAAGGGCATTTCGCCGGCAGCGATGAGGTGCGCCTTGCGGCCCTGCTCGACTGTGCGAACGATCCGAGCGTGGATGCCGTGTGGCTGGCGAAGGGGGGCTACGGCACCAATCGCATTGCGGCAGATGCGGTGGCGCGATTGGGGCCGGCGGCGCGGGATAAGCTGTTCCTCGGCTATTCGGACGGGGGCTATCTGCTCGCCGCGCTTTACCGGGCGGGGGTTGGGCGGCCGGTGCATGGCCCCATGGCTGTGGATATCCGCCGCGCGAATGGCGAGGGGGCCGTGCGCCGCGCGCTTTCCTTCATCGCGGGTGGACGCGAGGGGTTGGAGCCTTCGCTGGACGCCCGGCCCGCCGTGGCCTTCAACCTGATGACGCTGGCGATGCTGGTCGGCACGGACCTGATGCCGAACCTCACTGGCCATATGGTGATGGTGGAGGAGGTCGGCGAATATCTCTACGCGGTGGACCGGCTGTTCTTCCACTTGATGCCCCATCTGCGCGGCATCGCTGGCCTGCGGCTGGGGCGGGTGAGCCAGGTGCCGGAGAACGACCGCCCCTTCGGCGCCACGGCGGAGGAAATCGCCCGGCACTGGTGCGCGCGGGCGGGCATTCCGTTTCTCGGCAGCGCTGACATCGGGCATGATGCGGACAACCGGATCGTCCCCTTCGGCCTTGCGGGAACGGCACCGCTTCCATAACGCGCCTGCCTTCGAGGAGAGAGTGATGACTGCATTCATATTCCCCGGCCAGGGCAGCCAGAAGGTCGGCATGGGCGCCGAACTGGCGGAGGCCAGCAAGGTCGCGCGCGCGGTGTTCGAGGAGGTGGACGACGCCCTCGGCCAGAACCTGTCGCGGATCATGCGCGAGGGGCCCGAGCAGGAGCTGACCCTGACGGAGAACGCTCAGCCCGCGATCATGGCTCACGCTATCGCGGTGCTGCGCGTGCTGGAGATCGAGGGCGGCGTGTCGCTGGCGGCCAAGTGCGAGTGCGTCGCCGGTCACTCGCTGGGCGAATATACAGCCCTGTGCGCGGCGGGCGCCTTCACGCTGGCAGACACGGCCAGGCTGCTGAAGCTGCGCGGCCGGGCCATGCAGGCAGCGGTCCCGGTGGGCGAGGGGGCGATGTGCGCTCTGCTCGGCGCGGATCTGGAAAAGGCGATTGCCCTTGCCGCGGCTGCCGCCGCCGAGCCGCTGGAGGATGGCCGGGCGGCCGTCTGCCAGGTGGCGAACGATAACGATCCGGGCCAGGTGGTGCTGTCCGGCCACGCCGAGGCCATCGACCGCGCGATCGCCCTCGCAAAGGAGCACGGGGTCAAGCGCGGCGTGAAGCTGCCGGTCTCCGCGCCGTTCCATTGCGAGCTGATGGCGCCTGCCGCCGACGCGATGGCGGAAGCGCTGCAACAAACGCCTGTCGCGCCGATGCGCTTGCCGATCTGCGCCAACGTCACCGCTTCGCTGATCGGCGACCCGGCAGTGGAACAGGACTTGCTGGTGCAGCAGGTCACCGGCCGGGTTCGCTGGCGCGAGAGTGTGCTGACGATGGGCGAGCTTGGGATCGCTCGTTTCGTTGAACTCGGCGGCAAGGTGCTCGGCCCCATGGTGGGACGCACGCTGCCTGATGCGAAGGCGATCAGCGTTGTGACGATGGCTGATATCGAAGCTTTGGCGAAGGAACTGTAAGAGCATGTTCGACCTGACCGGAATGACCGCCCTCGTGACCGGCGCCAGCGGAGGGATCGGCTCGGCCGTAGCGCGCGCCTTGGCGAGACAGGGGGCGCGGCTGGCGCTCTCCGGCTCCAACCCTGCCAAGCTGCGCGCCTTCCGTGACGAGTTGAACGACGAGTTCCGGCACGATTCCGGCGATCACGTAGAAATCACCTGCAACCTTTCCGACACGACGCAGGTGGAGGAACTGGTGCCCGCGGCCGTGGACACGTTCGGGAAGCTCGACATCCTCGTCAACAATGCCGGGATCACCCGCGACAATCTCGCCATGCGCATGAAGGACGAGGAATGGAGCGAGGTGATCCGCATCAACCTGGAGGCATCATTCCGCCTGATGCGGGCTGCTTCCCGCCCGATGATGAAGGCGCGCCATGGCCGCATCATCAGCGTCACGAGCATCGTGGGTACCACCGGCAATCCGGGCCAGACCAACTACGCCGCCGCCAAGGCCGGCCTGACCGGCCTGACCAAGAGCCTGGCGCAGGAGCTGGCGGCGCGGGGTGTCACGGTGAATTGCGTCGCCCCCGGCTTCATCCGCACGCCCATGACGGATGCCTTGTCCGACGCGCAGAAGGAGAAGCTGGCGGAGCGGATCCCGATGGGGCGCATGGGCGAGGGCGAGGATATCGGCGCTGCGGTCGCCTACCTGGCCAGTCGCGAGGCGGGCTACATCACCGGGCAGACGCTGCATGTGAACGGCGGCATGGCGATGTTGTGATGCGGCACATCGCCGCTGCCGCCGATTCGATTTTCGGCAATGGCGCCCGCGCAATTGGCGGGCGGATGGTCTGACTCCGCTGGGGCCGGAGCTTGGCGGTGAGGCGGAGGATCGGCTGGGGACGATCAGATGGCGAGGTGGTGGGAAGCGCGCGTTTTCGCCGTAATTATCCCCAAGGCAATCGGCGCGCTTCCGCCTTGTGCCTTGCCGGTTCACGCCGCCCCGCTAAGGGTATGACGACAGTTTCCGGCGCTTGTGAGCGGTACCGGCCCCGAAGTATCACCGGGCAGGGTTCCTGGGGCGCCGCGCAAGGGGGTCTGAGTTGCGATGAAAGCCACGATCGAACGCGCCAAGCTGCTGCGTTGCCTGTCTCACGTCCAGTCGGTGGTCGAACGCCGCAACACGATCCCGATTCTCTCGAACGTGCTGATCGAGGCCGCTTCGGGCGGTACGGTGCGGGTCATGGCCACGGACCTGGACCTTCAGGTGGTGGAGAGCCTGCAGGCCGCCTCCGTCGAGAGCGCAGGTGCGATCACCGTCTCCGCCCACCTGCTGTTCGACATCGCGCGTAAGCTGCCCGATGGCGCGCAGGTAAGCCTGGAGACGGCCGATAACCGCATGACGGTGAAGGCCGGGCGCAGCCGCTTCCAGCTGCCGACCCTGCCGCGCGACGATTTCCCGACCATCGTGGAAGGCGACCTGCCGACCAATTTCGAGTTGCCGGCCAAGGTTTTGGCCGAGCTGATCGATCGCACGCGCTTCGCCATCTCGACGGAAGAGACGCGCTATTACCTCAACGGCATCTTCCTCCACGTCTCGGATGATGGCGCGGAAGGCCCGTTGCTTCGCGCCGCCGCGACGGACGGTCACCGCCTTGCCCGCTTCACCCTGCCGCGGCCGGAAGGCGCGGAAGGCATGCCGGACGTCATCATCCCGCGGAAGGCGGTCGGGGAACTGCGCAAGCTGCTGGAAGAGGCGCTGGACGGCAATGTCGAGATCGACCTGTCGCCCAGCAAGATCCGTTTCACGCTCGGCGGAGAGGGCGGGGTGGTGCTGACCAGCAAGCTGATCGACGGCACCTTCCCGGATTACAGCCGCGTCATCCCCACCGCGAACGACAAGCTGCTCAAGCTCGACCCGCGCAGCTTCTACGAAGGCGTGGACCGCGTGGCCACCATCGCCACCGAGAAGACCCGTGCGGTGAAGATGGGGCTGGAGCAGGATAAGGTGACGCTTTCCGTCACCTCGCCGGACAACGGCACGGCGGCGGAAGAAGTGCCGGCCAGCTACGCCTCGTCAGAGCTGGAGATCGGCTTCAACGCCAACTACCTCAAGGACATCCTCGGACAGATCGACGGCGACACGGTGGAGATGCACCTCGCGGACCCGGGTGCCCCCACGCTGATCCGGCAGGACGAGAAGTCGCCGGCGCTGTATGTGCTGATGCCGATGCGGGTTTAAAACAACCGTGAGCGATCAGCTCGCGGCAGCGCCTGCCGCCATTCCTGATTTTCAATCCCTGATGCTGCCCGTGTTAGAGGAAGCGGCGCGCGGTGAGGTCCGCATTGGAGAAACGGTTGAGCGTCTAGCAAACCGCTTCGCCCTCACTCCGGATCAGCGCGCTGAACTCCTCCCATCGAAGCGTCAGACCACCTTCGCAAACCGGGTACATTGGGCAAAGAGCTATCTTGGCAAAGCTGGGCTCATCAGGCTGACGAGGCGCGCCCATTTCGAGATCACTCCGCTTGGCAGCAAGGTTCTCGCCGATCCGCCTCCGCGGATCGACATTCCCTACCTTAAGCAGTTTCCCGACTTTCTGGCGTTTAGAGAGTCATCGCCGCTGAGCGACTCGGCAGATGATGTTGCTCAGCATACAGACCTCACCCCTGACGAGCAGATGCGGCAAGCTCGGGATCGGATCGAGGCAGATTTGGCTCAGGACATCCTGTCGAAGATCGGCAGCGGCCCGCCCGAATTCTTTGAGAAGGTGGTCATAAAGCTACTCACGGCGATGGGCTATGGCGGCTCGGTGACTGACGCAGGCCGAGCGCTTGGAAGATCCGGCGACGGCGGTGTGGACGGTGTCATCGATGAGGACGCACTCGGCCTCGATCGGATATATGTGCAAGCCAAGCGTTACAGAGAGGGAAACCCTGTCGGGGCAGGAGCTGTTCGTGATTTCTTTGGGGCGCTTGATCGATTCAAGGCCAACAAGGGCCTCTTCGTCACGACCTCCACTTTTACCTCCAGCGCAGTGACCACTGCTTCTGGATTGAGCAAGCGGATCGTGCTGATAGACGGGTCGATGCTCGGGAAGCTCATGATCCGATACGATGTCGGATGCCGCGTGGAAGAGCAGCTTTTCATCAAGAGCCTGGACGAAGAGTTCTTCGAGTTCTGAGTCCTTCCTATCGGCCCGCTCTGATCATCGCCTCCACATCAACAAACTTCTCCCTCGGCGCGCCCTCCCGCGCGGCGCGTTCCTCGGCTTCCTCGATCTTCTTCCAGTCGCGGAAGGTGACGACGTCCAGCCCACGGTCCGCCGCCAGCGCGTCGAAACCCGCGCGGCCCTGTTTCTCTGCTCCGCGTGCCGGGCTGCGCTCAAGATCCTCCGCGATCCGTTCCACCATGGCGTAGCCGTCAGGCCGATTGGTGCCGATCGTTCCGGTGGGGCCGCGCCGTGCCCAGCCGACGCAGTAGAGGCCGCCAAGCTCGGACGGGGCTGCGATCCGCCCTTCCTCGTTCGCGAAGTGGCCGGCGCGCTCATCGAAGGGCACACCCGGGATGGGGCTGGTGCGGTAGCCGATGCAGCTGACCACCAGGTCGACGGGCACGCGGAAGCTCCCCGGTGCCCACTGCGCGGCCCCCTTCTGCCAACCGGGTGCGTTCAACCTCGATCTCCTGCACGCGGCCGTCGCCATGCAGCGCGAGCGACTGGACCAGGAAGACGAACTCGATCCGCACCTTCTTGCCCGCACGTTCTGCCTCCGGTACGGCGGCGAAGTGGCGCAGATGGGCGACGGACTTGCGCAGGCCCGGCTCCAGCACCGCGTCGGCTTCGGGCGGCGGAAGATCCTGCGGCGCTACGAAGGGGGTCGCGCGTTCCAACTCACCTAACTCTCCCAGTTCCTTGGGGGTCATCGCGATCTGATGCGGCCCGCGGCGGCCGAGGATCAGGATCCGCTCGATACTTGAGCGCTTCAGCGCCTCCAGCGCATGAGCCACGATGTCGCTGCCGCCGAACTCCGTCTCGGTCTTTGCGAGGATTCGCGCGACATCCAGCGCCACATTGCCCATGCCGATGATCGCCGCAGTCTTGCCCGACAGGTCCGGCTCCAGCGCGGCGAATTGCGGGTGGCCGTTGTACCAGCCCACGAAGGCCGCGCTGCCGAAGACGTTGGCCAGACCCTCTCCTGGAATGCCCAGCGGCCGATCCTGAGGGGCTCCCGTCGCCAATACGACCGCATCATAAAGGTCCTGCAACTCGCTAACCGAGACATGCTCTCCCACCGCGACATTGCCGACAAAGCGGACGTTCTCGGTCAACGCGACCTTCTCGTAGCGCTTGGACACAGCCTTGATCGACTGGTGATCGGGCGCGACTCCGCTGCGGATCAGCCCAAACGGCACCGGCAGCTTGTCGAAGATGTCGACGCGAACCTCATCCCCCCACCGCTTCTGCGCGGCCTCCGCTGTGTAGTAGCCGGCAGGACCGGAGCCGATGATGGCGATGTGGCGCATGTGTGCGATCCTCTCCTGTGGGAGCGGGAGGGTAGCGGGATGAAAATGCAGGGCAAGCGGCGTAGGTCAGCTAACCCTCTCCCAAAGCCGCGCCCCCGCTGCTAACGGCCGGCGATGACCGACCTCAAGCAGATCCGCAACTTCTCCATCATCGCGCATATCGACCACGGCAAATCGACCTTGGCCGACCGCCTGATCCAGTTCACCGGCGGGCTCACCGATCGCGAGATGAGCGAGCAGGTGCTCGACAACATGGACATCGAGAAGGAGCGCGGGATCACCATCAAGGCGCAGACCGTGCGCCTGAACTACACCGCCAAGGATGGGCAGACTTACGAGCTCAACCTGATGGACACTCCCGGCCACGTGGACTTCGCCTATGAGGTCAGCCGAAGCCTGGCTGCCTGCGAAGGCGCTCTGCTGGTGGTCGATGCGGCGCAGGGGGTGGAGGCGCAGACGCTCGCCAACGTGTACCAGTCGATCGAGCACGACCATGAGATCGTGCCGGTCATCAACAAGATCGACCTGCCCGCCGCCGAGCCCGAGAAGGTGAAGGCGGAGATTGAGGAGGTCATCGGCCTCGACGCATCCGACGCGGTGCTGGCCAGTGCCAAGAGCGGCATCGGCATCGAGGATGTGCTGGAAGCGCTGGTGAAGCGCATCCCGCCGCCCTCAGGCGACCGCACCGCTCCGCTGAAGGCGATGCTGGTGGACAGCTGGTACGACCCGTATCTCGGCGTCGTCATCCTGGTGCGCGTGATCGACGGCGTCATCAAGAAGGGCCTGAACGTCAAGTTCATGCAGGGCGGCACAGAGCATCTGGTGGACCGGGTCGGCTGCTTCACGCCCAAGCGTGTCGAGCTGCCGGAGATCGGCCCGGGCGAAATCGGCTTCATTACCGCGCAGATCAAGGAGGTGGAGCAGGCCCGCGTCGGCGACACCATCACCACCGTAAAGAACGGCGCGACGCAGGCGCTGCCGGGCTACAAGGAAGTGCAGCCGGTCGTGTTCTGCGGTCTCTTCCCGGTCGACGCTGCGGATTTCGAGAAGCTGCGCGAGAGCATCGCCAAGCTGCGGCTGAACGATGCCAGCTTCAGCTACGAGATGGAGACCAGCGCCGCGCTCGGCTTCGGCTTCCGCTGCGGCTTCCTCGGCCTGTTGCACCTGGAAATCATTCAGGAGCGCCTCAGCCGCGAATACGACCTGGACCTCATCACCACCGCGCCGAGCGTGGTGTATCGCATCCAGCTGCGCGCCTCCCGCACGGAAGATGCGGCCGAGATCCTGCTGCACAACCCCGCCGATTACCCGGACCCGAGCCGGATCGAGACGATTGAGGAGCCGTGGATCAAGGCGACGATCTACACGCCGGATGAGTATCTCGGCTCCATCCTCAAGCTGTGCCAGGACCGACGCGGCATCCAGACGGACCTGACCTATGTCGGCGGGCGCGCGCAGGTGACGTACGAGCTGCCGCTGAACGAGGTGGTGTTCGACTTCTACGACCGGCTGAAGAGCATCAGCCGCGGCTATGCCAGCTTCGATTACGAGCAGATCGGCCTGCGTGAAGGCGACCTCGTGAAGATGAACATCCTCGTGAACAACGAGCCTGTCGACGCGCTGAGCCTGATCGTCCATCGCTCCGTCGCCGAAGAGCGCGGGCGCGGTATGTGCGAGCGGCTGAAGGACCTGATCCCGCGCCACCTGTTCAAGATCCCCATCCAGGCGGCGATCGGCGGCAAAGTCATTGCGCGCGAAACGATCGCCGCGCTGCGCAAGGACGTGACCGCCAAGTGCTACGGCGGCGACATCAGCCGCAAGAAGAAGCTGCTGGAGAAGCAGAAGAAGGGCAAGGCCCGGATGCGCGAATACGGCAACGTCTCCATCCCGCAGGAGGCGTTCATCGCCGCGCTGCGGATGGGCGAGGAGTAGGGCGAAGCGCCGGACCTGTTGGCCCGGCCCCGCGCAAGCAAAGGGGCGTTCCTGTTTCGTAGGGCGCGTGAGTGCCCACGGCGCTTTTCGCTGGCCCCTTCGGGTCAGTGATGGCTCAAGGATATCCCATTGGCGGCGTGCGGCCGGGCGAGCCTGGCTGACCCGTTCGCGGGCCGCCGATCGCCGCTGTCCACCAGGAACGACTTCGTCAGCTCGGCCAGCGTTCCAACCTCGTCCGTAAGGCTGCGGGCGGCAGCCGAGGTCTGCTCCACCATCGCCGCATTCTGCTGTGTGGAGCGGTCCATGGCGCCCACCGCGCTGGAGATCTCATGAATGGCGGTGGCCTGGGCGCTGTTGTCGTTCGCCATCTTGCCGACCAGCTCGTGAACCTCACCCACGTCCAGCGAGATGCTGGACAACGCATGGTCGACACGTTGAACCATCTCAACGGCGGTTCCGATCTCGGTCTGCGTCGTGGTGAGCTGATCGCGGGCACGCCCCGCCTCTTCCTCCGCCCGCATCGCGAGTGCCGAGACAAGGTCCGCGACCACGGCGAAACCGCGCCCAGCCTCACCGGCTCGCCCGGCTTCGACCGCCGCATTCATCGCAAGCACGCGGGTCTGGAACGAGATCTTGTCCAGCCCCTCGATCACATCGTCGATCCCCCTGGCGGACGCCGCCACGCGACTCATCGCGCGCACTGCTTCATCGGCAATGTCGCGCCCGCTGGAGACGGTCGCAATCGCCTGGTCTGTGCGTGTCACGGTGGAGCGGGAAGCGTCCGCACTGCTCCTCAGTCGCTCGTCCATTTGCGCGATCGATGCCGAAGTCTGCTCAAGGGTGGCCGCACTCCCTTCGGTGCGGCGGGCAAGATCCTCTGATGCTCGTGCGATCTCGTTGACTCCGCCATCGATCCGCCCGGCGCCATCCGCCACGGCCGCGATCATCGTGCGGATTTTGGAAAGCGCTTCGTTGTAGCTGTCCTCCAGCGTGGCGAAGCTCGGCGGCATGCCGGAAAGCTGCCGTGTCAGATCACCCTCGGACAGGGAGGCCAGCGCCTCATCGAGCTGGGTGACTGCAGCCTGGCGGGATGCCTGCGCCTCATCGAAATAGACGGAGAGGGACAACTCCATATCCAGGAGCGCCGCCTTCACCAGGGCGATGGTGGAGGCCTGTCCGCCAACGGGGTTCCACAGCGCTTTCAGCCGCTGCCATAAAGAGCTCCGCCGGGCGACACCGGCAACCAGTTCCTCCAGCACCAGCGCGTAGCTGCCGACATACCAGCGCGGCTCCAGGCCAATCCGCGCATGCGTGGCGCCGATGCGGCGGGTGCTTTCGTGATAAGCGCTGTCGAACCGCGCTTGGACGATCAGGTCCCAATGCTTCTCCTGCGCGGCCTTCGCCTGCGCCATGTGCCCCTTGTCGCGGAAGAACCGGGCCGTGTGAGGCGTCCGCTGCGCGCGCGCATAGAAGCGGTCCAGGGCCTTGCCGATGATAGCGCGGACGTCTGGCCGCGTGCTCTGCAGGGTTTCACGCTGCTGGTGATCAAATTCCAGGAATTCGAGGCGCGAACTCAGTTCGTCAGGCAATGATGGCTCCACTTCAAGGGGCGGACCCCTCACGTGCCCACCAATCCCCTTCAATTATAGACGGAGCCGTCGCCGGGCGGTTCGTTTCATCTGAAATTTGCTCAGTATTCACGACGCAAGGGCGAGGCAGCACGAAACGTCCGCACAGCCTCGCCGACACCCTCAAGGCTTCACTGCGCTCACCAGCGAGTAATAGCCGCCGCCCGTGCGCACCGCCTCTACCTGCGTGAACCCCGCGCTTTCCAGAATGTCGCGATATTCCGGCAGCGAGTATTGCTTGCCCAGCGTGCCCAGCAGCATCATCACGCTGAAGGCGGAGGCGTACCAGGGGCCGGTGCCGTCATCGTCCATCAGGATTTCGTTGAGGACAATGCGCCCGCCGCTCGGCAGCGCGTCGAAGCTTTTCTTCGCCAGCAGGCGGTTTGTCTCCGGCGACCAATCGTGGAACACGTTGGAGAAGAAGTGCGCCTCATGCCCCTGCGGCCACTCGTCCCCGAACATATTGGCGGCGTGGGTGGTGACACGCTCTCCAAGTCCGGCGCGCGCGACGTAGCCGCCCGCTTCCTCCGCCATGGCGGCAAGGTCCAGCAGCGTCACCTTCAGTCGCGGGTTCGCTCGTGCAATCTCGATCCCGTAAACGCCTGACCCGCAGCCCACATCCATCAGGCTGCCGATCTCGCCGAACACCGCTTGCGCCGCCATGCCCAGCGCGGGAGCCTGGCTGTGTGCGTGCATGAAGGCGGCGATCCGCTGGGCGGCCTCCGCGCTCATCGCCCCGCGCTCCCATTCCGGTGCCCCAGCAACAACGCCCGCGGGCCGCTTGCCCGTGCGAAGCGCCTCCAGCAGCTGCTTGTGCAGCGGGATCGTTTCGCGGAAGCGATGAAGGAAGCCGCCCCAATAGCCCTGAGCGTCCGGATGGAGCCAGGTGCGAGCCGCAGGCAGAGCGCGCCACTTGCCGTCCCGCTTCTCCACAAGGTCGGAGGAGGCGAGGGCGCCCAGCAGGATGGAGAGGGCATGGGCGTCCAGCGATAGGCCCGCCGACAACTGGTCGGTGGTGGAGGGCCGCTCCGCCAGTGCGCGGAACAGCCCGACCTCGTCCGCCACGGTCGTCACCGGCAGGCGGAACTGCGATTGCCAGATGTCCCAGATCAGGCGGTCGTCCTGCGTCGGCGGCAGATGGCTCATTCGGTTGTCCTCCCCTTTTGGTTTGGCGGGAGGACTAACCGCGCCTCTTGTCCCGCGCCAGCCCCGCGTGGCATGCTCCGCCGCACAACAGAACTACGACAAGAGGATGGGAAATGGCGACGATCGCTCCGGCAGCGCAGGATAACGATATCGAGGAGAGCGCCCGGCAGGTGGAGGCGATGATCCGCTATGTCGACCCGGGCGACTTCGTCACCCGCCGCTACGTGAGCGCGGGGGAGGAGATCAACACCGGCACCTATTCGGACCACCGGGTGATCGTGCGCGACGGCATGCCCATCCGCGACCACTTCCAGCTGGACACACACGGCTTCATCATCGGCCACAACCCCACCGCCGTCAGCGACTTCCACGACAAGGAGATGGTGGACCGGATCTACGAGCGGGAGGTGGAGGAAGACATCCGCCGCCGCACTGGCGCGGACAAGGTGGTGGCCCGCGGCTGGATGATCCGCACCAGCGCCGATCTCTCGAAGCAGCGCGAGCAGAAGGTGGAGAACTACCAGCACACCGGCGGCATCCAGCCCCCCGCCGGTGAGGCGCACGTGGACCTTAACACCGCGACATCGGAACGGATGGCCGCCTTCACCTACAAGAAGCACTTTCCCGATGGGCCGGGCTACAAGCGCTTCCTCATCGCCTCCTACTGGCGCACCTTCTCGCCCCCGCCGCAGGACGTGCCGCTGGCGCTATGCGACGGGCGCACCAGCTTCGGCGGGGAGGAGAAGAGCAACACCCTTTTCGTGGTGGACGAATTCCCCACCGGCGACGCGCTGACCGCGCCCGTGGAGGGCGAGGACAAGATGCTCGCCGCCTCCATCTTCAGCCACCATCCCGGGCATCGCTGGTGGTATTTCTCGAACATGAGCAAGGATGACATCCTGCTGTTCAAGTTTCACGACTCGGACCACTCCGTCACCTGGCGCTGCCCGCACACCGCCTTCGTGGATCCGAGCTTCGCTCACGCCAATATTCGCGAGAGCATCGAGGTGCGCACGGTCGCGTTCTGGGAGTAAGCCCGGCAGGGCAGGGCGGTGCAATCGGAACCTGCCTCTTTGTCTCCAGTTAAGCAGACGACCCTCGAGCCTTTGAAGGACAAGACGATGAAACTTCTCCTGATCGCAGCCGCGGGTGGACTGCTGTCGCTTTCCGCCTGCAACGATGCGCAGGACCGCGCAGAAGATCAGCTGGAAAACCAGGCGGAAGCCAGCGCGCGTCAGGCAGGTTCCACCATCGCGGCACTCGGCCTTAAGGAGCGGCAGCTGCTGGATGCCGACTTGATCGATACGAGCGGCGCTGATCTGGGGGATGTCGAAGCCGTGCTGCGCAATGCCGGCGGGCAGGTCGATCGCCTGATCGTGGAAGTGGATGGCCCGGATCCGGAACGGTATGTGGAGGTTCCGATCGAGGGGCTCACCACCCGCGCCCAAGGCGACGACACCGATCTCGTCACCACCATGACCTCTGCCGACCTGGGGGCGCTCCCGGCGGCGACGCTGCCCCCGGCCTGAACGGGCCGCAGAGCCAGCGTGGCAGGCTGAGGAGCGCGGCGCCACTTCACTTGGCGTTCACCCGAGGCGCGGCTATAGGCGCGCGATGACCGCCCGAACTTCGCCTTCTCGCTTCCTTTCCGTCACCGCTTCGGTGGCTGCCGCGCTTGCCCTCACCGGATGCAGCATGTTCGGCGGGGGCGGCGGCAATGGCGGGGTGGACGCCGCCTATGTCGCGCGTGATGTCGAATCGCTCTACATGGCGGCGAAGGACCGGCTGGATCGTGGCGACACGAAGACCGCCGCGGCCCTGTTTGACGAGGTGGAGCGCCAGCACCCCTATTCGCCATGGGCGCGGCGGGCGCAGCTGATGAGCGCGTTCACCTACTATCTCCAGAAGGACTACAATCAGGCGATTCAGTCCGCGCAGCGCTTCCTGTCCATCCATCCCGGCAACAAGGATGCGCCCTACGCCTATTACCTGATCGCGCTCAGCTATTACGAGCAGATCAGTGACGTGCAGCGGGACCAGAAGATCACCCAGCAGGCGCTGACCGCACTGCAGGAGGTGCAGCGACGCTATCCCAATACGGCCTATGCCGCCGATTCGCGTCTCAAGATCGACCTGGTGAACGATCACCTGGCCGGCAAGGAGATGGAGATCGGCCGCCATTACGAGGATACGGGCAACTGGCTGGCGGCGCAGCTGCGCTTCCAGAACGTGGTGCAGAACTACCAGACCACCAGCCACGCGCCCGAAGCGCTGTTCCGGCTGACGGAGACGAGCCTGGCGCTCGGCATTCCGCAGGAGGCACAGAAATACGCGGCCGTTCTGGGGGCGAACTATCCTGGCAGTGACTGGTATCAGAAGGCCTTTGACCTGATGCGCCGCCACGCGCCCGAACTTGCCCGCGCCGGCGGGGGCGCCTGAGCTCGCCCCTGCGTTCCTTTTCGGCTGAGCACAACTTGCCCGCGCCCGGTGACGGGGCGGGCGGTTTGAGCTAGATCGGGCATCACGCGATGCTCACCTCCCTGTCCATCCGCAACATCGTCCTGATCGAGGCGCTGGACCTCTCCTTCGGGCCGGGTCTGGGCGTGCTCACGGGCGAGACGGGTGCGGGCAAGTCGATCCTTCTGGATGCACTGGGCCTCGTGCTCGGCAACCGCGCCGAAACGGCGCTGGTGCGGGCTGGGGAGGACCAGGCCAGTGTCACCGCGACCTTCGAGTTTACCGCCTTCCCGCCCTTGATCCGCGAAGCTCTGGCGGAGGCGGAGATCGATGCCGAGCCGGGCGAGCCGTTGATCCTGCGCCGCCGCGTCCGGGCCGATGGCGGCTCCAAGGCCTTCGTCAACGACCAGCCGGTCGGCGCCGCGCTGCTCCGGCAGATCGCCGTCGCGCTGGTGGAACTGCACGGCCAGCATGACGACCGCGGGCTCGTGAATCCGCGCGGCCATCGCGCCCTGCTGGACCGCTACGCCGGCGTCGATTCCGCTGAAGTGGAGGCGGCATGGCGCACATGGGGCAAGGCAGAGGCGCGGCTGGTGCAGGTGCGCGCAGCGATCGAGGCAGCCCGCGCGGAACAGGACCTGCTGCTCGCTCATCTGGCCGAACTGACGCAGATCGAACCGCAGGAAGGGGAGGAGCAGCAGCTCGCTCTCGCCCGCGCCGACATGCAGAAGGGCGAGAAGCTCGCAGGCGATCTTCAGGAACTGCGGCAGGTGTGGGACGGTTCGAACTCGGCGCTGGCGCAGATGCGCGCTGCCGCCCGCAGGCTTGACCGGATCGCGGACCAGCACCCGCTGCTCGCCGAGGCGCTCGCCGCGTTGGACCGCGCGGTCATCGAATCTGGCGAGGCGGAGGAAAAGCTCGAAGCGGCCGCCGAGGCGCTGCTGTTCGACCCGGCGGAGCTGGACCGGATCGAGACCCGCTTGTTCGACCTGCGCGCCTTGGCCCGCAAGCATGGCTGCACGCCGGATGAGCTTCCCGCCAAGATGCATGAGATTCGCGCACAGCTTGACACAATCGAGGCTGGGGACGTGCAGCTGGCCGATTTGCAGCGCGCTTCCACGGCTGCTGGCGAGCGTTTCAAGGAGCTTGCAAGCGCCTTGCATTCCGCTCGCAAAGAGGCTGCCGAGCGCCTCGACGCGGCCGTCGCCGCGGAGCTTGCGCCCCTCCGGCTGGACGCCGCCCGCTTCCGCACCCAGGTTGCCCCGCTGCCGGAGGAGCGGTGGGGGCCTTCAGGGATGGACGCGGTGGAGTTCCTCATCTCCACCAATCCGGGTGCCGATTTCGCCCCTCTCGCGAAGATCGCCAGCGGCGGCGAGCTCAGCCGGTTCATCCTGGCGCTCAAGGTGGCGCTGGCGGAGCAGGGCGGGGCGGCCACGGTGATCTTCGACGAGATCGACCGGGGCGTCGGCGGCGCAGTAGCGAGCGCCATCGGTGAGCGCTTGGCGCGATTGGCGGAGGGCGGGCAATTGCTCGCGGTCACGCACAGCCCTCAAGTCGCGGCGCGCGGAAACGCCCATTACCTCATCGCGAAATCCAGCGAGGGCACCGTCACCCGCACCTCCGTCATGCGGCTTGATGCGGAAGGCCGGCAGGAGGAGATCGCGCGGATGCTCTCCGGTGCGGAGATCACCAGCGAGGCGCGCGCCCAGGCGGAGCGCCTGCTGGAGGGAGTGTGAACCACCCGCTCGATCGCCCTGTGTGGAACGCGCTCACCTCACGGCAGGCGCACCTTACCGTCGCCAACGGAGCCGCGGTGCGGATCGACCCCTCCTACGGCCCTTTCGCGGCAGCGCGGGATCAGGGCGAGGAGGCGCAGGCAGCATTGGCCGCAACGCTGAATGGGCCGGAAGATCGCCTCTACGTCGTCGAGCTGGAGCCTTGGCCTGCGCCCGCCGGGACGCGGATCGTGGAACATCGAAATCTGGTGCAGATGATTGCAGAGGGCGCCCTTCCACCAGCGCCCGATGACCGCAGGATTGTTCTGCTGGACGAACAGGACGCTGCAGAGATGGCGGCACTCGCCCGCGCCACCGAGCCGGGGCCGTGGAGCAGCGCCACGCATCTTTACGGCGACTATTACGGCATTCGCATCGACGGCCGGCTCGCGGCGATGGCGGGCGAGCGCATGCTCCTTCCCGGCCTTGCGGAGCTGAGCGGCGTCGCGACGTGGCCCGAGTTTCGCGGGAAGGGCTTCGCCGCCACGTTGATCGCCCGCGTCCTGG
>Ga0182742_1000967_pt1 | contig 39740 bp, 38 predicted proteins | sample eDN5th37CBELigMG_FD_128880 | JGI IMG/M metagenome (GOLD analysis project Ga0182742, IMG submission 128880) | Enriched Miracle-Growth compost microbial communities from Emeryville, California, USA - eDNA 5th pass 37_C BE-Lig MG (version 2)... ... | reverse complement strand
GACAATCAGAGAGTGGGAAATCGCGGTGGCACGCCGTTCCGACGACGCAGGGAAAGGGGCCGCCCCAGAACTCTTATCGGTCCGGTCTGCGGCCCCATCCTGTCATGCCCCCACGGCGGACATAGGAGTAAATGATTCGTTGTAGGTACGACAATGGATGAGTTGATACCCCTGAAGAGTTAGGCCAAAGAGCCTATACAACAGGCATGTTCATAATTTATTAATACATTAACGACCCAGATTTTGCCCCTACGGTCGTGAACTTCAAAGCGCCGTTCCGGCGCTCTTTTTTTGTACGGATCCTCAAGGAACAGCGCCGCTGCAGATGAGACCGGCGTTCAGGCCAGAAGCCTGAGCAGACAGCGAACAGGCCAGCGCAGCTGCGGGCGATGGGACTTCATGCCGTCGGCGATCGGGATTCTGCGGATCGACCGATCTCAATCAGCCCGGTGCCTTTCACGAGTTCATCGTAGGGGATCGTGACAATGGGAAGGAGATCCTCTCCTCTCACCTCGACCGTGATCTCGTCGTAGTAGCTCGGAAGTACCCCGCTCCAGCTCTCCAGGATCTCTCCGGCGATCCTCAGCGCTTCGTTCCGGGCGGCCGCCTCATCGGGCAGTTCCGTGCCCGCGAGGTCCTCACGCGTTCCAAAGTGGCCTCGTACGTCGATGTAAAAGCGAGGCATGGCAATGCCTGACCTGATCTGCGGAAGCTCATCCGCATCGCGTTCTATTTCACATATGTTAATATTATGCCGCGTTTTCCGAAACCTCTCCAAGTAAGTACCTGTCCTACCTCAACAGCGCCCCTCCTCCATCGGATGGAGGAGCATTGCGGACACACGCATCCGGCGATCCAGGCCGAAGCCCCGATGGCAGTCCGCGCCGGGAAAGCGCTCTGCGACTTTAGTCTATGCCTTCAGGACATAGGTCAGTTGCCCTTACCTATCTACCGCAGCGCAACATTCCTCCTATCTTGAGGGTGTAGCTGGAGGCACCCGATGATCATTATTCAATTCCTTCGCCTGATGCGCACAAGCTGGATCGAAGCGCGCCGGCAGCAGAGGCTCGCCCGGCAGCGCTATCCGCACCTGTGCTGGGAAGACTGACCGAACACCTCGCCCCGAGCGAGACTGCAAAGCGCCCCCGATGGGGCGCTTTTCGTTTGTGCCGCGCTCCTGCCGCCGGAGCCTGAGACCGCCGGGCGCGACCAGCTCTGTCGCACCTGGCGAAGAAATCTCGGCCGAGAACCTTCCCGGTGGCCCCGAGTTGATGCCTCAGAGAAGGAGACACGCATGCGGTTTCGAACGATCCTGCCCTTGATTGCAATGCTCGCGTTGGCGGCCTGCGGCGAGGACGGCCCAGACCAGACCGGCAGCACGGACCAGAACAATCCGGCCGCTACCACCCCCTCCAGCCCTCCACCAGGCGGCGCTCCCGCGCAACCCGCACAATAGGCAATCGTCCTCCAGATCACATGCCCCGTGACACCCGCCTGTGCCGTGGGCATCACGTATCATCACGTTCTCTCGACCCGTGCCGATCCCAGGCCGTATCCTGCGGCGGAATAAGACATTGTCATTGTTTTGCCGCAGGGGTCATTCTTGATCCTACCCCGCACGAGACTTGATCGGGCCGCGTAACGTTTCGCCTCTTAACGGCCGTGCTCCTTGCGTCGTGGATGATGATGGAGGCGCTGATGAACAATACCTTTCACATCGGACAGCTCGTCCGGATCACTCACCCCTCCTCGGGCCATGCGGATCATCGGGTTTACTGCATCGTCCGCAAGCTCGCCCAGGAACGAGGGGGACAGCTCTACAGCATCAAGAACACGGCCGGCGCAGAGCGATTGGTCAAGGCGGAAGAGATCGAACCCGCAGCGCTCACGGCTGTGCCATAGGGGCTGATCGGGCCACTCCCGCTGCCCCGAAAGCGCACGCAAGGATATTAGCCCATGGTATGGTTGCGCCGCCCTTGCCGACGCTGGAGGGGCACGACAGAATACCTCCCATAACGCTCGTCAAGAGCAACCGGCACGACCGGAATAAAGGCGCGGCGCCCCATCGGCCGCGCCACAGAGGAAACGAGGCCGACCCGCATGCTGATCGGCACGCGGTGTCCAGGGAGGAGACGTCGGTGACGGCGGCTGAGGACTCGCGCGAAGACACGTTCCCCAAACTGCTGACGCGGAATGCGCGCATTCGTCCCCAACGGACCGCGTTCCGCCACAAGGACCTCGGCATCTGGCAATCCTGGACCTGGGCGCAAGTCCACGACATCGTCCGCGCCTATGCGTGCGGCCTTCAGGCGCTTGGCCTCCAGCGTGGCGGCAAGATCGCCATTATCGGCTACAACCGCCCTCACCTCTACTGGACCATCGCGGCCGCACAATGGCTCGGCGCGATCCCGATCCCGGTCTATGCGGATTCCGTGGCCGAGGAGATGGCCTATGTGCTCGCTCACGCGGAAGTGACCCATGCGGTGGTGCAGGACCAGGAGCAGGTGGACAAGCTTCTCGCGGTCTCCGACCAGCTTCCGCGCATGGACCACGTGCTTTACGACGAGCCCAAGGGCCTGCGCGATTACGACCACAGCCGCCTGCACTCCATCACGTCCGTGATCGAGGAGGGCCGCGCGCGTCTGGCGGATGCGGGCGAGGCCGGGAAGATCGAACGGGAATTGCAGAACGGCAAAGGCTCCGACCTCGCCATCATTCTCTACACCTCCGGCACCACCGGCCGCCCGAAGGGCGTGATGCTCACCTCCGACGCGGTGATCGCGGCGGCCCGGATCGGCTGCGATTTCGACAAGCTCGACGAGACCGACGAGATCCTGGCTTATCTGCCGATCGCCTGGGTGGGCGACCACATCTTCTCCTATGCACAGGCCTTCCTGGCGGGCCTGTGCGTGAACTGTCCCGAGAGTCCCGAGACGGTGGCGGAGGACCGGCGGGAGGTGGGCGCCACTTACGTCTTCGCCCCGCCGCGCATCTTCGAGAGCATCCTCACGCTCACCATGGTGCGCATCGAGGATGCGAGCGCCCTCAAGCGGCGCATGTTCCATTTCTTCATCAGGCACGCCAACAAAGTCGGCGAAAAGATCCTGAACGGTGAGCCTGGCGTCGGCGCCTGGGACCGGCTGCTCTGGCAGGTCGGGAACGTGCTCGTCTACGCGCCCCTGCGCAACCGCTTCGGCATGACGCGGGTGAAGGTCGGCTACACGGCGGGGGAGGCCATCGGGCCTGAGATCTTCCGCTTCTACCGGTCCATCGGCGTGAACCTGAAGCAGCTCTACGGGCAGACGGAGGCATCCGTCTACATCACCATGCAGCCCGACGGCGAAATCCGCGCCGACACGGTGGGCCGCCCCGCCCCGGAGGTGGAAATCCGCATCGCCGACAACGGCGAGGTCCTCTACCGCTCCCCGGGCGTGTTCGTGGGCTATTACAAGGACGACGAGAAGACGGCGGAAACCAAGACGCCGGACGGCTTCGTGCATTCGGGCGATGCCGGCTTCTTCGACGCCAACGGGCATCTCAAGATCATCGATCGCGCCAAGGACGTCGGCAAGATGCGGGACGGCTCTCTCTTCCCGCCGAAATACGTCGAGAACAAGCTGAAATTCTATCCGAACATCAAGGAGGCGGTCTGCTTCGGCGACGGGAAGGATTACGTTTCCGCCTTCGTCAATATCGACCTGGTTGCGGTGAGCAACTGGGCGGAGCGCAACGGCGTCACTTACGCCTCCTACCAGGAGCTGGCGGGCCATCCCCGCGTCTACGAGATGATCGAGAAGCACGTGGACGAGGTGAACCGGTCGCTTTCGTCCGAACCGCGCATGGGCGGCGCGCAGATCAAGCGCTTCCTCATCCTGCACAAGGAGCTCGATGCGGACGACGGTGAGCTGACCCGCACCCAGAAAGTGCGCCGCGGCTTCATCGCCGAGCGCTACGCGCCGCTGATCCAGGCCCTCTACGACGGCTCGTCCGAGGCCGACATTTCCACCGAAGTGACCTTCGAGGACGGGCGCAAGGGCGTGATCTCCGCGCGCGTGAAGATCAGGGATATGGAGCTTTACCCCGTGCAAGAGACAGCGACGCTGCCGGAGGCCGCGGAATGAGGGCGCCCGACCATCCGGTCCTGAGCAAAGGGGACGTGCTGCTCGCCGTCGAGAACGTGTCGCTGGGCTTCGGAGGCGTGAAGGCCCTGACGGATGTTTCCTTCGACATCCGCAAGAGTGAGATCCGCGCGATCATCGGCCCGAACGGCGCGGGCAAGACCTCGATGCTCAACTGCATCAACGGATTCTATTATCCCACGGAAGGCCGCATCACCTTCAAGGGCGTGAAGCGCCCGAAGATGCGTCCCTATGAGGCGGCGCGCGGCGGCATCGCCCGCACCTTCCAGAACGTCGCGCTGTTCAAGAGCATGTCGACCCTCGACAACATCATGGCGGGCCGCTCCATCAGGATGCGGTCGAATTTCTTCTGGCAGCTCTTCCGCCATGGCCCGGCCATGAAGGAGGAGGTCGAGCATCGCCGCTTCGTGGAGGAGATCATCGACTTCCTCGAGATCCAGCACATCCGCAAGACGCCGGTGGGCCGCCTCCCCTACGGCCTGCAGAAGCGTGTCGAGCTCGGCCGTGCGCTGGCCATGGAGCCGGACCTGCTGCTCCTCGACGAGCCGATGGCCGGCATGAACCTCGAGGAGAAGGAGGACATGTCGCGCTTCATCCTGGAGGTGAACCAGCAATACGGCACCACCATCGCGTTGATCGAACACGACATGGGCGTGGTGATGGACCTCTCGGACCGCGTCGTGGTGCTGGAATACGGACGCAAGATCGCCGACGGCACCCCCGACGAGGTGAAGCGCGACCAGCGCGTGATCGACGCCTATCTCGGCGTGGCGCATTGAGGGCAAGACGATGGACATCCTCTACAAAGTCTTGGTCGAGCCCTTCGTCTTCATGGGCGAAGCGCCGGATCTCCTGCTCCAGACGCTCTGGGAAGGGCTGGTCTCGGGCGTGCTCTACGCGCTCATCGCGCTCGGCTTCGTGCTGATCTTCAAGGCCTCCGGCGTGTTCAACTTCGCGCAGGGGATCATGGTCGTGTTCGCGGCGCTCATCCTCGTCGGCCTCTACGAGAAAGGCGTTCCGGCCTTCCTGGCGCTGATCCTCGCCGCCGCCGCCATGCTGGTCCTCGCCATGGTGGTGGAGCGCGTGGTGCTGCGCCCGCTCGTGAACCAGCCCGACATCATCCTCTTCATGGCCACGTTCGGCCTCACCTATCTCCTCATCGGCTTCGGCGAATTGATCTTCGGCGGCAGCCCCCGCGAGATGATCACGGATGCGCTGCTCCTGCCCCAGGGCACGACGGAGATCGAGGCGTTCGGCGGCCTGATCCGCCTGCAGCATCTCGACATCGCGGCAGCCGTGATCGCATCGCTCATGATCGGCCTCCTCGCGGTGTTCTTCTCCAAGACCCGCATCGGCCGGGCCCTGCGCGCGGTGGCGGACAGCCACAAGGCCGCGCTCTCGGTGGGCATCTCGCTCAACCAGATCTGGGTGATCGTGTGGTTCGCGGCGGGCCTTGTGGCCCTCGTGGCCGGCATCATGTGGGGTGCGCGATCGGGCGTGTCGTTCTCGCTCCAGATCATCGCCCTCAAGGCCTTGCCCGTGCTCATCCTCGGCGGCTTCACGTCCATACCCGGCGCCATCATCGGCGGGCTCATCATCGGAATCGGCGAGAAGCTCGGCGAGTTCTACTGGGGGCCGCTGGTGGGCGGCGGCATCGAGACATGGCTCGCCTATGTCATCGCCCTGCTCTTCCTGCTCTACAGGCCGCAGGGATTGTTCGGCGAGAAGATCATCGAGCGCATTTAAGGAGACGCCACGTGTTCTACCGCGAGGCAGGCCAATTCAAGACGAACTACGTCAGCGACTCCGCGATCTTCCCCCTGCGCCAGGACAGGATCGGCCTCGGCCTCATCATCGTGGCGGCCTATGCCCTCGCCTTCCTGGGCAGCGACTTCCTGCTCCAGGCGGTGATGATCCCGTTCCTGGTCTTCTCGCTGGCTTCCATCGGCCTGAACATCCTCACGGGCTACACGGGCCTTTTGTCCCTCGGCACGGGCGCCTTCATGGGCGTGGGGGCCTATGCCTGCTACAAGCTGATGACGGCTTTCCCGGGCGTGAACGTGATCGTCTGGATCTTCGTGTCGGGCTTCTTCTCGGCCGCCATCGGGGCCCTGTTCGGCCTGCCTTCCCTTCGCATCAAGGGCTTCTATCTCGCGGTCGCCACATTGGCCGCGCAGTTCTTCCTGCAATGGTGCTTCATCCGCATCCCGTGGCTTGTGAACTACAACGTCTCGGGCGCTCTCGATGCACCGCTGCGGACCCTTTTCGACATTCCGATCATGGGCCCGAACGCCACCCCGCAGACGCGGTATCTGCTCGTCCTGACCATCGTGATCCTGCTCACCTGGCTTGCCTCCAACCTCGTCCATGGCCGCATCGGACGCATGTGGATCGCGATCCGCGACATGGACCTCGCAGCAGAACTCATGGGCATCCGCCCGCTCCAGACCAAGCTCCTGGCCTTCGCCGTCTCGTCCTATTACTGCGGCGTCGCCGGAGCCCTGCTGGTCTTCCTGTGGTACGGCGGCGCCGAATACGACGTGTTCAACATCAACCAGTCCTTCTTCATCCTCTTCATGGTGATCATCGGAGGCTTGGGAAGCCTCATCGGCTCGTTCTTCGGCGCGGCGCTCATCTTCATCATGCCCATCGTGCTGGGAATCGCGCTGCCCGCCCTGCTCTCCCCCTTCGGCATCTCGGTGGGGGCGGACACCATCGAGCACCTGCGCTTCATGATCACGGGCGCGCTCATCATCTTTTTCCTGATCGTGGAACCGCACGGCCTCGCGCGGCTCTGGCAGATCGGCAAGCAGAAGCTCCTGGTCTGGCCGTTCCCCTACTGACGGCCGAAAAAGGAGACGGGAACTGAAAGAATCCGGCTCGGCCGGACCAACAACGGGAGGAACCCAGAATGTCGTTTCGCACATTGAGCCTCGGGCTGGCCGCCGCAACGATGCTCGCCGGTACTGCACTGCCTGCCTTCGCGCAGGATTCGATCTACGTCCCCCTCTTCACCTACCGCACGGGCCCCTTCGCAGGCTCCGGCACCTACATCGCCGACGGCATGCACGATTATCTGGAGATGCTGAACCAGCGCGACGGCGGCATCGGTGGCGTGAAGCTCGTGATCGAGGAATGCGAAACCGGCTACGACACCAAGAAGGGCGTCGAATGCTATGAGGCCGTGAAGGGCAAGAACCCGGTGATCGTCAATCCGTGGTCGACCGGCATCACCCTGCCGCTCATCCCGCGCGCGTCGGTGGACAAGATCCCGATCCTCTCCATGGCCTATGGCCTCTCGGCCTCGGCGCGCGGAGACATCTTCCCGTGGGTGTTCAACCCGCCGGCCACCTATTGGGACGGCCTGTCGATGATCATCAAGTATATCGGCGAGAAGGAAGGCGGCCTCGACAAGCTGAAGCGCAAGAAGATCGGCTTCATCCATCTCGACGCCGCCTTCGGCAAGGAACCGGTCCCGCTGCTGCAGGAACTCGCGAAGGAGATCGGCTTCGAGGTGGCGCTCTACCCGGTCGCCGCGCAGGACATGCAGAACCAGTCCTCGCAATGGCTCAGCGCCCGCCGCGACAAGCCCGACTACATGATCATGTGGGGTTGGGGCACCATGAACGGCGCGGCCGTGAAGGAGGCCGTGCGCTCCGGCTATCCCATGGACAAGTTCTATTCGGTCTGGTGGCCGAGCGAGGATGACGCGCGCAGCGGCGGCGCGGGCGCCAAGGGCTTCAAGGAGCTCAACTGGCATGCGGTCGGCGCGAACTTCCCCGCCCTGCAGGACATCCAGAAGCATGTGGTCGACAAGGGATTGTCCAAGGCCGGCAAGGACAAGGTGGGCGAGGTCCTCTACAACCGCGGCGTCTACAACTCTCTGCTGATCGCCGAAGGCATCGCCCAGGCGCAGAAGATCACGGGCAAGAAGGCCGTGACCGGCGAGGACGTGCGCCGCGGCATGGAGAACATCAAGCTCGATCCTGCCCGCCTCAAGGAGCTCGGGCTCGAGGGCTTCACGGAGCCCCTCGCCCTCACCTGCACCGACCACAACGGCCACCGCGCGGCCTTCATGCAGGAATGGGACGGCACGAAATGGGTGAAGATCTCCGATCCCATCGAGCCCATGACCGACCGCGTGAAGGCCCAGCTCGATGCCGCCGCGAAGGACTACGCCGAGAAGAACGCCGGCTGGCCCAAGCGCACGGAAGCCTGCGACAAGGCGAGCTAGGACGTCACCGAGCCGCGAACTCTCCTCGCCCTCGTGGCGGGGAGCTGGAAGCAAGGTGTCGGCGCAGGCTTCAGAACATGGGCCGACACACCCAGCCTGAATCCCTCCCCGCCCGGGGAAGGAAATCGAGGGAACCTGTCGATGTCGAGTGCCGTCCGGATCGAACCGCAAGGCCAGCCGCAGAACGCGGAGACGGTGCTGGCCGTCAACAACATCGAGGTCGTCTATGACCACGTGATCCTGGTGCTCAAGGGCGTGTCGCTCACGGTGCCGAAGGGCGGAATTGTCGCCCTGCTGGGAGCCAACGGCGCCGGCAAGACCACGACCCTGAAGGCGATTTCCAACCTGCTGCACGCGGAGCGCGGCGAGGTCACCAAGGGCAGCATCGAGTTCAAGGGCGAGCGCGTCGACAAGCTCTCGCCCAACGAGCTGGTGCGGCGCGGCTGCATCCAGGTACTGGAGGGCCGCCACTGCTTCGGTCATCTCACCATCGAGGAGAACCTTCTGACAGGCGCCTTCACGCGCCGGGACGGCAACGCCGCCATCCGCCGCGACCTGGAGGCGATCTACGAATATTTCCCGCGCCTGAAGCAGCGGCGCACGTCCATGGCGGGCTATACCTCCGGCGGCGAGCAGCAGATGTGCGCCATCGGCCGGGCGATGATGTCCCGCCCCTCCATGATCCTGCTCGACGAGCCCTCCATGGGGCTTGCGCCGCAGATCGTGGAGGAAATCTTCGAGATCGTGCGGATTCTCAACTCCTCCGAGGGCGTGTCCTTCCTGCTCGCGGAGCAGAACACCAACATGGCGCTCAAATACGCGACCTACGGCTACATCCTGGAGACCGGCCGCGTGGTGATGGACGGCCCGGCCCAGGCCCTGCGCGAGAACGAGGACGTGAAGGAATTCTACCTCGGCGTCTCGGAAGGGGACCGCAAATCCTTCCGCGCCGTCAAAAGCTACAAGCGACGCAAGCGCTGGCTGGCCTGACCTGTCGGGCCAGCGGAGATCCGGGGATCGCGCTCCGGCCCTCGGAAGCCTTGACGTTACATGATAACCTTCTTAGCAATGAAGCGGAGTCGCTTGCCGACTCGCGCCAATACTCGAAGAGGGGGCTAACAATGAACGTCGAAACCTTGAAAACGAATATAGAACAGGCCACGCGGATCGGCCTCGGCAAGTTCGCTGATTTCACCGGCCGGTCATCGCGTCCGGAATACTGGTACTTCATGCTCCCGGTGATCGTCATCCTGATCGTGGCGAATCTGATCGATGCGATCCTGCTCGGCGGAATGCAGATCCTAGGCCTGATCCTGGGTCTCGCGCTGTTGGTTCCGACCCTCTCCGCCGGTGCGCGCCGCCTGCACGACACCGACCGCTCCGCCTGGTGGCTTCTCGTCGCATTGATCCCCTTCGTCGGCGGCCTCGCCGTCATCTATCTGTGCTGCCAGCCCGGCACACCGGGCGAGAACCGCTTCGGACCGGAGCCCGCGCCCGCCTCCTTCAGAGCCATGGCGCAGGCCTAGACGGCTTGTCACGGACGGGGGCCTCATCCACGCTTGCCCTCATGCCGCCGGCCCGTCATCCTGGGCTTGGCGGCATGGCCCTCAGGATCGAGGGCGCGCGCGGAGGAGATGCCTTGGCAGATTATTACGACGACCTCGAAACTCGTGATCCCATCCTGCGCGAAGCGGCTCTCTTCGACCGCCTTCCCGACATCCTTCGTCGGGCCTCAGCCGCTCCCGCCTATGCGGAGCGGCTGAAGGGCATCGATCCGGCCAGCATCACGAGCCGCGAGGCGCTGGCGAGCCTGCCGGTGCTCCGCAAGGGCGAGCTCTCAACACTCCAGAAAGCCGCCCTGCCCTTCGGCGGCTTCATCGCGGAGGCGCCGGGCTCCTTCGGCCGCCTCTTCACGTCGCCCGGGCCGATCTTCGAGGCGGAGCCCACCGCGTCCGATCCCTGGCGCGCGGCGCGCGGCCTCTACGCGGCGGGCTTCCGCCGGGGCGACATCGTTCTCAACACCTTCAGCTATCACCTGACGCCGGGCGGCTTCATCATGGATTCCGGTGCGCGGGCCCTGGGCTGCGCCGTCATTCCCGCGGGTCCCGGCAACACCGAGCAGCAGTTCGAACTGATCGAGGCCTACCGGCCCGCCGCCTATTGCGGCACGCCGGACTTCCTGAAAATCCTCATCGACACGGCCGCCACGAACGGGCGCGATGTCTCCTCCATCAGGCGCGCCCTGGTTTCCGGCGCGGCCTTTCCGAAATCGCTGCAGGAGACGATCGCCCAGCACGGCATCGAGGCCTACCAGGCCTATGCCACGGCGGATCTCGGCTTCATCGCCTATGAGACCTCCGCCCGCGAGGGACTCGTGGTGAACGAGGATATCATCGTCGAGATCGTGCGTCCGGGGACCGGCGACCCGGTCGCGGAGGGAGACGTCGGCGAAATCGTCGTCACGACACTCGATCCCCGCCATCCCTTCATCCGCCTCGCGCTCGGCGACCTCACGGCGGCCCTGCCGGGTCAAAGCCCCTGCGGGCGCACCAATATGCGCATCAGGGGCTGGATGGGCCGGGCCGACCAGGCGACGAAGGTCAAGGGCATGTTCGTGCGCCCCGAGCAGGTGGCCGAGATCGGCCGCCGGCATCCGGAACTCGGACGCCTGCGCCTTGTCGTCCTGCGCGAGCACGAAACCGACGCGATGACCCTGCTGGCCGAATGCCCGCTGGGTTCGGACGACCTCACGGCGGCCGTCACGGCCACGCTGCAGGCCGTCACGAAGCTCAAAGGCATGGTCACGCTCGTCGCGCCCGGCACCCTGCCCAATGACGGCAAGGTCATCGCCGACGAGCGCAATTACGGCTGAACGATCGAGCACGGACCGATTTTCCGTCGCAAGATCAATAGCATCGGGAAAAAGAAAAGCACCCGTCGGGTGCTCTAAGGTGTCCGGCCGTAGGGGCAAAAAGGACCGGCAGACACTACAATGCGCGGGCCTCGATTTTGTTCCCAAAAAATTTCAAAAATTTTTCGCTCCGCTCCACGCCTCATTGAGGTCACCTTTCAGGCGTCTAGGGCTGAGCTTCCCGTAGGGGCAAACTCGGGCCAAGGCCGCGGCCAGGATCCCAGAACGGGCCGGTCGCGGCCTATCACCCACGCAGAAGGCCCGAGCTTTCGCCCGGGCCTCCGGCTGATCGAGAGATCGTCCTAGTAGGTGCCGAACTTGAAGTTCAGCTTGGCGCGGGCGACGAAGAAGTCGTTGTCGCCGTTGTCGAAGTCCGGCGCGAAGACGTTGACGGTCGGACCACCAGCGGGCGTGAAAGTCCCCACGAAGCCGCCTTCGTTGTCGTCGCCATCAAAACTCAGCCACAGGCCTTCGAGACCGAAGGTCACCGCCGAAGATCCGAACCAGTTCACCGGCAACGCCCATTCGACACCGCCACCGAGCGTCCACCCGGTATCGTTGTCCGTATAGGCCAGACCGCCAGTGGCGTAGATCAGGACACGGTCGAACGCGACACCGAGACGAGCACGGACGGTGCCGAACCAATCGGACAGATCGTTCCTGAATTCGCCGGGGATGAAGGTTCCGGGAAGCCCGGCCGGCACGAAGGCGACCCGCACATCCTGATCGGTGTCGGCCCACTGAATATCGGCCTCGAGACCGACCACGACCGACCCGATCTGGTAGTTGTATCCGATCTGGCCGCCGCCCGTGAAACCGCCGTCATCATCGTTGTCGAAGAACAGCGTGCCTGGAGCGACGCCGCCGATGACCACGGATTGGCTGTCATCGCTACGCCAGCCCCAACCCGCGTTCAGACCGGCATAGAAGCCCGTCCACGTGAAGATCGGGGGAGCTGCGATAATGGGAGCGGGTGCCTCACGGGCCGGAAGGTCCGCGGCAGATGCAGCCGCTGCAAACAAACTAACACCCGCAACTCCAGCAAGAAGGCTAAATACGCATTTTCTCATAACCGTAACCCCTGATGTGAGGATCCACAGTCGAAAACCTACGCCCTTATCTGAATAAAAATCTATTGCAAAGAGGCCACACTACTTCACAACCGTATGTATATTAGAAATACAAAGGTAGTACCACTTTTGGCTATCCTATCCTCTGCAAGGTATATATTCTTTTGGCTGCAATACCTCTACTAGTTTCATTTGACTTTACTTCTTATGCATGTCGTAATGATCTCGTTTTCGGGTAGCAACCGAAGGCGAGGAGACAACTATCCACCCTGCCCTCCGGGCAGGGTTTTTTCTGGACAATTCCGGAATCCTAAAGATCTTCCAGGCTCAGCTGGGCCTGATTGCCGGTCTTATGAGGCCGGCGCTTGGCAACGATGCCGGTCCGGCTCCTGGCAGGTCGCTCGCGGCGCGTGGTCCCCTTCATGCGGGCCTTGGCCTTGTCCCTCGCCACGGCTTCGGGCGAATTCGGGTCGTCGTCCAGCCATTTGCCGCGCTTGATGACTTCGTTGACCCGACCCTGATTGACCCCGAGCTCGAAGGCGATCTCCTGCTGGGTCATCTCCGTCGTCCCGTGGAGCTCGAGGATCCGGCGGGCGAGCTCGGGCGTCATCTTGCGGCCCGCGATGCGCCGTGCCGGAGCGACGGAGCGCTTGCCTCGATCCCTCTCGCGCAGCTTCTGCAGGATCGCGAGCGCCATATGCATGCCCTGTTCCTTAAGGGCGTCCTCGAATTCCTTGAGCGTCGTCACCTTGGGCCTGCTCCCGCGATCTGGTGGTTCGGGCCTTGGAGTCTTAAGAGGAATAACGGTTAAGCTGGCGATTGGTTTCAGGGGCGGAGCCTCTCAATCCTCCTCGCCGCTGCAGGGCCACGTCCTTGGCGCCGTGAGTCCGGCGGGGAGCCTGGTCTGCGCATCGCCGCAGGCGATATCGACCTGCGCCTGGGTCAGACCTTTGACGGACGTCAGGTCAAGGCCGGCCAATTGCGTGAGGTACAGGTAGCTTCCGGTCATGACGGCATCCTGAAGCACCGCTCCCTGCAGGTGCGCCCGGGAGAGGTTCGAGTAGCTGAAATCGACTCCCGGCAGCTTGGCGTGCTGGAAGATCACACGCGCCAGTTCGGCCTTCGTCATGGTGGCGCGCTCGAGATTGGCGCCGCTGAAATCCGACCTGTTGAGCTCCGCCTTCTGGAAGTTGGCTCCAGGCGCCTGCACCTGGGCGAAGTTCGAGCGGTTCATGTCGGACGAGGAAAAGTTCGCCTCCACCAGCACCGCCCCGGCAAAATTCGCCCGCCACCCGAGCGCCTTGGTGAAATCGGCCTTCGACAGGTCGGCTTTCTCAAAGCGGGTCCGGCTGATCTCGGTCTCGCTCAGGTTGGCCCCTACCATCTTCGAGCCGCTGAAGTCGCTCAAGGTCAGAAGCGAGCGCTGGAAATTCGTGCCGCTCAGATCCTCCCCGGTCAGCATGATGCGCGCCTTGGAGCAGCCCGCCCAATCGATCCCAGGCCCTGGCGCATCCTGGCATTTCGCCTCGGCCGCACCGCCGCAGGCGGCAAAAGCCAGCGCGGCACCGAAAAGCAGGCTCCACGCCTTGCCGAACGATCGTCCTCTCGCCTTCACGTAATCTGGCCTCATGAACTCCTCATCGGCTGCCGCATCGATCCCCAACGGACATGCGCGTTTCACGTCCGATGCCCCATGCCCTGCCGAGCGCCTCGTTTGCGCGGACCCGGAGAGCCGCGTCAGCGAAATCGATCTCCGCTCTCGGCGGGTGCGGCCCGCTTGCATCCGCATGATGCGCTGGAATATCGAACCTGATCCTAAAGGTAGGTCTCGAGACCTCTCTGAGGAGCCCCGACCCTAGGAATTTTAGACGCCAAGAGACTCGACATCACGAAGCCATGGCCTAGCTTTAGCGACGAAGCCGGGAAGGTTTTGCATGCGTCAGAAAGCCATATGTTCCATTCTTGCCCTCGCGGGCCTGGCCCTCGCCGGATGCTCGGCCTCGCCGAAAGCCGAGGGCGTGCTGCCTCGCACCGATGTCCCCCCGCCCCCCTCCGTGAACGGAAGCGCGCCGGCCCGCTCCGCCACACGGGCGACGACAGGTGCGCCGGTCCAGCGTTCTGGCCTGAGCGTGCCCGACAGGCTCGTTCCTCCACGCCCGAAGCCCTGACATTCCTCTACGGCGGATTCGGTGAAAGATGCGCAAGGCCCCGTCCGGGGCCTTTTTCATAGGGCAATCCTTCATTGAGATACCCCCGCGTGCGCAAAAGCACAGCTGTCACCCTTGCGCCTATGGATGGTACGTTTATGACGTTGCGGAACAAGGGGGAATGAATCCTATGGCTTGGCTTCACAGCTTGACCTGGATCGACGCGCTTGCCTGGCTGGCGGCCGTGCTCGCAATCACCGGCAGCGCGATGCGGACGATCATCCCGCTGCGCTGCATCGGGATCGCGACCAATGCGGTATCCCTCACCTATGCGGTGACGATGCGGCTCTATCCCAGCATCACGGTCAACCTGATCCTGCTTCCTCTCAACGCGGTGCGCCTCTACCAGATGATCCGCCTGATCCGGCAGGTGAAGCAGGCTTCCAAGAGCGACCTCTCCATGGAATGGCTCAAGCCCTTCATGACTCGCCGCAAGGTGAAGACGGGGGAGGTCCTGTTCGCGAAGGGCGACAGCGCCTCCTGCATGTTCTACACGCTCTCGGGCCGTTACCGCCTGAAGGAACTCGACATCGAGCTGCGCCAGGGCCAGGTCGTGGGCGAGATGGGCTTCCTGTCGCCGGAGAACCGCCGCACGCAGACCCTCGAATGCATCGAGGACGGCGAAGTGCTGAACATCACCTATGACGAAGTGCGCCAGCTCTATTTCCAGAATCCCGAATTCGGCTTCTATCTCCTGCGTTTGACCAGCGAGCGCATGTTCAAGAACATGGAGCGGCTCGAGGCCGAAGTCGTTCGCCTGAAGGCGCCCGCACAGGAACATGACTACATCCGCCAGAGCATCACAGCTTAGAATACTTCCAATGGATACTTAGATTAGAAATACTCTAAGTTATTGTTTTAATTCACTTTATTGGTTGACCCGCTCCGATTGTCATGGTTCTTGCAGAGACGTTCACAGCGGCTCTTGAACCTGCCGAACGCTATTGGAGAAACTTTCATGATGTCGAAGACCACGTTTGCACGCGGCTTCCTGCTCGGCGCGGCCGCTTTCGGCGGCCTCGTAGGATCCCTCCCCTCGGCTTCAGCGCAAGGCGTCGTGAACGTCTACACCAACCGCGAGCCTGGCCTCTATTCGGCGACCCTCGACGAGTTCACCAAGGCGACCGGGATCAAGGTCAACGCCATCTTCTCCGAGCAGGGCCTTGCCGAGCGTATCAGGGCCGAGGGCGAGAACAGCCCGGCGGACGTGCTCATCACGGTCGATATCGGCCGCATCCAGGAGGCCGTCGACCTCGGCATCGCCCAGCCGGTGAAATCCGAAGCGCTCGCCGCCGCCATCCCGGAGCATCTTCGCGATCCCGAGGGCCGCTGGTTCGCGCTCTCCATGCGCGCCCGCTCGATCTACGCGTCCAAGGATCGGGTGAAGGACACCGCCATGACCTACGAGGATCTGGCCGATCCCAAATGGAAGGGCAAGGTCTGCTCGCGTTCGTTCCAGCATCAATACAATATCGCGCTGATCGCCGCGATGATCGTGAAGCACGGCGAGGCGAAGACGGAGGAATGGCTCAAGGGCGTGAAGGCCAATCTCGCCAAGAAGCCCTCCGGCGGCGACCGCGACGTGGCGAAGGACATCATGGCTGGCGTCTGCGACATCGGCCTGGGCAACACCTACTATATCGGCCTGATGACGAACGGCACGAACCCGGACCAGAAGAAATGGGCCGAGGCGGTCCACGTGATCCTGCCGACCTTCGAGGGCGGCGGAACCCAGGTGAACGTCTCGGGCATCGTCATGACGAAGAACGCTCCGAACCGCGAGAACGCCCAGAAGCTCATGGAGTACATGGTGACCCCGGAAGCGCAGCGCGTCTTCGCGGACGTGAACTATGAATATCCCGTGCGCGCCGGCATCGAGATCAATCCGCTCGTGAAATCCTTCGGCGATCTGAAGATGGATACGATGAGCCTCGCGGATGTCGCGAAAAACCGCGCCAAGGCCAGCGCCCTGGTCGACAAGGTCGGGATCGACCGCTAAGGACATCCCGCTCCCGGAGAATTCTCCGGGAGCGGTTCTCCTGTCCGCTTCCCCTTGATGAGCACCCTCACCCATCCACGCACCCTGTCCGCAGCCACTCTGCGGCGCGCCCTCAACGGTGCTCCCCTCTGGTCGGTCGCCGTGGTGCTGGGTGTCGCAGCCTTGGTGCTCGCGCCGCTCGTCAGCCTGCTGCGGATAGCGTCTCGCGGCGAGGCGACCCTGTGGGCGCAGCTCATCGCCGATGTGCTGCCCGCTGCCCTCCTGGACACCGGCATGCTGCTGGGCGGCGTCGCCCTCCTCACCGCCATCGCGGGGATTGGCAGCGCATGGCTCGTCACCGCCCACCGGTTTCCCGGGCGGGATGCCCTGGCGTGGCTCCTGCCCCTGCCGCTGGCCGTGCCGACCTACATTACGGCCTATGTCTACGTGGAAGTCTTCGATGCGGCGGGACCGCTCCAGATGGGGCTGCGCGGCCTGTTCGGCTGGACGAGCCGCGCCGATTACTGGTTTCCCGAAATCCGCTCGGTCCCCGGCTGCATTCTCGTGATGTCGGCGGTCCTCTACCCCTATGTCTACATCGCCTCGCGGACGATGTTCCTGACGCAGAGCTCGAGCATGATCGAGGTGGCGCGCACGCTCGGCGCAAGCCGCCTCAAGCTCTTCCGCGTGATCGCGATTCCCCTGGCGCGCCCGGCTCTCGCGGTCGGCCTGTCCCTGGCGCTCCTCGAAGCGCTCAACGATATCGGCGCCAGCGAATATCTCGGCGTGCGCACCCTCACCGTCTCGGTCTTCACCACCTGGCTCAATCGCGGCTCCCTCGCCGGCGCGGCGCAGATCGCCTGCATCATGCTGGCCGTCGTGATCCTGCTGATCGCGGTCGAGCGCCATGGACGGCGCGACCGGCGCTATGCCCTGTCGACCCGCCGCCCGCGCACGGCGCAGGCGGTGCGGCTGTCCAGGGGGGCAGGCCTGTGCGCCGCGGTCTTCTGCGCCGTTCCCGTGCTCATGGGATTCGTTCTGCCCATCGGCTTCCTGATCCGGGAAGTGGCGCGCAGGGGCCTGCTGGAGCAGATCGACGAGACTTTCCTGGCGCATCTGTTCAGCACTCTTGAACTCTCCGTCCTGGCAACGCTGGCGACCCTGGTGCTCGGCATCGTCATCGTGACGGCCTCACGCCTCGCCCGCATGCGCCTGACGAAGGCGGCGCTGGTCATCACCGGCATCGGCTATGCGGTTCCGGGGACCGTTCTGGCGCTGGGGCTCCTCACGCCGCTGGTGAGCATGGATTCCGTCCTGAGCACGATATGGCGGGAGCTGACGGGCCAGCGGGTCGGCCTCATCATCATGGGGTCCATGGGAGGGATCATGATCGCCTACGTGATCCGTTTCATGCCCATCGCCGTAGGGTCCCTCTCCGCCGGTCTCGACCGTGTTTCGCCCGGGCTCGAGGATGCGGGCCGCATCCTCGGCGCACGGCCGCGCGAACTGGTGCTGAAGATCCAGATTCCGCTCCTGCGGCCGGCGCTGGCCAGCGCGGCGCTGCTCGTCTTCGTGGACTGCATCAAGGAACTGTCGGCAACCCTGCTGCTGCGCCCTCTCAATACGGAGACCCTGGCGACGCTCGTCTATGGGCATGCCTCCCGGGGCGCTTTCGAAGACGGCTCGCTCGCGGCGCTCGTCATCGTGCTCATCGGCCTCCTGCCCGTGATCCAGCTGGTGCGCAGCGCCGAGGCCCGGCCGAGAGCGCCGGAGACATCCGGCTCCTGACATGAAAGAAGCGGCCGCAAGGGCCGCTTCCCGGTCACGTCCAAGCCGCCGGCTCAGGCGGCGTTCTGCTTCGCGGTGAGATCGACCTTGAACTCGGCCTCCGTCTTGGCCTTGATCTCGTCGACGGTCACGCCGTCGGCGAGCTCGATCAGGGTCATGCCGGTACCGCCTTTCTTGTCGAGGCTGAACACGCCGAGATCGGTGATGACGAGATCCACCACGCCCGCGCCCGTCAGCGGCAGGGAGCAGCTTTTCAGCAGCTTCGGCTCCTCCGACCCGTCCTTGGCCTTGGCCACGTGCTCCATGACCACGACCACGCGCTTCACGCCTGCCACCAGGTCCATGGCGCCGCCCATGCCCTTCACCATCTTGCCGGGGATCATCCAGTTGGCGAGATCGCCGTTCTCGGCCACCTGCATGGCGCCCAGGATCGACAGGTCGATATGGCCGCCGCGGATCATCCCGAAGGAATCGGCCGAGGAGAAATAGCTCGTGGTCGGCAGCTCCGTGATCGTCTGCTTGCCGGCATTGATCAGGTCGGGGTCCTCCTCGCCCTCATAGGGAAACGGGCCCATGCCGAGCATGCCGTTCTCGGACTGCAGCTGCACGCGCATGCCCTTCGGGATGTAGTTCGACACCAGCGTCGGGATGCCGATGCCGAGATTCACGTAGAAGCCGTCGCGAAGCTCCTTGGCGGCGCGCGCCGCCATCTGTTCACGGGTCCATGCCATCAGACTGTCTCCTCGCGCTTGCGGGTGGTTCGCTGCTCGATGCGCTTGACCGGGTTCGTCACATGGACCAGGCGCTTCACGAAGATGCCCGGGGTGTGGATGCAATCCGGGTCGATCTCGCCGGCCGGCACGAGATGCTCCACCTCGGCGATGGTCATCCGGGACGCGGTCGCCATCATGGGGTTAAAGTTGCGGGCGGTCTTGCGGTAGACGAGGTTGCCTTCCGTATCGCCTTTGAAGGCATGCACCACCGAGATGTCGGCGAACAGGCCCGTCTCCATGACGTATTTCTCGCCGTTGAACTCGCGCACTTCCTTGCCCTCGGCGATCAGGGTGCCGACCCCGGTCTTGGTGTAGAAGGCCGGAATGCCCGCGCCGCCGGCGCGGATGCGCTCGGCGAGGGTGCCCTGAGGGTTGAATTCGAGCTCCAGCTCGCCGGACAGGTATTGCTGGGCGAAGAGCTTGTTCTCGCCCACATAGGAGCTGATCATCTTGCGGATCTGGCGGGTTTCCAGCAGGCGACCGAGGCCGGCGCCGTCGACCCCCGCATTGTTGGAGATGAAGGTCAGGTTCTTCGCTCCCGAATCGCGAATTGCCTCGATCAAGGCCTCCGGGATGCCGCACAGGCCGAAACCGCCGGCCATGATGGTCATCCCATCCTTCACGAGACCAGCCAGCGCGGAATGCGCATCGCTGTAAACTTTGTCCATAAACGCTTCCTCCTGGGCTGTGCCGCCCTTCAGGGCTCCGAGGCGAGATCGGCCGACACGGTGCAGCCTGGCCTCAATTTAGACAATCCCTTCCTGTGGATATATGAGATCATATGATGACTCGCCCCTGCCGCCCACAGGCTGCTCGTTTCCCACCCTTGCGAGGCGGGGCACAAGGTTTAAACACTCAAGCTATGTCCCGCCGCGTCGCTCTCCCCATCGCGCTCCTTGCCCTTGCCCTCATCACGGCGGCAAGCGCTTCCTGGACCTTCCGGGAGAACGGCCTGTCGTCCGCTCTCTCCCAGCACATGAAGGAGCGTTATGGGCTGGATCTGACGGTCAATGGCCGCAGCACCTTCGCCGTTCTGCCGATCCCGCGGGTCAAGTTCGAGGACGTAGCGGTCCGATTTCCCGACCATGCGCTGACGGCCGAGGGCGGGATCCTGCGCGGCGAGATCCGGATCATTCCGCTCCTGTTCGGACGGGTCGAACTGTCCGATTTCGACCTGAGCGACAGCCGGATCACGGCCTCCTTGCAGGCTCTCAAGGAGGTGGATTGGGCGGATGCGGTCAATAGCCGCTCCCGCACCCGCCACGCCCGGCGCCTCATCCTCAACCGGACGAACATTCACTGGACCGATCTCAAGGATGCGGACCTGGACATCGCGGAAATGGTGATCCGCTGGACCGGCGACGAGCCTCTCACGATCTATGGCAATGCCCGCTGGCGGGGCGAGCGCGTGATCGTCACGGAGGCGTCCGTCCATCCTGACCGCCTCGTCTCAGGCAAGATCTCCCCCTTCACGCTGGCCGTCGCGGCTCCCGCGGCGCGCCTGAACCTGAGTGGCGAAGCCCAGCTGGGCCTCACCCCCAGCGTAACCGGCGAAGGTTCGATCGAAGCCCGGTCCGTGCGGGACTTCAGCCGCTGGAGCGGCCTGAAGCTGCCGTTCGGCCCGCTGATCCAGGCCTTCTCCGTCAAGGGCGACTTCTCGATGGATCGCCGGCGCCTCTCCTGGCCGTCGGCCACGGTCACCCTGGGCCGCGACGAACTGGAGGGCACGATGGCGGTCCGGTTCGACGCGGAACGTCCCGTGATCAGCGGGACCCTTGCGGCGGACGAGCTGGACCTCACCGACCTCTTCGCGCCGTTCGCGCAGGCCCGCACCTCGTCCGGCGCCTGGAGCGAGGAAGTCCTCGACCTCGCCCATGTGACGGGCAGCGACCTCGACCTGCGCCTCTCGGCCGCCTCGGCCCGCCTGGGCAAGCTGCGCGTGGAGGACATGGCCGCCAGCGTTCTCGTGCGCCCTGGAGAGATCGAAGCCTCCATCGGCCGCGCCGGCCTTCACGACGGTAGCCTGAAGGGACGCCTGTCGCTCGCCTCGGTCGACGGCCTCACGGAGGTCAAGGGCCAGGGGGCCTTCACCGGAATCGAGATCGCCCCCTTCCTGGCCAGCATCGGCGAGACGCGCTGGATCACCGGCCAAGCCCAGGGGCAGTTCGTTTTCGAGGGCAAGGGGCGCAATCCCGTCGAAGTGATGCGGGGAGCACAAGGACGCAGCTCGATCACGATCCGCAAGGGCGAACTCGTCGGCATCGCCCTCGGCGACGCCCTCAAGCGCGCCGAGAAGCACCCCCTCCTCGCGTCGCTCAACTGGAAGAGCGGCCGCACGCCCTTCGATGAAGCGCAGGCGCAGATCGTCGTTCAGGAGGGCGTGGGCGAGGTGACCGAAGGCAAGCTCAGATCCGCCGAGCTCGCGGCCGAGCTCGAGGGCGAGGTGCTGATGGGCGAGCGCACGCTCAACCTGAAGGCAAAGGTTTCATCCGCGGAATCCCAATCGGCTCCCACCATCGCCTTCGCCGTCGATGGCGGATGGGACAATGTCAGGATCATCCCGGACGCCCGCTCCCTCATCGAGAGATCGGGCTCGGCAAAGGCACTCTTTCCCGCCCCCCGCGCACCTGCGGACGAGCCCGCGCCCGGGGCGACCGCTCAGTGAGCGTTGCGCCGGGAGCGTAGCGCGGATCGCTTGCTGAGCAGGGTCGCCGTGATCACGCCGAGCGTCACGAGGCCGATCAGGATGGTCGAGGCCGCATTGATCTCCGGCGAAAGGCCGAGGCGGACCTGGCTGTAGATCTTGATCGGCAGCGTCGTCGCGCCCGGGCCCGTGTTGAAGCTCGCGACCACGAGATCGTCGAGGGAAAGGGTGAAGGCCAGCAGAAAGCCCGCCATGATGGAGGGCGTGATCAGCGGCAGCGTCACGGCGAAGAACGTGCGCAGCGGCGACGCGCCAAGGTCCATCGCGGCCTCTTCCAGCGAGCGGTCGAAGCTCATGAGACGCGCCTGCACCACGACCGTGACGAAGCACATGGTGAGCGTGGTGTGGGCCAGCGTGATGGTCCAGAATCCCCGGTCGAGATCGATGGCCACGAAGAACAGCAGCAGCGACAGGCCGGTGATGACCTCCGGCATGACCATGGGCGCATAGACCATCCCGGTGAACAGGGTCCGCCCGGGAAAGCGCCCGTAGCGCGTGAGCGCGAGCGCCGCGAGGGTGCCGAGCACCGTCGCCATGCTGGCGGACAGCAGGGCGATCCGAAGCGTCACCCAGGCCGCCTCCATGAGGGCCTGGTTGCGGAACAGCGCCCCGTACCATTGCGTCGAGAAGCCGCCCCACACGGTGACGAGCCGCGAGCCGTTGAAGGAATAGACCACGAGCAGCAGGATCGGCAGGTAGAGGAACGCGAAGCCCAGCACCAGGGACGTGACGTTGAAGAGGCTCAGGCGCCGGGTCATGGGCGCGTCTCCATGCGCCGTGCCTCCACATCGCGATAGATCACGATGGGCAGCACCAGGACGATCAGCAGCAGGATGGCGACGGCAGAGGCCAGCGGCCAGTCGCGGTTCGAGAAGAATTCGCTCCAGAGCTGGCGGCCGATCATGAGCGTCTCGGATCCGCCGAGCAGGTCGGGGATCACGAACTCGCCCACCGCGGGGATGAAGCAGAGCAGAGAGCCCGCGATGATGCCGGGCATCGCCAGCGGCACGGTGATGGTCCAGAACGAGCGCCACGGAGGGGAGCCGAGATCGAGAGCCGCTTCCAGCAGCGTGTCGTCCATCTTCTCGAGCGTGGCGTAGAGCGGCAGCACCATGAAGGGCAGATAGGCGTAGACGATGCCGATATAGACGGCCCATTCCGTGTTGAGGATCTCCACGGGCTCGGAGACGAGGCCGAGCCCCATGAGCGCCTGCGTCAGCAACCCTTCGGGCTTCAGAATGGCGATCCAGGCGTAGATCCGGATGAGGAAGCTCGTCCAGAACGGCAGGATGACGAGGGCCACCAGCAGCGAACGGTGCCGCTCCGGCGCGCGCGCCATGCCATAGGCGATGGGAAAGCCCACGAGGAGCAGCAGGATCGTCGAGATCGCCGCGATGCGCACCGACGAGAGCGTCGCCCGGAAATAGAGGTCGTCCTGCGTCAGCATCTCGAAGTTCTCGAGGTCGAGCGCCCCGAAGAAGCCCGCGATGTCGCTCCACTCGAAGACGGGCCTGTAGGGCGGCTGCGCGACGGCCGGGTCCGACAGGCTGATCTTCAGCACGATCAGGAACGGCACGAGGAAGAACACGCCGAGCCACAGATACGGCACGGCGGGGACCAACCCGGCGGTCAGCCTCTTGGTGAAGGAGCGCTCTTGCATGGCTATTCCGCCAGGATGACCGCCGCGCCGGGCGCGAAGGTGACATAGACCTGCTCGTCCCAATCGATGGGACTCTCCACGAAACGGGAGACGTTCGCGCGGGACACGCGCAGGATCTCGCCGGTGGCGAGCCTGATCCGGTAGACGGTCCAGTCGCCCAGATAGCCGATATCCCACACCTCGCCTGTGAGCATGTTCACGGCGTCCGGCCCGGGCTTCTCGCGCTGGATGACCATCTTCTCGGGCCGCACCGCAATGGCGACCGCCTGGCCGGAATGCAGGACCTCGTCGGGATCGTCGATGGTGAGCGGCGCCTGGGCGGATTGCGTCCTCACGTGCCAGAGGCCGTTCTCCTGACCCTGGACATGACCTTCCAGGATGTTCACGTCGCCCACGAATTCCGCGATGAAACGCGTCTTGGGCTGCTCGTAGATCTCGCCGGGCGTGGCGACCTGCACGATGCGGCCATGGTCCATGACCGCGATGCGGTCGGCCATGGTCATCGCCTCCTCCTGGTCGTGCGTGACCACCACGAAGGTCATGCCGAGCTCGTGCTGGATATCCATCAGCTCGAACTGGGTCTCCTCGCGCAGCTTCTTGTCCAGCGCGCCGAGCGGCTCGTCGAGCAGGAGCACCTTCGGCCGCTTCGCGAGGGCGCGGGCCAGCGCCACGCGCTGCCGCTGGCCGCCGGAGAGCTGGCTCGGGTAGCGCCTGGCGAGCTTTTCCAGCTGCACGAGGCGCAGCATTTCGCCGACCCGGTCGGCGATCTCGGGCTTGGGCAAGCCGTCCTGCTTCAAACCGAAGGCGATGTTCTTCTCCACGCTCATATGCGGAAAGAGCGCATAGGACTGGAACATCATGTTCACGGGACGCCGGTAGGGCGGAACGCCTTCCAGGCTCTGGCTCGCCAGGGTGATCACCCCTTCAGTCGGAAACTCGAATCCTGCGAGCATGCGCATGAGGGTCGTCTTGCCGCAGCCGGAAGGGCCCAGCAGACAGAAGAACTCGCCCTCGAAGATGTTCAGCGTCAGGTGGTCGACAGCCATGGCATCGCCGAAGCGCTTCGTCACGTTCTCGAAGCGGATCAGCGGCTTGGCATCGGGATCGGCCCAGGGAGCGAAGGTGCGGCGCACGGCGCCGACGGAAGCGGATTGGCGTATGGGAGGAGGCAAGATGGTTGCACTTCGACCTTTGGTTGGAAAGATCCGCGCAAGCTAGGACGTAAGGCGTCCGAGAACAACAATTTAAAAGCCGGATCTCCGCCTCTTCGACAGGAGGCGCGGGCCCCAAACGCGTGGGAGATTTCGCCGGACGGACCTTGCACTCCGGCCAGGAGGAGCTTATATCGCGCTCTAATAGTTAGCCCCCTATCAATATGCCCCCTAATAAAGCACAGCCATGACGACGAAGACGACGTTTTTCGACGAGCTGTGGAAGGTCAACCGCAAGATGCGGACCCTGTTCGACGCCCGGGTGCGCGCCGAGGGCCTCACCCTGCCCCGGGCCCGTGCGCTGATCCTCCTCGGCAAGAAGGACTGCATGACGCAGACCGAACTGGCGGATGCCCTCGAGATCGAGGGGCCGACCCTGGTGCCCCTCCTCGACAGCCTGGAGAAGCAGGGCCTCATCCAGCGCCAGCCCGTCGACGGCGACCGGCGGGCGAAGCAGATCGCCCTGACCCCGGCGGGGGAGGAGCAGGCGGCCCATGTCAACAGGATCGTCAAGGACTTCCGGTGCGGGGTGCTGAAAGATGCCAGCGAAGACGACCTAAAGGCCGCCATCCGCGTTTTCCATGCCATGGCTCGCAACATCGAAGCCGCGAGCTGAGAGTGGTGCGTTTTCCATGACAGCGGTTCCCAGCAGTCGCGCGCGCGACATTCCCTTGCCGGATGCAAGGGGCTCCGAGGCTTCGGCTCCCTCGGAGCCTTCCGAACGTCAGGAGCCGCAGGCTCCGCCGGCCCCGCCGCCAGCGCCCCCGGCGCCTGCCCCCATGCCAGCCTACCGCGCGGCCCTCTACTTTCTCACGTCGGTGCTCCTGTCCCTGACCCAGGGCCTCGGGATGAACCTGATCACCGCCAACCTGCCGCAGGTCGCGGGCAGCCTCGGCGCGACGACGAACGAATCCATGTGGCTGGTGGCCGCCTATCTGGCGCCGAACGCCAGCCTCTCCATCATCCTGATCAAGGTCCGCAACCAGTATGGATTGCGCAGGTTCGCCGAGCTCGGAATTCTGGGCTTCGTGCTCATCGCCGCGATGCATCTTTTCGTCAACGACCTGCAATCGGCGCTGATCGTCCGCTTCTTCAGCGGCATCGTCGCCTCTCCCCTCTCGTCGCTGGCCTTCTTCTACATGCTGGAGCCCCTGCCCCAGGCCAAGAAGCTCAACCTGGGCCTCAGCCTCGCGCTCATGAACACGACCCTGGGCGCCCCCATCGCCCGGCTGATCGCCCCGCCCCTGCTGGAGATCGGCCAGTGGCATGGCCTCTATCTCCTGGAGGCCGGGCTCGCCATGATGGCGTTCGCGGGCGTCTACACGCTCCCGCTGACCGCCCCTCCCCGGGCCAAGGTGATCCATTGGCTCGATATCGTCAGCTACGTCTTCCTGGCGCTCGGCTTCGGCCTCGCGGCCACGGGCCTGACGGTCGGCCGGTTCTACTGGTGGCTCGAGGCTCCATGGCTGGGCGTCATGTTCGCCTGCGCGATCGCGGCCCTGACCGTCGCGGCGATCATCGAGCTCAACCGCGAAAGCCCGTTCCTGGACATCCGCTGGCTGACCAGCAAGCCGATCCTCCATCTGGCGGGCGTGCTCCTGCTGTTCCGGTTCGTCCTGTCGGAGCAGACCAGCGGCGCCTACGCCTTCTTCCAGGCGCTGGGCCTCCAGAACGAGCAGCTGAGCATGCTCGCCTGGGTCATCCTGGCCGGCGGCATCGCCGGCGGCGTCGCCTGCGCGGCGTTCCTCAAGCCCGGGCGCGAGCCGTTCATCCATATGGTCGCGCTCTGCTTCCTGATGATCGGCGCCTATATGGACAGCCAGGCGACCAACCTGACCCGTCCGGAGGAAATGTATGTGAGCCAGGCGCTCATCGCCATGGCGAGCACCCTCTTCCTGCCGCCCGCCATGGCGTCCGGGATGGTATCGGCGCTCAAGAAAGGGCCGAACTACATCCTGAGCTTCATCGTGGTCTTCCTGGCCACCCAAAGCCTCGGCGGCGCGCTCGGATCGGCGGTGCTCGGCACCTTCGTCACCTGGCGGGAGAAGTTCCATTCCGCCGCCCTGGTCGAGCACATCACGCTCACCAATCCCATCGTCGCCCAGCGCATCAGCCAGCTGTCGGGAGCCTATAGCCGCGTCCTCACGGACAAGTCGCTCCTGGATGCGGAAGGGCTGGCGCTGCTCGGCCAGCAGGCCACGAAGGAGGCCTATATCCTGGCCTACAACGATGCCTTCCTGGTGATTGCCATCCTGTCCGGAATCGCCCTGGCGATGCTGACGATCCACGTCGCGGTCCTCGCCATCGGCCGGAGGCTCTCTCCCGCGCCGCAACCCTCTGCCAGCTAACCGTCCATATCGATTGACACATATGTTCAAACTATTCCGTTCCACCGTCACAATCGCAGCCCTGGTCCTCGGCATCGCCGGCGTCGTCCTGGTCCTCTATGCCTGGCGCCTGCCGCCGTTCACGAGCGCGGTGCAGACCACCGACAACGCCTATGTGCGCGGGCAGGTCACGATCATCAGCCCGCAACTCGCGGGCTATCTGGCCGAGGTGGCCGTGCAGGACTTCCAGAAGGTCAAGGCCGGGCAGCTGCTGGTGAAGATCGACGACCGCATCTTCGAGCAGAAGCTGCAGCAGGCGAAGGCAACGCTTGCCGTCCAGCAGGCAGCCCTTGCGAATTCCGAACAGAAGCGCCTGTCCGATGAAGCCCGCATCGCCTCGAGCGAGGCGCAGGTCGACAGCGCGCGCGCGGCCCTGACGGCGGCGGAAGCGAGCTGGAAGCGCATCGAGCCGCTCCTGGTGCGCGGCGTGACGACCCAAAGCCAGGCCGATCAGGCGCGCGCTTCGCTCGATCAGGCGACGGCAGGCCTGCACCAGGCCGAGGCGGCGCTGGAAGTGGCCCGCCAGGACCTGGCCTCCACCCTCGTGAGCCGCCAATCTCTCGAAGCCGCCGTGCAGGGCGCGGAGGCCGCGGTCCATCTCGCCGAGATCGACGTTCAGAACACGCGCATCGTGGCGCCGCAGGACGGCCGCCTCGGGGAGGTCGGCGCCCGCGTCGGGCAATACGTGGCGGCCGGCACGCAGCTCATGGCTCTCGTGCCCGAGAAGATCTGGGTCATCGCCAATTTCAAGGAAACCCAGCTTGCCGGCATGAAGGTCGGCCAGCCGGTGACCTTCACGGTCGACGCCCTTCAGCACGCCGAGCTCAGAGGGCATATCGAGCGCTTCTCGCCGGCGGCCGGATCGGAATTCAGCGTGCTCAGGGCCGACAACGCCACCGGCAACTTCACCAAGGTGGCCCAGCGCGTGCCGGTGCGCATCGCCATCGATCCGGACCAGCCCCTCGCGGAGCGCCTCGCGCCCGGCATGTCGGTGGTGGTGAGCGCCGACACCTCGGCCGAGGCCGCGGGCGCGCCCTCGACAACGGCTGCTCCGCAGGCCCAGGCCTCGGGGCAGTGAGCGCGCGCCGCCGAGACCCGGTGCGAACCAGGCCATGAAAAACCCGGCTCGGGAGCCGGGTTGAGGTTTTGCTTGGAAGTGGAGCTAGTGCCCCCCGCCGCCGGCGGGAGCCTCACGGGGCCTCTTGATGAAGGGCAAGGCGAGCAGCAGCCCCAGGAAAAGCACGGTCAGCAGCAGGAACACGTCCGCGAAGGACATGACCATCGCCTCCCGCCGGACCATGTTGGACAGGGTCTTGATCGCCGCGATGCCCGCATCGCTGCCGAGCGACTGGAAGTTCCGGGTCATGGCGTCGAGCGTCTCGACCGCCGTCGAGCGGCCCCAGTTCACGCTGTCGCGCAAGCGCTGGAGGTGCAGGTCCAGGCGGTCGTTGAGCACCGTGTTGATGAGCGCAAGCCCCACGGCGCCGCCCAGGTTGCGGGTCAGGTTGTAGAGGCCCGACGCATTCTTGATGCGTTCGGGCGGCAGGGTGCCGAGCGCGATGTTGTTGATGGGCACCATGCAGATCATGAGACCCACGCCGCGGAAGATCTGCGGCACGAACAGCTCCCAGAAGTCCCAATCCTTGGTGAGCCCGCTCATCATCCACGTGCCGAAGGCGAAGGCCGTGAAGCCGATGCCCATCATGACGCGCGGATCCATCTTGCGCGACAGGAAGCCCGCGATCGGGGCCATGAGGAACATGGTCGCGCCCGACACGAACATGGTCTCGCCGATCTGCAGGGACGAGTAGCCCCGCACCCGGGCAAGATAGATCGGGTAGAGATAGGTCAGGCCGTAGAGGCCGATGCCCATGACGAAGCTGAACGACGAGCCCGCCAGGAAGTTGCGGTCGGTGAAGGCCCGCAGGTCCACGATGGGCTGCTTGGCCGTGAAGGCCCGGTAGAAGAAGCCCACCGCGCCGACCACGCAGACGATCGTCAGGACCAGCACCATCTCGTCCTGGAACCAGTCGTTGGTCGGCCCCTCCTCCAGCACGTATTCGAGGCTGCCGAGGAAGGCCGCCATGAATCCGAGTCCGGCCCAGTCGAAGCTCTTGAAGAGCTCGAAATTGGGCTCGTCGAAATCGACCAGGAGATAGGTGGAGATCGTCACCAGGATGCCGGGCACGATGTTCACGAGGAACAGCCAATGCCACGAGAACAGGTCGGTCAGATAGCCGCCCAGGGTCGGGCCGATGGTCGGCGCGAGCGTGGCCACGAGGCCGATGAGCGGCGAGATCACCGGCCGCTTCTCGGGCGGGAAGACCGAGAAGGCGGATGCGAACACGGTCGGGATCATGCCGCCGCCGATGAAGCCCTGCAGCGCGCGGTAGACGATCATCTGATCGATGTTGCTGGCGGTCGCGCACATGAAGCTCATGAACGTGAAGCCGCCCGCCGAGATGACGAACATCCAGCGCGTGGACAGCACCCGCGAGAGCGTGCCCGACAGCGGGATCATGATCACTTCCGCGATCAGGTAGCTCGTCTGGACCCAGGAGATTTCATCGGAGGAGGCGGAGAGTCCCGCCTGGATCTCGGCCAGGGAGGCGGAGACGATCTGGATGTCCAGGATCGCCATGAACATGCCGAAGACCATGCAGAAAAACGCAAAGGTCCTGCGCGGGCTCACCTGCGCAGGCTTCGCGGCTGGCTGGCCGCCCCTGGGTGCGTTCGTGACGGCGGCGGTAGCGGCCATGTGGGCTTGCCCTGCTATTCCCGGTTGGCGCTGGCCGTCTTCTGCGACTCAGCGGAGGTGCGCGTATCCACGTCGACGACGACCGAAAGGCCGGGGCGCAGCAGACCCTGCCGGGCGACCTCGGGATTCACGGCGACGCGCACGGGCACGCGCTGCACGATCTTGGTGAAGTTGCCGGTGGCGTTCTCCGGCGGCAGCAGGCTGAACACGGCGCCGGAGGCCGGCGACACGCTCTCCACCGTGCCGACGATATCCGCGTCCGGGAAGGCGTCGACCTCGATCTTCACCTGCTGGCCGACTTTCAGGGAGGCGATCTGCGTCTCCTTGAAATTGGCGTCCACATGCACGCTGGTCAGGGGCACCAGGGCGGCCAGGCGCGCGCCCGGCTGGACGAAGGTGCCGACCTCGACGGCCTTGTTGCCGATCACCCCATCGGCCGGGGCGCGGATCTCCGTGAAGGAGAGATCGCGCTCCGCCTTCTCGACCGACGTCTGCAGCTCGGCGGCGACGCGCCGGGCCTCGACCTGCTGGGCGGCCAGGACCTCGACATTCGCCTCGGCGGCGGCAAGCGCCGCCTGCGCGCTCTTGACGTTCGCCTGCGCGCTGTCGCGGGCAGCCTTGGCGTTCTCGAGCGAGGCGCGGCTGGTGTAATCGGAACGGGCCAGCTGCTGCTGGCGGCTGTAATCGCTCTCGGCGCGCTCGAGCTCCGCCTGCGCGGCCGCGATCTGCGCCTCGGCCTGCCCCACCGAAGCGCGGCCCGCCGCGATCTGGCGGCCGATGCGCTCGATGGCGCTTTCCTGGGTGGCGAGCTTGTCCTTGGCGGATTGCAGCGCGAAGCGGTAATCGCCGTCGTCGATCTTGGCGATCAGGTCGCCGGCCTTGACGCTCTGGTTGTTCGTGACGGCGACGGACGACACGTAGCCGGAAACCTTGGCCGAAAGGATCGTGATGTCGGCCTGCACGTAGGCGTCGTCGGTCGAGATCATGAACCGGCCCTCGGTCCACCAATGGTGCCCCTCGTACCCTCCGAACGCGAGAGCGGCCAGCAGGACGGCCAGAATCACCGGCTTCCTGCGCGACTTCCCCTTCGCGGGCGCGGCAGGGGCCGGAGCGGGCGCCTCCTGCCTCGCCTCCGCGGGCGCCTGCTCGGCAGCCGGAGGCTGGGCGGGCTGGCGATCCATCAGGGGGCCGGAAACGCCCTTCCCGCCCTGGTCGAACTCATCCCGGTAAGCCATCGAACCCTCTTTCGACAACGCCAACCGCTTCGAACCGAAAGTTTCGATCCGTTCTTGCGGCATTGCTCTATAATGACTAAGTGATCCTCATATGATTTGACCGAACCGTTCGGTCAATAGGCAAGGGGTGACAAAACGCACATGAGCGGCCTGACAGACATCGCTCGCGCAGATCCAGCCGTCTCCGGCTCCTTCTCCTCAACCGAGGAAGGCCTGGAGAGCGCCAAGCGCCGCCAGATCCTGGAGGGGGCCCGGCGGGTTTTTCTGGCTCGCGGCTTCGACGGCGCCAGCATGGGCGAGATCGCGAAGGCGGCAGGCGTCTCCAAGGGGACGCTCTATGTGTATTTCGACAGCAAGGAGGCCCTGTTCGCGGCCCTGACGCTGGAAGAGAAGCGAGGCCTCGCCGAGGCTCTCTTCAAGCTCGACGCGGAGAATCCCGACGTCCGCTCGGTGCTGAGCCGCCTTGGCCACACCTATCTGAGCAGCATCGGGAAGCCTGAGCATATCTCATCGATCCGGATGGTGATCGGCGCCGCCGACAAGTTCCCCGCCCTCGGCCAGGCCATCTACGAGGCCGGCCCCTGCCAGGGAGCCGCCCGACTGGCCGCCTATTTCGACCGCCAGGTCGAGGCGGGGCGCCTGTCGATCGAGGACACCGGCGTCGCCGCGCAGCATTTCATGGATCTTTGCGCCTCCGGAATCCTGCGCCGGCTGCTCTTTGCCGTGAGCGGCCCGCCGACTCAGGACGAAATCAAGTCGAATGTGGAGAACGCCATCCGGGTGTTCTTCGCCGCCTACGGGCCGGACGCCCGCAAGAATCAGTGATCGGCCCGCATGGCCTCGGCGACCCGGGCTTTCAGAATCTCCGGCTGGCGCAGGATCAGGGCGCCTCGCGTGCGCTCGATGAGCCCCTCCTGGGTCAGCATCGAGAATTCCCGGGTGATCTGTTCCCGGCGGCATCCGATGCGGGCAGCCACGATATGGTGGAAGGGCGGCGGCGTGATGACCCGCTCTCCCGTCCTGTCGCTGCGCGGAACGGAAAGGCGCAGCAATTCGGAATAGAGCCGGTGCCGCAGGTCGAGCACCGTCTGCTCCATGAACTTGGCGTTCAGCTCGCGCAGACGGGAGGCCAGCAGGCAGAAGAGACGCTCGGCCACGGGCCGGTTGGCGAAGAGCAACTCCTTGAACACCGCGGCGGGCATCACGCAGGCCTCGCCCCGGGTGAGCGCCGTCACGTTCGCGGAGCGCTTGATGCCGTCGAGGGCCGCGAGCTCGCCGAACACCTCCCCGGGCTTCATCTCATTGAGAATGACCTCCTTGCCCGAAGCCGTCCGCATGAGGACGCGGACTTCCCCCGACAGGAGGAAATAGACGTCGGTGGAGAGTTCGTCGAAATCGACGATGACCTCGTCGGGATCGAAGCGGCGCCAGTTGGACCGCGCCTCGAAGGGTGCCGGGTCGAGATCCAGTCCTTTGAACAAGTGAACATTGGCAAGCCGCGCCATTGATTTTTCCTCGAACGCGAAGATGTCTTATAACTATATCACATGCGCGAAACGTCCAGGCCCGGGAACAGCTTATCAGGCCTTGAAAGTCCGGTCATTGGCAAGCCATGCCCCAGCGACGCTGTTGCGGGCGTCCACCACGAGCCGCGCATGCTCGACCAAGCGTTGGATCCCGAATCCAAACCTAATTCACGCGACCGAAAAGCCCAAGCTCGCTTTCCCGTTCATCTGTACCTTGCCAGCGCCGTCGCCGCGGGCCAAAAGGCGGCATGCTCCACGTCAATGACCTGACCTACCGCATCGGCGACCGGCTGATCCTCGACCATGCCTCCTTCAACCTGCCCACGGGCAGCAAGGTAGGCCTCGTCGGGCGCAACGGCGCGGGCAAGACCACCCTGTTCAAGATCATCCAGGGCGACCTCGCCACCGAGAGCGGCACCATCACCCTGCCCCGCGGCATGCGAATCGGCGCGGTGGCCCAGGAAGCCCCGGGCGGGCCGGAGCGCCTGATCGACGTGGTGCTCGCCGCCGACCGGGAGCGCACCGCCCTTCTCGCCGAGGCCGAGACGGCCGAAGGCATCCGCCGGGCCGAGATCGAGATGCGGCTCACCGATATCGGCGCCCATTCCGCGCCCTCGCGGGCCGCCGCGATCCTCCACGGCCTCGGCTTCGATGCACAGGCCCAGGAAAGGCCCTGCTCCGACTTCTCCGGCGGCTGGCGCATGCGGGTGGCGCTCGCCGCCGTGCTGTTCACCGAGCCGGACCTGCTGCTCCTCGACGAGCCGACGAACTATCTCGACCTGGAAGGCACCCTCTGGCTCTACGATTACCTGGGGCGCTATCCGCACACGGTGCTCGTCATCAGCCACGACCGGGAGCTGCTCGACACCTGCGTCAACCATATCCTGCATCTCGACCGCGGCAAGCTCACGATCTATCGGGGCGGCTATACGTCGTTCGCCAAGCAATACGCGGAAAAGCGCGAGCTGACCGCCAAGATGGCGGCCAAGCAGGAGGCGGAGCGCAAGCACCTCCAGGCCTTCGTGGACCGCTTCAAGGCCAAGGCCTCCAAGGCCCGGCAGGCGCAGTCGCGGGTGAAGCGGCTCGCGAAGCTCGAGCCCATCGCCACGATCGTCGAGGACGATGTGCTGCCCTTCAACCTTCCGGATCCCGAGCGCCCCGCCGCACCGCCCCTGATCACCGTTGAGGGCGGCGCCGTCGGCTATGGCGAGCGCATCGTGCTCGACCGGCTGAACCTGACGATCTCGCCGGACGACCGCATCGCCCTGCTCGGCTCCAACGGCAACGGCAAATCCACCTTCTGCAAGCTCATCGGCGGCAGGCTCGCGCCCATGAAGGGCGAGATGCGCACGCCCTCGCGCATGGATGTGGCCTATTTCGCGCAGCATCAGCTCGACGAGCTGAACCCCAAGGCGAGCGCCTACGATCACGTGGCCGAGCGCATGCCCGACACCCCCGTCGCGAGGATCCGCGCCCGCACGGCGCAGATCGGCTTTCCGGGCGCGAAGGCCGACACGCCGGTGTCCTCCCTGTCGGGCGGCGAGAAGGCGCGCCTGCTCATGGGGCTGGCGGCCTTCAACGGCCCTCACCTGCTCATTCTCGACGAGCCGACGAACCACCTCGACATCGACAGCCGCACGGCCCTGATGGAAGCCATCAACGACTATAACGGCGCGGTGATCCTGGTGAGCCACGACCGCTTCCTGATCGAGGCCTGCGCCGATCGCCTCTGGGTCGTCGGCAGCGGCACCGTGAAGCCCTTCGACGGCGATATGGACGATTACCGCCAGCTCGTGCTGTCGGGCGATCTCGACCCGCAGAAGCAGGACGAGAAGCCGCAGGCTCCGGCCGCCTCGAAGGTGGACGAGCGCCGCGCCGCCGCCGAGAGGCGCGCGGCTCTCGCGCCCCTGCGCAAGAAGCTGGAAGCCGTCGAGGCGCGCATGGCGAAGCTCACCGGCGTCATCGGCAAGGTCGATGCGGCGCTTGCCGACGGCTCCGCCTTCCTGAAGGATCCCGCCAAGGCCACCGAATTGTCGAAGATGCGCGCCGAAGCCGCCGAGACCCTTGCCTCGCTGGAGGAGGAATGGCTGACGATCAGCGGCGAGATCGAGGAAGCCGACGCCTGAGGCCCTGGGCCTCGCGAGCCTTCGGAATATCGCCGCAATCATCCCGGCATCCTGGCCGCATGACATTCGGCATGGCAATCGGCATGGGCATCGGGGCGGTCGTCGGCGCCGCCCTCCTCGAAAACGTCCCGATGGGAATCACCGGCGGCATCGCCCTCGGAGCGGCCGCCGGGTACCTCCTGCGCAGGAGGCCATAGGGGCGGCCCCGGGCATGGCTTTCGTGGTATCGCTCATTGGCCCTGTCCTGTATGGTCGCTCGGACAGCGGTTTCCCCGAGTCGGCCGCTGTCCTTTTGGGCGCAGGAGCGTCTCGAAGCTCTTCGGGCTTTGGAGAACCAGCCATGCCGGTCGATCTGCAGCCTCCCGGGAAGCCCCCGGAAACCGCCCCGATCCAACGCCTCTCGGTGCTGGAGCGGTCCCTGAACTGGCTCGCTCTCGTCGTGACCATCGGGCTGTGCGCCTGGGCGGTGAACTACGGCTCGAGCCTGCTGACCTGACGAGGCGGCCCCGCCTCGCGCCGCGCCTGTTCCGGCCTTCCGGGACCCGCCCTTCCGGCGGGCGGGACCGGCTGCGCTTACGGCCTCACCATCCGGTCGAGACGGTTGTTCACGAAGAAATACAGCTCGCGCCCGCCGGGCTCGGAATAGAGCACCTGCACCTCGCGCTGGCCCTTGCCGCTCTCGCCGACGAGCACGTCGGTGGCGGGCTTGCCTTTGAGGCGCACGAGGTCGCATTCGCTGATGCCGGGCTCGATGGCGGTGGCGGTCCCGGCCGCAGCGCCGGTGCAGCGGCCGTCAGGCCCGAGCAGAGGCCCGTCGAAGGTGGGACCTGACGGAGCGGCAGCCATGGGGGCGGGCGCGACGGGCGCACTCACCGACGGACCGGAGCCCGTGCCGTTGCAGGCGGACAAAGCCAGGGCGGCGAGAGCCGCGTACGACAGAACCTTCAGGCGCATCGATCAATCCCCGTTTGCGGCCCTGGCCCGCAGGGCTTCTTCGAAAAGCCGCTGCGCATCCGTCCGAAAGGCCTGCCGCGACGCCTGCCGCGAATAGAACATGTGGCCGCCCTCGTAAACACTCAGGGCCACACGCCGCTGGGGACCGAGATCGGGAAGCTGGTCGAGGAGCAGCTTGGACGCGAAATAGGGTGTGACCAGATCCGTGAAGCCATGCGCCACGAGCACGCGCATCCTGCCGTCGAGCGCCAGGGCCTGCCGCAGCTCCTCCAGGTTTTCGGGGCCGTTGCGCCCATTGCCCCAGCGCCAGGCGCCGCTGAGGGCGCCGTTCAGAAGGTTGTACCGCCCTTCCGCCTTGTAGTTCAGCGTATCGGTCAGATGGTGAATGATGGCGCTCGTCAAAGGCGCGGTCATCGCGTCGAGCACCGGATCCGCGAACCGCGCGAACTGGCTCGTGGGGTTGGGATCGGGCGTCGCGACATTGGTGTCGTAGGCGCTCACGATCTCGGAGGATCCGCGCCGCAGCTCGCGCTGGATCGTGCGCATGTCGATGCGCCCGGCCAGGCGCCGCGTGAGTTCGGGGTCGAGCCCGCCGAGCTCGGCGACCCGGCGGCTGATGCGCTCGACCGCCTCCTTGTCCTGGAGGCCGCGCATGAGATCCACGAGATATTCGCCGGACGCGTAGGCTTCCACCTCGCGAAGGCTCTCCCGCGACACCGGCCCCTTGCCCGACTGGGCGGCCGCCGCGAGGGACGGCAGCAGGGCGGCATTCGCCCAGGGGGCCCCGGCACCCCGATCCAGCCAATCGAAATCGAAGACCGGCGAGATCAGAACCACGCCGCTGAAGCCGATGCCCTGATCGTCCTGCAGCTTCTGCGCCAGCAGCGGCCCACGAAAGCCGCCATAGCTCTCGCCCACGAAGAACTTGGGCGAGGTGAGCCGGCTCTTCTCCTTGAGCCAGCGCATGACGAACGCGGCCAGCCCGTCGATGTCGCCCTGCACGGAATAGAACCGCTCCCGCACCTGGTCTCCGCCGATCACGCGGCTGTAGCCGGTGCCCGGCGGGTCGATGAAGACGAGATCCGTGAAGTCGAGCCAGGTTTCCGCATTGGGCACCAGCGCCGGCGAAGCGGACGGGCTGATCTCCGGACCGTCGAGCGGCAGCAGCCACGGGCCGATGGCCAGAAGATGGAGATAGGCGGAGGACGCGCCCGGCCCGCCATTCACCGCGAAGGTAACCGGCCGCGTGGCGGCGTCGGAGCCGTCCTTCGTGTACGCCACGAAACCGATCTCGGCCTGCGGCGCGCCCTGCTGGTCGGTGAGCGTCAGATGTCCGGCCGTGGCGGTGAACTGGAGCGTCCGCCCGGGCAGGTCGAGGGTATGGCGCGTCACCGATTCCGGCGGCAGGCTCTGCGCCGGCGCCTCGGAACGCGGCCTGCGCCCCTCCTGCTGCTCGCCCCGCTGCTGCTCCTGGGCCATCGGGGCGACCGGCATGGCAAGCGACAGGCACAGCGCGGCGAGGATCGGCAGGCGGAGGGCTCGAAGCATGGCAATTGTCCTTATGGCCTGCGGAAATCTGGAGAGCAGGCAACCTGTTGCAAGTCTCCGGACGATGAACATTTCGTGTGGATCCGGCCCTGCGGCGGCCCCTCCCCGCGGGCGGAAAGGGGCGCGATTGCTCCGCTCAGGCCTTGCGCTGCCAGCGGCCGGAATCGTCCTGCTGCCAATAGGTCGCGTCGTGGCCGCCCTCCTTCACCGCGCGCCACTGGTCGCGCGCGATGGCGAGGGCCTGCACGTCGTTGCCGTCGAACAGGATCGCGACGCGCTGGTACGAGGCGATGTCCCCCGGCAGGCCGGCCCCCTCCACCAGGAACCGGATGGCCGCGCCATTGGGATTGTCCCCGCTCAAGGTGATGAGGATCGGCTGATCCGCCGCATGGGCCTCCCGGTCCGTGCCATGCGGCAGGAAGCTCTCGTCCGAGAAGGTCCAGAGGTGATCGTCGAGCGCGGCCATGCGCTCTTCCGTCGCCACCTGCACCACGGCCCGCCAGCCCCGCTCCAGGGTCTTCATGAGAAGGGTGGGCAGCACCGCCTCGAGGGGCTGCTGCTGAAGGTGGTAGAAAAGGACCTCGGCCATGGGCGCCTACATTCCGTTGCAGATCAAAATGCTCGCCGCCGACGCGGGGACCCCATTCACCTCAGTTCTCGTAATGATCGCGCACGAGGCGATCCAGGAGGCGCACGCCCCAGCCGGAGGCCCAGCCGCGGCTGGTCTCGGTCTGCGGGGAGCCCATGGCGGTGCCGGCGATGTCGAGATGCGCCCAGGGCACGTCGTTGACGAAGCGCTGGAGCAGCGCCGCCGCCGTGCTCGAACCGCCCAAGCGGCCGCCGGTGTTCTTCATGTCGGCGAACTTCGATTCGATCATCTTGTCGAATTCCGGGCCGATGGGCATGCGCCACACGCGCTCGCCGGTCGCCTTGCCGGCGGAGGCGAGGCGCTCGGAGAGCTCGTCGCTGTTCGAGAACAGGCCCGCATATTCATGGGCGAGCGCCACGAGGATCGCTCCCGTCAGCGTCGCCAGATCGACCATGAATTTCGGCTTGAAGCGGTCCTGCACGTACCAGAGCACGTCGGCCAGGACGAGGCGGCCCTCCGCATCCGTGTTGATGATCTCGATGGTCTGGCCCGACATGGTGGTGACGATGTCGCCGGGACGCTGGGCATTGCCGTCGGGCATGTTCTCGACGAGGCCGATGGCGCCGACCACGTTCGCCTTCGCCTTGCGGCTTGCCAGCGCATGCATGAGGCCGACGACGCAGGCAGCCCCCGCCATGTCGCCCTTCATATCCTCCATGCCGGCGGCGGGCTTGATCGAAATGCCCCCGGTATCGAACACGACGCCCTTGCCGATGAAGGCGACGGGCTGGTCGCCGGCCTTGCCGCCGTTCCAGCGCATGATCGCGACCCGGCCGCCACGGGCGGATCCCTGGGCCACGCCCAGGAGAGCTCCCATGCCGAGCTTCTTCATGGCCTTTTCGTCCAGGATCTCGACCTCGACGCCCAGCTTGGCGAGATCCTCGGCGCGGGCAGCGAATTCCTGGGGCCCGAGCACGTTCGGCGGCTCGTTGACGAGGTCGCGGGCCAGCGTAATGCCCTGCAGAACGCTTTCGTGGGCCTTCCAGGCCTTTCTGGCGGCAGTCGGATCGGCCACGCTCACGACGAGACGGCTGGGACCCTTCTTTTCGGTGTCGTCCTTCTTCGTCTTGTAGCGGTCGAAACTGTAGCGGCGCAGCTGGGCCCCCAGGGCGGCATCCGCCGCCGCAAGAGGCGAAACCTCGATTCCGGGCAGGTCGAGCAGGATGGTCGCGGTCTTGCCGTTCGTCCGACCGGCGACCAGGCCACCCAGCTGGACGAAATCCAAATCCGCCTTCTCCTTCTCGCCCCCGGTTCCGATCACCACCAGCCGGTCGACGGAGAGGCCGTTCGGCAGGACGATGGTCATGGCCGATTTGGGCTTGCCCTTGAAATTCTCGGCGGCCGCGGCCTTGGCGATGAGCTCCACAGCCGTCTGGCCGATCTGCTCGGCGACCGTGGGGGCAGGTTTGAGATCGTCCCCGACGAAAACGATGAGATCGCCGGACTCGGCTCTGCCGTGAGGCTGGAAGTCGATCTTGAAGCTGTCGGCCATGAAACCCTCTTGTTCTCACTGCATGGGAGCCGGATTCGGAGCGGCCCGGTCCTGGTGACCGGCACTCATATAGGGCATCCTGCCCGCCGTCGTGAAATAGGCGCAATCTCAGGCTGTTGAAAACGGCCGTATTGCCTTAAGACCGGGGGTCAAGGTAACCCGGCGCTTTCCCGCCCGGGGCTGAAGGGCTTCATGACACTTCTCGAACGTTACATCCTGAAAATCGCATTCAGCGCCTTCGCCGCGTGCCTGATCGCCCTGACCGGCGTCATCTGGATCACGCAGGCCCTGCGCGAGCTCGATCTTCTGACGGGCAAGGGCCAGACGATCTTCATCTTCCTGACCGTGACGGGACTGTCCCTGCCGGCGCTCATCAGCGTCATCGCGCCG
>Ga0182742_1000966_pt1 | contig 39805 bp, 35 predicted proteins | sample eDN5th37CBELigMG_FD_128880 | JGI IMG/M metagenome (GOLD analysis project Ga0182742, IMG submission 128880) | Enriched Miracle-Growth compost microbial communities from Emeryville, California, USA - eDNA 5th pass 37_C BE-Lig MG (version 2)... ... | reverse complement strand
GGGACGGTGAACACGAGCGGTTCGGTGCGCAGGTCCGCGCCGACGAACGAGTACGGGGTGTCCGCGTTCGGGGTCTGGATCGCCTTGTCGGCCGGCGTGTACAGCCGGGCCGTGTTGTGGACCTCGTTGAATCCGCCCTTGTACTCGGGATCGGTCTTGTCGACGAAGTAGGAGTACTGCACGCGGTAGTTGTCGACCAGCGGGAAGCCCCAGATGTAGGCGTCCTTGGCGATCGCCCGGATCTCCGCGGGCGTCGGCGGCGCCTGCTGCGCCGGCGGCGGGGCAGACTCGGTGGGTTGGTCGTCGGTGCGGGTGGCACATCCGGCCAGCGCGGCGACGAGCACAAGGATCCAGACCGGGACGAGGATCGGGCGCAGACTGCCCGTCTGGCGCATCACCGCTTCTCGATCGACTCGGTGTGCGCGCTGCTCGATCTGCCCAGCGCGGCGACCTCGGCGTCCATCCGCGGCAGCAGGTCGGGTACGAACCGCAGCACCGGCAACTCCCCCAGGCGCGTCGACAGGATCGGCTTGAGCCAGCGGAACGCCTCGACCCAACCCGGGCAGTTGATACGGCGCGCGCGCCGCTCGATGCCCTTGACGAACGCCTCGCCGCAGGCCGAAACAGACGTGGTGGACGACAGCGGAGGCGGCAGCTTGGACAGCATCTCGCCGAACGTCGACAGATCGGCCTTGCTGTCGTTGACCATCGCGGTGTCGATCCAACTCATGTGCGCCGATCCGACGTCGACGCCGCGGTGGGCGACCTCGAGCCGCAGCGCGTTGGCGAACTGTTCGACGGCGGCCTTTGACGCGTTGTACGGCGCCAGGCCCGGCGACGCGGCATACGCCGCGAGCGACGACACGATCAGCACGTAACCGCGCCGCTCGATCACCGACGGCAGCGTCGCGCGCACCGTGTGGAACACGCCGAGCACGTTGATGTCGAGCAGACGCTTGAACGCCTCGGGATCGACCTGCTGCACCGATCCGTAGCTGGCGACACCGGCGTTGGCCACCACGACGTCGATACCGCCGAACCGTTCGACCGCCGCGTCGGCCGCGGCCTTCATCGCAGCGAGGTCACGCACATCGGCGACGGCGGTCGCGACGTCCTCACCGAGGGTGTCGGCGTGCGCCTTCAGGGCGTCGGCATCGACGTCGACGAGCATCAGCTTGGCGCCCTTGCGGTACAGGCGGCGCGAAACCTCGGCTCCGACACCGGCTCCGCCGCCCGTGATGAAAACGACTTTCCCGCCGAGTGAGGCTGTGCGTGATCCCATGGCGGCCAACGTACCGCCCGTGAAGTTAGAGGTCCACACCCAGCAACGCGTCGACGGTGGTGGCCACGAGCCGCGGCGACTCGGTGTCGTGCCCACCGTAGGACAGCGCGTCGGTACACCAACCATCGAGTGCGGCAAGCGCTTTCGGCGTGTCCAGGTCATCGGCCAGGTACTGCCGGACGCGCGCGATCACGTCGGTCGCATCGGGCGCCTCGGGCAATGCGGTGGCACTGCGCCACCGCGCGAGTCGCGCGTTGGCCTCGTCGAGAACCTCGTTGCTCCAGAACCGGTCCTCGCGGTAGTGCCCGGAGAACAGGCCGAGCCGGATCGCCGACGGGTCGACGCCCTGGGCGCGCAACTGCGACACCAGGACCAGGTTGCCGCGGCTCTTGCTCATCTTGTGGCCGTCCCAGCCGATCATGCCGGTGTGCACGTAGTGGCGTGCGAATCGTCGCTCACCGGTGACGGATTCGGCGTGCGCGGCCGAATACTCGTGGTGCGGGAAGATGAGGTCGCTGCCGCCGCCCTGGATGTCGAGGCCGGTGCCGATCCGCGTCAGGGCGATCGCCGAACATTCCACGTGCCAGCCGGGCCGGCCCCGGCCGAACGGCGAAGGCCAGCTGGGCTCGCCAGGACGCTCGGCGCGCCACAGCAACGCGTCGAGTTGATCGGACTTGCCCGGGCGGTCCGGGTCCCCGCCGCGTTCGGCGAACAACGTGAGCATGGTGTCGCGGTCGTAGCCGGACTCGTACCCGAACTGCGCGGTGGCGTCGGCGCGGAAGTACACGTCGGGGTACTCGGCGTCCTCGACGATGTACGCCGCACCCGAGGCCAGCAGCTTCTCGACCATCTCGACGACCTCGGCGATCGCGTCGGTCGCGGCGACGTAGTCGTGCGGGGGCAGCACGCGCAACGCGGCCATGTCCTCACGGAACAGCTGCGTCTCGCGGTCGCCCAGCGTCCGCCAGTCGATGCCGTCGCGCTCAGCACGCTCGAACAACGGGTCGTCCACGTCGGTGACGTTCTGGACGTACTGCACGGTGTGTCCGGCGTCGAGCCATAGGCGATGCACCAGGTCGAACGTCAGATAGGTCGCGGCGTGACCCAGATGGGTCGCGTCGTATGGGGTGATGCCGCACACGTACATGGTTGCGGTCGGTCCCGGTGTGACGGGCCGGACCTGGCGATCAGCGCTGTCGAAGAGGCGCAGCGCAGGGCCACGTCCCGGAACCACCGGAATCGCCGGTGCCGACCACGATTGCATGGCGTCGACTTTAAGGTGCTCGCTCAGGACGGCCTCCCGCCGGTAGTCCCCCACGTGTGAACCAATGACAATTCCCCGCCCGATTACATTCCCGCGACCGCGGACCGATTCTCCGCGCGGCCGTCACAAGGCGGCTCCGATCGCGTCGAGCAGCACGGGCGCCAGCTCACGCCGGCACATCACGAAGTCCGGAAGGTACGGGTCTTCGCGGTTGTACCGCAACTCCGAGCCGTCCAGCCGGGACGCGTGCATGCCCGCCGCGAGCAGCACACCGGCCGGAGCCGCGGAATCCCACTCCCACTGGCCGCCGGCGTGGATGTAGGCGTCGACGTCGCCGCGGACCACGGCCATCGCCTTGGCACCTGCCGAGCCGATGCGCACCATGCGGAAGTCGAGGTGCTCGCGCATGCGCCACAGCACCGCGGGCGGGCGGTTGGAGCTCGCGGTGATCAGGATCGGCCCCGGCTCGCGCGGCGGCGGCGGGGTGATCGTGTCGCTGCGATAGACCTCGCCGCGCGCAGGCAGCGCCACGACAGCGTCGGACAGGCCGCCGTCGACGCCCACCGAGCGCTGCCACAGCGCGATGTGCACGGCCCAGTCCTCGCGGCCGGGCATGGAGAACTCGCGGGTGCCGTCGACCGGGTCGACGATCCACACGCGGTCGGCACGGACGCGGGCGAGATTGTCGGCGGCCTCCTCGCTGAGCACCGAATCACTGGGCCTGGCCTCGGCCAGGCGCTTGAGGATCAGGGCGTTGGACCGCCGGTCCCCCTCGTCGCCGAGGTAGTACGGGTCGTAGAACCCGACCTCCTCACGGATCCCCAGCAACAGCTCGCCGGCCTCCTTGGCTACTGCAGCGGCCAGTTCGGCATCGGTCGATGTCACCGTCCCAGTATCGGTGCCCGCCGGAATCGGTGCGGTGCCGGGGCCGAAACCGGCCCAGATTCACACCAACCACGCAGCCAGGGCGGTGTCGCAGGCCGCACGTGGCGTCTGGAATCCGTTCGGAGGTTTGGGGCGGGCCCGCTAGAACGCCGGCCACGGGATCGGGCGGTGCCGATCCGGTGTGGGCATCACCGGGTTGTTCAGCATCGCAACGATTCTGGCGCGCAGTGCGGCGATCTCGCGGTCGGTGATGTGCCCGCACAGTTGCTCGGCCAGACCGGTGTTGAACCCGTCCCGCAGGGCCGCGATGTCGGCCAGGGTGTCGTCGTCGATGGGCTTGCCCGCCCATCCCCACAGCACGGTGCGCAGCTTGTCCTCGACGTGCAGCGTGACACCGTGGTCGACGCCGTAGACCCCGCCGTCGACGCCGCTGAGCACGTGGCCGCCCTTGCGGTCGGCGTTGTTGATCAGCACGTCGAACACCGCGAGGCGGAACAGCCGTGGATCGTCGGCGTGCACCAAAGTGACCTCGTCGCCGGCGTAGTCGTAGGCCTGCAGGATCGGCAGGAAACCCGGCGGAACCTGGCCGGCAGGCAGCAGATCCACCAGGTCGGGGCCGGTGTCCGGGTCGTCGCCGACCTCGTCACCGGGCTGATCGACCCACCGCTGCACCATGCCCGGCCCGGCCGGTCCGTCACGAACGATGGTGTGGGGCACCAGGTTCCAGCCGAGCGCGGCCGACACCAGGTACGCGCCGCGCTCGCGGCCCGCCAGGGTGCCGTCCGGGAAGTCCCACAGCGGCGCCTCACCTGCCACGGGTTTGTACACGCAGTGCACCTGCCGGTCGCCCAGATGCGACTCGCACAAGAAGGTCGCGTTGCTGGCCGAGCGGATCCGGCCGATGACGGTCAACTCGCCGCGCTCCAACACCTCGATGTCGGGGATGTCGTCGGGCTTGCCGCTGGCCGCGCCGCTAACCTCCGAAGTCATCTTCGGTCTCAGCCGCGGCACCCCGCAGATAGCCATTGGTGCGGACGCAGATGTGACCGTCGGGATCCAGCGGTTCTTCGCACAGCGGGCACGGCGGCCGACCGGCCGAGATGACGCGGTTGGACCTCGCCGCGAACTCGCGTGCCGACTCCGGGGTGAGGAACACCCGCACGGCGTCGGGGCCGTCCTCGGCGTCGTCGAGCACGACCGACGCGTCGAACTCGCCGTCGGACACCGCGAGCAGTTCCACGACGATGGTCTGCGCCTCCGAGTCCCACCCCAGCCCCATGGTTCCGACCCGGAACTCTGCGTCCACGGGCGTGATGAGCGGACGCAGGTCGTGGACCTCACCGGTGTCGGGCGGGATGGGCGTGCCGAACCGGCGATTCACCTCGAGCAGAAGCGCATCGATGCGTTCGGCCAGAACGGCGACCTGCTGCTTTTCCAGCACGACCGAGATCACTCGCTTGTCGTGCACCGCCTGCAGGTAGAACGTCCGATTTCCGGGTTGGCCGACCGTCCCGGCCACGAAGCGGTCGGGCGTGCGGAAGACATGAATTGCGCGGGCCATGGCACCTTCCAAAATACCGTTATCGGCGCGCCGGGTCAGTCGGTGGACCCACCGACGACCGCGTCGGTCTTCGGTTCGGCGGCCAGTCCGGCGCTCAGTTGCGGGCCGGTGTGATTGATGTGCATGACGAACGGGCGCAGCTCGGTGTAGCGGACCACGCTCATGGACGCCGGGTCGGCGGTGATGCGCTGGAAGCCGTCCAGGTGCACCCCGAGGGCATCGGCCAGCACGGCCTTGATCACGTCGCCGTGGGTGCAGGCCACCCACAACACGTCGGCGCCGTGCTCGGCGGCCAGCGCGCGGTCGCGTTCGCGTACCGCGGCCACCGCGCGCGCCTGCACCTGCGCAAGGCCCTCGCCTTCGGGGAACACCGCGGCGCTGGGCTGGGCCTGCACGACGCTCCACAACGGCTCTTTGAGCAGGTCGGAGATCTTGCGCCCGGTCCAGCTGCCGTAGTCGACCTCGGTGAGCCGCTCGTCGACGATCGGTTGCAGCCCGAGCGCCGCGGCCAGCGGGTCGATGGTGCGCTCGCAGCGCAGCATGGGCGAGCGCACGATCGCGCGCACCGGCAGGTCCCCGATGCGGCTCACGACACCTTCGGCCTGCTCGCGGCCCCGCTCGTCGAGGTCGACGCCGTCGGACCGGCCGGCCAGCGTGTGGGCGGTGTTGGAGGTGGAGCGGCCGTGCCGCAGCAGGATGACAGTCATTGGGCCGCTCTCATTGCGCCGCCAGTACCCCGGTGCCAAGCAGTGCGAGCACCACCACACCGAGGACCACGCGGTATCCGACAAACCAGTACATGCTGTGCGATACCAGGAATTTCAGGAACCAGGCAATCGCGGCGAATCCTACGACGAACGCGATGACCGTCGCGACGATCAGCTGCGGCCCGCTCGCGCTCATCCCCTCCCCGACCGGGTGGAACGCGTCGGGCAGCGAGAACAGTCCCGAGGCGAGCACCGCAGGGATCGCCAGCAGGAAGCCGAACCGCGCGGCCACCTCACGTTTGAGCCCGAGGAACAGGCCCGCGCTGATGGTCGCCCCCGACCGCGACACCCCCGGCATGAGCGCGAGGCACTGCGCGAGGCCCACGATGACGCTGTCGCGCCACCTCAGCTGCTCGACCTGGCGGACCTGCCTGCCGTAGTACTCGGCCGCCGCGATCACCACCGAGAACACGATGAGCGCGGTGGCCACCAACCAGAGATTGCGTGCCCCCGTGCGGATTTCGTCCTTGAACAGCAGGCCGAACACCCCGATGGGAATGGTGCCGACGATGACGAACCAGCCCAGGCGGCAATCGGCGTCGCGGTGTTCAGGCGCGCGCAGACCCAGGAACCAGGACTTGATGATCCGGCCGATGTCCTTCGCGAAATAGATCAGCACCGCGAACTCGGTGCCCAGCTGGGTGACCGCCGTGAACGAGGCGCCCGCGTCGTCGTCGAAGAACACCTGCGAGGTGATCGCCAGATGTCCCGACGACGAAACCGGGAGAAACTCGGTGAGCCCCTGCACAATCGAGAGCACGATCACTTGCAGCCACGACATCGCAGGAACGTCAGTCACGACGACGACCGTACCGTGACACCGCGTGTCATCACGCGTCCGGCGAGGGGGTGCGGTGCGATCGGCAGATCAGGCGCGGGTCTCAGGCCCGCGCCACGGGCTGCGCATCCGCGACCGCGTCACGCACGGTGGCGGCCAGGCTGCGCTCGTCTGTGAGATCGATCTCAGTGAGTTTGCGGATGGCGACGGCCACCACATCCTCTTCGGACGGCACGGGCCCCGACAGCCGCGGCCGGTACACCTCGATCACGAGTTGCTGGCGCTCGATGTGAAAGGAAAACGTCTTGCCGTCGCCCACCTGGCCAAACCCACTGGCGAACACACCTGTGGTGATGTCCTCGATAGCAAACTCGCTGTGACTCAGTGCGACGTCGGCTGCGACGGTCATGCTGGCACCATACCTCTACTTATGCGGCGATTGTTTGACTACGCCACTAAACGCCGGAGTAATACCCGATGCTTCCCGGCCTAAACTGAGATGAATTCCAGGCTGCCGCCTGAACACCGTCCGAACCGACCCGAGAGCCGTGTGTTGCGCCCAATAACTGCAGGTCAGCCCCTCTACGCCGCCGTCGTCTCGCTGGCTCTGCTGTTGGCGGCCGGGTGCTCGTCCAACGTGGTCGACGCGCCGCCGCCCACCATCGAACCCGCGCAGGCCGCGGTGTCGCCGCCTGTCACACAGCAGCCCGACGGCCAGGTGCGTCCGTTGGCCTCGCCCGGACAGGCTGCGGTGTTCGACCCGGCCACCCGCCAACTCGCGGTGCTGAGCACCGACGCCGAGGGGCAATCGGCCGTGGCGTTGCTGGGTCAGGATTCGCGGCCGCCGGTGACGGTGCCCCTGCCGGCCAACGCGGCCGCGCTGGCCGGCGACGGCAAGGGCGGATTGCTGTTGTCGACGCGAGGCGGCTATTTCCGCGTCGACCTCACCGCCGCCACGCCCACACCGGCGCGCGTCGACGTCGACGGCAAGGGCGACGTCGACTTCACCGCGATCGCCGTGCGCGAGGACGGCAGGGTGGTGCTCGGGAGCGCCGACGGCGCGGTCTACACGTTGACCGGCGACGCGGGCGTGGACGCCGAGCTGAAGATCTTCGCCCGCGTGGACTCCCTTGTCACCCAAGGAAACACCGCGATCGTGCTGGACCGCGGCCAGACCTCGGTGACCACCGTGGACGCCAGCGGAACCAAGGCCGCGCACGCGCTGCGCGCCGGCGAGGGCGCCACCACCATCGCGACCGATCCCCGCGGCCTGCTGCTGGTGGCCGACACCCGCGGCGACGGCCTGCTGGTCTACAGCGTCGACCCGCTGATCCTGCGCCAACGCTCCCCCGTGCGCGGCGCGCCGTACGGACTGACCGGATCGGCAAACCTCGTTTGGGTGTCAGAGACCTCCACGAACACCGTCATTGGTTACGATCTGTCCACCGGCATACCCGTCGAGAAGGTGCGTTATCGAACCGTGCAGCAACCGAACTCCCTGGCCTACGACGAAACCTCCGGCACGCTCTACGTCGTGTCGGCCACGGGAGCGGGCGTGCAGGTGATCCCGAACGCGACGGTGGGGCCATGACCAACATCCAGCGTGGGCTCCTTCCGCCGGGCTGGGACAAGGTGGTCGAAGAAGATTCCTCGGACGAGTACGACTGGGTGCCGCTGCGCCTGCCCCCTGACGTGACCAGGGTGAGCGCGAGCCTCCGGTTGTCGATCGAGGCCGAATACCGCGGCTGGGAACTGACCCGGGTCCGTGCCTACACAGACGGGAGCCGACGGGTGCTGCTGCGCCGAAAGAAGTCCGCCGCCACGATGCCGGGAACCCCGGACCAACCGGCCCTGTGATGTACCGCGTACTGCGGCGGGCGCTGTTCCTCGCACCCGCCGAACGGGTCCATGTCTGGGTGTTCGCGCTGCTGCGGGCCGTCACCTGGGCCGCGCCGCTGCGCGCCGCACTCGCACGCCTGCTGGCGCCACGCGATCCGATCCTGGCCAGCACGGTGTTCGGTGTGCACTTCCCGGGACCGCTGGGACTCGCGGCCGGTTTCGACAAGAACGGCCGCGGTCTGGCCGCCTGGGGCGCGCTGGGCTTCGGCTACGCCGAGGTGGGCACCGTCACCGCGCAGCCCCAGCCGGGCAACCCGGCACCCCGGCTGTTCCGGTTGCCCGACGATCACGCGCTGCTCAACCGCATGGGGTTCAACAACGAGGGCGCGGGCGCGCTCGCGCAGCGCCTGACCCGCGGGAAGTCCGACATCCCGATCGGGGTGAACATCGGCAAGACCAAGGTCACGCCCGCCGAGGAGGCCGTGGCCGATTACGTCACCAGCGCACGCCTGCTCAACAGCCTGGCGTCGTTCGTCGTCGTCAACGTCAGCTCCCCCAACACGCCGGGTTTGCGGGACCTGCAGGCCGTCGCCGCACTGCGACCCATCCTCGCCGCGGTCAAGGCCGAGACCACCAAACCGGTACTGGTGAAGATCGCCCCGGACCTGTCGGATTCCGACATCGACGAGATCGCGGACCTGGCAGTGGAACTGGGGTTGGCGGGCATCGTCGCCACCAACACCACGGTGTCGCGCGACGGCCTGCTCACGCCTGGCGTCGCCGACCTGGGGCCCGGCGGGATCTCCGGGCGCCCGGTGGCCCGCCGCTCGGCCGAGGTGCTGCGCAGGCTGTACCGGCGTGTGGGCGACAAACTCGTGCTGATCAGTGTCGGTGGTATCGAGACCGCCGACGACGCGTGGGAGCGCATCGTCTCGGGCGCCTCGCTGCTGCAGGGCTATACGGGTTTCATCTACGGCGGTGGCCTGTGGGCCAAGCACATTCACGACGGCATCGCCGGGCGGTTGCGCGCGTGCGGCTTCACCACGCTGAGCGAGGCTGTCGGATCAGCCGTGCGCTGACCCGACAGCCTCGAAAATCCTTGGTGCGCCGCTACTTCTGTTCGTAGGTGCCGTGGATGACCGCGCGGGCGATCGCGTGGCCGAACAGATTGAAGCCCAGATAGGCCGGCGTGGCGTTCTCCGGCAGGTCGAGCTTCTCGACGTCGACGGCGTGGACCGCGATGTAGTAGCGGTGCGGTCCGTGGCCGGCCGGCGGCGCGGCGCCGATGTAGCGCTTGACGCTCGCGTCGTTGGCGAGCGTGACGGCGCCGCCGGGCAGCGGGCTGCCGTCACCGGCACCCGCCGGCAGTTCGGTGACCGAGACGGGCAGGTCGGCGACCGCCCAGTGCCAGAAACCCGATGCAGTGGGCGCGTCGGGGTCGTAGATCGTGACGGCGAAGCTCTTGGTCTCCTCCGGGAAACCCGACCAGCTCAACTGCGGCGAGATGTCCGAGCCACCTGCGCCCATGATGCCGCTGACCTGATCGTTGGCGAGCGGCTGCCCGTCGCTGACCGACTCGGACGTGAGGGTGAAACTCGGCAGCTGCGGCAAGTTGTCGTATGGACTGGTCATGTGATCCCTTTCCTCGTTCGTTCGGTCGGCATTGCGTCAGCAGTTCTGCAGGAAGTGTTCCAGAACACCCGCCCCGAATTGCAGCGCATCCACCGGAACCCGCTCGTCCACACCGTGGAACAGCGCCGCGAAATCCAGATCCGGCGGCAGACGCAGCGGCGCGAAGCCGAAGCACCGAATACCCAAGCGCTGGAACGACTTCGCATCGGTGCCCGCCGACAGCATGTACGGCACGATGCGGGCCTCGGGATCCAGTGTCAGCACGCTGGCGTTCATCGCGTCGACCAGGTCGCCGTCGAACGAAGTCTCGTACGACGGCAGGTCGCGTTCCCACGAGCGCGTGACGTCGGGTCCGATCAGTTCGTCGACCTCGCGCTCGAACGCCTCCTTGCGGCCCGGCAGGACGCGGCAGTCGATCATGGCCTCGGCCACCGCGGGGATCACGTTGGCCTTGTAGCCGGCCTTGAGCATGGTGGGGTTGGCCGTGTCGCGCAGCGTCGCCGACACGATGCGGGCCACGCCGCCGAGCTTGGCGATGGTGCCCTCCAGGTCCGGTGAGTTCGGATCGAACGTGTACCCGGTCTCCTCGGCGACCGCGGTCAGGAACTCCTCCACCGCGGGACTGAGCACCAGCGGGAACTCGTGGCGGCCCAGGCGGTCCACCGCGCCCGCGATCGCGGTGACCGCGTTGTCGTCGTGCACCATCGACCCGTGCCCGGCGCGGCCGCGCGCCGTCAGCCGCATCCACGACAGGCCCTTCTCGGCGGTCTCGATGAGGTACAGGCGCCGCTCACCGCCGTCCTTGCGCGGCACGGTGAGCGAGAACCCGCCGACCTCGCCGATGGCCTCGGTGACGCCCTCGAACAGATCGGGACGGTTGTTCACCAGCCAGTCGGCGCCGTAGGTGCCGCCGTGCTCCTCGTCGGCGACGAACGCGAACACCAGGTCACGCGGCGGCACGATGCCCGCGCGCTTGAAGTGGCGGGCGACCGCGAGGGTCATGCCGACCATGTCCTTCATGTCGACCGCCCCGCGTCCCCACACGTAGCCGTCCTTGACCGCCCCGGAGAACGGGTGCACGCTCCAGTCGGCCGGCTCGGCGGGCACCACGTCGAGGTGGCCGTGCACCATCAGCGCGCCGCGCGACGGGTCCGCGCCACGCAGCCTCGCGAACACGTTGCCCCGGCCCGGCGCGCCGGACTCGACGTACTCGGTCTCGTACCCGACCTCTTCGAGCTGCTGGGCCACCCAATGGGCACACTCTGCCTCACCTTTGGTGGTCGCCGGGTCCCCCGTGTTGGAGGTGTCGAACCTGATGAGCGCGCTGACGAGATCAACCACCTCGTCCGCACTGGCCGCGGAGACAGTCACAGTGACCATTCGTACCATTGCGGGCCGGTCCGGGGCTCCCGAGACGCCGTTCGGAGGTGTCCCAAGAGGTGCATCTGAGGCTTCCGGACCGGTTCCGCCCTGCCGGTTTGGGTTCCGGGGCTACAATCCGTTAGCCTTAGGCGCCCAACCCGCGAGGGTGGGAAGCAGGTCCGAGTGGCGGAATGGCAGACGCGCTAGCTTGAGGTGCTAGTGCCCTATTAACGGGCGTGGGGGTTCAAGTCCCCCCTCGGACACTCCTCGAAAATCTTCTCTCAGTGCAGACGGCCCCGGCCGTGTCAGTTGAGGCCACCGGCAGTCGCCACCACCCACGCGAGCTCGTCGTGGAAGATGTCGCTGTGCGCCCCGGACGGCCCGGCATCGGCCTTGACGACCTCTGACGCATCCAGGTTCAGGATCTTCCCTGCCTCGAACGGATACTGCGCCCCCACCGCGCCGAGGCCCAAGCTCTCCGATCGGAACGCCCCGTGTGAGCCCATCGCGCGCCACCGGAACAGTGGATCGTCGAGGCCCGCGGCGTCGTCACCGACCGCGGCCGACGCAAGCGGGTAGAACGTGCTCAGAGCGCGGTCGTGGCGCGAAAAGCACACCGTGAGTGGGCCGTCGACGCGCCCGAGCAGCCCGGCGAGTGCTCCCGCCCCGTCCCGGAACGGCAGCCGGTCGATGAACGAGAACCGAGAGAACGCGCCCTGTAGCAGCGTGACCGATTTGACCGGCGACGGCTGGGCGCCGGACATGCCCGCCAGCGCGTAGCACACCAACCGTGCGCCGAAACTGTGCCCCACCAAGTGGATTCGCAACCCCGGCGCGCTTCGGGCCAGTTTGTCGATGACGGGTCCGAGGCCGTTCTTGCCCACCACGCCCGCACGGTTCTTCATCTTCCAGTAGCTCAGCTGCCGCAGCGCCTCCTTGGCGCCGCGCCAAAGCTTGCCCGCGAAGTCGCCGAGCCCCGCTGCGCCGGTGCCGTCGTCACCGAACTGCACCCCCGCAGAGAGCAACTGGTCGGCGAAGGTGTTGAACAACTCGGCCGGATCCTGATCGTCGGCGACCATCCCCGGACCGTCCTGGGTGTCCTCGGTTTCGCCGTCGTCGAATCCGTCCGGCGTGGCCTTGTGGAAATCCTGCAGGGCCTCGAACAGATCGGGCACGGCGTCGACGTCGGGCGGTTGGGCGAGCAGCGCCGCGAGGGTGTCCAGTTGTTGCTCGGCCGTCGGGAACAGCTGCTTGAGTTCGGCGAGCTCCTGTGGGTCCAGGGCCGGGTTCCCGGCATCGGAGTCGGCAGCCACTTCACGAGCACCGCCGAGCGCGGCAGCGCCCTCGGCGCCGCCTGCGGGGGTGGCCGGGAAGTCCGGTATCGGCTCGTCCCGCCACAGCGTCGAGGGCCAGCGCACGCCCACGAATCCCACGTTGCGCGCGGGGTCGAGGTGCGGTGCCAGCAGACGGAACCAGCGGTCGTACAACAACGTTGCGGCCGCCTCGTCGTTGTTCCAGCCGTGCGAGAAGATCACCAGATCGGTGAGACCTGGCAGCCGCTGCTCCAGATCGGTCAGCGTCATCGGATCGGGGTGGCCCTCGGCGTCGAACACCAGAGGGGCGATCTGGGCAGTCATGTCATGCCTTTCTGGTCATACCGATTGCAGGGCACGCAGCAGGTCCACCAGACCGCTGCCCTGGAACGACCGGTCGCGTCCCAGCGACGTCGCGGACTCGGTGAAGATCCGCTTGACGGCCTCGGGCCTGCTGACGAATTCGCGTTGCACCGACAGGAACGCCGCGACCGCGCCCGACACATGCGGTGCGGCCATGCTGGTGCCGCTCTCCTCGATGTAGACCGGCACGCCGTCGGGCACGTCGATCTGGTTGGTCACGGTGCTGCGGCGCGTCCCGGCAGCCGCTGACGTGATGCGCTCGCCCGGTGCCACGAGGTCGGGTTTGGCGCGGCCGTCGCCGGTCGGCCCACGCGACGAGAAGTACGAGACGCCGAATGTGTGCGGCGAACTGCGATGGGTGGATCCCACGGTGATGGCGCTCTCGGTGTTGCCGGGATCGTTGATGGTCATGTCGGCCGTGAACTTCATCGAGTCCTTGCTCGACGCGACGTTGAGCGACACATAGCCGGAGTTGCCTGCCGCGACCACCACGACGACACCCGAGCGCACGGTCTTGTCGACCTCCACGCACAGCGGGCTCTGGCCGCATGCGTACCACTCGGCGTCGAACGGATATCCCAGGCTGAGGTTGACGCCGTGGATTCGCGGCACGCGTTCGCTGCCTGCGTTGAGCTCCCGGACGTATGCCAGCGCCGCCATCACACGGCTGACCCTCGACACGTGATCACCGGGACCGAGCACCTTGAGGCTCACGAGCTTCGCCCTGGGCGCCATGCCCGCGAGCCGGTCGGGATCGACCTCGCGCGGCTGCATGATGGCATCGCCGCCTTCCGGGGCGTTGAGCCGTTTCTCGGCGACAACGACTTTGCCGGTCCAGCCGACGAGTCCGCCGGCGATGATGCCCGCGACGTGGGTGCCGTGCCCGTCGGTGTCGGTCAGCGGGGCTGCGCCACCGGTGAAATCGCGGTGGAGGTCTGCGACTGACGGGTGGTCGAGATTCTGGTGCGCGGCGAAGTGCGGATGCCTCTTTTCGATGCCCGAATCCACGACGGCCCATACGATTCCGTCGCCGAAACTGTCGAAGGACCGTTGCGCGGCGACCGCTTTGACGGTGCGCGAGGACGCATCGATCAACGGCTGCACGTCGAAGTCCGGCCAGATCCGGTAGATGGCGCGCCCCGGCCAGATCTGCGGCACCGCATCGGCGGACACCAACTGCTTGATCTGGGCCGCGGTCAGATCACCGACCATGAACTGATCGGCGAGGTCGCCCGGTTCCCCTGCCGCGCCGACCAGTCCCCACAGGCTCCGGACCCGGTCTCTCGCCGCCTGCGCCGTCGGCTGGAACCCGAGGTTCAGCTCGATCATGATCGGGATCGGGCGCTCGTCGGGCACCTCGGCCATCCGCTCACGCAGCGGCGGTGTGACGACACCGGCGAGGACGGGATCGCGCCGTGGACGTTCGTCGCGTGCGGGCCGCGGGGTGAGGGCCCGCCCGGCCGGGACCGTTTTCTCCGCCCTCTCGGCATCGCCGGCGTCCTGGGCACAGGCCCGTTCGGCCGCCTGGCGCCCGGACTCGGTGAACGCGATCTCCTGGGGTCTGCCCTTGTTCTTCGCCGTGAGCAGGCGGCGCCTGCGGAGTTGACGTACGGCGTCGTCGACGCGGTTGTGCCAGAACGGCAGGTTGTTCTCGTATTGACGGTCACGTTCGACGAACTCCGCCGCGTAACGCGCCGCCACGGCCTCTTTGAGGGTCGCGGCGTCCGTCGGGTGTTGCCCGAGCCCCTCGAGCGTGGCCAGTGCGCAAAGCACCCGCGACGGCCACCTCGATGACTCGGTCGAATCAGTCTCGTCCACAACGGCCCCCTCGGCACGGATCCGATGGCTCATCGTGCAACGAGTGTGTTGTCGCGGACGTCGATTTCACATTTTCGCCGCAGCGAATTCCGCGGACGACGGAGCAACATCCCGTCGTGAAGTAGGCAGCTTTGCGAGAACGAGTAGTGCATTACTCATGTCATGCCGGCCTCTACGCACAAGAATCTTTCGGTGTGTGGCCGACGAATCCACGCGGGTGATACGTGAGCCGGTTGCGCCGTGAATCAAGGTGGGGTGACCGACGTTAATGAACAAGACGGTACGCAACGAGGCAGCCGACGGGTAACCGACAAGGAGCGCCGCTCACCATGACCGAAGCCGCAGACCGGACCACTCCGTGGCAGCAGCAGCCCATCCGCTACTCGGCGGATCTCGAGAAGCCCAGCCCCCGCGAACAGGCCGACATCGAGAAGATCATGGCGAAGCTGCTCAAGAACAACGAGCGCGCCTACGACAAGTACAAGCACGGCCTGCGTGACGCGCACGCCAAGAGCCACGCGATCCTGCGTGGCGAGCTGATCGTCAACGAGGGTCTTCCTCCTGAACTCGCGCAAGGCCTGTTCGCCGAACCGCGTACCTACCCGGTGATCGCGCGCCTGTCGAGCACGTCGGGCGTGCGGCGCAGCGACAAGACCCGCGGCGTGCGTGGTCTCGGTCTGAAAGTGCTTGGCGTACAGGGCGAAAAGATCCTTCCCGATGACTCGAGCACCAACCAGGACTTCGTCATGGTGACCCACGAGGATTTCCTGTTCGCCGACGCGCACGCCTACGCCGGGCTGGGCATGATCACGGCGTCCCTGCTCGCGCGGCTCTCCGATCAGGCGCTGTGGCTCGGCAGCGGACTGCTGGACCTGGTCAGCAAGGCCGGAATCAAGCTGCCCGACAACCTGATGGTGTTCGTCGCGCCGAACCGGCCCATCCTGGGACTGGAGTTCTTCTCGTCGGCGCCGTTCCGCCACGGCGACCACGTCGCCAAGTACCGCTTCGCGCCCGCGTCGGAGAATGTGAAGGCTCTGTCCGGGCAACTGCTGCCCCGCAACCCGGCCCCCGAGCAGCACCGCGACATGATCGCCGAGTTCTTCGCCGATCAGACCGCGGAGTTCGACTTCAGCGCGCAGTTGTGCACCGACCCGGTGGCCATGCCGATCGAAGACGCCGGTAAGAACTGGGACAAGAGCATCTCGCCGTACGTCTCGGTGGCCAAGATCGTCTTCGGGCCGCAGAACCCCTACAGCGCCCTGCGTCGCGCCTACGGCGACGACGTACTGGCATTCAATTCATGGCGCGGGCTGGCCGAACACCGCCCGCTGGGCTCCATCAATCGTCTGAAGAAAACGGTTTACGAGTCGTCGGCCGATTACCGGCACCGCGTCAACAGAATCGACCGGCACGAACCGGTCGACATATCGGAGTTACCGGACTGATGACCGAACGCACATTTCCCCTCCCGCACGTTCCATTCGGCAGCAACAACGCCATACGGCCCATAAACTCGGTTTCCATGTCGCGGCAGTGGCAACTGCTGGACCGGCCCGACGAAATCGACGCGATCCGCTCTGCCCTCGAAAGCACCGACACCTGCGGTGTGGTGCTGGTCGGCGCGGCCGGGGTCGGAAAGACGACCCTGGCCCGCACCGTCACGTCCGCATTGACCAACAAGGTGCATTGGACCGCGTGCACCGAATCCTCTCGCAGCATTCCGTTGGGTGCATTCGCCCACTGGGTCGGTGCGACCGCGTCGCGCGATCCGATCGCGCTCTTGGCCTCGGCGCGCGAATCCCTGGTCGCTGACGGCGATGTGGTCGTCGGCGTCGACGACGCCCATCTGCTCGACCAGTTGTCGGCGACGCTGCTGCACCAGTTCGCGGTGGACCACGCGGGCCACGTGGTGGCGACCGTGCGCAACGGCGAACCGGTGCCCGACGCCGTCACGTCGCTGTGGAAGGACGGCTACCTTCAGCGGTTCGAACTGCAACCGTTCAGCAAGCAGCAGAGCATCGCGCTCATCGAGACCGTGCTCGGCGGAACACTCGAAGGCCTCAGCGCCGACGTGATGTGGGAATCGTCGGGTGGCAATCCGCTGTTCTTGCGCAACATGGTCGAGGGCGCGGTCGACGCCGGGACCCTCACCGAGGTCAACGGCGTGTGGCAGTTCCGCGGTCCCACCGTGATTCCGTCCGGGCTGGCCGAACTGCTCGACGACCGCCTCGCGCACGCCGGCGAGGACGTGATGAACGCCCTCAAACTGCTGTCGCTGTGCGAACCGCTGGACATCGACGCGTTCGCCGAACTCGCCGGAGAGGAGGCCGTCGACAGCGCCGAGATGCGCGGGCTCATCCGCATCGTGACCGACGCGGGCGGCACGTTGACCGCCCGGTTCGCGCACCCCCTGTTCGCCGAGGTGGTGCGGCGCCGCGTCGGCACCGCGTCGGCGCGCAAGCTGCGCGGGCGGATCGCCAAGATCCTGCGCGACCGCGACCTGAGCACCGCCGCGAGCCGGATCCGGTTGGCGCAGTTGTGCATCGAGAGCGACCGCGGCGCCGACGTCGACCTGCTGATCACCGCGGCCAAGGACGCCGTGTTCCTGTCGAATCTGCCGCTCGGCGAACAACTCGCACGGGCCGCGTTCGACCACGGCGGCGGCCTGCCCGCGGCCACCCTGCTGTCGCGCGCGCTGCTGTGGCAGGGACATCCCGCGCAGGCCGACAACATCCTCGCGCGGTTCCCACCCGACCACATGGACGAGATGGAACTCGTGCAGTGGGGCATCCCGCGCCTGTCGATCCTGTTCTGGTCCATGGGCGACGTGCCGCTGGCCCACCAGGTGCTCGGTGAGCTGAACAGCCGTGTCACCCATCCGATCCTGCAGCTCATCATCGACGCCACCGAGGCGGGGATGGCCGTGCACGAGAACCGGATCACCGAGGGCCTGGCCATCGCCGAACGTGTGCTCGCCCATCCGGAATGTCCGCGCCAGGCAACCGATTTCGCGGCGTTCGCGTGCGGGTTGGCGATGCCCGTCGCGGGCCGGGGTGAGGCGTTCCTGCCGATCGCGTCACGCTGCAGGGCGCAACGCAAGACCACCGACGGCATGATCCGGATCATGGTGTTCTACGGCGAGGTGCTCGCACTCGCCTACACCGGCCAGTTCGACCTGGCCCGGCAGCGCGCCGAGGAGTACGCCGAGTTCTCCTCGGCCGGTCAGTTCGCCGGCTGGGCGATCGCGAAGATCATGGCAGGCGCCGCGGCCATGCACAGCGGACGGTTCCGCGACGCGATCTCCGCCATCGAGCAGGCGCTGGCTGCGCTCAACGCCGAGATCTCACTGCCGTGGCAGCTGCCGGGACGGCTGCTGCTCGCCCGCGCCTACGCCGCGGTGGGTGAGGTGATCGAGGCCGAACGCGTGCTCGACGACGCCATGGAGCATTCCGGGGCGTTCATGGCCCTGCACGAGCCGCAGCGCACGCTCGCCAAGGCCTGCGTGGCAGCGGCCAAGGGCGCCCACCGGTCGGCGATCGACATCGCGCGGTCGGCCGCCGACCTGGCCCGTTCCTCCGAGCAGCACGCCGTGGAGGCCGAGGCGCTGCACCACTGTGCCCGGTTCGGTGACCGCACCGTCGCACGCAGGCTGCAGGGTCTGGTGGACCGGGTCGACGGACCGCTTGCGCGGCTGTACGCGCAGCACGCGGCGGCGGTGGCCGCTGCCGATCCCGTGGCGCTCGATGCCGTCTCGTCCGCATTCGAGCAGGCGGGGCTGATGCTCTCGGCCGCCGACGCGGCCGCGCAGGCGGTTTTGCTGCACGACAAGGCCGGACATCGGCGGCAGAGCACCGAATCCGCCGCCCATGCACTGCAATTGGCGGGTAGGTGCGGTGGTGCGGCCACACCAGCGATCCGGGCGGCGGCGCGTCCGCTACCGGTGACCGCGCGCGAACGCGAGGTGGCCGCGCTGGTGGCACAGGGACTGCTGAACCGCGAGATCGCCGAGCGGCTCACGGTTTCGGTGCGCACCGTCGAGGGCCACATCTACCGCGCCTGCATCAAGCTCGGGGTCGCCGACCGCGACGAGCTCGCGCGGATGATCTGGACCGACCTGACACCGCTGGAGGCCGATCCCCGGTAATCGGCTCAGTACACGTCGCGCACGTACCGCTTGTCGGCCACGAGTCCGCGTTTGTAGTCGCGGGCGGCTTCCTCCGACATGCCGCCGTGGGTGCGCAGAATCGTCGTGAGCGCGGCGTCGACATCCTTGGCCATGCGCGTCGCGTCGCCGCAGACGTAGAAGTGCGCGCCGTCGTCGAGCCAGCGCCACACGTCGGCGCCGTGTTCGGCCATCTTGTGCTGGACGTACACGCGGGCCTTCTGATCGCGGGAGAACGCCAGGTCCAGCCGGTTGAGCAGACCGTCGCGCTGCATGTCCTCCAGTTCGTCGCGGTAGTAGAAGTTGGCGCTGCGGTGCTGGTCGCCGAAGAACAACCAGTTGCGCCCGTGATGGCCCAGTGCGCGCCGCTCCTGAAGGAACCCGCGGAACGGCGCGATACCGGTACCCGGCCCCACCATGATCATCGGGGTCGACGGGTCCTCGGGCGGACGGAAATGCGGTGAGCGCTGCAGGAACACGGGCGCCGCGACTGCCCGGTCGGCGAGGAACGTCGAACACACGCCGCCGCGCGTGAGCCCCGTGACGCCGCGGTCACGCACCACCGACACCGTCAACTGCACCTCGTGCGGGCTCACCAGCGGGCTCGACGAGATCGAGTAGTTACGCGGTGTCAGGCGCACCAGAACTTCCTGCCACTCTTGGGGTTCGGCGCGCACCGCGAACTCGGTGACCAGGTCGAGCCCGTCGCGGTCCCTGAGCCACGGCGCGGCCCGGTCACCACGTAGCACCTTGGCGGCCGAACCGCCGCGCTGTGCGACGAAACGCACCAGATCCGGTGTCACGCGGCAGATGTCGTAGGACGCGATGAGCGCGTCGCGCAGCGACTGCTCGGTGCCGTCGACCTCCACGGCCGCGTCGGGGTCGAGCGCGGTCGCCGCCAGCCACGCGTCGACCACGGCGGGATCGTTGGTGGCGTACACGCCGAGGGAGTCGCCGACCCCGTAGCTCACGTCGTAGTCGGAGATGTCGAAACCGAACTGCCGCACCTCTTTGGCCGAGCCGGGCGCAGTCAGCACCGTGTTGCGGGTCAGGGATGCGAGAATCGGTTTGGCCCTGGTGAATTCGTCCGGCTCGGTGGGCAGGAGGGTACCGACGGCCGGACGCCGGCCCCCGGCGCGCTCGCGCGGCACGGGATCCACGCCCGTGATCACCTCGACGACGGCGTCGACCCACTGCTGCAGGGCCGCGTCGTCGTAGACCTCGCAGTCTGCGCGGTCGATCAGCCGGGTGGCCCCGAGATCGGCGAACCGCTTGTCGAGAGCCTTGGCGTGACCGCAGAACTCGTCGTAGGCACGGTCGCCGAAACCGAGCACCGCGTAACGGATGCCGGTGAGATCGGGCGCATCCGGGCCCTGCAGGCGACCCCAGAAGACGGCACCGTTGTCGGGCGGGCCGCCGTCGCCGAACGTGCTGGTGACCACCAGTACGTCACGGGCCGCGGCGAGTTCGTCGAGCGCGAGGTCGTCCATGTTGACCAGCACACCGTCGACCGCGGCCGCGAGCTTGCCCGCGAACTCCTCGGCGTTGCCGGTCTGCGATGCCCACAGCACCAACGGGCCGGTGGGCCGCACCGCGACCGCATCGATGGTGCCGACGGTGTCCGTGCGCGAATACCGGCCCGCGAGCACACCGTCGACCCACAACCGCACCGCCGGGCGCACCGGCGCACAGCCGGGAAGCACCGGCACACCGGCCGGTTGATCGGGCAGACCTGTGAAGAACCCGGCGAGGTAGATCAACTCGTCGGGGTCGAGTTCGGGTTTGAGTTCGGCTGCGGGCTCGGCGATCCCGAGTTCGGCGGCGACCGACTGCGCGTGCGGCGTGCCGCCGACCGAACGTGCGGGCCGCAGGCGCACCGCGGCGACCTTGAACTCCGGCTGCAGTGAGTCGGCGTCGACGGCATCGTGGGTGACCGCGTTGACCGTGAGGTATTCGCCGTGCTCGTCGTTCCAGTGGAACGGCGCAAAGCAACTGCCCGGCCGCACCCGGTCGGTGAGCACGGCGGGCAGCACCGCGCGACCGCGCCGCGATGCGATTTCGACGGGTTGCCCCGCGGTGATGCCGAGCGCGAGGGCGTCGACCGGATGGATCTCGACGAACGGGGACGGGTTGAGCTTGTTGAGCCTGGGCACCTTGCCGGTTTTGGTCATGGTGTGCCACTGATGCTGCAGCCTGCCGGTGTTGAGCACCATCGGATAGGCGTCGTCGGGCAGCTCGGACGGGTCCAGGTGGGGACGGGGATGAAACACCGCGCGTCGTGACGGGGTGGGGAACGCCAGCCGGGGACGGTGGCCGTCGGCCTCGGTGTGCGGATGCTGACTGACGCCGTCGTTGACATAGCGGATCGGGTGGCGGTCCGGCTCACCGCCGGGGACGTCAGTGGGCGGGCACGGCCACTGCAGGGGCGTCTCGCGCAGCCGCTGGTAGGTGACCCCGCGTAGGTCGTATCCCGTTGCGGCATTGGAGAACCGGCGGATCTCATCGAAGATCTCCTCGGCGCTGCCGTACCGGAAGTGCTCACCAAAGCCGAGGTGCTCGGCGACCGCGCAGATCAACTGCCAGTCGGGGCGGGCCTCCCCGACCGGTGCCACGCTCTGCGGCAGCAGCGTGAGATTGCGCTCCGAGTTGACCATGACGCCTTCGGATTCGGCCCACAGCGCGGCTGGCAGCACGATGTCGGCATAGTGGTTGGTGGCCGTGGAGCGGTAGGCGTCCTGTGTGACGACGAGTTCGGCGGATTCGAGGCCATTGATGACGGTGATCCGGTTGGCCACGCTGGCAACGGGATTGGTGCAGATGATCCAGCACGCCTTGATCTCGCCGGCGGCCATCTGCTCGAACATGCCCACGGCGCCTGGGCCGACGTCCGACCGGATGGTTCCCGGCTCCAGTCCCCACGCGGTTTCGACGAACGCGCGGTCGGCGTCCGAGAGCACCGAGCGTTGCCCCGGCAGACCCGGCCCCATGTAACCCATCTCGCGCCCACCCATGGCGTTGGGTTGACCGGTCAGCGACATCGGGCCGCTGCCCGTGCGGCAGATGGCGCCGGTCGCCAGGTGCAGGTTGCAGATCGCGTTGGTGTTCCAGGTGCCGTGCGTGCTCTGGTTGAGCCCCATGGTCCAGCAGCTCATCCACTCCCCCGCCTCGGCGATCATGCGTGCCGCGGTGCGGATGTCCTGCTCGCGCAACCCCGTGATCTCGGCGACCCGGTGCGGCGGATAAGCGGCGAGGAACTCCGGCATCGCCTCCCAGCCGGTGGTCTGTTCGGCGATGAACTCCTCGTCGATGTCCCCGTTCTCGACCAGCAGGTGCAGCAGACCGTTGAGCAGTGCGAGATCGGTGCCGGGCGCGATCTGCAGGAACAGATCGGCGCGTTCGGCGGTCGCGGTGCGCCGCGGGTCCACCACGATGAGTCTGGCGCCGGCCTTGAGCCGGTCGGCCATGCGCAGGAACAGGATCGGATGGCAGTCGGCCATGTTCGACCCGATCACGAAGAACAGGTCCGCATGGTCGAAGTCCTCGTACGAGCCGGGCGGGCCGTCGGCGCCGAGGGACTGCTTGAAACCCGTTCCCGCACTGGCCATGCACAACCGTGAGTTCGACTCGATGTGCACCGTGCGCAGAAAACCCTTGGCCAGCTTGGTCGCCAGGTACTGGGCCTCGATCGTCATCTGCCCGGACACGTACAGCGCGACGGCGTCGGGACCGTGCTCGTCGACGATGGCCCGCAACCTGCGCCCGGCCTCGGCGACCGCGTCGTCGACCGGCGCCGGCACCAGTTCGTCGTCGCGCCGCACGAGCGCCGAGGTCAACCTGTCCTCACCCGCGGCCATCAACTCGGCATGCGCGGCGCCCTTGGTGCACAGGCGTCCGAAGTTCGCGGGATGCAGCCTGTCGCCCGATACGCGGGCGATGACCGGTCTGCCGTGCTCGACCGTGGTGTCCACCTCGATCCCGCACCCGACACCGCAGAACGAGCATGCGGTGCGGTGCGTGCGCGTGGTTGTCCCACCGTTGGCCATGTGGCCATGGTGGGCGCCGGGTGTTCCGGGATGTTTCCCGCGGGGTTAGCGTCAGGAAAACTGGTTCTCACCGCGCCACCGGTGGCGCGGTGAGGTCCGTTTCACCAGGTCAGCCGATATCAGAACCCATGTGGCTTGACCGCGAGCACAGGTTTGGGACATTCCAGCAGCAACCGCTGGGCCACGCTGCCGAGCAGCAGCTTCCCCACGGGATTGCGGTGGCGGATGCCGATCACCAGCAGTTCGGCGTCCGGGCTGTCCATGGCCGTGAGCAGTTCCTCGGTCGCGTCCACCCCGACGGGTTGGCGGATCTCGAACGGTACACCGCTGTCCTGCAGGTGCGCCTCGACGTCATGGACCTCGCCCGACCGCGCGAACCGCGCGTCGACGTACGCGTCACCCGCGGTCGCATTGATCACCAGCAGGCCGGTGTCACGCCGTTTGGCCTCTTCGATCCCGTGCTCGACGGCGGCCCGGCCGAAAGGGTCCGCGCTGTAACCGACCACGATCACGACTGGGCCGCCTTTTCCTTCTGATCCGCATCGTCCTCGACGATCAGCAGCGTCTCCTCGCTGCGGTGCATGAGCTTGAGCACCAGCGGCATGAGCAGCAGGATCGCCATCAGGACGTAGACCACGATCGCGACCGGTTCGGTGAACAGGCTCGACCAGTCGCCGCCGCCGAGTTGGAGGCTCTGGCGCAGCTGCCGTTCGATGCGTGGGCCGAGGATGACGCCGATGATCAGCGGCAGCACGGGAAGACCGAAGCGGCGCATCATCAGGCCCAGCAATCCGAACACCAAGAGCAGTGCGAGGTCCAGCGCCTGCACGTTCACCGCGAGCGCGCCCAGCGTCGCGAAGAACAGGATGCCGGCGTACAGGTAGGGCCGCGGGGTGCGCAGCAGCCGGGCCCACAGCGGCGCGAGAGGAAGGTTGAGCACCAGCAGCAGGAAGTTGCCGATGAACAGGCTCGCGATGAGCGTCCAGATCAGCAGCGGTTCCTTCTCGAAAAGTGTTGGGCCGGGCTGGATCCCGTAGGACACGAACGCCGTGAGCATGACCGCCGCGGTCGCGTTGGTGGGCAGGCCCAGCGACAGCATGGGCACAAGGGTGCCTGCGGCCGAGGCGTTGTTGGCCGCCTCCGGGCCCGCGACGCCTTCGATCGCGCCGTTGCCGAACTCGTCTTTGTGCTTCGACAGGCGCTTCTCGGTGATGTACGACAGGAACGTCGGCAACTCCGCACCACCGGCGGGCAGCGCACCGAACGGGAATCCGAACGCGGTGCCGCGCAGCCACGGCTTCCAGGACCGGCCGAAGTCCTCACGGTCCATCCAGGGCCTGCCCACCGGGATCACCTCGGCCGGGCGGCGCCGCAGGTGCGCCGCGACCCACAACGCCTCGCCGAGCGCGAAGATCGCCACCGCGATCACCACGATGTCGATTCCGTCGCTCAGCAGGGGCAGCCCGAACGTCGCACGCGGCTGCCCGGTGAGGAAGTCGATGCCGACACATCCGATCGCCAGGCCGAGGAACAGCGAGATGGCGCCGCGCAGTTTGGAGGCGCCCAGCACCGCGGTGACCGCGACGAGCGCGAACAGCATGATCGCCAGGTACGACGGGGCGCCGAGGGTGACCGCGAACCGCGAGATCGGCGGTGCGAACGCGGCCAGCAGCGCGGTGCCGATCGCACCGGCGACGAACGATCCGATGGCCGCGGTCGCCAGCGCCTGTGCGGCACGGCCGGCCTTGGCCATCTTGTTGCCCTCGATCGCGGTGATCACCGACGAGGATTCGCCAGGGGTGTTCAGCAGGATCGACGTCGTGGAACCGCCGTACATGCCGCCGTAGAAGATGCCGGCGAACATGATGAACGCCGCACTGGGGCTGACGTTGTAGGTCACCGGCAGCAGCAGCGCCACCGTCATCGCCGGTCCGATGCCCGGCAGCACACCCACCGCGGTGCCGAGCAGCACGCCGATCACGGCGTACAGCAGGTTCATCGGGGTGGCCGCCTCGGCGAACCCCTGCATCAACCAGTCGAAGTTCTCCATCACAGAATCCCGTCCAGAATGCCTGCGGGCAGCGGGATCCCGAGCCCGGAGTAGAACGCGTAGAAGCTCAGCACCGACAGCACCGCACCGATCGCGATGTTGCGGACGTAGTGGTGGTTGCCCAGGACCGTTGCCGCACCGGCGAACAACAGTGCACCGGTGATCGCCCAGCCCAGCGGTTGCACGAGCACGATCACCGCGACGAACAACCCGACCAGCAAGCCCACGGTGCGCCAGTCCCCCGGCGAGTTCGGGTCGACGTCTTCACCGGCGTCGGCCTCGCCGACCGATCCGCGGGGTATCGCGATCGCCAGCACCGCCGCCAGCGCGATGAGCACTACGCCGATGCCCAGCGGGAACATCCGTGGCCCCACGGGATCCACCTTCGCGAAACCTTCGGCCAGGGTCAGGGCGTCGTAGATGAGGAACGCGCCGACGGCGACCAGCACGGCGCACACGAGGTACTGCGCGCGATCGACCCTGCGCTCACGGATTTCGGTCCCGGCTTCTGCGTTGGGCAGCGAATCCTCGGTCATAGCAACCCCAAATCGGTCAGCGTCGTCGAGACGCGCTCGTCCTGGTCCTTGAGGAACTGCTCGAATTCCGGCCCCGTGGTGAAGGCGTCGCTCCAGCCGTTCTTGACCATGGCTTCCTTCCACTCGTCGGTGTCGTGCAGTTCAGTGAGCGCGGCCACCATGGCGTCACGTGCGTCGTCCGAAATACCAGGCGGCGCAAGCACTCCGCGCCAGTTGGTGAACGTCATGTCGATACCGGCCTCGGTGAGCGTCGGCGCGTCGACCCCCGGTACCCGCTCGGCGCCGGACACCGCGAGCACACGGACCTGTCCCGCCTCGATCTGGTCGACGAACTCACCCAGACCGGTGGTCCCCGCCGCGATCTTCTTGCCCAGCAACGCCGTCAGCAGATCGCCGCCGCCGTCGTAGGTGATGTAGTTGACGGTGCGCGGATCGACACCCACCGCACGCGCGGTCTCCATCGGGAACAGATGGTCCGGTCCGCCCGGCGACGATCCGCCGCCGATCGAGACCTTGGACGGGTCGGCCTTCCACGCCGCCACCAGGTCGTCGATGGTGCGGAAGGGCGAGTCGCCCGGAACGAGGATGCCCTCCTGTTCCTCGACCATCTTCGCCAGCGCGGTCGCGTCCGAGGCGCGCGCCGACGATCCGTTGGTGTACACCGCGCCGACCACGCCGAGGCCCATCATCATCATGAGGTCGTTGTTGCCGCGTTCGTTCATGAGCCGGGCCATGGCCACGGTGCCGCCGGCACCGATGACATTGAACACCTCGATGCGCCCGGTGATGTCGGTGTCCTCCATGATCTTCACCGCCGTGCGCGCGGTGAGGTCGTAACCGCCGCCGGGGCTGTTCGGCACCATCATGCGCAGCCGGTGCAGGCCGCGGGATTCGTCGCCGCGCGTGACGCCGCAGGCGGTCACCATGGTCACCGCGAGCAGCACGGCCACGACCGCGGCCCACAATTGTCGAAATCTCACTGCAGTCTCCGATCACTGCTTCTCGAGAAAAGGTGATGCTCAGCCATACTGGACCCGACACGTGACCCAGGTCACTGATTCGAACGCAAAGGAAGTTTTGGTCTTTGAGTTCAAGCCAGAATGCAACCCAGAGTTCACCGCGTGCGCGGCTGCGGATCCTGCCGGGCGACCGCGTACATGCCGCGAGCCTCGCGGGCCGGTTCCTGGTCTTCCAACTGCTGGTGGTCGCCGTCGTGCTCGGCGCGGTCGCCGCGATCTCGGTCGCGCAGTCCACGCGCGAGTTCCGGGACGTCCGCGGCCAGCGCATGATCGCCGTCGCCGAGAACGTGGCGTCCACACCGATCGTGCGTGACCGGTACGCCGATCCGCTCGCCGCGCGGACCCTGGCGCCGGAGGTCGACCGCGCGGTCGCACTCTCGGGTGCGGACCTGGTCGAGATCACCGATCCCACCGGGGTGGTGCGGGTGTCGTCGCAGCCGGACCGCATCGGGCAGCGCATCGACCTCGACGCCAGCCGCGCCGACGAGGGACGCTCCTGGTTCGGTGACACCGACATCGACGGCCAGCACAGCCTGGTCGGGCAGGTACCGATCCTGGCGCCTTCGGGCGAACCACTGGCCATCGTCTCGGTGAGCCAGCGGTACCCGTCGGTGTGGGAACTGCTCAGCGGCTCCGGTGAGCGGTTGCTGATCTACCTCGGCATCGGCGCCGCGCTGGGTCTGCTGACATCGTGGTTGCTGTCCCGCCGCATCAAGACCCACACCCGTGGTCTGGACATCGCCGAGATCGCCGACCTCGCCGACCACCGAGAAGCGTTGCTGCACAGTATTCGCGAGGGTGTCGTGGCGGTGAACACCGACGGTTCGATCACGGTGCTCAACGACAGCGCGTGCGAACTGCTCGGCATCGGCCCCGACGCCGTCGGCCGCCACGTCGGCGCGATCGGGCTGGAACCGGCCGTGGTGGAGTTCCTGCTGTCCGGCCACGACCGGACCGACGAGACCGCCAACGAGAGCGACGTCATCATCGCCACGCGCAGCCGCGTGCTCGCACTCAACCGGCGTGCTGCCAGCAGCCAGGGCCACCGCATCGGTACTGTCACCACCATGCGCGACAGCACCGAACTCGCTGCGCTGCAAGCACAGTTGTCCTCACACCGCAGTGTCACCGACACGCTGCGCGCCCAGACCCACGAGTTCGCCAACCAGTTGCACACCATCTCGGGTCTGGTCCAGCTTGGCGAGTTCGACGCGGTACGGGAGCTGGTGGGTACCCTGACCCGTCGCCGCGCCGAGATCAACGACGCTGTCACACAACATGTTTCCGATCCCGCCGTCGCTGCGTTGCTGATCGCCAAGACCTCGCTGGCCGCCGAGAGCGGGGTGGCGCTGACGCTCACCGACGACAGCCACCTCGCCGCGCTCGACCCGGCGCTGGCCACCGACGTCATCACGTTGCTGGGAAACCTGGTGGACAACGCCGTGGAGGTCTCAGCCGGGTCCGTCGGCTCCACCGCCGCGCATGTCTCGGTGCGGCTGGATGATTCGGCCGGGCTGCTGCTGGAGGTGTCGGATTCGGGTCCCGGAGTGCCCGAGCATCTGCGCGAGACGATCTTCGCGCGCGGCGTGACCTCCAAGCCCGACGTGCCGGGCGGGCGGGGCATCGGTCTCGCGCTGGTACGACTGGTGACCGCACAGCACGGTGGCACCGTCGAGGTGACCGACGGCCCGGCAGGCGGCGCGTCGTTCGTCGTCCGCCTCCCGGAGGTGACCGTTCATGCGTGACGTGCTGGTCGTCGACGACGATTTCATGGTCGCCGAGATCCACCGGCGCTTCGTCGACCGCGTCGACGGGTTCCGCGCGGTCGGCGTCGCCCGCACCGGGGCGGAGGCCATGGCGTCGGCGGACGCGCTGCGGCCCGACCTGATCCTGCTCGACGTGTATCTGCCCGACATGACCGGGCTGGAGGTACTCAAACGACTTCGGGCGGACGGCAATCTGGTGGGCGTCATCATGATCACCGCGGCCCGCGAACTCGACACCGTGCGCGGCGCGCTGGACGGTGGTGCGGCCGACTATCTGATCAAGCCGTTCGAGTTCGACCAGTTGCGAGCCAAGCTCGTGGCGTTCGCCGCGCGCGCCGACGCGCTGGCCGCCGACGGTGGCGCGGACCAGTCCATGATCGACGCGCTGTTCGGCGGCTCGGCCCCCACTGCCACTGCCGCCCTGCCCAAGGGTCTCGGCGCCGAGACCGGGCGGCTGGTGATGGACGCGGTGCGCAACGCCGGGGAGGTGTCGGCGGCGCAGTGCGCCGAGTTGGTGGGGATCTCCCGCGTGAGCGCGCGGCGCTACCTCGAGCACTTCCTGAGCACCGGTGCCCTGGAGTTGCGGTTGCAGTACGGAACCGGGCGACCGGAACGGCGTTACCGCATCCCCTGAAAACCCAGTCGAATGGGGTAGCGCGCTACTCGTGTAATCGATCACGCCGTGGACGACGATCGAGGAAGGCACACCGATGGATCGGAGGCCGCCATGACCCGGATGACCGTGGCCGAACTGACGCCCATCTCCTACCACCACGCGACCATGCCCGCCGAGGTGCACGACATCATCCGGCAGGCCAGGGCGAACGGCCCCCTGGCCCTCGGGCCGTACGGTCCGGAGATCCTCGGCTACGAGCTGGTGCGCGCTGTGCTGCGCGACGAACGATTCGAGGTCCCGAGGGGCATGTTCCTTGCGGCACAAGGCATCACGTCGGGCCCACTGTGGGAGCGCGCCAACAACACACTGGTCGGCCTCGGCGGTCCGGCACACCTGCGGTTACGCCGCCTGGTGGCCAGGGCGTTCATTCCCAAGGCCGCCGAACGACTGCGCGCAACCTGTGTCGACATCGTCACCGAACTGGTCGCGCGATGTGTTCCTGCCGGACGGTGCGACGTGGTCGCCGACCTCGCCGTGCCGTACGCGGTTCCGGTGATCTGCGCGCTGCTGGGCGCACCGGCCCGAGACTGGGCACGGTTCTCGGCGTGGGCCGACGAGATCTTCAAGATGTTCAGCTGGGACCTGGGTGAGCACGCCGAGGCCGTCGAGACGGCGTGGAAAGAACTCGACGCGTACGTCGACGACATGGTCGTCCGACGCCGCCACACGTTGACCGACGATTTGCTGTCCGACCTGATCCGGGCCGAGGACGACGGCGACCGCCTGACCCACCACGAACTGCTGATGCTGGCCGGAGGAGTGTTGCTGGCGGGCACCGACACCACCCGCAATCAGCTCGCGGCCGCGGTGGAGACGCTGTGCGACCATCCCCGCGAATGGGACCTGCTTGCCGAACACCCCGAACTCGCCCCCACATTCGTCGAGGAACTGATGCGCTTCTCGCCCGCCACACTGGGCACCGTCCGTATCGCCAAGGAGGAGGTCGAGATCGCAGGCGTGACCATCCCGGCGGGCACCCTGGTCACGGTGAACACCGCTGCGGCAAACCGGGATCCGCAGGTTTTCGCGGATCCGGACCGTTTCGACGTCCACCGCCGGGCCTCGCCGCCGATGCTGGGTTTCGGCGGCGGTCTGCACTACTGCCTCGGTGTGCATTTGGCGCGCGTCGAACTCGCCGAAGCGCTGTGCGTGATCACCGCCGCGATGAGGCATCCACACCGTGACGGTCCTTCCCCCTGGAAACCGATGACCGGGATCACCGGTCCGGCCACTCTGCCACTGGCCTTCGACGCGGCGTGACCGAGAACACCCGTCCGGACCCCCGGGCGAGGAGCAAACTGCCAGACGCGTGCTGAATAATGCTGGTGTGGCACCGAAAGTCCTGTTCATCCACAACGAACACATGTGCACCGAGGCGATGCTCGGCGACGCATTCTCCGAGTGCGGCTTCGACATCGAGACCTTCGAGGTGGTCCCGCCCGAGCGCGTGGAAACCCCGGCCGGCGACGTCGCATTCCCGGATCCCACCGCATACGACGTGATCGTGCCCCTCGGCGCGCGGTGGCCCGTGTACGAGCAGTCCCTGGTCGGCACCTGGGTGACCGCCGAGATGGACATGATGCGCAAGGCCGCCGACGCCGGTGTCGGCATCCTCGGGGTGTGCTTCGGCGGACAGTTGCTGGCCCAGACGTTCGGTGGTTCGGTCGCACGCGCCGAGACCGCGGAGGTCGGCTGGTTCGAACTCGACACCGACGATGCCGGGCTGATCGCCCCGGGCCCGTGGTTCCAGTGGCACTTCGACCGCTGGACGGTGCCGCCGGGCGCCACCGAGATCGCGCGGACGTCACGGTCGTCGCAGGCCTTCGTGCTGGGACGTGCGCTGGCGCTGCAGTTCCACCCCGAGGTGGATGTCGATCTGCTGGAGGGCTGGCTGGCCGACGACCGCGAGGGCATTTCCGGCAAGCTCGGTTACAACCACGACGACTTGCGTTTGCGCACAAAGGAACTCGTCGACGACGCGGCCGTGCGCGTGCGTGAGCTCGTGCGGGCGTTCCTCGACAAGGTGGTCCGGGCCGACCCTGCGTCGTAGGCTGGAGCGGTCGGAAGCAGATCCGCAAGACCGCAGACAGGCCAGATGAGCGCATGGAGCGTCCGTCACGACGCCATCCGCACATTCCAGGATCGCCGCGAGGCAGGCCGGGTCCTGGCGCAGCGCCTGTCGTCCTATCGCGATGATCCCGACGTGCTCGTCCTGGGACTCGCCCGCGGCGGCGTTCCGGTCGCGTGGGAGGTGGCGGCTCACCTGCGGGCACCGCTCGACGTGTTCCTGGTGCGCAAGCTGGGGGTTCCGCAGTGGCAGGAACTCGCGATGGGGGCCGTGGCCTCCGGCGGCGGCGTGGTGCTCAACGAGAAGTTGATGGACCGGCTCGGCATCAGCGACGACGACATGGCCGAGACGCTGCGCCGCGAGACGATCGAACTTGAGCGCCGCGAGCAGGCCTACCGCGGCGACCGCGAACCGCTGCAGGTCGCGGGCCGGACGGTGATCCTGGTCGACGACGGCATCGCCACGGGAGCCAGCATGATGGCCGCGGTACGCGCGGTCCGCGGCGCGCGGCGCGTGGTGGTTGCGGTTCCCGTGGGCCCGCCCGGGGTGTGCCGGGAACTGGCGGCCGAGGCCGACGACGTGGTGTGCGCGAGCATGCCGCAGGACTTCGAGGCCGTCGGACAGGCGTTCGCAGACTTCCACCAGGTCAGCGACGACGAGGTGCGCGAATTGCTCGCGACACCGACCACCGACCCGGTGCGGTGAGCTAGTTCTTGCGCTCTTCGGTCTCGGCGTCGGACGCGGTTGCGGTGACTTCTGGGGTGTCCGTGTCGCCCGTCGCCTCGGGCTCGTCGCTCGCATCGACGTCATCTGCGGCCGTTTCGGCGGCGACCCCGTCTGACATGGTCTCCTCCGAGGCCGCTGCATTCTCGGCGTCCACCGCATCCTCGGGGTAATCGACCGGCTCGTCGGCGTCGACCTCGGCGGTGTCCTGCACCGCCGCGATCACCTGGGTGTCGCGGCTGCTGTCGTACTCCTCGTCGACCTCTTCGGCCGCCTGGTCGACGTCGGCCTCACCATCGGCAGCGGCGCCTGAGCCGCGGGCCGACGTGCGTGCGCCGCGGGAGCGCTCACGCAGAGCGTCGACGATCAGCAGGACCACGCCGAGCACGCTGGCGCCGATGCAGACCCAGGCGATCAGTTCGTTGCTGGTGACCACGGCGGTCACCAGCGCTGCCAGGCCGATGACGGCGAGCACGAGCGCAATGATCAACATTGTTTGAACCCTAGGGTGTGGCGGTCCGACCACGGTGACGGACCCATCGAGTCAGCCCCGGGTCGTGTCGACGCGGGGCCTGTCGCCGGACGAGTCAGTTGTTGCCGCGGTTGAACTGGCCGAATCCGCTGGCGTCGCTGTTCGCGCTGGAATCGACCGGTGCGGCCGAACCACGCTGACCCAGCTCCTCGAGCTGCGACTCCAGGTAGGTCTTGAGGCGCGTCCGGTATTCGCGTTCAAACGTGCGCAACTGCTCGAGCCGACCCTCCAGCACCGTGCGCTGCTGGTTGATGGTTCCCATGATCTCGGAATGCTTGCGCTCGGCATCGGCCTGCAGCGCGTCGGCCTTCTCCTGGGCCTGCCGCAACTGGGCCTCCGACCGGGTCTGGGCGTCGGCCAGCATGGCGTCGGCACGCTGACGCGCCTCGGAGACCGTGGTCTCGGCGGTCTGGCGGGCGTCGCTCACCATCGCCTCGGCCTGCGCACGCGCGTCGGAGAGCAGCTTGTCCGCCTCGGCCTTGGCTGTGCTGGTCAGACGGTCCGCGGTGTCCTGCGCGAGGCTCAGCACGCGGGCCGCGCGCACAGCGGTGTCCTCACTCTGCGGTGCGGCCGGCTGCGCCGGGGCCTCGTAGACCGGCTGCGGTGGAGCCGGGGCGGGCTCCGGCTCGGGCTCGTACAGCGGGATCGACGACGTCGCCTGTGACGACGCGCCTGCGCCCGAGCGTGCCGCCGCGAGTTCCTGGTCGAGTTCGGCGACCCGCTGACGCAGGTCGGCGTTCTCCTCGATGAGGCGGGTCAGCTCGTTCTCAACCAGATCGAGAAAGGCGTCGACCTCGTCCTCGTTGTAGCCTCGCTTGCCAATTGGTGGCTTACTGAACGCGACGTTATGGACGTCCGCTGGTGTGAGCGGCATTGTCTGCCCCCTTGAAGTCTTGAACCGTCAACCGATCTCAAAGTGTAGAGCCTTGTTTGAACGCAACTGGCGTCCATCCTGTCACACCAGACCCGGCGGTTGCAGTAGAGGGCAATTTTAAGAGCGAATTTCAATCTTCTTACGGCTCCGTGCAGCGCCCCGGCAAACGTCGGCAACCAGGCGTTCCGGCGGCACGGGCGCCGCTCCCGGAAATCCCGGGGAACCCGCGCGCCCCCGGTGTCAGACCGCGGCGCCGAACGCGAGCTGCATGCCGATGAACGCCGCCAGCAGCAGCACCATGATCGACAGATCGAAGCGCACCGCGCCCACCGTGAGCTGGGGAATGATCCTGCGCAACAGCTTCACCGGCGGATCGGTGACGGTCATGATCAACTCAAGGATCACCACGGTGAAGCCACGGGGATGCCAGTCCCGGCTGAACGAGCGGATGAACTCCACGACCACGCGCGCGATGAGCAGCAGCCAGAAGATGAACAGCGCGAAACCCAGGATCTGGAAAAACAGCGACAACTGAGCCGACCTCACTACCGACGGATGTGTGACATTCGATACAGGTCGCTGCAGGTCGGCACTCGAACTATCCGGTGTGCCGACCGGTGATGCGACGCCGCCAGCCTACCCGGCCGTGGAGCGCACGAAAGACAGGTGGCGGTCCGGCGACCAGGGATGTGGCTAACGGTAGGAGTAGAAGCCCGCCTCGGCGATGCGCCTGCGCTCCTCGGCCGTGACGTCGACATCGGCAGGCGAAAGCAGGAAGACCTTGGTGGCCACCTTGTCGAACGACCCGCGCAGCGCGAACGCGAGGCCCGCCGCGAAGTCGACCAGGCGCTTGGCGTCGGCGTTGTCCATCGACACCAGGTCCATGATCACGGGCGTTCCGTCGCGGAACCGCTCACCGATGGTGCGCGCCTCGCTGTAGTCCTTCGGGCGCAGCGTCGTGATCTTGGCCAGCGGGCTGCCGGCCTCGAACAGTTCGGCCATGCCGCGCGGGTCCATGGCGAGCGCGCCACGGGTCGATCCCCGCATGGCGCCGAGCCGCGCAGGCGCGGGCCGGTCGAACTCGCGCGGAGCACGCATACGGCCCTCGAAACGCGGCTCGTCGGCGAAGCGCTCGGCGTATCCGCCCCGGTAGGCCGGGCCCTCGTCGTACTCGTGGCCCTCGTAGCCGTAGGCCTCTTCCTCGAAGCGGTCCTCCCGGGGACGACGGCTGTACCCGCCGGCGCGGGCGCCGCGGTCGTCGTCCTCGTAGTACTCGTCTTCGTAGTCATCCATCGGCGCCATGCCGAAGTAGGCCTTGACCTTATGCAGTGTGCTCATCGGGCGACCCTTCTGCTGACCGTGGGAGTTCTGATGTCTGTGATGAAGATGTGACTGGAGTGACTACTGGGGGTGACGTTAGCGGTCGGGGACCCATCAACGCGGTACCGACACGCACACACGTCGAACCGTGTTTCACCGCGCTTTCCAGGTCGTTCGACATCCCGGCGGACATCTCCAGGCGCTGCGGGTAGGCCTTCTGCACGCGGTCGCGCTCCGCGGCGAGCCGTGCGAACGCCTCGTCGGCGTCGGCGCCCAGCGGGGGTATGGCCATCAGTCCCGTGAACGTCAGGCCGTCGGCCCCGTCGATCGCCGCGCACAACTCGTCCACCAGATCCGGATCGCCGATGTCCACCCCGCCGCGTTCGGCGTCCCCGTCGAGGCTGATCTGGAGGTACACCCGTAGCGGCTCGGAGCGAACTCCCCTGCCCAGCGCGTCGGCCGCGCCGCGGTCCAGCGCGGCGATCAGCCGCGCGTTGTCGACCGAGTGCGCCGCGTACGCCCACCCCGCAACCGCGCGGGCCTTGTTGCGCTGGATGCGTCCGATCATGTGCCAGCGAATTGGTGCGTCAGGCAATTCGGCGCGAACTTCCGCAATTTTGTTCGCGACTTCTTGTTCGCGGGATTCCCCAAAAGACAGACAACCCAATTGATTGAGAATGACAATATCCGAGCCGGGAAAGAATTTCGTTACCGGAAGTAATTCAATTTCGCCGACATTTCTTCCGGCCGATTCCGCGGCCCGCGCCAGCCGCGCCCGCGCAGCTCCGAGCGCCGCGGTCAGCTGGGCCGTGCGGTCCGCGTCGCGGATGCGTCGTGAGGGGGTCGTGGCACTCATCGCGAGGCCTGCTCCATCCACACCAGACACGCCAGGCGCCCCGTGGGCGCCTGGCGTCGATGGCTGAACAGCGTGGTGTCGGCGACCGTGCACCGCGGGTCCACGTCGATCGCCGCGACGCCCAAACCCTTTAATTGACGGACGATTCCGGCTCTCAGGTCCAAGCCGGGCGTTCCGCGCGACGTCGTGGTGCGACTGCCGGGCAGGCTGGCCTCGACCTCGGCCGCCATCGCCTCGGGGACCTCGTAGTTGCGTCCGCTGACCGCCGGACCGAGCAGCACCGAGATGTCCTCGACATGCGCGCCCGCGGCCAGCATGGCCTCCAGAGTGCGTGGCACGATCCCGATCTGGGCGCCCACACGACCGGCGTGCGCGGCCGCGACCACACCCGCGCGGGCGTCGGCCATTAACACCGGAACACAATCGGCGGTAACCACCGCCAAAGCCAAACCGGGAACCGTGGTCACCAATGCGTCGGTGTCATTTACCGCACGTTCACGTGGACCGTCCACGGTGACAACACGATCACCGTGGACCTGATTCATCCACACGATTGCGTCGGCGCTCACCGCGTCCGCGAGGCGTTGACGATTGGCGGCCACCGCGGCCGGATCGTCACCCACGTGATCGCCGAGGTTGAACGAATCGTAGGGCGGTGCCGAAACACCACCGGCGCGGGTCGTCGTCACGCGCCGAATACGAACACTCACGGTTTCAGTATCCGGACCATTCGAACGCGGTGGCCGGCCGTCGGCTCAGTGCCGCATGAAGGGCGGCACGTCGACATCGTCATCCGCGATGCCCCCGTCGTCGCCGCCCACGCTCACCGTGGCGCCGTTGGTGTGGGTGGGCACGCTCGCCGCGTCCTGGGGCTCGAACAGCGAGGTGGTCACCTTGCCCGCGCGGGCCGAGGCGATCGGCTGTGTCTGCGCCTGGCTCGGGCTCACCACGGGTTTCCGGCTCGGCCCGGCACTGTCGAACCCGGCCGCGATGACGGTCACCCGGACCTCGTCGCCGAGCGAGTCGTCGATCACCGTGCCGAAGATGATGTTGGCCTCGGGATGGGCCGCGTCCTGCACGAGCGAGGCGGCCTCGTTGATCTCGAAGAGCCCGAGGTCACTGCCACCGGCCACCGACAGCAGCACGCCCTGGGCGCCTTCCATCGAGGCCTCGAGCAGCGGCGAGTTGATCGCGATCTCGGCGGCCTTGAGCGCACGGCCGTCACCGCGCGCCGAGCCGATGCCCATCAGCGCCGTGCCCGCACCGCTCATGACGCCCTTGACGTCGGCGAAGTCCACGTTGATCAGACCGGGTGTGGTGATCAGGTCGGTGATGCCCTGGACACCGTTGAGCAGCACCTCGTCGGCGCTGCGGAACGCGTCCATGAGCGACACCGCCGCGTCGCCCATCTGCAGCAGACGGTCGTTGGGGATCACGATGAGCGTGTCGCAGCTCTCGCGCAGCGCCTGGATGCCGGCCTCGGCCTGGTTGCTGCGCCGCTTGCCCTCGAACGAGAACGGGCGCGTCACCACACCGACGGTCAGCGCGCCGAGCTTGCGGGCGATCGACGCGACGACGGGTGCGCCGCCGGTACCGGTGCCGCCGCCCTCACCTGCGGTGACGAACACCATGTCGGCGCCGCGCAGCAGCTCCTCGATGTCGTCCTTGGCGTCCTCGGCCGCCTTGCGGCCCACCTCGGGGTCGGCGCCGGCACCGAGACCACGGGTGGAGTCACGGCCCACGTCGAGCTTGACGTCGGCGTCGCTCATCAGCAGTGCCTGGGCATCGGTGTTGATCGCGATGAACTCGACGCCCTTCAGGCCCTGTTCGATCATGCGGTTGACGGCGTTGACGCCGCCGCCGCCGATACCAACCACCTTGATGACCGCGAGGTAGTTATGCGGGGGGGTCATGGATCGTCTTCCTCCCTGGTTGGGTGCTCTGGGCGCCGATCTCCCCTGCAAACCCTCAACCTCAACCATAGGCTTAGAGTTATGTCAAGTAGTTCCGCGCAAACAGAACGGTAGGGGGCGGACGCGGCTGATCGTGGCAGGCGCGCCGACGCGTCGCGCGGCAATTTCTGCGCGGATGTGTCGTGACCGTCACAGGGGCAGGCTGAGGAACCCGTCGAGCGGCAGGTCAAACCCTTGCCGCACGGGCTATTTGACCGTCGGCAGGTCCGGGCTCGACACGTCGTAGGTGGTGCCCGGCTGGGTCAACAGCGCCGCGAGTTTCAGCGCCTTCTCCTGCGTACGGTCGTCGGTCCCCCACACCACGACGCGACCGTCGATGAGCGTCAACGTGATCGACGCGACCGACGGCGCCGCGATACGGCCGACCTGTGCCGCAACGTCCGGCGGCAGCGCCATCATGACATCGAGCGCTGCGCGCGTCGCCGGATCGTTCGGGCCGGGGTTGTCGGCGTCGAGATACGGCAGCGCCAACGGCGCGGGCCCCGTGGCGAAGTCGACACCGTCGCGGTCGAACAGGTGTGGGCCGTCCGGATAGTCCTTGACCACCACGGGAACGCGCTCGACGATCGAGATCTTGAGCGTCGACGGGTACTCGCGCTGCACGCGCGCGGTCGCGACGCGCCGGATGGTCGCGACCCGTTCGGCGACGGCATCGGTGTCGACCTGCAGCAACGGGGTGCCCGGGGCGACCGCGGCGGCCGTGAGCACCTCCTCCTGCGGGATCTCGGCCAGTCCGCTGACCTCGACGTTGCGCGCCGACATGATCGGGGTGAAGTAGAGCAGCAGGCCCAGCGCCACCGCCAGCACGCTGACCAGCGCCGACCACATCAGCACCTTGAGACCGCGGATCGTGTTGCGCGGAACGGATTTCGTCGGATCGAGGGCACCGGCGACCGCGCGGCGCTTGGCCTCGCGGCGGGCCTGCTCGATCGCCATGGCACGGTCGCGGGCCGCGCGCCGCTCGGCCCGCTCGCGGCGCGCGCGGCGGCGCGGACCCTCGAACTCCTCGGGGGCGTCGGCTTCGGGGCCCGGAGCGGCGGTGGCCCCGGTCGTCTGTGCGGTCGTCTCGGTGGTGTCGGTCATCTCAGGTTCGGAAGCGTCAACAGGTTCTGTCGGTTCGGCCGGCCCGTCGGTCTCGGCTGCGGTGTCGTCGGGGCCTGCGGGATCTTCGGCGGGGTCACCGTGGGGACCCGTCCCGGTCACGACGGGCCCGCTCCCGGCATACCGCGGTTGTCCTTGAGGCGCAGTTCGCTGAGGATCTCGCCGCCCAGCATCGTGACGTCGCCAGCCCCCATCGTGAGTATCACGTCACCTGAGCGTGCGATCGAGGCGACATGCGCTGCCACGGCCGAGAAGTCGGGCACATATGTCACGGGCGCGGTGACATGGTCGGCGACCGTCGCGCCGCTGACACCTGCCATGGGCTGTTCGCGGGCCGCGTACACGTCGAGCACGACCACCTGATCGGCGACGCTGAGCGCCGCGCCGAACTCGTGGGCGAACGTCGCTGTGCGCGAGTACAAGTGCGGCTGGAAGGCGACGACGACCCGGCCACCGTTCTGGTCGACGACCGTGCGGGCCGCCTCGAGCGTCGCCCGCACCTCGGTGGGATGGTGCGCGTAGTCGTCGAACACCCGGGCACCCGCGGCGGTCCCGACGAGCTCGAAACGCCTACGCACACCCTCGAATCCGGCCAGGCCGTCGAGCACACTGTCGATGGGCGCACCGATCTCGCGCGCGGCCAGCAGCGCGGCCAGCGCGTTGAGTGCCATGTGGCGTCCCGGCACCGACAGGCGCACGGCCCGTGGGTTGTGTTCCCCCGCGAGCCGGATGTGCGCGACGGCACCCGTGCCCTGCTGTTCCCAGCTGAGCAGGGTGCCCGCGAGATTGTCGCCGGTGCTGCCGTAGCGCAGCACCCGGATACCGAGTGCGTCGGTGCGGTCGGCCAGCGCGGCAGCGCCGGGATCGTCGGTGCACACCACGAGGGCGCCGCCGGGCGCGATGCGCTCGACGAACGAGTCGAACACCGCGGTGTAGGCCTGCTCGCTGCCGAAGAAGTCCAGGTGGTCGGCCTCGATGTTGGTCACCACGGCCACGTTCGGCGTGTATTCGAGCAGCGACCCGTCACTCTCGTCGGCCTCGGCGACGAACGTGGTGCCGCTGCCGTGATGCGCATTGGTGCCTGCCTCACCCAGTTCGCCGCCGACCGCGAACGAGGGGTCGAATCCGCTGTGCTGCAACGCGACGATGAGCATCGAGGTCGTGGTGGTCTTGCCGTGCGTGCCGGTCACCATGAGCGTGGTGTAGCCGGTCATCAACTTGGCCAGCACCACCGGACGCAGG
>Ga0182742_1000965_pt1 | contig 39848 bp, 28 predicted proteins | sample eDN5th37CBELigMG_FD_128880 | JGI IMG/M metagenome (GOLD analysis project Ga0182742, IMG submission 128880) | Enriched Miracle-Growth compost microbial communities from Emeryville, California, USA - eDNA 5th pass 37_C BE-Lig MG (version 2)... ... | reverse complement strand
TAATCATTGTATCTCTCAGGGATGAATCAATCTAGGTCTATGGATCTAATCAATGTATCAATCTAGGACTAATCATTGTATCTCTCAGGGATGAATCAATCTAGGTCTATGGATCTAATCAATTCAGGCCTACTGATCTAATTACCCCCACCCGCATCATATCATCTGTTAGTCCTATCATCCTAGATCATATCATCTGTTAGTCCTATCATCCTAGATCATATCATCTGTTAGTCCTATCATCCTAGATCATATCATCTGTTAGTCCTATCATCCTAGATACAATCAATTCAATGTCTATGGATCTAATCAATGCACATCATCCTACGAGAGTTAGTCCTAGGTCTAATTAATGTATCACATCCATCTGACGAGGTGCTTGAGTAAGCCACTCCCGAATACATCAGAGTAACGATCTAATACCTACCTCGACAGTGATTGTGAACTAATCCCTAACATGTGATTATGTAATTATCTGAGCTCTCCAGGGTATCAATGATATAATGTTACAATACCTTCCGCTAGTATTGCGACATCTCCCTCTAATCTATTGTGTTATTACTTCAATATCCTTGAATGAATCAACAACTCTCATACTCTCGTGAGATCTTCTCACTATATCTCTCATTCCCATCTGAATATGATATCTATCCTTCACAGAGATATGATCTAACTGTGTAATGTACTTGAGACTTACATATCCTTCCTCCAATAGATCCAAGAGGATAGGAACAGGTAATCTATTCTCGAAGGGAAGTGATATCACAATCTCCTTGATCTGATTAGGTGTCATATCCTTCATGAATAACTCCAGATGTATAGTTCTGTAAGGCCATGAATTCCCCAAGATAGACAAGCATGGATGTGTTCTATCATCGGGATGGATACTCACAGACAGAGCATTCTTGAGATATGGATTGAATTGCAGTTCTCTCAACCACCCTGGACTTAGTCTATTCAGATCTACAAGCCTGATATTATATGATCTTACAATCTTACACAGCTTGATCTCTCTGTTGAACTTGGGAAGATCCTCAACTATACAGTTCATCTGGATGTGATCCCACAATTCATCAGATATCTCAGTGTAATGCTTCATTATCAGCTTGTGTGATAGTTGTCTAGATGTCCTGGAGATTATATGAACATTGAATTCATCTGAGCTCATCTTCTCTAGCTCCCGGTATGGTAGATTAGTCATGTAGTGCTTCAATAACTCTCTAGTCCTTGAAGCTCTCAGGTACTTCTCCAGATTGGATACCTTCACATATCTACAGGCCATGAGAGTCTTCAATAGTACATTACCTTGAGATAGATCCCATAGAACTTCAGCTGAGATCAATGGAGATGTGATAATACTCCAGTCTATGGCCATGAATGACATCAATTCCCTCAATATTCTCTCAGTTAAGTTAGGATGAGAGACGATATCATTCCATCTCATCCAACCTGACTTCCTGAGAGAACTAACATCTAAGTGCTCCAGAGATATATCGGGGGATAGCCCTGAACACTTGGATAATCGGGGGAATCTCAGATGATAGTATGAATTATCCTTGAACATTGAAGGACACCATCCCTGATCATCCATGTATTCATCTGAGAGTTGAAGTATGTTCAAGTTACTGAGGGATGAGACTATGTCTACCCTAGGGCAATCATGGACTAATCCTATTAGATACAGAGCATCTTCCAGTTCCTGTAGAGTTAGATGTCTCCTGTAGATGTACGAAGGATGTACCTTAGTTCTCAGCTTGATTAATTCCTTCAGACTTATTGTCCCATAGATCATGGCATCATTCTGAGACATATCAACTCCATGACTTACACAATACTTCCTGACTTGCCTGTATAGATCTGCTGTCATGTTAGGATGAGAGCACAATGATTGAACCCAATCGATATCATATCTCATCTGAAGCCTGAATGCTCTCACACATGCATTGATATCTCCTCTCTTCAGAAGGTTATGAGCATCACAGTGATCTAGATTGAGATTGAAGAATGAGATATGATCCACATTGATAGATTCATTCAAGTATAGCTCCGATTCTACGAACTTCAAGTCTGGATGTCTCATCAATTCATCAACATGAACATATCTCGATACATACTTCATATTGATTGTAACATCCTCGATACATCTATCATTCAGATTCAATGGATCATTCCACAATATCCTCAGGTATTCCGCTGTCATATTGATGTTCATACTGAATGTTCTGGGGTCTGCTCTCAGAGGTATGTTCAATTCTCTCAGTCTATCCAACTCCTTCAATGGTAGATGCCTTGCTATCTTGTGTCTATCTGTTACTGTTAGATTGTACTTGTAATCATTACATAGCCTAGAGATATCATCAGCTGTAACTCCATCTTCAATAGGTGAAGGACAATCCCATTGAGTCTTCTGAGATATGTTACAATTCCACAACCATGGATATCTACGACAAGCTGGGATCTGCATTGATCGATTTAGTCTGTTGAGCTCAACCACCAAGGGGACAGTGAATATATTAGATCTATGAGATGAGGTAATATTGAATGAGACATGAGATTGATAGTGAGATTATCGTGTGATCTCAGAGGAGTAGCTCATTGTTATACTCTGATCACAGTGATATGATGGATTCTGAATGACTTGATTCACTGATTGATGTTGTATGAGGCTCATATACATAGCTTAGATATGAGATTGATGTGGTTATTACACTAATGATTGCACTTGATGATTGGATGATTGAAGGAATGATCACATGAGAATTGTATGGCAATATCCTTGAGGGATGATGCAATATTGATGAATTGATGAGATATATTGTGCAATATCATGAACATATCGGGGAGCTGATGTAATGATCCTGGGATGGTGATCGATCATGTTCGAATCTCTCTGTGGATTACTGATCATTAGAGGGGTTATTGGATGAATTGAGACACTATCAAGTATGAGTGAGAATGTCATCCTATCATCATGAGAATGGAATGATCCTCCCAGAGTTGAGATTGCTTCGGGATAGTGAGATTAGTATTCAATCCAGAAGGATGATCAATTCATACTATACTTGGCTGTGACTGAAGGAAGTGACCCTCGCTCATACATTGTTATGATAATTACATCCATCAGTTAGACAGCTGATGCATTCATTCTACACATAGGTGGATAATATGAGGATCCCCTGGTGGATTACTGCCTTGTGGAGGGTTATTCGGACATATTCAATGACTGTGAGATACAGTCAGAATTGGACTCAACATCTGGTGGAATGGACTTGATTCTCCAGGGGTTGAGATTGGCCTGTAATAGTGAGAATTAGACTCAATTCCGAAGGATGATTAATTCATACTATATCCGATAGTCACCGAAGGATCTGAGCTCATCTACTAACTATTCCATTAATTAATTCATTGTCCCAGACAGTGAGAGCATTAATCTTACATAACGATCGATCATGCGCGGATCCCTCCGCGGATTGCGCCCTTACGGGCCTAATTCCAGACAATATCACTCATTATATAACACGGTGAGAATTATCATCCAACCAAGCTGACAATGGCTCAATCTCTCAGGATCTCAACTCATCAATCTATGATACAATTCATCATCCATTCCAGAGATCCCAATAACCCATACATCTCTCCAAGTGACATCACCAATCTCATACCATCACAACTACATGGAATGATCAATATACCTGAATTCAGTAGCCATTAACATCAGTAACTCCACCAGAGGATCATCTCAATGACTATGAATCTCAGAGCTATCATGGTATCCTCCCTGAATAATCTAATCAACCAGGTACAATGAGATAGATCTGACAATGTAACAATCACTCCTCCATGATATCAATCTAACATTCAATACATAACAACAACCAACAGAGATGGCATTAATGATCAATCAACTCTCTCACACAATGACAATAGAATACAATCACATTATCCTTGAAGGGATTATGCAATTAATTAACTAATTGAATTGGGAATACATCTGCCTCAATCGTAGATGCATTCTAAGATATCACAATGAACTAGAACTGAGACATTACAGATCTAATGGTGATACTTATACTTCTTCTTATCCTTCTTGTCCTTATCCTTACGCTCCTTCTTCTCCTTCTTAGGCTTGGACTTCTTCACAGAGTGATTAACGACAGGTTGATTCAACATACAAGGGCACACCATCTTTTGTGACTCGCAGAAGAATATCCATAGGTCAGTTACGTTACTTACGGACATAACATGAAGGATGTTACGCTTAACCATAAGAGATATTAGCCTACCCATATACTCCATATTGTCGTAATCTGTTCTCAATACATACTTATCATCGTAGATCTCCCAGGACATCATCTCATATCTCATGATCTTACGTAGATCGTTAGCTGAATCATTCAAGTAATGGATCATTAGACAGTTCACTATGGGTCTGAACTCTGAATCTATAGACTTAGTAATGTCATGAGCTCCCAGAATTGACAGAATATCGAACAATATACACTTACATACATTAATGGCGTTGTGTTGCAGAGCTAACTTCAATGTTACCTTGACTTGAGCCTCAGGATTCTCCATCTTGTGTCTGTTGATGAACACTGTTCTGACAATCTCAGGATCATCGAAGTATACAGCCAGTGATAGAATACAGTCATACTCTCCCTGATTGATAGCTTCACGTAACACCCGGGGGAATGAATAAGTCTGAAGGCGATAAGCAGTATATAATTCACTTGTCCAATCAATACTCATGAGTTCTTTCCATGTATCGCTAAGCATGCAGAAGTAATTAACCTATACTGGTGAATACATTCATATATGTTCATATCCATCTAACCTTCAAGGAAATGGGACGATTACTACGCAAGCTACTATCTATCTTCATCTGTGGATCATGTTGCTTCGGTAATACATCATCTATTGATGAGGAAGTCAGACCAACTACACAGATTGAGAAGAACGAGAACATTGTACAGGCTCCGAAGGAACAATTCACTTACGTTAAGCAGAGATCTGGGTTCTCGAAGAAGGCCATCAGATGGTTAGACTCAATCTCAGAGAAGGAAGGTATCAACATCAGACATGCTGGGAATGTTGGAGAATTGAAGATACCTTACATTGATGAGAAGGGTAAGCATAGATGGTTCTTCGCTGATGGATTCTGTGAAGAGAACAACACTGTCTATGAGTTCCATGGAGACTACTATCATGGTAATCCCAGAGTGTATGCTAGAGATATGATGAATACTAAGTGTCAGAAGACTATGGGTCAATTATATGATGATACTATAGCCAGAGAGAAGATAATCAAGGAGAAGTTCAATCTTGTAGTAATGTGGGAGTTAGACTTCAGGGAATGAGCTTGATCTCCCCGGGAGATAGTAACATTAACGTCGATCATAGAGAGATAGCACCATCAATCCAGATGATGTCATCTAATACATTGACTGTAATGTATCCCAGATTATATGATTATACTTGTTCATCTTAAGTGATATGGCACATCAATTCATGAATCAGAGCAATAATTCATACTCTCACACCTACATCATTGATATGTTCTGCTGAAGTCTGAGACATCTCCACAATGACATCATCAGTACAACCAGACAATGCCGTGTGGGATACTATTCCTCAAGAGATATTGCTCTCAATATCTGAGTTCGGACAGATAGCTCCGGGCTTAGATGAGTCATTAGTTAATTCAGTCATTCTATCTGTTAGTCCCAATTGGTCATGGATGCCTGAGTTAATCATTGAAGAGATGAGATCTCAGCTACTAATCTATTCCACCATCGAGAAGATACTGGAATATTGTGATCATCATGGAGTATCTGTACTCATTAGAGATGATCTTCTAATTATCAAGTCATTAATTCCTGAGACATTACATACTAATGATATCACTGTTAGTTCAGACGAAGGTTACACATTCATCACTTCAGACATTCCCGGAGATATCACAACATCTCATTGGCTGTATGATCCTAGACCAGATCCCAACATGAAGAATATGGGTTATGACATATCTCCTCCAATCAATAGAGCTCTCATTGTCAATCAATACATACATGATACATCTATCAGTTCTGATGAAGCTCTCAGAATAATAGTCAAGAACAATCCTCAGTACAATCTGGGAAGAATACTGTCAAGATTGAGATCAATGAAGGAGAGAATGAATACCAAGCTAGCTAAGAGAATGTATAGATTATGTCACTCCAAGTACATCAGATCTATGCTGCCTATCACTCTCAGGTCTATGTCCTTGATTCTAGATGACAGAGTGTGTTCTGAATCATTCATCCTGGATATTCTAGGAGAGTACACACAATCAATCTCCCGAGATGTTAGATATAGAGGACATGTGATGATATCATTCTGGAATGATCAAGCTATTGAATTATATTCAATCATTGAAGCTATGAAGGGAAGAGTAATCAACAAGTACCCAGAGAACACAGATACTATGGAGTTGAGAGTAACGAGATCTCGCAATAGAATGAGGAGGATGAAGAGATCATGCCATATCCTGTAGAGTTATTCAATCGTACTCACGTGAGTTGAACAGATCATAAAGATAGAGGTTAGGTTCATACAGAATAATACAGTTAGTTACATGACCCTTGAAGGGTTGTGTCACTACGTAAACCAGAATAATATGACATTCACTTGGAGTGATATTCCCCAAGAGATACTTCTACTAATATCTGAGTATGGTCAAGTGGCTCCTGGATTAGATTGTAGGTTAATTGACTTAAGGATTAGAAGCATATCGCCTGATTGGAGATGGGGATCACAATTGAGACTGGAAGCTATGAGGAGAGATAACAAGTTCTATAGGCAGATGGAGACATTGATTGAGTATTGTAACTTCAAGGATATATGGATAAGTGAGCATTGGGAGAAGAGATCAATCATTATATATGATCTGAAGAACGTAATACCTGAGCACATTCTCCCTGACCATCCAGAGCTTAGAATCTACAAGAAGATGATATTACGTGATCCCATCATAATAATCGAAGCAACATATAGCCATAGGGATCTCATGATATGTCCATGGTTGTATGATCCCAGAGTTAGATTCAAGCATAACATCCCTGACAACTTGGGTAATCCCTACAATAGAGATGATCTAACAATCTCAATCAATTCACACAAGCAGTCAAGGCTGACATCCCCCGAAGATATGATCTCGGAGATATTGAGGATACAACCCAAGTTCAATCTTGGAGAACTAATCCATAGAATTGAATTGATCAAGAGGTTAATGATTGAGAATACATGCCCAGACACTAATGAGATGATGGAATCACTCTATTCTACTTGCATATCCAGGATAATACAACAGGGTCTGAAGACTGTTCATATTGAGGTGATAGAGGGAGCAGATTACTCTGAGATCTTGAGGTTGTTCGGGCATTGTCACATAGATCTATTCCTGAGATACAAGCCTAACTCACCATGTAAGATTAGAATGACATTGGTGATGGAAGATAAGGATGAACTTAAGAGGATAGTAACTAGCTCAGGATATATTGAAGCTATGATGGGTAGAGTATTGAGGAAGAGAGTCAGATGGGATGTGAAGGATGGCTATACTAATTCATGCTCTACTGTTATCCCCGGAGATCCAGAGTGTAGATGTAATATCATGTAACATTGAGGGAATGACACTATCATCTAATGATGGTGTTATTCAATTACAATAACATTGAGTGCGTCAGTAACATATGTCATATACTCTCGAGGGACTGTTGCTTGAACCTCATACTCTCTTGTAAGTTCATGATAGTGTTGATTCCTATGCCCGAGAATATTGGAAATGTCCAGTCTCAAGGAATCATTGATTGACCATCTTCCTCAAGAGATACTTCTAGAGATATCATCCTACGGACAGATAGTTCCTGGCCTGACTCCTGAGTATATCAATACATTCGTTACATCTATATCACCTGAATGGTCTTGGTACCCAGAGATGAGGATTGAAGCTATGAGGAGAGATAACAAGTTCTATGCTGTTATGAGACCTATCTTAGATTATTGCAGGGAGAAGAACTTGAAGGTATGGTCTGATTGGATCGGATCATACATTGTTATATCTAATGTCCAAGACAATGAAGTACGTGAGATGTTCAGATCTATTGCTGCTAGATTAGATCTCCTAGGCTTGTCTATAACAGAGATTGGCTCTAATCAATTCACTGTTCAATCTAACATTCAAGACAATGATATACTAATGTGTCCTTGGATCCATTCTCCTAGGTATATACCCCAACATGACAAGCCTGAGAGTACATTAGTGAGTAATGCTGGTTGGAGGGATATGATATCATCTATTAACTCTCAATCAACTACATCATGTAATATTGAATCGTTGAGAGAGTTAATCCTTACCAACCCAATGTACAATCTTGGAGAGAGCTTGAGATTAATACATGACTATGTGAGTTACTTACGGATAGTTCAATGTATTCCTGAGTATTCCGGAGTAATGTCATGGTTGTGTTGTAACAATACATCTGTGAGTATACAGTCGGACAGAGAACTAGTTATCATAACAGCCAGTATTGAACAAGTCTCAGATTACTTCAAGAATAGATATTATATTAGAATAATACCAGCCTCATCAGACAGAGTGAAGTTGATCATTCATGTCAGAAGGAGATTAGAGTTCATGGACATATTGTCTAGGGTACTGGAGATTCAAGCATGTATGGGAAGATTAGTTGCTAGATCAGATCAGCCAGAACCTTGTAATATTAGACTATCTAAGTGCTCAATGATGTAACAATCAAGGGTAATGTTGTTGGTTAGTTGGAGTAATGGAACGATTCAATGGATATCATCTAGGATATGATGGAGTCAATCAATAGATCTGTTGTGATATTGCTCCAACATTACAACACTTAGAGACAGCATCATCAGTTGATATGATCCTATCCATCAATTGGTATGACCTACGGTATCACAGGAATTAATCAATAGATCTATCACAGCATAGCAATACAATGTTACAACACTGTGAGGGAATGACACCATCGTCGATTGGATGGAGCTATTCAATAATATATCCCTATGAGTTAGTTATCAGATAGCCATAGGACGAGTAGCACAATAATAACAACAATAATCACACCTATGAGAACCTTCCACCAATTGCATAGAAGCCAATTATACATCTTAGAGTCAGCTCCATTCCATGATCCTCCATCTAACTGTCTCAGGTATGAATGTTCTTGAGCCTTGCAATTGAGATCACAGACAGAACAAGGTGTGAACAGATCAGAAGGAAGGACAGTAATATCATAGTTACCCCTGGATGCTACACGGCTTAGAGCCATAGGGCCTGTTGTCATCATCACATGGAGATGCTTACCTAGAGCATACCAAGGCGCTGGCTTCTTCATCTCTTCAATATAATCTAACCAGAATGGATTCCTAGGAGCTGAAGCCATGAATGCATTAGTGAACATAGATCCAATGTTACCTGAAGGGACTAAGAACAGAGATCCTTCAGTGAGAAGATCATGGAAGTCTTCCTTCACTTCGAAGTCAAGATCTGAGTAGACTCCTCCATACAAGTATAGATAGCAAGCTCTAATAGCATCAGCTCTCTGAATTGGATACTTGAAGTTATCGTAAGTATGGAGGAAGTGAGGGAAGTGTTCTTGAATCAATCTACGATTGTCATCATCAGTCATTAGTACTCTCTTCCAACCATTGGGGACAAGGATTGAATCTATAGATCTAATCGAAGGAAGCCAATGTTCAGGGATATCTTCATTCTTCCATGTCTGCATGATAGTCTTCGGTACCCTGCTGTTACTTCCAGCAGCCCTCAGAGTGTAATCATTATTATCCTCCATGATTTGAAGGGAATGGCTTGAAAACATGGCAGCTTACACTGACAGAAGATACGAAGATGTTAGGAGAGAAGTGAATGACATTGTTAATGCTTCAGTCCCCATCCTAGGTAATAGATGTATGGTTGTGTTAGATGTTGATGAGACCATCCTCACTACATCTCATATCAATCCTATAGTGAAGAGCGATATATTCAGAGTTCACAACAGAGGACAATGTAGATCAATCCCTGAGATGGTGCAGTTATACTTCGATATCAAGAGGATGGGATGTTCTATAGCATTCATCACAGCTAGAAGGGAGAGAAGTAGAAGAGTAACAACTGAGAACTTACATAGATATCTAGGTGATGCTATCCTATCTGACTATCTCATTCTCAAGCCTGACTCATTCAGAGGAGATAATCAACAATACAAGACTCAAGCCAGGAAGGAACTTGTAGATATGGGTTATACTATTGTAGCTAACATAGGAGATCAAGTGACAGATCTAGTGGGAGGCTATTGTCAGTCAGTGTTCAAACTACCTAGTACATATTAGATTAAGTATTACATTACATGACCCTGTGGGGGTTGTGCGATGAGATTATGATGGTCATGTGTCATTATGAGTTAATTATGCCAGTATCTATTAGCCGTTATCGATATAATGTATTCTGAATGATTGAGAGATGCAGTTAGTTCAGCAATATGATCACATGCTACAGTAGGCAGAGGGGCATTCATCCTTCATTACTTCAATCTAACGACTCAATCAATTCAATACTTCTGGGACTATGAATGTATGCATCATCTTCAGAACGTGTTGCTGCATGGGTAACTCCCTGAACTCACAGAATGTTACAACTAACTCCAACTTATGAGTGAATATGTGATATTACATCCCTCAGTAGATCAATGATGCACTCTCATATCGATCGTATTGTGAATTGTGCAAGATTCAACAGCATCATATCGAGAGAATCACTTAATCCCTCAGTACCATGAATTAATCCTACAGGTGTAGACGAGAGAATGTTACATTATCCCATCATTATGTGTATTCTCATCTCGAGTGATCTAATCAATCTCATGCTCAATATCATGTAACAATCTCAACTCTAACTTATCATCTCCCTATGAGATTACAAGATCATATGCACGGGTAAATACAACAATGAATCGTATGGAAGTTCAACAGGTAGCAACATATTGTGCAGCTCTTAACTCCTTGATTGATATTCATTCTGCTCTCATAGATCCAACATCTCTAGCATCCTACCCGAAGGAGCAACATGATACGTTCATCAAGTACCATACAGATTGTATTGCTAACTTAATGCCTCAACTGAGAGATCAAGTGAGGGTGCTAACTAAGTTAATCCTTGCAGATCATCAGAGATGTGAATCACCTGCTGTGACAATTATGAGGATCACATCCCCCAAGATAGCTGTTATCGATTGCAATGATATGAGAGACTGTGATGAATCCAGGGATCACAACTCACTAAGCAATGAAGGTAATGATTGGGAAACAACAGACAATGGAAGTAACATCTAAGTTATCTGGAGAGACAAGCAAGATCCTAGCACATATCACTGTTGCGTTGGCTAAGAATGATGTGATTGAATTCTCAGATCTTATCAGCAAGATAGGTACAGCTCTAGCGGCTAATAATGCACTATGGGATACAATCAAGTCTATCTCGGATGAATATAATAACGATGTAACTAAGTATATGAAGCTATTAGAGACATTGATAGACCCAACTAATTACGAAGATGATTAGGGGGCAATGACACAACCAATCCAGTAATGATTAATATAACATACAAGATCTTGTATATCTTGCGTGTTTCCTTACGTTATAATGCTTAACTGCTATAATAACCCTGCCTTTATGAGCTGTGTGTTCAATCTCATTCCCACTCCTATCTTTCTGACCTCTTCCTGTCTCTCACTTGGAGTCATCTTCCTCTTCCTTCTCGGAGGCTTGGATTGTTCTTCGCTTCTAGATCTCTTGAATAGATTCTTCAGGACTGATCTGATGGACATGATTTCGCGGGTAATGTTATTATTAAGCGAAGGATATATTGTATGTAGCTTGGGCATCTGCTATCGTTCTAACGTCGATCAATGACATATTCTGATCCAACAATTGAACCTGAACACCAATTGCTCTCTCCCAGAAGCCTGTGACTCTATTGATAATGACAATGTCTACAGGTAATTCATAATTGTTCTGGAGATCTATAGTAGCACTCTGATTGGCTATTGACTCTGAATGCCACATGGTAGTGTTGGAACCATCAGTGAGATTGGAAGGAGAATAATTCTGGTATGTACTTGTAGCTGTTACTGGCTTACCTGCAGCAACATTAACTCTCAATCCATTGATGTTCTTGAATGCTTCAACTTCTCCCAGGTTAATTGGAGATCCCTCAGAGCCTGCCTTGAACAATCTAATGTATCTGAATGTTCTTGTAGGTACCACAGGGGTTACTGGAGTTATTGGAACCACAGGAACTACAGGTGTTGTTGGATTAACGGGATTGGTTGGATTGACTGGAACAACAGGAACTACTGCTGGTACTCTAGGTCTTCTAACCCAATAGATAATCAATCCAATAATGATAATAACGATAACAACGATTAATGCTATAACCCAGCCGTTCATTTTATGATCTCGATGATAGAAGTTGAATCAGTCATAGCATGAAGGATTAGGGAGTAACATTGATGTTATGGGAGTGTATCCCAAGTGTTAAGATTGGATAGTCTTGTAGAGAGAGGATGAGTCGGTTGTTGACATCTATAAGTTACATTGTATGTCTGTTGCTGTTGTCGGATTGATCTATGATCTGATGGATGATGAATTGAATTGAAGGATAGAAGGGAGAGTAGTATGTGTGGTACAACCGATGGATTAAGTGAGATCTTGAGATTGAATGGATGGCATGATCTAATAATGATACTACGTAGAAGTATGAATGTAACACTCGTGTCATCCCCCCTGGAGTATTGGATTAATAAGATCACTATCAAGTATGTATGATGCTATCATCTTCCGTAACGTGATGGTGAATTCCACTATATTGCACGATCTTGAAGTCTGGAGAGATTGAGTTATTGCCACCTTGGTTGGATGCTAATCTCACCTATACTTCAAGTACACTGATATTGTCTGAATTATGCTCCACAGGGCTGTCATCCATGAAGCAATCCGCATGTAATCCACCTAATCCTAGGATTAATGCTCTCACTATCATAGACGTTGATACAATTAGAGGGACAATTAGTGAATCAGCTCATCTCCTTCAATGACTATCTAGTATAGTATGAATTAATCATCCAATGAATATCAATCTAATTCTCACTATTACAGACCAATCTCACCCTCTGGAGAATCAGGTCCATTCCACTAGATGTTGAGTCCTAATCTCACTGTAATCTACAGTCAATGAATATGTCTGAATAACCCTCTGGTGGGCTAGGATCCACAAGCCGATCCACACATCATCCACCAGATTGTAAGATGAATGCAATGACCTTCTGGGATGTTGATGTAATCGATCCGATCTGTGATCGGAATCGAACGCTACGCCCAGAGGGCTACGCAATGATTGAAGCAGTTAGTGGATGAGCTCCAGATTACTCAGTCACTATCAGGTATGGTATAGATTAATCATCCTCCAGGAGTCAAGTCTAATCTGACTATCTCTCAATGATCTTAACTCTAGAAGAGTCAATCCATTCTCATGATGGTTGGATGTCAATCCCAGTCATATCTCATAATGACTCAATCTATCCAATAACCCTTCTCCTATACTACTGTCCACAGGGCAATCCTCACGTCATCCTAACATACTCAAGATCATATCATTCACCATCATCCACGATCATTACATGGATCTTACACAGATGAGAATGAATGTATCAACTAATCCAACAAGCTGACAGACATAATCTCATCAATCTGTGACATCTAATGAATGTATGGAACGCATTACAATCAACACATAACTTCAGTGATGAGAGATAGATTAATGAATGACATAGCAATGAAGCGAACATCAATTAACTAACACACTCATCTTGTCAGGAGAATAACACACACATCCCCCGAAGGGATATGAATGTTCCAACATTATAGATTATTGTAGATGTTGAGGCTCAATGAAGATGTCATATTCACCTGGATATAATGTCTTGTCTGATTCAATCACAGATGCTCTAGTAACTTCAGTCTTACGAGCTAATGCATCGAAGATACTCTGTTCAAGCAGATCACCATACAATCCTGAGATCTGGTTCTGATCTGTTGGATCAATCACAATATCCTTGCTCTTACCGTAGACGATGAACACTGTAGCGACTGACTTGGATGTTGCTCTAGTGCATCTTCCAGAGGCTTGTTGAACTGAGATGAAGCTATAGTTGGGAGATATGAAGATAGTTCTGGGGAATCTGCCATCTTCATCACCCATGTTCAATCCAACCGAAGCTACATCAATGTTAGCCACAATAACTCTTCGATGAGTGTTCGGTTGTTGGAATACAGCTATGAGCTTGTCTCTTGTCTCTTCCTTCACATCTCCCACAAGTGCTATTGGGAAGTACTCCGCTAATCCCTTCATTACACGATCAACACTATCTGAGAATCTAACGAATATGAGAACCTTCGAGTTGATGTTAGATTCAAGGGTATGTCTTGCCACTCTAATGATTGTGTTCATCTTGGCAGCTTCAATCTCCACGGAGGCCTTCGCAATTGCACTTAAGTTACCATTGCCCTTACCCTTAGTCTTGTTAACTTCACCTTCTCTGAATCCAACAGCATCCTTCAATTGATTAACACCCTTACGTAATCTGGCATAATCATCGTGCTCCATATTGAAGTAACCATTGAACGTGTACTTCTCCAATGCCTGCTTCTTCATAGAGCTAGATACATTCTGCATTAGAATCTCTGTATAATAACGATAGCATGCTTCCGAGAACCCAGCTGCACTAACGACAGTATTATTATTAATCTCATCAGCCAATCCAGGGTTCAAGCTCCTGCATAGACAATAGATGTTATTAATCCCAAGTCTGGTATATTGTCTGCTCTCCCTCTCATATGAGAATAGAGAGTCTACAGGGCATAGAGCTATAGTCTTGATTAACTCGAACGCTTGCTCTGACTTGTCGATAGGTGTTGCACTTACAGCTAAGATTCTACTGTAACTTGCTGTTCCCATAGAATCCATAGCCTCACCAATAGATCTACTAAGAGCATGAGAAGCCAATGTTCTCTTAGTTCCCTTGTTCTTCAGGTAAGAGAACTCATCATACACAAGCAATACTCCCTGATCAACAAGATCCAACCACTCATCTGTAGGATAATAGTTACCTCCCTTCTCGTATAGATATCTGAACTTAGTTCCAATAATCTCATCATATGAATATACTTCCAACGGCATGTTCTGACGTCTGCACTCATTATGCCAGTTACTTCTCAGTGAAGCAGGGACAACAGCGATCATCTTAGTGAAGGCTCTAGCCATAGCACCATGAGTTAATACATTCATTCCTGGTCTAGGAACATTAGCAGCTATGAATGTAGTAGTAACTGTCTTACCAGAACCCATCTGACTTCCATCAACGGCACCTGGAGACATATTGAATATCTGAATCAGTCTTCTGACATGATCTAACTGATATGGAGCAAGAACAACTGTGGACATGATTTAATAACAAGAGAATATGCTGTTATTTCATACTACATAACCCTATGAACCCAGACATCTAGCCATCTGGGTGTAATCAAGACCCTCCAGACTTAACATATCATGTAATCTACAGTATTAAGTGCATACATATCTACGTAATATTATTGATGTCACTCTCAACAGTGAGCAGGTATCATACATTCATTGGATCTCCACGAAGAAGAGAAGAATGTATGATATACAGGGTATTCTGTTATGATTCCAATATCTATTCAATTAATGTCATGATCTAAGTTAGATAGAATGAGTAATTACGTGATCCTCTCAGATGTTCTTGTCATTGATGGTCTAGATGAAGGAAGGATTGATGTCTCTTAAGGTCTTGGGGAAGTCCTTAGTATACCAAGACATCTGTCCTCTTCTGTAGGATCTCTCATCTCGAGGAGCTCTGAAGATGGCACTGAGGAATCTGGAGTATAATGATCTCACCATTCTGGAGTCTTCCAGATATTCAACTATCTGAGGTGTTAATGTGTTAGTTAATATGGTGATATTGTCCACAATTCTATTCAGCTTGGGTATATATTCACTCAATCTATCCTCCCCGAAGATCTGAACGAACCTTCTCAGAGAATGCCCTGTGATATCAATATCCTTGAACCTGAAGTTGAGCCTGGAGAACTCATCTACATTGTTCTGGTGAGCTTCAACCTCTGATGTCTTCAGTAATTCATTCACATTCCGGGGAAGTCTTCTAGGCTTGAATGCTTGAGCATCTATCACAAGCTTGGAGGATTGATCCAATGTCTCGTCTAGAGTTGTTCTGAATAGATTGAAGAGATTGTCAGATGAATCTAATTGTTGAATGAGATCTGTTCTTCCATCTCTCTCCAGCTTAGTCCTGATATCAATGTATGATACTATTGAGTCTACATCAGGAGCTATTGTACCTAAGCCGAATTCTCTCAGAGAACTACCTACAGACTGACAAGCTTGTAGATTACATTGAAGGAGATTAGGCCCTGGAACCTTACTGAACCATGGTTGTCTCATGTAGTTCACTCTCACATCGATCTGACCGAGGAATTGACCATATGTCACATTAACATAATAGGGAAGACGAGGAAGTGAGTAATACAGAGGTCTCTGTTCTGTTAGAGCAGTATTAATATTATCCTTCTTGTTGAAGAACGTATACAGATTGGCTACAACATTGAGAATGGCGGTATTACCTGCCAATCTGGCCTGTTCTCCACACATCAATAGAAGCTTATAGACATCGAACATGGGATATGCAGCGTTGTAGTTGACTCCATAGATCTCTTGACCGAAGTGCCCTAGATCCATACCATTCTCCACAACATGAGAGAAGCCGAAGTCAATGATTGTGGGAATATACTCGGTATTGATATAGGCATTGGATCCGTATCTAATCTGTGTGACTCTCGGAAGCTTCCTCAAGAGAATATTACCTGGATGGAGATCATAGTGAGTGAAGTTGATCCTTGTGTAAGCAACATTCAAGGCATAAAGAATCTGAACTAAGTACTTAACGAAGTCATCAGCACTGCCTGTCTTGAGGAATTCTGTGAATGAGATAGACTTGATATTCTCCAGAGCAATGTATAGAACAGGTGAATCCTTCGCTTGGTCTGAACTACACCATCCTTCAACCTTAGCTGTTCTATTGTTGACGATAGGAGCTGTACAACCGAAGGCACCTAGGGTGTAGGCGAAGTTAGGTACATATTCCCTCAATCTATTGATACTGAATAGACCCACAACAGCTTCATGACTTAGTGTCACATCATTAGGATCTCTCGGAGCCTTCAATACGAACAACCCTTCAATATCTAGGAGTGAAGTCTCCAGAGCTATACCGAACACAGACTTCTCTCCAATCCTTCTCTTGGGAATGAAGTAATATCTCTTCCTCTCAGCTGTTGACAGTTCTCCATCTCTGGGATTCAGGATTGATCCCACAAGACAACTCGTAGCTTGCATAACATTATGATTAGAGTATTGTTCCTGAACTAATCTGGACACTTCTCTAGTATTCAGTGATCCTAACGTATTGAAGATAGCATCATCTACAGAATAACATCTGTTGATCTTCAGAGCTTCTCTCTCAACTCTTCTCTGATTCTCCTGAGCTTCCTTCAAGATAGTATCAACTTCAACATCATATTCCCTTCGGAACTGATTCATAGCTGCATTAATTACAGCCAATGTAGTGTCTTGTCTTGCTGCCATGATTTCCAGCGATCTCATGTAAATCACAATGGATCCTCTCGAACAACTTCTACTACGCAGGGATTCATTCACAACAGGCAGAACGTTCCTGGAAGATCTCGACGTCCTAGCTTACTCCCCTATTGCATCATTAGATGACATCCATCTAGAGTTAGGCTCTACCACAGATGATTCTCAGAGAGAGTTCAATATCTCCTCCCTTGGAGAATTACAGCTTATATCTCAAGAGGCCATGGATCAAGCCAATCCCTTCCTGAGGGTTAAGTTGAGTTGGATTGACTCACCATACAATGATTCTAATGATCTAGCTTGTATTAACTCAACCTTCAAGGTATTAGGCTCTGGTATCTTCAGTCCTGTTACACAGACTTCATTCATTCCTTACTCATTCATATGCTTGAACACTGGAGAGGATCCTATCAGGTTCATATACTCGAAGTATAGATCTGCTGGAGGAATAGTCTACAATCCCACAAGAGTTCAATACAATGATCCTGACTCAATCATCAACTATGATAATCTCATTCAAGTCAATGATTACACAGACTTCATTGATCGTGTTACTCAGTCTATTCCTGATGGAGTTAAGCTGTCATTCTGTGGTTCTCTCAATGATCAGGAGAAGGTGAGAGAGATCTATGCTTCTCTGAGATGTCTAGGCCCTTCGGGTAATATGGTTGTCAAGCTCAGATCATTAGACTCTAGATTGATCTGTGATCTTCTCTTCATTGCTTGTAAGGCCTTCAGGAGGTTAGCTCTAGTCAAGCCAATATCTATGTCTCCTTACAACCTTGAAGTCTATGCTGTATTCCTGAGTAGAGTTGAATCAATCAACCCAGTAATAGATCTATTGAAGCCAGCAATGAATGTCAGATCAGGCAAGGTTGATTATCTCCTTCAGGATAGACCTGATTCATTCAATGAGTACATGAGAGATACAATGAACTATCTAGTAGATAGAGCTAGAACATATATTGGAGATGCACAGAGGATGGATGAAGTATTAAGACATAACTCTAAGATAGCATTGAATGAAGCACAGAGAATGAAGTTGAGAAGAGATGAGATAGATGTTAAGTCCTATTATGATTCCCTCCTGGAGCACGCAGTTCCATTCGATCAATGGCAAGACCCTTCGGCTAATCAATCAAGCAGTTGGGGAGATGATCTAGATCCATCAGAACCTATGCCTGAGTATACGAGTCCTCGAATGAACATGTATGACCTGAGCCCTATCTCAATAATGATCGATTGAAGACAATGGAAGAAGTGTATGATCCCATCAATATGGATGGAATAATATTAGTTAGATTATGTGCATATTACTTCTATGTCCGGGTATGCCTTCAATGAAGATGAACTGAATGGTATAGGCTTGAAGCAATTCCTGACACATCTCAGATGACCTAGTGATAACAATACCTTGAATCTATCAGGTAGATCATCCATCACAAGAGGTAATTGTCCCCCTTCCATGTAAGGTGATAGTTCATTATGTGACAATATATCCTCCCTCTTGAAGTAGTAAGGTTCTATGAGTTCACAGGCATCATGGTGACACAGGGGATGAGTTATTGGATCATTGAATCTCAGGATAGACTCTAGGGATCCAGACCTAATACTACGAAGAGCATAACTTACATCTGATTGTTGTAATAGATTAGGGAATGCCTCATGTAACTTCATAATGTCGTCTGGATTGGCATTCTCTGTGTAGTCATCTACTCCATCTCTGAGATCATCATATGTTATCCTTCCATCTCTCAGCAATGCCATAATCGTCTCATAGTTCAACCTATGATTAGTCCAGATCTCTGAGTAATCTGTGAGTTCATTCAAGATCTCATCTCTAGATGATACCCTCCCCGAGGGGTATTCGGATTCATCATTCATGTATTCTCCCAATCTATCTAGATCTAAGTATCTAGAAGTGCCAAGGAGAGATCTATCAGCATCCTCCAGTTGTGAGATTAATTGCTCTGGATGAACAGACCAAGCAGATAATATACTCCAAGGTTCCGCGATCTTGAGGATCTTCTCTACTTGTTCAGAAGTAATATCAGGTCTATCTAACAGAGATACTTCTTCATCATCTATGGGCAGTAATTCAATCAATAGGTCTATATCTGATGTGAGATAGATATCAGAGTTATATTGCATAACTTCATCTATTGACAAGATCTCCAATATTCTAGGATGGTAGGACATGATCAACTTCTCCTCATCATCAAGGAAGTCCCACATACATTCCCCAATTCCTAGAGTGGGTGATACATAGCATCTGCATCTACTGCTTCCGAAGACATGGAATTGATCACAGTATTGATAGATGAGTCTATTAATCCATATCTTCCAAGATCCTGAATACTTGATTACTCCTGAATTCACACAATCAATGATTACTTCAGGATGACAGAATCTCAAGACATTGTCAGTACATTCTTCATTCCATCCATCCAATGTGACCAGTGCTCTAATATGATCTATCTTAAGGCTAGGGTTCTTCGATACTTCTATGATATTCTCATGGGTAGGATTATTCACTACAACAGACAGACTCAGATCTGGACATGACCTCTCAAGCATCATTGTTACATCCCATTCTCCCTCTGTTGATGTGATTAAGGGTATATGCTCCAGACACACAGACTGATTCATTGAGAGCAATGATCTATCCCATTCAATCTCTGAATGCTTCAATATCTGAGAGACATCGACACATCTGGTAATATCACGTAGATTCCAATCTGTGATAACGATCTTACTTAGATGTCTGCTGCGTTCTCTCTGGATCATCCCATGATACTTCATTGAGTAACTATGATTAACCAATAATGACTCTGGGTATACGGAGAGATTCATATGCTCTGATAGCTTGAAGATCTCATCCATATGCATATATTCCTCAATATCCCTCGTATCTTCATGTGTTATCCTGTATCCTAATCCAATTAATACCAATACATCTTGACATGTAACATTAGGGTCTCTGAATGGATTGCCTGATCCAATGATCTCTCGTTGTCTTCTGCCTTCCATGCACACCTTACATTCACATTCATCCTCTACTGTAGATCTATCACATCTGAGAGACTTGAATAGCCAAGGATACTTACGACACTCTGGAATTGAAGACATTACGGATTTATGCTCTAGGTTGGTTGGGCTCATCAATGTATATAGTTAATCATCGTATCATCCCTATAGATGATGTGATGTAGATGATATCAATTGCATATGATGTCAATGTCTGAGTATGTCTTCAATGATCTATTACTGAATGGTATAGTCTTGAAGCAATTAACAATGCATGAAGTATTCCCCAATCTATGTAACAATCTGAATCTCATGGGTATGTGGTACATATTCTCCATAGACACTAGATCTAATCCTCTAATGCATAACTGGTCTAGGGTTAGAACCTGATATACAAGCTGAATACCTAATCTATCTGCCAGTTCTATGGTTAATCCCGAAGTATATGATGTGATAATGTCAGATAATCCCATGCTGAGTGCATATTGAACTCCAGAACCAGAACAATCTGACATATTAATCCTCCTGTACATAGTTCTCTTGCATATAGGTAGATTGAACTTGGGCAGATCCTCCACCCTGAGGTTACGCTGTATATTATCCCAGTTATCCTCAATATCCTCTAATGTTATTACTCCTCTTGTCAATAGATCCTGAACCTTAGAGTATGTTAGCTTATTGTTCTGTGATAGCAGGGAGAAGCTCATATCATCTTCAACTTCATCCATAGAACAGAAGAACTCCCTGGGAGGATAGCATTCAATGTCATATTCATGTAATCTTGTAACATCCAACCAACGGCAATATGCCAGCTTCGAAGCTGTGAGTCTCTTCGAGAATAGATCAATTAATCTATCAGGGTGTAGTTCACAAGCCCTCTCCATCTCAGGATAGTTCCACGAACCATATGATACTCCTGTGAGGTTGTCTTGAACTATCTGGAGCAACTTAGGAGTTAGATCTTGTCTCATCAGAAGGAGATCAATGAAGTGTACATTCTCAACGTGTTCTTCTATTAGATCTATGTCTGAATTCAATATGATATTCTTCATTATTGGGTCTGCATATCTCATCTTATTCAGATACTTAAGGCATCTAGGGTGAGTTGATATCCCAATCTGATCATCCCATGATACCCTCATCCATTCATCTTGTGTAACATTATCCAGATTACATCCATAGTACAGACTTCTGAGAGGATCACCCATTAATGCTCTCACTCTGTCGATATTATCTGAGGTTATTGATGGATTCCACCAGATCCTCTTGGTCCAATTACATTGAACTACTCCATCCAACTTGATGATGTCATCTATGTGTAATGATCTAGATAGTTCATCCCAGAACCCTGTCGATCTATCTACATAATCCCTGTATGTCTCCAGAATAGTTATAGCATCATCAAGAGTGAGATTAGGATTGGATGCCAATGTGTGAATGTTACGATTATTAACATAGGGAATACATAGATGAATAGGTGATCTATCCAGCATATCTCCCATGATCCAATTACCTGTGGCATTCCCTGAATCTATCAGAGGTGTATGCTCTAATGTTACTGTTCTATTCCAAGACATAGATGTTCTATACCAAGGGATCTGTGGGTTATTCAAGATGATACTTACATCTACATATCTAGATATAATCTCAATATGCCATACACTTGAGTCTATGAACTTACTATCCAGAGTACATTCCTCCCTGTGTAATTGAGCTTGATACTTGAGATTGTATGAACTATTGGAACGTAAGAGATCTCCCTTCAACTTCACAGGATAATGCTCCCATAGACTCAAGATCTCTTCAATATTCATCTTCGTAGCTATGTTAGTTCTATCAATCTCAGTTAACTCATAACCTTGATTAATCAGAGATATCACGTCCTGATGAGTTATGTTACTATCTCTGAAGGGTCTTGAGTTCTGACCCCTCAAGCACAACCAACGATCATCTTCAGGGATGATACGATTGGGAATGAATAACCAAGGATACTTACGACATTCAGGAATCTTGGATGACATGACGTAGATGTATGAGATTTCCTCGCTTGTGTGAATGGATCGTACCACAGTGTATGTGATATAATCTAGTATGATTAATGTGTTATACTCTAATGTCTTTATGCTGTATGTTACTGATCAGGGTCACAGATATCATTGTTATCTTGAGAGACTATGGATGTATTGTTGAAGTCTATCAGAAGTACGGAATGATACTGTTGTTCTACAGACTAATCTCATGCATATACATCATCCCCATGGTATCAATATCTCATAGTGCGATAATATCCAGGTCATGGAATCTATCCACAATACTCATAGGCTTGAAGGATCTAACGACTATATCCTCTCTCCCTAACGCTCTCAATCTATTATAATCTGCGACTATACCATTATATCTCATGGTCTTGAAGAGTATATTGATATCACTCACATTGATAGATCCATTGTCATTGTATATCTTGTAGAATAGCCAAGGGTATAATAATCTAATAGCTGAGATAGTATCAGGACAGGCATCTATCATAGCTTCTGTGATTGAAGCATCGTCTCTCCTCCTGTTCAGGATATATCGTGGAAGTCTGTCAGATATCTTCAAGAGTTCTCCAGGATGTATACATGTGAATATTCTATTCAAGTATATGTCAGGGATATCATTCAAGTTCACTCTACTCATGATGAAGTCTATTGGTATCTTCGGATTCATGCATATAGATGGTATATCTAACTGATGATCTATTAGTTCATTCATATTAGCAATAGATTGATCTAGATCGAACTTACAGGGATATGTGTGTAGTTGATCTAACTCAATATGGGTCATAGATTGAAGCTCTTGATATGTTACATCCTTGAATAGCTCGAAGGTCACAGATAGGGGTAATGATCTAGGCTTACTGAGCTTAGGCAATACATCCGAAGGGCATGTAGAGATAATCCTTCTAACCTGTTGTTCCGTGATGTCATGTCTAGTTAGTATCTTCCTGAAGTATTCTTGATGAGAAGCCTTAGTCATGTCAACTTGATCAATATTAACGTATCTATACACACGATATAACACTGATCTATGTACTGGAAGAGAGCTCACAGGTAGATCTAACATCTTAATACCTTCAGGACCCGAGGATATAACATCAATCTCCCATCCCATAAGTTCAGATAGATCTATGTCATCTAATCTCGATAGTATGTGAGCTCTGGGAGGATTAGAGATTGATGTGAGGAATGGAATGTGTTCTTCTCTGATAGATGAGTTGAACCATACATGAGAAGTCCATCTTGGGTCTAAGCCTAACATAGCAAGTTCATCATCAGCTCTCATAATCTCATCTATGTGCATACTCCTTGAGAGTTGCTTCCATAACAATTCATTGATCTCACCCTGTATCATCATATCCATCACATCTTCACAAGTCATTCTCCTGATTACACTCTCATATCTCCATAGCTCATCAATACGTCTTAACTCCTTCAGGTCCTTGAGAGTAACAGTGGGATTATGTTCAATTCTATCAGCGTTCCACTTCAGATAGGCATACTTCAATATCTCAGATACATGTATATGCTTGGATATCTTGTGGAGGCTCCAATATGAAGTTATCTTCGCCTCTCCTGGGAGCTTCAATCTCTCCTGATGGATGAGCTTACTTGTCTCATTACATAGGTCAGGGTTATGTCTCAGTTCATTGATGTCAATCTTGTAGATGAATCTATCATCCCTGACAAGCTTGCTAATCTCTGATATTCTCATACATCTAGCTATATCGGAGACATCTCTCTCATTGAGAACATACCCATGGGATATCATCAGTGTAATGACATCTTCAGCTGTAATCCTCTCATCATTGAATGGTCTGAGAGAGATTGTGTGAGTCATATTATCTGCGAGCTTGGAGAGTGATGATACCATAGACATTACATTGATTACATTAACTCCCTGCCCTCTGAATGATTCTAGCATAGTAGATAGCCCCGTAACCATTGAATCTTGGGATGTTATCTCTTCTGAAGACGCGTTATCTCCTAATCTGAGTGTTCTAGGAGTAGAGTTCTGCTTGAATAACCAAGGATATCTCCTACATTCAACTGTTCCTGTCATTGTCTCAATTTAACGAGGGTACCTCTCTGGAGTGTTGTATAATTGAATTAACGGGTATTATAGTATGATCCATCCATTCCTGGGAATTGAATGATATTCTCACTATCTGGGATGATCTTGAAGTCTGAGAGAATCAAGCCTATTCCACCAGATGTTAAGTCCTAATCTCACCTATACTTCAAGTACATTCAATATGTCCGAGATACCCTCCGGTGGACTGTTGGTCACGAGGAGATTCGAACATGATAGATTAGTGTGTAAGATCATTGTGATTAGTATGTGTAAGGGTTGCGCAATTACTAGAATATCTAGTGGATAAGCTCAGGTGATATCACTCACTATGGGACATAGTAGAGATTGATCATCTCCCAAGATTGAGTCCTAATCTTGCTGTCTCCAATGATCTTGAACCCTCGGAGAATCAATCCTATCCCACCAGATGTTGAGTCTAATTCTCACTGTAATCTATAGTGAGTGATATTGTCTGAATTACCCTCTACAAGGCTGTTGGTCACGGGGAGATCCTCACATCATCCACCCATATGTAAGATCAATGTCATGTATTACTGGGATGTTGTTGCAATCGATCCGATCTATGATCGGAATCGAACGCTACGCCCAGAGGGCTACGCAATTACTGGAAGAGTTAGTGGATGAGCTCACCTCCTTCGATCACTATCCAATGTAGTACATAATTACATCATCCCTTCAATGATACAATAACAATCATCTCAATCAATCAATCAACATTAGCACATCTCCAAGAGACGTGTCAATGCATTAACCCAACTCACACTGTAATGATCTCAATATCTGAGTACTTCACTATAGATCTATCACTGAATGTCATAGGCTTGAAGCAATTCCTAACACACTTCAGATGACCTAATGATAATAATACCTTGAACCTAGCAGGTAATCCTTCCATAACTCTGTGTAATCTCTCGCCTTCAACGTACATTGATAGCCCATTATGTGACAATATATCCTCCCTCTTGAAGTAATATGGTTCTATCAGCTCACAAGCATCGTGATTATTGAAGGGTTGAGTTATTGGATCATTGAATCTAAGGATAGACTCTAATGATGAAGCCCTGATCTTCTCCATGGCTCCATTGAATGTCTCATCATCCACAAGCTCAGGGAATGTACCCTTGAACTTCACAATCTCTGAGGATCTATCATAGGAATGTACATAATCGAACCAATGCTCTTCTAGGTCTCCGTATGTGATCTTCCCTTGGTCCAACAACTCCATGATCAATTCATAACTCAGTCTAGGATTCGTCCATGTGCTTGATAGATCTACTAATCCATTCAAGATGTCATCCCTGGAAGCAATAGCCGGAAGCTCTTCCTCATCTATGTATTCATGTAATCTATCCAGATCTAGATATCTACATGTTGATAGAATCCCCAGTAGATGTCCTGATAATTCCTCGCTAATATGCATCAATTGATCAGGATGAACCATTCTAGCTGATCTAATATCCATCAACACATCAGGATCTAGGAATTGTTCTATGAACTCTGAAGTGAGATCATCTCTCTCCAAGACTCTCACGATATGTCGCGTCTTCAACTGATCATATACATCCAGTAATAGATCCAGATCTGCTTCATATATAACATCATCATTATACTCCATTAGTTCATGGAATGGTATGATCTCAAGGGCTCTAGGATGATGGATTAGGATATCTTGTTCTTCATCTGACAACTCCATCCAACAATCTCTGAAGATATCAAGCTTAGAACCATAGTAGATGCTAGGTTCATATCCTAATATCTTGGACAGTTCATTCTTCCATTCCTCTGTGAGTCTATCATTCATCCATATCATACAAGATCTCGTATCATCAATGATGCCTCTGTTGATGCAATCTATGATCACCTTGGGATGAGAGTATCGAAGAATGTTATCTATTATTCTCTGACAGTTATTGATCTTGAGGAGATCTATGATATTATCAACGGACATTCTAGGGTTCCTGGATATCCCCAGAACACATACACACATATTATCCCTGGATTCCCTGGGTACTTGCAGAATACATACACAGCTTGTATTATCTCTTAGAATATTCAATGCTAGATTAGGATCTGATCTTCCCAACATCTCAGAATAATCCCATCCTCCCCCTGTCTCATCGATCTTGATCTGAGGGATATGTTCAAGACACACAGATGGATTCAATGATAGTAGAGAAGCAATCCATCCAACTTCAGGGTGCTTGATAATCTGTGTTACATCAATGTTCTGATTGATATCGTTAAGGTCCCATGGAGATACAAGTAATCCATTATTCACCTTAGCATATTCATCTTGAATTAGTTGATGATGTCTCAATGAGTAGCTATTGTTAAGCTTCAATGTACTTGGATACACGACTATTACTCCTTGATGATATAGCTTGAAGATCTCATCCATATGTACATTCAACTCAATATCTAGGACATCTTGAGATGCTAGTTGATAGCCTTGACCAATCAATGTAGTCACATCATCCGCAGTCACGTTGTTATCCCTGAATGGATTCATACATCCCATGATAGATTGTTGCCTCAAGTACTCAGAGCATATCTTACAACCACATGAGTCATCAGAACTTGAAGAGCTATCACACTCGAGAGTCTTGAATAACCAGGGGTACTTACGACAGACAGGTATCTCAGATGACATGATCTGTGAGATTTGCGTGATTGTTACCTTGAATGAACCGAAGTATAGCGTATGTGGGAGATTGTCAATTAGTATGATTCAACTAACGCAACAGTAGAGATTGATCACATCTATGCTCTGGGAGATATTCATAATCCAGGCCTGTCCTACGACACAACAATCGGTGAGATATTATGTTGAACATACTTGAGTCATGACACCATCTGAAGAGATGATGTAATGTAATTGTGATGTTATGATGAGGCTATGATGTCAATATCTGAGTACTGTTGTAATGATCTATTACTGAATGTGAGAGGCAGTAGGCAGTTCTTCACACAATCAGTATACCCCAATCTATGTAATCTGTAGAGTCTATGAGATAGTGTACTCTGTATGATATTAGTTAGATATACTAGTATGCCTGAATCATCCAATGGATAGTTATGTCTCAAGAAGTCATGCTTGTGACTGAACCATGAACGCATTGATTGGTCATCTCCCGTCTCACTTATTAGAATATAACTTGAGTCATTGGAGAGTAATGCTCTATTCACCTCATGTTGAGGTAACTTGTACTTATCGTTCAACGAGATGAGATCTTCACAGGTTATGTTCATTCTATCAAGTCTATTGGTGATCTTATCTACTGAGATATATCCTGAATCTAACAGATCTCCAATATGATGATATCTCAGTTGATCATGTGTTAAGATCTCTTCTATGATGGCACTGTCCGACAACCATTGATCATCAGGAAGGACAATCCATCCATATTGCTTCAATCTCTGTCTTCTCAGATGTCGGGGAGTCTTCAGATCTTGTATCAACTCATCAATATTGGAGATCTCATCATCAATGTACTCTCCGTGTATGACTTCGGGGATCATGTACTCATTCAATCTGTCAATCTTCAATGACTTACATACAGATATTGAGCGATATGAGGTATCTCCCTTGGTTATCTCAATTAACTCCTCTGGGGTCAACCATGGAGCTATTACATCACTACAGCTAGGTTGTTCTAACCCCCTCAGGTGATCTAATGTTACTTCAGGGTGCCGGAGGAGTTCATCATCTATTGCATGTCCTTCACGGATGTATGATTGAACTAATGATTGTACATTGAAGTTCTGGATGCATGTCACATACTCACAGATAATATTGTGAGGATCAAGGAAGTGAGTGATGAATGGATGATGGATTAGGATCTCACGTGTAATCTCTGGTAAGTCTTCCCATTCCTGATGTAACAGCTCAAGTGTCTCCAGATCTATTCCAATGTGTACCTGATCAGGGGGAGGATTGATACAAGCCAACACATCCTCAGGATTGTCATACTTCAGGATAGATCTATTAATCCATAATCTATAACCTTCAATGTACTGGAGAGATCCATCTTGAATACACTTGACAATCTCAGATATATCAGAGTATTGAAGGATGTTGTTAATGATGTCTCGTTGATTGCAACAGTGATTGCATAATATCCTGATATGTTCGGATCTAAGCCTTGGATTCTTAGATAGAGGTCTCAAGTATTCAAGATCACGGATAGGCCCTATGAGGAATATACAGTGATCAGGGTCAGATCTCTCTAACATTGAAGGATAATAGAATGATCCTGTGATATTGGGCATTGAGCTAATTGCTTGTACATGCTCCAGACAGACAGATGGATTGTATGAGAGAGATGATAGATTCCAGGGGAGATTGGGATATCTCAAGATCTCAGATATGTCTATATTCCTGGAGATAATCCTCATATCCCAGACTGATCGAACTATTCTAGGAGTTAATGACAGTCTATCCTTCAGGATTATGCTATGATACTCTCTGGAGTATGTTGGGTTAGAGTTACTTACATATGATAGATTCAATGTGATATATTCTGACAGCTTCAATATCTCATCCATGTGCATATTCCTTGCTATGTCTGATCTATCAACTTCTGTAAGTTCATAGCCCAGACTGAGTAATGTTAGTACATCTTGGCATGTCACGTCGGGATGCTCGAATGGATCGGAGGACTTAACCATCAATGTAGCATGAGTTGACCCTGAGAGATATGGACCCTTAACTCCCAGAACTGTATCATTAGTTGCATCATATGATTCATTGTTGAGGAATAACCAAGGATGAGTACGACATTCAGGTATATCTGAGTTCATGATCAATCGATGAAGAGATATTTATACCGAGAGCAACCTGAGAGGGAGAGCACTGATCGTAGCATCTACTGTAATATCCATCCAATAACTGAGATAGATAGTGAGATCACAATTGAATATATGAGTAATTCTGTGGATGTCAACTATATCTCTATGTGATATTCAATTCAATCAGTGTAAGCATGATCTCATCAATGATAATGAGACTATGTCATCTATTGTGTTAGTATGTGATTGTTCTGGGACCTACAATTCTACCTGATCTAAGTGCTGGAGCAGTTAATGTCCTCACAGGTTGATCAGGTTGTGTTGTTGTATCATTCCTGGGCCCTCTGCTGTATTGTTCATCTCTGGATCTATTAGAGAACGATCTACCCCCTCTGCCTCTACCGCGTCCTCTACCTCTCTGAGCTTGTCGCAGGAATTCTCTAGTTCTCTCAGCATTCCTAATTGTATCTAATGATCCTGTTGTATCTGTGTAATCTATGTTAGAAGTAGCTTCGAATAACTTAGCCCTATCCTCGGTGAATGTTGTTGTATTGAACACAGCTCTGATGATTCTATCCATATTGGGAGGAGGAATGAGAGCTATACCTTGATGTTCCTTGTTCTTACCATTAACATCAATGATGAAGTCTTCAGGATACATATCAGCTATTGGAGAGTCTGGTAGTGCTAGAGCTCTAACCTCTTGAGGGAGTAGATTAGCACTGGATCTAGGGAGAACAGCTAATAGTTGATAGATTGGGTTCCAAGAGACTTGATCTGGTGACTCTGGAAGGAAGCCTTCGAAGGCAACGTCTCCTGTGGTGACATTAGATATCTGCTCTTGTTCTGTTCCTTCAAGGAATGATGTAAGCAAGGTATCAGCCACATCAGTGATTAGGGGAGCATAGAAGTGAGGATAGAACCAATCGACATTGACAGATTGCCAATTACCCTGGTAGTAATGGAAGACCCAAGCTAATCCAATGATGTAATCATAGGACATATTCCTGACATCATTGAGTGTAACATTCAAGTCAACTCCAAGAGCTTCTGCAACATCAGGCTGTCCTCTGGGATTGAATATATAAGCATACCATAGGTTTCTGTACTTATCGAAGTCAATACCATATTCATCAGGAGATGTGAGATAGACACTCTGCTTGAGAATAGGAGATGGATACTGAATAGATCTAGTAGCTTCTCTCTTCAATAGATCAGGCTCGTACTGTGATACTAATCTGAGATATTGACCGAAGTTATACCAGATAATACCCCCATCTAATGTTGTTAAGGGACCTGTATCTACATAGTTATCCTTGTACACTCCTAGGAGATCATCCATTGATATTCCAACATCTTCCAAGCTGGGTTGATGGGGAAGGAAGTCATTACCTATGAGGAATGATATCAACACGAAGTCACGAAGGACAGTGATCTCTTGGTCAGATGTGGGCTTAGATCTTAACATCAGTCTGTACACCAACTCAGCTACTTGATCAATAATGACTATATCATGTAAGTTCTCTCTGATTAGATGAATACCTGAGATAGGTGCTAATAAGGATAACATTACAAGATCCGCATCTAACCCGTACAATAGATGAGCTCCTACAGAATCGGAATAGAAGCCAGATCTCATGAAGTCCATGATCTTATGTTCTCCTTCCCCAGGGACTAGATGACTTGAATAGATTAACTTACTAGGGAATGAAGCTCTGTTGGTCAGGAGGAAGTTCTGAATGTGTGTATCTAACGCCATCATCATCTCGGTTCCTGGAGTGATTGAGTTAGGATCGAATATCTTCTTGTTAGGTCCTACCCTTGAAGGATCTGAGCTAGGCTTGGATGATCTGAATCTTCTAGATCTCTGCTGATTGATCTTAGCCCTCGGAGCTGTTCCATCTACAGCAATAACAACAATGTCTGAGGGATTAGTTCTCCTGACGATTCTGAGAAGATTAGATGTCACTTCATTGAAGAATTCAGCTCGAAGGAGAGCAGGGTCCATCTTCTGAATGACTGCGTCTCTTGATGCATTGTGGGATTCACCATAGTTGTAAACCTTCTGAGCTGCTGTATGAATTAATCCATTAGCATCAATACTGAATGAAGCAACATTACGTGGTATGTCTCTAGTGATTATTCTAACACCTGATTCTCTGTTATGTCTAGCGATCCATGCTGAATAGAAGTTAGGAATACCCATCTCTGAGTGTTTTCGGGCGCGAGATAATATCACAGGGTGGTGTGACATGATCTCGCTAGACATATAACATCATCCGGAGTCCCATCATTCACTCGCCCATCCTCTAAAATGTCATTATACTTACTGGGATCATTAATAGATGAGAAGGACATCAATGAGAAGGTGTATATATTAGAAGGGAAGAAGTGTAATGGTAAGAGCGTATACAAGAATTGCAACAATAGAATCATGAGAGAATACTCTGGGGGGCTATCAAGAGAATAGACAGATCTACGGGATATGAGGGGTTATTGACAGATTGTGAGGGATATTCAGTTATTAGAAGCATTCCCCAGTTGCCCTGGATCTTATCTCTGAGGCTATGAACACCGTTCAGGTTCAAGTAATTACAATATACATAGCAATACCCATGGGGTGATGTTATGCTTACATTAACTGATCATGTACAGAGTCATGGCTTGAAACAACAATGTCATCTCAATGGTTATCTGAGGTAATTGAACAAGCCATCAAGGACAGAGATCACAGACATCAATTAGAGAGGGATAACGAAGGATTCATCAGGGATATGAAGCTTAGAGACTTAGAACTAGATCATAAGATGCAACTGGCTGGATTGAACTCGATTATGAAGTTCAAGATGAAGAATACATCAGATCCTCAGAGACACCGAGAGCTTCAAGAGAAGTATGATGCTCAAGTCCTGCAGAGTGTTAGAGAGTATAACGAACTTGTGGATAGATTGTTGAATCCTCCTAGAAGTGAGATCTTAGAGGAATATGGGACGAAGCATAGATGAATCATTAGATCTAGCATAATACCATTGAAGGAATGGTGTAATGCCCAATATTGTTCTACGACTAATATCACGTTAGTTAACTACTGCATTAATTCATACATCAGTCTGTGCTGATGGAGATATCGCATCATCTCATTCAATGATGTAATAGTTACAGTATCCATTCATCGATCTATTCTCTGACAGAGTATCTCAATGTCCAGGAATGATCTCATACTCTTCTCCGTGAATGGCATAGGGTTGAAGCAATTACGTATTACCCTATATTCTCCTATAACACATAGATGATACAATCTGGCATCTATCTCATGGAAGATACATGGTCTAATCCCTGTTTCCTCCAAGGTCATATGAGTATCACTCATGAGATTACATATATCTTGAAGGGATAGATCAGTGCATTCATGGGGATTAATATCTAACCTCGAAGCAATACCCAACGTCATTCCTGGAGTGTACCCGCGTATCTTACCGGGATATCCAAGTTGTAATAATTGAGGAGCTGTGAGAACATCACCCAATGACCCATGAACTATATCTCTCGCTGTGAATGACGTCAAGAGTTCATCAATACTTACCTGTTGAATGGTGATATAACTCATGTAATCCTCATTAATGTCTATCCCGAACTTGATAGCTTCACTGAAGGGAATGTTAGGGTATATATAACTCCAATTGCTCTCGATCTCCTCGAATGATATCCTTCCCGATTCAACAAGGTTCATGTAATCTCCATGCGTCATCTTGGAATTATAGCGTAATTCACGCATATCAATCTCGGGTAAGTGCTCAAGTTCCGAAGGATCGAGAATTCCCTCTGGGGCTATGGGGTTAATGGCATATGTGCTGAGATCAGATATCTTAAGCCATCTGCATCTACAGAGAGCATATGGCTTGATGCTGGGTATCACTTCTATTAGATCTTCGGGCTTAACAAGTATTGTAGGTCGCCAGTATCCCCCGCGAGGTTGGACATTATATCTAGCTATGAACCTCTTGATATGATCTATAACAACATCATCTCTGTTCAGTATAGCATCAAGAACAGCCTCAGGATCACACGTATAATTGAATTCCATCAACGCTTCAATATCATGATGTAACGCTACAGCTGAGGTGAGCATAGAGCTGTTGAAGGCAGGTGTTACAAGATGTTCTCTTATTAGGTCTAGAGTTCTGGGATGTGTTGTTAATACTTCATTCAATTGTCTTGGGTAGCAAGAGGGATCATCACCTAATAATGAGATCATATCCCTCAGATCATTGATGTCACAGTTACAATACATTCTCCTATCATAATCCTTCAGTAATATCTTCAATCTCTCAGCTATCTCGGGAGTAAGTCTCTTGTTCATCCACACTTCTCTCCAACTCAGATCAATGTCATATCGCGATAACAATACAATAGTGTCTACAATTCTTGAAGGTTCCATATTCCTGGATAGTTCATAACAGAACGACTCCTCAATACCTGATCTCTGTACCTCTTGAGGGAATCTTCTACACAATTGAAGCACATGTTCAGGAAGTAACTCTGGATTCCTCGCTAGTATATGACATGTGTTGCCTGTAACAATCTCCATACACAGATGAATAGATGATCTATCCATGAGTTCACAACGATGTCCCATGGGAATATTCAATCTATCAGCATGTTCCAATGTAACTGATCTGTTCTGTAATAGCGATGTCATCCTCCATTCTATCTCGGGATGTTCAAGTATCTGAGAGACATCTATATGCTCAGACAATGCAGAGATATCCCAACATGTCATGAATGCCCTATCCGATATATTCATCATCTTCGACCTGATCATCTTGAAGTCTTCCAGGGTGATGGAGTGCTTACGGATACTATGGTGATCTATTCTTGGATGTAAGTGGAGAGTCTCATACAATTCAATAATCTCATGTATATTCAACAACTTAACAATATCATTGATATCATCTATACAAGGCTCATACTTGTTATCCCTAATGAACTCAATGATCTGTTGAAGAGTTAAGCCTTCAGTGTTGAATGGTCTCAATCCTTCAGTTCCCCTGAATACCCAATCCCTGAATTGATTGTTAGATCTCATGATGCAATAGGTGTTAGATTATTGATTTCGCGAGACATACATCCCAGGAAGGGCATCATCCTAAGTTCATATACTATTAGGTGGAGAGATGAATGGATAGATACACAAGCCTCTGCGAATATGTTCAGTAACACAGTGATATCATGGATTAACCTAACAATGCATTACTTCATCTGTAATTATACCATCCCCACGTAGATAGTATCATTCATTCATGTAATATGTATCAATTGTTAGAACTGCACACTCTCAGGATCATCATATTGAGCAGTAGATACTTCCTTCTTCTGTTCAATTCTAGACTTCCAATCTACAGCCTTAGTAACATTCAATTGGGAGTATGAACCAACACCAATCTCATAGAAGTTACTCTTAATCTCTGAGGCTATATCTCTTAGCCACCCAGGTAGAGAGCTTGGCTGAGAGTCATAGATAGGATCATAACCTAATCTAATCATGATGTTATTGGCTAAGATCTCAATATATGTCTCCAAGAGTTCAGGATTGAGCCCATGTTCATATATCACCTCACCTGTCTCTTCATCAATCTCTCCTTCACCTAGAACATATCTAGCGAATCTCTTCTCAATCTCAACAGCTTCACGGATTAATGCAATAACGTCCTCAAGGGAAGGGAGAATAACTCCCCTCTCCCTCAGTATGTTGTAGCGATCAATACTGAACTTAGTATGTATTCCCTCGTCCTTGCTAATCTGTTCGTTAGCGAATATAATGTTCTGAATCTTACCTGTGGGTCTGAACCTGAAGATGATAGCGAAGGATGATTGGAAGAACAGGCCTTCCATACATACATTAGCTAACAATCTCATAGGTCTGGAGCTTGAGTCAGACATCCATCTATTCATCCACTTAGTCTTCTCTCCAATGACCGTTGCTTCTAATTCTAATCTAATAGCCAATCTAGCATCATCATCAGGGTTGAGACCTGCATCAATTAGGGAATAAGTCTCATTGTGAATATTCTCGATAGTGCATTGGATCATAATGAAGAATTCCTCCTCCTTACTCTCACAGTCATACATAATTCTCTTGGCATATAGATCGGAGACATAACCATCAGCTATCGAGAAGAATGAGTGAATGAGTGATATCACTCTCCTCTCGAATGGAGTGAAGTTGTTGAAGTCTTGTAGATCCTTGAAGAAGTCAAGTTCATCAGAAGTCCAGAATGCTGCCAATTGCATCTTATAGAATAGATAAGCTCTCTCGTCCCTGATAGGGAATAGATTATACTTCACTTCAGCACATTCATCTGATGTCGATGTAAGCTTCTCAATCTTGTTCAGGTAGTAAGCTACATCCTTCTTCCTCTTAGTCTTGTTCTTAGTCAATGGACTATTGTGTACTTCAGACTGTTCCATCAACTTGAGAATATCCTCTGATAGCTTCTTCTGTTCATTAACCATAGATCTGATATCTTGAATGGATTGGCTGATGGACTGACTCATTGTTTGATGGAATGATCACCGAAGGAGTGACATAGGATAGATCGTAGTGGATATAATGTCCAATCTACTACGGTATTGATGTGCATTACTCTATGTATATGAGTGCTGTGATCTCATGTATTCAAGATGAGATAGTAAGCTCCATGAGTTAGATCAATGGGAGGATGAATTGAGGGACTAACGCAACTATGGATGGGAGGATTATGGCGTCAATCGCAGAGATATACCATAGGTATGATACAGCCAATCTATAGATTATATAGTTATCGAGGACTCAACGGGAGAATGATATACTAACGTAGATATGAATGGGATGATAGGATCGTTCGCAACACGGCCCATACATCTGAGACAGTCAGTATATTAATCTCAATCATTCCTTGATCAATTGATTATATCATCATATATACTCTCAATGATATAATCTTCAATATATCCATCTCTTACAGATAGCACACTCCATCCTTACACTCTGACGGATCTGTTGTAAGTCCATCTCTAATCTCAATATAACAGTCACGACAGGATACTTGATACACATCAGATCCTCCGACTAAGATCTCTTCGTCTGAAGCTACAAGTCTATTAGTGAATCTAGCTGGAGTTACCTTACTCTTAACCTTCAAGCATCTCTCACAGACGGATGTATGCATAGTCATAGAATCAGAGAATGGTATTAGATTCAATACTCCATTGTTGAATGGTACTCTGTTGAAGTCTCCATCTAATGCTGTGATATATACGGGCTTGTTATTAACTTCAACCCAAGCTCTAACAGTATCAATATCCTCATAGAATTGTCCTTCATCAATCTGAATAGCATCATATTCTGTAACATCGATCCTATCCAATCTATCAGTCTTAACACATGTGACTGTTGAAGGAAGGTCTAGGTGACTGAATTGATGTGTTGATATCATACCATCTCCAGTGAGATTAGGTCTAACATCCAACGAATGGTTAATGTACAAGCACTTGAAGCCTAGATCTGATAATGTCACCAATCTCTGAATGGATAGGCTTGTCTTCATTGACTTCATACATCCAAGATCCATATGTAAGCCTCTGCCTCTAGATACGAGATCAACCCTGATTAACTCCATTTGATGATACAGTCCCTGAAGGGCTATGTACACACTGAATAATATACATCCTGGAGGCTAGAGTTATTATCATCCCTTGAAATCATGCAAGCTTACACTCCTACCTTCGTCCTAACCAAGATTGATCCACATGATGTCTTCAGAGCTTATATCTCTGGAGCGTTCAAGGATATAGTGTCTCCCCCTTCAAGACTGTCAATGAAGAAGGTGATGGCATCTACGATGAGCCATGGAACTGATGAATCCTCAGAGACGTTCACAACCAAGGACAAGATGGGTATCACTAGAACAATGATTACAACAGGACATAAGGCTTACGAAGCATTCATGAATGATATAGACTTCATACCAGATAAGTGCTTATGGTGTAGATGCAAGATCCCCGATGATTGTGAGCCCATAGGCATACCTATTGATTCTATTCAGAACAAGGCATTCTATTGTGTTCTGAAGGCCCACTGTACATTCGAATGTATGTACGCTACTCTAATGGCTAGATCATCAATGTCTTCAATGTACAGGGATCTATATCATTCCAAGTCAGCGTATCTGGCTAATGTTATGTTCAAGACTGTAACAGGATCGGATGAGGATATTGTTCCTGCAATGGATTGGATCCTCCACGAAGAGAATGGTGGCCCTCTATCTGATGATCTCTTCAGATGTAAGTCCACAAGACTGAAGAAGACTCATAGCTTAGTTCTACCTCCAGTGAAGACGATCCTCGAGAGAATAATACAGAAGAAGTAGATCTATTCATTGTAATCATATACGTCCTATAATACGGGAAGTATCTGATATAGTTGATGTTCATTATTATCACATTGATTGATGATAGATTACATGACATATATCGCCTATGTGTATGAATTGATTGATGGGAGATATAGATCAATTCATACTATAGTTGATAGTGATTGAAGGAGGTGAGGGTCGTTCATATATTGACAGGATTAATGCATCAACAGATCTCACAGTCACTGCATTAATCGATCCGATCTTCGATCGGAATCGAACGCTACACTCGGAGAGATACGCAATCCTACCATCAGGTGGATTGCTTGCGGATCTCCTCGTGACCAACAGTCCACCGGAGGGTTATTCAGACATATTCAGTGTACTTGAGATATAGGTGAGATTGAGATCCAACCGAGGTGACAATGATCTAGTTCTCTCAGACTTCAAGATCATGAGACATAGTGAGAATTAGACCTGATTCTGAGAGATGATGATTATGTACTATACTCCATAGTGACTGAGTGATCTGAAGCTGATCCATTAACTGTCTTAGTAATTGTAACAATAGATCCGAAGGTCATTGAATTAATCCTACCAATGTGAGAATGATGTGCGGATCGTCTTATGGATCACAGCACAGTAGAGGGTTATTCAGACATATTGAGTGTACTTGAAGTATAGGTGAGATCGACATCCAACCAAGGTGACAATGATCTAGTTCTCTCATACTTCAAGATCATGAGACATAGTCAGAATATCCATCCAATTCGTAATCTCAATTAATTCATACATCTGGACTATTGATGTATTAATTCAAGCTCAACGCTCCTCGGTTGTACCTCGAGATGTGCCTCCAATACAGTTCATTAATTAATCTGTTGGTGTTGTTGGAAGTATTCACAGACTTGAGTTGATGTGATATGCCAATTGATCTATGCCCAGGAACCAATCAGTCTAGATCTCAGGAATGACTCTAACATAGATGATAGGCCAATGGGATTATTGTATCAATCTAGGACTATGGATCTAATCAATATCTTGAGGAGATATGCATTAATTCAGATCCTAGGGACATAACATATCTCTCGGGAACTAATTATTGAATTGGTCTAGAGTCTAATCACTGAATCATCCTATGAGCCAACTGGTGATATGATCTAGGATGATGGAACTAACAGATGATATGATCCGTAAGTATTGTCATGTTAGTCCTAGATCTAATCAATGTATCTCTCAGGATCTAATCAATGTATCACTCAAGGACTAATCATTGAATCACTCAGGATCTAATCATTGAATCACTCAGGATCTAATCATTGAATCACTCAAGGACTAATCAATGTATCTCTCAGGATCTAATCAATACGGCGAATTCGAGGGAGCGGCCTCCCTGGAGATTGATCGGTTGGGTGAGATTCTGCCTGCGTTGGATCTTCAGGGACACATTGTATCAATCTATGAACCTATCTGTTAGTCCTAGATTGATACAATGATTAGATCCTGAGAGATGCATAGCTTAGACCTATGAACCTAGATCAATTCAATGATTAGTCCTAGATCAATTCAATGATTCATCCCTGAGAGATACAATGATTCATCCCTGAGAGATACAATGATTCATCCCTGAGAGATACAATGATTCATCCCTGAGAGATACAATGATTCATCCCTGAGAGATACAATG